>JABLTH010119569.1_pt1 | contig 45076 bp, 31 predicted proteins | sample 7875711 | NCBI WGS metagenome assembly JABLTH01 (sample SAMN14941262, study PRJNA633318) | bioreactor metagenome | isolation source: bioreactor | place: China | collected 2019-03-05 | reverse complement strand
TCGGGTGAGTTCCAATGGTTGGAATTCTGCGAGGGGAAAGTTCCAATGATTGGAAGTTTTTGGGGCGGGTTTTCCAACGATTGGAAGCGGCTTGATCGTTCGCCTTCCTGCTCGGGATGGCGAGCTGCTGTAGCCCCGGCGCTCTGTCGCTGGAGAGATGCTTTTCCTGAGTTCACCACGCAAGGGAGTCGCGGTTGTCACTTGTTGATTTACAGGCGGTTCCCTTCATCCTCGAGTTTTGCCGTGACCAGTCGCGCCTGTGCGCCTGGCTCGCGCCATCTTGGAGGGCCGCGTTTCATCGTGGCCGGAACACAGACGGCCATGACAGAGCATGGCCCTCCAGAAGAGGAAGACGAAGAGGACGAGCCCGACGAGGGCGTCGGGGGTCGTGTGCCCGGCATGGGGGTGAACGAGTTGACTGAAAGGAGAAGACCGGGAAATGCGATAGTAAGCCGTAGCGAAAGGCAAGGCCGTCACCGAGAGGGGATGAGCTGAGAGAAGCCTGTAGCAAGGGCACGACCGCAGGAGCACGAACAGACGGCGAGGCTTGGCCTGAGCGATGAGCTGGCGAGAAGCAGCGAAATCCAACAATCGCCGAAAGGCATGTCACGTAGAGTCTGAAATACGAAGATATTTGTCTCAAGGCGTGCGAGAGTCCGCGGGAACTGAAGCGCGGGATTGAGCGCTGGTTCGATCGGTATAACAGCTATCGGCCACACAGCGCGCTCGACGGGCTTACGCCGGATCGGCATCATGATGGGGAACGGAGCGGGAAGGCGGCATGAATTGCGGATGGCCAGGAAAAAGCCCTTGTTGGGAACCTGGAGAAGAAGAAAGCCGCGCCGGGAGAATTCGGCTCAACCATAACCAATTCTCGGTTCCCCCTGGCTCCGTTTTCCGGGGCCACCGCACCATTTACCTCGCGAATAGTGAAAGATGGGTTACCACAGCGTGATGAAGTTGCCCTTCACCAATCCGCGAATGGGGACAAAAGCAACCCGCCCGTTCGCGAACAACACGACGGCGCCCGTGTTATCGTTGTGGCGATAGCGAATGCCCGATGGCGCGCCCAGCGCGTCCACGTCGGCGCTCGCGACATACACTGTATCCGTTTTTGAGAATCCGCGGGCTTCGAACCAAGGCCGGTAGTTGAATCCCTCGTTCAACGGCCCGGTGCGGTCGCAGTACAGGAACGAACTGCCGTCGGCGTTGTCTATGAAGATCCACGAACCCCACGGCTGGTTCTCGCGCCCATCGGCCAGTAACAACGCCATGGCGGGATCGCGGATGAGCGAAAGGGTCTTGATGGGTCCGCCGTTGGTGGGGTTTACGAAGTCAAATGCGTTCAAGCTTCCGCAATAGTTCACCGGATTCGGCTCCGTCACATAGTCCATCTGACGGTTCCGGGCCGGACAGGTCCAGGTCAGCGATTTCTCGCCGGGATCGCGGCTAATCCCATAGTCATGCAGCGTGCGGTCAATCTTGTCGAGTTGGGGCATAATTCCGCCGTTGTCCGCGGAATACAGGAACAGCGTTGCGCCGATCTGCTTCAAGTTGTTCACGCAGGAGGCGGTCTTCGCCCGCTGCATGCTGCCGGAGATGGCTGGGGCCAGAAGGGCCACAAGCATGGCGATGATCGCGATGACGGCCAGCAGCTCGATTAGCGTAAACGCCGCCGTCCCGCCGGCCCGTTGCGCCATCCGCATGTTTCTCACTTTCATATAGAATCTACTACTAGTATTACACCAGTACGTCAATATCAAATAATCTCGAAGCCGCCGGCCTCGCCGCATTCATCGCGGAGGCGCAGCCGCGGAGCGCGCGCGAGTGAAACGGATATCATCGAGCGTCAGCCAGGTATTCGCGGGCACGGAAATAGCGAGGAGCGTGCCGATATTGGTCCGCGCCTGCGGCAGGTCTGTGGCGAAGGAACGGTACTCAGGTCCCACGTTCGTGATCCGTGTCTGCGCAAAGGCGGCCGGGCCATCGAAGACGGGATGGCCCACCTTGATCCATAACTCGCTCACGTTTCCTCGGGCGTGAAACGTAACGCGATCGTAGGACGATAGATCCACGCCGCGGCGCTCATCCCCATGATCTTTTGCGCCGCGGAAGAGATACAGAGACCCGCCCTTCTCGCCGCCGTCCAGTCGCATCGCGTAGCGTCCGCTGAACGGGGTGTCCTGATGGCGGAAGTCCACAGCGAGCGTGCCGTCGGTCTGGTATCCCCCGCCCGCGAAACTATCGCCATAGATCACTGGAGGGCACGGCCCGGCCAGTGTGGAGAAGGGGAGCGAGAGGGGTTGCGCAAGCCGTTCTCCGTTTTCGGCGCGCGCGGCGGGAATCACCAGCTCATACGTGGTATCCACCATGAGCGGCCCGCCGATATCGAAGGCGAGCGCCTGCGGATTCGGCGACATTGCCGGACGGAGCGAGGGCGCTCCAACGCCGCGCAGCGCTGCGCCTGCCCGGCTCGATTGATCCATGCGGGAATTGAAGACGAGTTCAATCCGCTTCAGGTTCGGATCCACCCGGTCGGCGTCGCGCGCGGGCATAGTCGACACAAGGGCCAGTGGCGGTTGCGGTTCCAACTGGAAACGCCCCCGGAACGGCGCGTCCAGCCCGATGCCTGCGCCGGGCGGAGCATCCACTTCATAGGCGGCGCCCGGTTGCGGTTGTCCGTCAAAGGCCAGCGCCACCACCTCCTGCGTGCCGCCTATGATGCGCGCGCCGCGGACGCCGGGGCCTCTCGCGATGAGACCGGTGACGGCATTCACATCCACCGGTTGGTTGAACACGAGGTAAAACGTGTCGAGAAAACGAGAGACATTCGTGGCGCCGGATTCGGGCCACATCGCGGCGACGCGCAGGCCTTCGCCGGGCGGTTGCAGCTTCGCGGAGGCTGTCAAGCCGGAGGGTCGCGCGACGAAGCTGCCGCGTTCGCCTGCCGGTCCGAACACGCGCACGAGTCGCGGCCAAGGCCTGGGGTTCCAGGCCACCGCGGTCAACGTTCCCGTGTTCTGTTCATAGACCGCGCCTGTGGGCGGGACGGTGTGCAGGTCCCAGCGTCGCGCTCCCAGGCGCTGCATCGCTGCCGCGAGATAATAGCTGATACCAGCCACGTCATCGTTGTGTGCGACCGGATCGTTCGCGTTCCACAGTTCATCCAGTTGGGTGATGGCCCAATCGGGATCGGCGAGGGCGGCGTAGCCGAGCACGACATTGCCGAGGGCCGCGCCCATGGACTTCACGCTGTCGTCGCCTTCCTTCAGCTTCCGCTCCCGCAGCGTGCGGCGCAATTCCTCGCGGCCCCACGCCGGATCCTCGACCAGATAATCGAGATGGGGTCCGATGGGCAGCCACTGGATGCCGTGCACCCAGGCTGGGTCGCCGCTGAAATACGTCGCATAGGCCTGGCCGCCGTCAAACAGGATGCCGGCCATGCTGTGCGGGTAGTTGGTCGGGAAGTTTTCGCCGAAGCGGTCGAACCAATATTCCGCGATGGCCTGCGACTCCATGGCATATCCCATGGCCGCCGCGGCGGTCATACCCTCGTCGTCCAGCGCCTGCCCAAGCAGGAACAGGCCCGCCCAGGATTGCATCGCCTCCGAGGTGGATTCCTGATTGTTGCCGCCGGGCGAGCTGAATCCGCCTGCGTAGGAGTGCCCGCCCCATATGTCGAACGTGCGCAGAAACGGGAAGCTCGGGTCGGAGCGGTCCCAATGGGCGTACTGGCTCGCCACGCGCCGCGCCATCCCGCCGTACCCCGCGAGGAAAGAGGGATCACTCGCGCCGAGCAGCGCGGAGGCCAACGTGAAGTAGCCGTAGTGAAAATGGTTGTCGGTGAACTGGTACGACCAGTAGCTCTCGTTGAATCCCACGAGGGCGGGCCAGTTCGGATACGCCGCAAAGTAGTGTTCGGTCTCGCCCGGCGTGTACGTGAACCAGTCGGTTAACGCCCTGCGCAAGTAGTCCGTGATTTTGGCGCGCTCGCCGGCGAGCCCAAGTTCATCTGCCATGAGGATGTACTGACCCGCCAGCGCGAGATCCTTGCCGCCCCAGTAGGTGTCGCCGCCGTAGGTTTTTCGTTCGGCGAATTTTCGGATGTAGTTGGTCATGCGTTCGCGATCAAAGCCCGGTCCCGAGGGCGCCGGCAACCACGGCGCAAAACCGCGAAAGGGGAACGCGATGTCGAAGGACGTGCCGAACGCGAGGCGCAGCGCGCCGCGCGGCGTCGCATAGGCCGGCCCTTGGAGTTTCAACGCATGCTCCGTTCGGCGCAGGTGATGCGGAAGCCAGCCCTGCCAGAGCCCCGTCGGCGCGCCGCCGTCGAGGCGGACGGTCTCCAGCGTCCACCGCGTATTCACCCGCGCGCCCACCGCGTCATATGTCCACTCCATTCGCGAGTCGCGGGGCACGGAGAAGGCGCTTGGGGCGAATGCGGCGAGCGAAGTCTTGTTCGGCAAGGCCACGACGACGGCGATGGCCGGGCCGCGGCCGGGCGATATCGCGAGTGTGTTTCCTTTCCGCTCGATCCGGCTGCCCGGCGTGATGAAGACCCCGAACGGGGCGCCGTCCTGCTCGATGCCGAATTCGTTCACCTCCGCCGGTGTTTGGAGCGGACGGCCCGCGCGGTCAAACAGCGCGGCGTTTTCATCGAGCGTGAGCCGAGGTTCGACGCTGGTGAACTCCAGCCAGACGTATGGGAGCCCGCGCCCCAAGGTGACATCTACGTATTGGCGCGCCGATTGCGCGAGGCGAAACGTGAGCGTCCAATCGCCCCAGCGCAGGGCCCTTGCGTCCTTCGGTGCAAACACGTTGCCCGCGCCGGTTGGCGGCTCGAGTTGGTCGCTCAGTATAAACTGGTCTGCGAGAATGTGTCCCCATCCGCCCGACGTTTCATCCACAATCTCCACGCGCGCGTTGCGCCCGCGCACATCTGCGAGATCCCACGTGCGCCAGCGGAGCGTTTCGCTGTTCTCGCCCGTTTCGCTGCGCGTCGGTTTGCCGTCAACGAGGAGATTCACGCATGCCCGGCCGGGATGATTTCCGCCGCCCACCATGAAATGCATGTAGCGGCGGGCAATTGGAAAAACCGGAGAGACGAGGCGACCCGTCGTCTGGTCTCCGTCGTGCATGCTGTTGACCAGTCCGCTGCCCAAAAATCCGCTCACCGGGCTTTGGCCGCCGATCCGGCCGTCGGCCGGTCCCTTGCCGAACGCCTCGCCCTGTGCCGTCCAACCCGGTGGAAACGCGGGGCCGTCAAAATCGGCAAGCAAGGTTTCCGCCGGATTGTGCAGTGGCACGACATGGCCGCCGATATGCAACCGGCGGCCGAGTTCCATGCTGCCGCCGTCGCTCTTCCACTCGCGGGGATACCCGATGTGAACGCCCTGCGCGTCGGAGGAGACGACAAAAGGATAGGCCCATAGATCCCCGCAGTAGGCGCTGATCAACAAATCGGTCCACCAGTCATTGGTTGGGATCGGTCGGTCTCGCGACACGGCAAATACCTCCTGTGTCAGCATCCGCTGTGGTCCCTCACCCTCAGAAGCGGGAGGAACAGAGGCGTAGGATCCGCGTCCAACCGGGACCGGCGCCTGCGCTGCGCTGTAACGCGCCGGCGCCAGCACATTCAACGCCGTGAGAATGGCCGCATGAATGACAATTCCCCTCGCCGACATACAACGGGTCCGGCCAGTGCCTGAATTTGTTTCGGTCATCAGATCGTGCCGGCCAGATGAAACACAACTCGGGTCAAGGCGGGATCCCGCGCGAAGAGTTTTCGGCTCAACTCGCCGCCCAGCGATGTTCCTTCCAAACGCACCCAGTTCCTTTCAATCAAACATTCTACGGCGGGGCCATTGCCGGACTTCCGCACGGCGACCGGGACCTGGCAACAGGTCGCGGCCAAGCTTCCGGCCGGGAGGTCCCACTTTTCCTCAGCGCCTTCGCGATTGATGAAGGAAAAAGAAAAAGGCGCTCGGGAAAACTCATGGTCTTCCAGCATGGTCGGCTCCAGGCGAAGTTCGCCCTCGCGAACGATGAGGCCAAGTTCGCCGAATCGCGCCATGATGTCCTCCTTGACCTGTCCGGTCATGCCGGGCTGCTGCGCGCCGGCTTGCGAGGGGGAGTGAGAATAGGGATCCAGCGGAAACGCCCCGAACACCGCGGGTGGCTTCTTGTAGCCAAGCCCTTCGCGGATTTCGCGGTACACCTCAAGGAGGGCTTTGTTCGTCCCCTGGCCGGTCTCGGCGCCATCCATTACATTCCGGCCCACGCCCAGCAGGAGCTTGGAAGTCATGTGCCAATAAATGCAGCCGAGTCCCTCGAATCCGAACATCGTGGTGCTTCGACCGGTAAATGAGCGGTGATTAAAAACCTCCTCCCACAAATCCAGCAGGGAGCGCCGGTCTCGAGACACGCGCGCAGTCCATGCCTCGTCGAGAGCCAGCCGGTCAAGGGCGCGTTCAAGATCGCGGGCGTTGGTCAGTCCGCCCGCAAAATGGATGCCGCCCTCGCTGTCGCGCGCCACGATCGTCCGGTCGTCTGAACAAAGCAGGTCATGGAGCAGCGGCGCGCGCGACGTGGCGTCCGGCGGGAGGCGGTTGCGCTCCAGAAATGGCGGCAACTTGCGGTCGGGATACAGCAGGAAGGTTTTCTGATCTTCACGCCACAGGCCGCTGCCACGGAGACGCGCGTACAACGACACGATCTCATTGGCCTCAAGAAATCCGCTCTCAATGACGGCCACCTGGCCCTCCAGCATAGGGTCGAGCCGGTGGATGATCGCTTCCTGGTCCGGCGTGATGGAGAGAACGTTATAACTGTCGTAGATCCCGTCCGGGCGCACGCTTTGGCGCAGCGTGGCTTCAAGCGCGGGCAGCGCGCGATCAATCAGAGCGGCCAGGTCGGAGATGGAAACGGAGGCGAAGGGCGCAAATTCGCCTTGATAGACTCGAGCGCGGTGTCTGGCGCCCGCTGTGCCGAGCCGCGCCATCAGCCTATAGCGCTCGCTTGGATTCAGGGGAGCGTCAGTTGCCGCCTCCTCCAGCACGGACGTCACGTCGCGCAGCAGGGTTGCGGCCGGCCCGGTCCACTCAAACACGGCATCGGCCTCGACGCCGGCGAAGAGTTTCCGCAGGAAGAAGAAATAGCGGCGGAGCGCGCAGGTGGTGACCACGGAAAGGCCCCATCCCGCCAGCGCGTTGTTTGCGTCGTTCCACTCCGGTCGTTGCGTGTTCATCCAGACGCCACCGCCGGGCACAAAATTGGTGAGCTTCACCAAGGCCGGCAGCATCAGCTTCTCGACGAGGGCAACGAGCAGGACCTCTCCCTTTTCATCGTGCCACAGGCGCGCGTCCGCGCCCTCGGCGTCGAGGTTCCGCAAAATGTCGCCGTGCAGCGCCTGCTGAAATTGGACCGACGCGCGCGGATCTTTCACCAACGTTTCAAACGGAAGAATTTCATACGGAACGCGCGCATAGGCAAACCGGCGGGCGCGCAGCCGGGCAGCAAGCGTGCCGGGCAGATAAGCCTCAAGCCGTTCCAGCAGCTTGAGGAGATACACGATCTGGTGATCGCCCCAATAGCCGATGTTGGCCCACGGATCGTGCGGGTCTTCGATTTCCCAGTCTATGCCGTCGCGGGTCACCCGGTACGGATTGTAGCCGTCGGCGGTGGATGCGTTGAGAAACACCGCGATCATCGCCTCCAGGTACAGCGGAAAGCTGCATCCCAGGGCCTCCCAGTTCTGAAAAATATCGCGCCAGTTGCCCTGGTAGTAGAACACCGGCCGGCCGGCCTCATCGTGGACTCGGATCGAAAAGTGATTCCACGGCCGACTGGGGTCGCCGTGCCGCCGGCTGAATGTTAGCGGCAGGTAGCTGTGCGCAATGCGGACAAACTGCGCGTCGCCCGTCGCATCCACGGCAGAAAGCAGCCCGGTCAGAGAAACAAGTTCGGGAAGTTGTTCCAGGAACGCGCGATTGCGCGCGGCAATCCGTTTGCCGTGCGCTCCCACAAACCGGCAAAAATCGGCGGAGCGGACGGTGTACCCTTCCTGAAAGACTCCGCCCCGCATCGTGTTGAACAATACGCTGCTGTAGTGGTGGGCCGATGCGATCTCGTCGCCGGTCTGCTGGAAACCGTCTGCCGCGGCGATCAATGCGCGCACGCCGCGCGTGTTCTCTGCCGCGGCCTGCTCCAGATGCCCGGCCGAGGCGCGGCCCTCCAGGATCATGCGGCGGCGGTCCACCAGCGCCGCATGATCGAGACCGGTATCGGACGCGAAGCACCAGGACGCCGCGGCGCGAGGCGCCAGACGAACCTGTGCATGCACCAGATAGGCGCCGAGATCGCCGCGCTGCTCGATGTCGCTCGCGAGATTCCTCCCGCGGCAGAAGTCCGCGACGTGGTGATCGCTGAGCAGGATGGCGCGGGCCTCAAGGCCGGAGGACCACGCGCAGGCTGCGGTGAGGGACTCGGCAGGCTCGGCCTTGTCGCTGAGGCGGGCGTTCATTGTGAAGACGCCCATACCGCTGGCCGGGTCCAGGTCGTGCCGCATGTAGGCCTTCGCAAGGTAGCTGAATCCGGCCAGCGTCGCCGTGTCAATTCCCGGAGGACGAATCTGATGCCATCCGTCGAGCACGTCAATCAAGGTCTCCGCATCGGCGAGGTTCTCCAGCGCGCAAAAACGAAGGAGTCCGAATGGCTCGCCCGCGGTCAGACGATAGCGGAAGATCAGCGCGAGGTCGTGATTGATCTCCTCGTACACCACTGACGTGCCCGCGATATTCTTGTAGAGGTTGCGCGTCAGGGCGTACGCGGACTCCATGCGCCGCCATGGCTGCCAGAGCATGGCGCGCCCATTCCGCGTCAAGCGGAGCGCCGTCAGGCAGCCGCCGGAATCCTGGTGGCGCAGGATCCGATCCGCCGTCTGGTACGGGAAGATCGCGCCCTCCGGCGATGCCCGGCCCGCGGTGAAGGGCCCCCAACTGGACGCATACAACCAGAGATTTGAGCGGCTCACCACCGAGAGCAGAAAGGGCGGCATCGTGTCCACGCGGGCGATTCTGTAGTGTCGCTCACCGAGAAAATCCACGCATTCTCCGGTCGCCGTTCCGTCAGGCCAGTGCAGGACGGAGGCGCCCTCGTGGGGCGGCGGGCAATCCCAGACGGAATCAGCGGACCCAGGGATCATGCAATGACGTTCCATTGGGGGGATGCGGCGGACGGATTAGGATTTGGCCAACGCCCGGGTGGAGCCGCGGAGAATGAGCTGGGTGGAAATCAGGGTGGTCGAGGGGTTGCTGGCCGGATCTTCGATCCGGTCCATCAACCGCTGGACGGCGATGCGGCCCATGTGGCGCATATCAACGCGGATGGAGGTGAGCGGGGGATGGGTGGCTGCCGCGAGGTGGATGTCGTCGAATCCGATGATGGAGATGTTGTCAGGCACGCGAAGGGCCGACTTGCTGTACAGGGCCTGGAGAACACCGGCGGCCATTTCGTCGTTCATACAACAGACGGCAGTGCACTGCTTGTATTGGCCGGGCAACTGGAGGCCGATTTCATAGCCGCTCTGCAACGTGAAATCGCCGTGGAGAGTGACGATATCCTGCTGCCGCGCACCGGCGTCGGCCAGCGCCTGCATCATGCCCCGGAGTCGTTCGGGCGTGGCGGCCTGATCCTTCGCGCCCGTGATGATTGCGATGCGGCGGTGCCCGAGCGCCAGCAGGTGCGCCATCGCCTGGTAGCCTCCGTTGACGTTATCAACCAGGATGCTGTCTGTCGGGGACCCCTTGCAAGCGTAGTCAACCGTGACGGCGGGGCGTCCTGTCTGGATCAGGCGGGTCAGGAGCGCGGTGTGGAACGGTCCCATGTAGATCATCGCGTCCGTGTCCGCTTCCATAGCCAGCCGGTACATGTCGGCATCTGATTGCATGTCGCCGGCCGGAAGCAGGAGCAGGTTGCCCTTGTTCCGGCTCAATTCATCCTGGATGCCGACGATGATGCCCATGTGATAAGGGCCGAATTCGCGAGGATTCAACACGCGAGACAAGAGGCCGACAGCGAACGTCCCCTTGCGCGATGCCTCGGCTCTTCGCGTCTGGGTTACAAAGGTGCCCTGGGCCGGCACGGAGAAGACCACGCCCTCGTTCTTGAGCTCGTCCAGCGCCTTTAAGACGGTAATTTTATTCACGCCGAATTCTGCGGCCAGCCGGTCCATTGACGGAAGGCGCGCGCCCGGCAGATATCCGCCCGTGTCGATCGCCGCGCGCAATTGCGTGGCGATCTGCTGGTAGAGAAAGTCGCTGTTTGGATCTTTGCGCGAAAGCGCGCGCGATTGCTTTTTGCGTTTCGAGGCCATGATGGAGTTCCTTAGCCGGGAACGTCCGATGACCGGCCGCCCCGTATGTATTCGTGGGCTTATACTAGTATGGTAATGAGTCAACAACAAGAAGATTTCGGGGTCAAAGGCGCGCGTTGTCGCGCGGTCTCATCCGAAACTGGATCAAACGACTCGCGTCGTCCGGCGAAATCGAATTTGCCCCGTCGTCCACACCGTGTCGGAAAGCAACAGCGCGGTCATCGCCGACGAGTCGTCCGCGGCGAAAGTCCGGGGAAGCACGCGAGCCTGCGCGTGGCGGCTCACGGCAACGTTCGAGCGAGCGCCACCATCAGCAAACCAATTTGACGCGCAGCGAACGTCGGGCCATCAGGCCGGCGAGTCCCAACAGGGTGAGAACCGCGACGGATGGCTCGGGAACGATGGTGTAGGTGAGGCGCGCCATGGCCGGCGCCGCGCCCGCATCCGTGGTGGAGGGAGCCGCATTGACGCCCCAACCGCTGAACCCGGCGTCGTTGTAAAACGCCACGCTGGACGCGTTGATCGCCGATCCATACGTAAAGGAGGAATCATCCGGGTATTCGTTGACCCAGTAGGCCGTTGTCTGGACCTGGTAATTCACGCCGGGCATAAGGATTATCGGAGCGGCAAGGGCTTTGTCATTCCAACCCGAGCCCGCTTCGCCGGCCGAGAAATTCACGACGCCGAGTTGCGTGTCGGTGTCGTCGTTCCATAGTTGCACCCACGGCGTATCGCCGCCGCCCATGCTCATGCCGAAGAATCCCAGATCGGTCACCGATATCGCCGTATTGACTTGGAAGGTTATGCCGATATCGCCGTAGGCCGCCAGCGCCGTCGGCGTGCCGCCTTCCGCATACATCAGGTCGGCGCGCGCCGCGCCCGCAAAAAGAATCGCTCCCGCCACACACCCGGCCATCCGCAGTGTTTTCATGGTGCTCTCCATTGTTTGTTGCTCCACCCAATCAACTCAACTAGTCGTACATTAGTACGCTACATGGGGTTCGCGCAAGCAAAAGTAGTCAAAAAAGGGCTTTGGGCGACGACACCATTCTTGCGCAGTTTTGAGCAACGTCTGGTCGGATTTCGTTGGCGCGCGCGACGGCTCAAGGACCCCGAAGCGCTTCGATGAGGTTGAGTCGTTTCCGGCAGTTGCGAGAGGAGACCTTCGAGGACGCTGATCGGTGTCAGCCACAGGCGATCCCCGGCAAATCAAGGGCTTTCGTTCGCGACCCGCGCCAGGCGGCTTTCGTGCAGGAAGTGAACGATGGAGAGCAAGCCGACCGTCGTGAATCCCCACGCATAGAGGAAGATGAACGGCATGACCGGATATTTGTGCGCGTCGAACAAATACGCAAACGTCACGAAGCAGTACGCGCCCACGAGGAGTTCGAGCAGCGGGCCGTAGGAAGCGCGGACGGCATACACGCGCGATTCGCGGTCGCCTTTTTTGGGCGTTCGCACGAAGCCGGATTTGATGCCCATGATCGCTTCGATCACCGCGCGGGTGTTGGAGATGGCGATGCCGATGCCGATCGAGGTGAGGAACGGCAGAAACCGCAAGCGGCGCCATCCGCCTTTGTAGAGAAGGCATTGCGAGATGATATACAGTGCGAAAGGCGCGAAGGTCGTCAGGACGAGGGACAGCGTGAGAGTAACGAGCACGAGGGTTGAGTGCCCGCGCGCGGGCAGGCGCAAAACCGGCAGGGCCAGAAACGCGACCCAGATCATCAGCGGATGAATCACATAATGGGTCATGTGAAAGACCGCCTCAATTTTTGAGATGAGCGAGCAGTTGGAGCGGAAGACGCGGGGCAGGAGTTTGATCGCCGTTTGCGTGGAGCCTTTGGCCCAGCGGAATTGTTGAGCTTTGAAGGCGTTGATGTTGTCCGGCAGCTCCGCCGGGACGACCAGATCGAGAATGAAGAAGGGCGCCCATCCCGCCAGTTGAGCGCGGTAGGAAAGGTCCATGTCTTCGGTGAGCGTGTCGTGCTCCCATCCGCCGGCGTCTTCGATGGCTTTTCGACGCCACAAGCCGGCGGTGCCGTTGAAGTTCATGAAAAGTTGATTCCACGCGCGCGCCGGTTGCTCGATCGCAAAATGCGCGTCAATGCCGATCCCTTGCGCGCGGGTGACGAATGAATCATCCACGTTCAAGTGTCCCCATCGGCCCTGGACGATGCCGACATCCGGCCGTACCATCATCACGGCCATCGTGCGGATGAGGAAATCCCGCGTCGGCACGAAGTCGGCATCAAAGACCGCAAAAAACTCGGCGTCGGTATTTTCCATTCCGTGTTGGAGCGCGCCGGCCTTGAAGCCCTCGCGCTTTGCGCGGCGAAGCACCTGAAGGTCGTGTCCCTCCGCCCGCAGGTCGGCGGCCACGCGGTCCACCAACGCGGCGGTTTCGTCGGTGGAATCGTCCAGCACCTGAACCGTGTGGCGGCCGGCAGGATATTCCATGGCCACGGCGGCGCGAAGGACCCGCTCCGCGACGTTGTATTCGTTGAAGAGGGGAATCTGTGTGACGACGCGCGGCAGGTCATCAGGGGTGAATCGGCGGCGGAATTCTTCCATGAGCGCCGTTGCTTCATCCCCGGCGCGGCGACGGCGGCGAAGGAAAAGCCAAAGGGTGAAATAGAGGTTGAGGGCGAAGATGGTCAGAATGCCGGCGGGCACGAAGTAGGCGACCAATTGAAGGGTTTGAAATGTGGAATACATAGATGCATGTCAACGCTTGTTTTGCGCAATGGAGCGGACGGTACCGCAACCGGCCGCGCGCGCAAGCAGCTTCTGAAATCCCAACCGCCGCGCCCCCGCAAGCGAGGAGCCGGATGCTAGGGAATTCCCCGATGCAAAGTTGCATGTCCGGCCCGCTTGTCGGTTTGGATAAGTGCATCATCATCAGGACCATAGAGAGGCTGTGGCCGGTCTTATGAGGCGATGGAGTATAGTTTTGTTGTTCGCGATCGTCGCAAGCGCGGCGATGGCGCAAAATAATTCGCTCTGCCTGGGCTGTCATAACGATCCGGACCTCGGACTGTCGTTCAACACGAACCTTTTCTTCCGCTCCGTTCACAGCGACGCGAGCTGTGTGGACTGCCACGCCGATTTGGAGGGCATCACCGAAGAGCACGACGCTGTGAAGCGCGTGGATTGCTCCATCTGTCACGAAGACGAGGTGAAGGATTATCTCGCGAGCCAGCACGGCCGCGCGATGACCAACGGGATCAAGGTGGCGGCGGGCTGCTTCGATTGTCACGGACGGCCGCACGAAATGCTTTCATCGAGCGACACCAACTCGCCCGTACATTTTTCGCATATTCCGCAAACATGCGCGAGCTGCCACTCGCGCCCCGAAGTCAAAGAGCTTTACGCCACGCGGCGCGGGCCCGGAATGCTGGACTATTCCAACAGCGTTCATGGCCTCTCCCGGAACGGAGAAGGAAAGCGCGGCGCGATTTGCACCGATTGCCACGGCGATCACCTGATCCGGCGCAGCGCCGATCCCGCTTCGAAAATGTTCTGGCAAAACATCCCGACGGCATGCGGGAAGTGCCATGAAAAGATTGCCGAGACTTTTGCGCGCAGCGTGCACGGCAAAGCCGTCGCCGCGGGTCAGCGCGATGCGCCGGTTTGCACCGATTGCCACGGTGAGCACAGCATTGCGGGAATCAAGACCTCCACCTCGCCCGTGTCGCCCGCGCATATTCCCGAAACGTGCGGGCAGTGCCACGCCTCGGAGCGGATTGCCGCGCGCTACACGCTGGCGTCGGGCGTGGTGGATACCTATATGCAGAGCTTTCACGGGCTGGCAGCACAGATCGGCGGCGTGGCTGCGGCGAATTGCGCGTCGTGCCATGGCTATCACGACATTCTCCCTTCGACCGATCCGGAGTCTTCGATCAATCCGGCGAATCTCCCGCAAACGTGCGGCAAATGCCATCAGGGCATCGGCACGCGGTTGGCGCGCGGCGGGTTGAAGATTCACGCGCCCCCCGGCGCGGCGCCGGGCAAGCCCCGCGTCGTGAATCTTGTCGCGAACACCTACATCGGCGTGATCGTCTTTGTGATCGGCGGCATGTTGATTTTCAACATGATTGATTTCATCGCGAAGGCGCGCCGACACGTCCGCGCGGTGAAAAAGGATCCGAAGTCCGAAGACCGCATGACGCCGTGGCTGCGCGCCCAGCACGCGCTGTTGGTTCTAACTTTCGTGCTGCTGGCCTACACCGGGTTTGTTCACAAATATCCGGCGAGTTGGTGGAGCTGGCCGTTCCAGGTCATGGAAAACGGGTCGCACGTCCGCGGGATGATTCATCGCGTGGCCGGCTGGATTTTCACCGCGCTGTTCGGCTTTCACCTGCTCGCCCTCGTCGCGACGAAGCGTGGCCGCGCATATCTCGAGCATTTGCGCCCGGTGGCACACGACTTTGGCGATGCGACCCTGACGCTTCTGCGGAACTTCGGACGCTCGAAGAAGGCGCTGCCGCACCGCCGGTTCAACTACGCCGAGAAGGCGGAGTATTGGGCGCTCGTTTGGGGTTCGGTGGTGATGATCGTGACGGGGATCATGCTCATTTATTCGAGCGATATCCTCCGGCTGCTCCCGCAAATCTGGCTCGAAGTCGCGCAGGTCGTCCACTTCTACGAAGCGGTCCTAGCGACGCTCGCGATCGTCGTTTGGCATCTCTACTGGGTCATGTTCGACCCGAACGAATATCCGGTGAATCCCGCGTTCCTGATCGGAAAGAAAAAGGCGCCGCACACGGAATCGCCTCATGAGCCGGAGGACGAATCATGAAGTCGCACCCGAGGAGGACGATATGGAAGAGATGGGCCGCCGTTCGTTTTTGAAGCGGTCGTTGGCGCTTGGCGCCGGACTTGCCGCGGGTAGCGCGCTGACCTCGGAAGCGCGCCCGACGAACATCCTGTCCACCCGCCGCATGGGCGTGCTGGTGGATACCACCGTGTGCATCGGTTGCCGCAACTGCGAGTGGGCCTGCAAGCAGGCGCACGACATGCCGACCGAGCCGATCGAGACCTACGAGGACGATGCGGTGTTCGCAGAATACCGCCGGCCGGATGAACACGCGTTGACCGTGGTGAACCGCCACGAAGATCCGAACCTTTCCGGCGGCGCGTGCGCGGTGAAGGTGCAGTGTATGCACTGCGCTCATCCCGCATGCGTTTCGGCGTGCATCGTCGGCGCGTTGTCGAAACAGGAGAACGGCGCGGTCACGTGGGATGACTCGAAATGCATCGGCTGTCGCTATTGCATGGTCGCGTGCCCGTTCCAGGCGCCGACGTTCGAATTTGATAAAGCGCGGCGGCCGCGAATCATGAAGTGCGATTTCTGTTACGAGCGCCGCGCGAAAGGTGGAATCCCCGCGTGCGTAGAAATCTGTCCCGTCGAGGCGCTGACCTATGGGCCGCGCGACGAGCTGGTCAACGTGGCGCGAAACCGGATTCGCCGCAATCCGGAGCGCTACATCAATCACATCTTCGGCGAATATGAAGTGGGCGGGACGGACTGGCTGTATCTCGCGGGCACGGACTTTGCGAAGCTGCGATTTCCAACGCTTGGAGATAAACCCGCGCCCGGCGTTTCGGAAAGCATCCAGCACGGCATCTTTGCCTATTTCGTGCCGCCGGTTTCGCTCTACGCGCTGCTCGGCGTCATCATGTGGATGGCCAGGAACCGCTCGCAAATCATGGAGGACCAATGAGCGCGCACCGCCTTCAACCCGCGCCCATTCGGGTCAAGTTTCTCACCCCCGGCGTGTGGGCGCTGATGGCGTTCGCCGCAGCGGGAATGCTCGTGCTCGCCGCCCGCTTCATTTTCGGCATCGGTTCGGTGACGAATCTGAACAACCAATATCCGTGGGGCATCTGGATCGGCCTCGATGTCGCGGCGGGCGTCGCGCTCGCGGCGGGCGGATTCACAACGGCCGCGCTTGCGCACGTCATGCACCGCGAGGACTATCACGCCATCGTGCGCCCCGCGCTGTTGACGGCGATGCTGGGCTACACGTTCGTCGCCTTTGCGGTGTTTATTGATATCGGACGGCCGCTTTCCATCTGGCATCCGCTCGTCATGTGGAACGGAAGTTCGGCCCTCTTCGAGGTCGGCATCTGCGTGATGATCTACATGTCCGTCCTCTACATCGAATTTCTGCCCGTGGTGACGGAGCGTTTTGTCGGACGGGTGAATCTGCCGGGCGCGCTCGCGCGACTCAATGGGCCGGTGGACCGGTTCTTGCGCGCGCTTGATCGCGGGCTCGCCCGGACGATGTTCGTTTTCATCATCGCCGGTGTCGTGCTCTCGACCCTGCACCAGTCTTCCCTCGGCACGCTCATGGTGATTGCCGGCCCGAAGATGCACCCGCTCTGGCAGACGCCGATTTTGCCGCTGCTCTTCCTGCTCTCGGCGATTTCGGTCGGCTTTCCGATGGTGATTGTGGAATCGCTCATCGCCTCGCGATCGTTCGGACTGAAGCCGGAGATGCACATCCTTTCGCGCCTCGGCTGGCTGACCACGCCGCTGCTCGGCGTCACGCTGGTTTTCAAAATCGGCGATATGTTTGTGCGGAAGACGTTCGTCCATCTCACCGCGTGGGATCTGCCGAGCGTCATGTATATGCTCGAAATCCTTGTGGGCATCGCGCTGCCGCTGCGCATGCTGCTCTCGCCGCGGGTGCTGAAGTCGAGGCGGTTGCTTTTCAGCGCAGCGTTGCTCGTCGTCTTCGGCGTCATTCTCGGGCGCTTCAACAATTTCGTCGTCGCCTACACGCCGCCGTACGCGGTCGAGCGCTATATGCCGTCTATCGGAGAAATCACGGCCACCGTCGGTTGCGTGTGCCTGCTCATGTTGATCTACCGCGCGGTGGTCATCAACTTTCCCGTCATCAGCCGCCCGGACCCGACGTTTGCGCCCCGGGAGAAATACACGGTGCGCGGATGAAAACAGTTGCCCACCTGCTGGCGCTGGCCATCTTCGCCGCCGCGCCGTTCGCCGTTCGCGCGCAGACGAACGGCGCGCTCGAAACCTCCTGCCGCGCCTGCCACGTCGAGGCGCGCCCCGAGGTCGGTCACGCGGAACTCGCGCCGTGCACCCGTGTCACCACGCACAGCTCGCACAAACCCGCCGAAGGACCGGAGACGATTGTGATGAGCGAAGGAACCGGCCACTACGGACGCGTGGTGTTCTCGCATCGCGTCCACGCGGAAATGGCGGAGATCGGACGCGGCTGCATCGAATGCCATCACGAGGCGGCGGAGGGGCGCGCGATTCGCAAGTGCGGCGAATGCCATTCCGCCGCGCGCGAGCGGGCCGATCTCGAAACGCCCGACCTGCGGGGCGCGATTCACCGGCAATGCTCCGAATGCCACGCCACGTGGAGCGAAAAGGTTTCCTGTTCGTCGTGCCACCTCAAGGGCGAAAGGCCCGAGCGATCTGCGGGATCCACGCCGCCGCAGATGGCGGCGTTCTATCGCTTCCATCAGGACGTGTCGTGCGCCGCGTGTCACGAGAAAGGTGTCCGCGACGCGACGCGCGCTGCGACGGACTGCGCGCAGTGCCACAGGGATTGGCCGAAGAACTTCCGACACGAAAAGACGGGCTTTGTGTTGGATGATGAGCACGCCGATGCGTCGTGCTCGGACTGCCATGACCAATCCGACTACGCAGCCAAACCCACATGCGTCGAGTGTCACGACGACAAGAGTTTTCCGAAAGAGCAGCCGGGCAAACGTATTCGCCGCCCGAAGGCGGGCGGAGGGGGGCGGATGTGATTCGGCGGAAGGTCGAGCGAAAATTGACGACGGCGGTCGTGGTCACCGTGCTGGTGATCATCGGCATTTTTGCCGTTGTGAACATCCGTTCGTATGAAAAAAGCCTGCTGACCGAGGTGGAGCGGCATGCGATTCAGATCAGTCAGACCGTCAAATCCAGCACCGAATACGACATGCTGCTGAACGACCCCTCGCGCATTCACGAAACCGTGCGCCGGCTCGGCGAGGAAAAGAGCATCGAGCGCATTCGCATCATGAACAAGGTCGGCGTCATCACGTATTCGACCGACAAAGAGGAAATCGGCAAGACGGTGGACGTGAACACGGAGAGCTGCATCCGATGTCACGCGGTCTCGCCGCCGCTCGAACGATTGGAGATGGAGGCGCGGACGCGCGTGTTCCGCCGGACGCACGACGAAACCCGGGCGCTCGGCGTCATTACTCCGATCTACAACCAACCCGCCTGCTGGACCGCTGCGTGTCACGAACACCCGCAATCGCAGACCGTTCTTGGGGTCTTCGATGTGGTCATGCCGCTGGCGGGTGTGGACGCCGACCTCCGTCGCAGCCGCGATGAGATCGGCGTCTTTGCGATCAGCGCAGTGCTTTCGCTGAGTCTGATTATCGGAATCTTTGTGCGCCGCTGGGTCAGCGCTCCGGTTATCAAACTCGTCGAAGCGACGCAGCACGTTGCAGGCGGCGATTTAAGCAAAACGATAGACGAGTCGCGTAAGGACGAGCTGGGGCTGCTCGCCCGTTCGTTCAATCACATGACGAAGAAATTGTCCGAAGCGCGATTGCAGTTGGTGCAGTCGGACAAGATGGCCTCGCTCGGGCGGCTTGCGGCGGGCGTGGCGCACGAGATCAATAATCCGCTCACCGGGGTGCTCACGTTCAGCAGTCTGATGCAGAAGCGCGCCAACTCGGCGGTGGATCAGGAGGATTTGAAGGTGATCGTGCGCGAAACAATCCGTTGCCGCGAAATTGTCAAAGGGCTGCTCGACTTCGCCCGGCAATCGGTGCCGACGAAACGCGAATCGGATATCAACGAAATCATCCAGCGCGCCCTCGCCGTTTCTGAACGGCAAATGGCGCTCAACCGCGTGACGATTGAAAAAAGATGGACATCCTCGCTCCCGAAAGCGGTCGTGGATGCGAACCAGATGGAGCAGGTGTTCATGAACTTGATCGTGAACGCGGCGGACGCCATCGGGACCGGCGGCGGCACCATCACGCTCTCCACCAACACCGTCAGGCTTTCGCCGATGGGCGTCTTGCAAATCCGCCACGCGGTGTGTCCGAAACGACACCCGCTGTTGGATCCGGATGTCCGCTTTGATGGACAGCCCTCGCTGTATTTCAAGGTGCGGGGCGACGGGCAGGAGGGGCTCGTGCACATGGACCCGACCTATGGAAAGTCCGCGAATCGCCACGGCCTGGCGACGGAGGCGATGAAGAAAGTTCAATTCCTCTGCCCGGAATGCGCCACCTCGCTGATGGTCGAGGGAAAGTCCTGTCCGCTGTGCGGCGGCGCGATTTTCGCGTTCGAGTCGCCGCCGCGCGGAATCGTGGAGACCTGCAGCCGCACAGCGTGCAACTGGCAGGAGTGGCAGGATGTGGATGCGTCGGGCGATCGCGAATATATCGAAATCGGAATCGCCGACACCGGGCAGGGCATCTCGCCGGAGAACCTCGCCAAAATCTACGAGCCGTTTTTCTCCACCAAAAAAAGCAAAGGCACAGGGCTGGGGCTCGCAGTCGTCTGGGGCATTGTGGATGCGCACGGCGGCGCGATTGCGGTCGAGAGCGAAGTCGGCAAGGGCACAAAGTTCACCATTCGCATTCCGGTGAAGCCATGAGTGTTCATCGCGATATTCTGGTGATTGATGACGAGCGCGTCGTCTTGGAGGGCGTGGCGCGCATTTGCGAGAGCGAAAATTGGTCCTACGATCTGGCCGACACCGGCGCGGACGGAATCGAGAGTTTGAAAAAACGCCTCTACCGGTTCGTGCTCTGCGACATCATGATGGAGGGGGTGGATGGCTTTGAAATTCTTGAGACCGTTCGGACCAACGGAATCCGCTCGCCGATCGTGATGACGACGGGCTACTCGACCGTCGAAAACGCCGTTCGCTCGTTGCAGCGCGGGGCGATGGACTATCTCGCGAAACCGTTCACCGTTGATGAATTTATCGCCGTTGTGAAGCGTGGATTTAATCAGGAATCATCCGTCGCAGACCCGTCCCCGGGCGCGAGGCTTCCGGAGGGTTGTCATGCGCTGGGCCGGATGAGCTGGGTCAAGATTGAACGAGAGGGAATTGCCCGCGTTGGCGCGCAGGACTCATTTCTTCGCGCCATTCAGGACCCGCAGGCGCTGAATCTTCAAGACGTTGGATCGGACATCATTCAGGGCATGCCGTGCGCAATGGTGACCGATGGCTGCGGGCTGACGCATCGCATGCTCGCGCCGGTGAGCGGAGAAATTGTTGAAGCGAACACGGCGATGATGTCGCAGATCGAGAACCTCATCGCCGATCCGCACGAGGCGGGCTGGCTCTACCGCATTTTGCCGCAGGATTTTGAATATAGCCTATCGTGTCTGGCCGCGCGGCCGGACCGCAGGGAAGGAGAAGCGCCATGACCATCGGATTGTTAATCGTATTTGCCGTTATCATGCTGGCCATTGACCTCGCCACGCGCACGCTGCTTCGGCGGCTGCGCGAAAAACGACTTCGCCGCGAGCGCGCCGAGGCGCTGGCCGTGAGCCTGAAGCTCGATTTCACGCGGGAGGCGAAAACGCTCAAACGCGTGGAGGTGAAGAATCCCGTCGCGCGCATTTTGTGCGTGGACGACGAGGAGGTCATTCTCGACAGTTTCCGCCGGATTCTCGTGCTCGATGGCTATTCGGTGGACACGGTCGAAACGGGACAGGAGGCGTTGGGCCTCGTTCAGACCCACCACTACGATTTTGTCTTCACCGACTTGCGCATGCCCGCGATGGATGGACTCGATGTCGTGAAGTCCGTGAAGCACCTGCGGCCGGATATTGACGTCATAATCATCACCGGCTTTGCCACGGTCGAGACGGCCGTCGAGTGCATGAAATTCGGCGCAATGGACTACGTGCAGAAACCATTCACGGAGGAGGAGCTGCGCGCGTTCGTGAAGAAGGCCGTCATCAAGCGCAAGGATCAAATCGAAAAGCAGCTCAAGCCGCAGATTCATGTGACGCACCGCGAGGATGCGGATCAGCCCCGGGCGGGCGAGTTTTCAATTCCGGGCGGTGTGCTGATTTCGCAGGGCCACAGTTGGGCGGCCTTGTCGCAGGATGGATCGGTGAAGGTGGGCCTGGATGATTTCGCGCGAAAATTGATCGGGCGGATTGACGGGATTGAGTTTCCAAACGTTGGAATGTCGGTGAGCGCGGGGCAGCCGCTTTTCGCGATCCGGCAGGGCGCGCGCCGCCTGCAGTTTCTCGCGCCGGTTAGCGGCCGTGTTTTGAAGGTGAGATCCACGCTGCCCGCTTCCTTCGGCGAGCTGGAGGTCACGCCCTATCACAAGAACTGGGTGTGCCAGATTGACGGCGAGCGGCTGGATGCGGAATTGCCGCGGTTGAAAATTGGTCAGACCGCCGTCGCGCTCTTTCAAGAGGACATCGAGCGGTTCGTGAAATTTCTTCGCGACGCGGGCAAACTCGCCGGCCCTGACGGCGCGGCGGAAAAGGCCCTGTGCATCGGCGCGTTGGAGCGCCTGACGGACGAACAGTGGGACCGCGTGGGCAAGGAGTTCTTTGCGCGTTGATCCCGGGAAGCCGGCGCGCGCTGGAGGAGTGAAAATGAATGACCAACCGAAAGCAATGCGACCCCACCATCTGCTGATGAACATGACGAGTCTCGTCGGACTCATCATCGGCATCAGCGGCCTGATCAGCGCGATATTTCTACTCGTATTCGATTTTCTTGGGAGCGGAGAGAATCCGTATCTCGGGATTTTTACGTTTCTGGTCGCGCCCGCCGTGATGTTGACGGGGTTGATTCTCGCGACCATCGGCGCATGGCGTTTGCGAAAGCGCCTGCACACGCGCGGCGCGGTGGCTGCGCCGATGCCGGTGATTGATCTGAACAATCGAGCGCACTATCGCACACTCGTGATTTCGGTGATCGGAGGGTTGCTGCTTATCGCCATCAGCGCGCTGGGGACTTACCGCGCCTATCACTACTCGGAGTCGGTCGAGTTCTGCGGAACGACTTGCCACGCGGTGATGAAGCCGGAGCACACGGCCTACATGTCGTCGCCGCACGCAAATGTTCAGTGCACGACCTGCCATATCGGGCCGGGGGCGGACTGGTTCGTGAAGTCGAAGATCAACGGGTTGAAGCAGGTGTGGAACACCGTGCTGGACAAATATCCGCGCCCGATCGAAACGCCGATTCACAACCTGCGCCCCGCGAAGGAGACGTGCTACACGTGCCACTGGCCGGACAAGTTCTTCGGATCCGTGCTGATGTCGCGCACCTATTTTCGCGCGGCGGAAGAGGACAACCGCCCGTGGACCATCAAGATGTTGATCAATGTCGGCGGCGGCGATTCGCGACACGGGCGCGGGCAGGGAATTCACTGGCACATGGCCGTGGATAACAAGATCGAGTACGTCGCCGCAGACCCCAAGCGATTGGAAATTCCGTGGGTGCAGCAAACGAAGAGCGACGGCGCCAAAGTGATTTATCGCTCAACAGAAAAGAAACAAGCCGAGGCGCTCAAGAAACTCGATGATCCGGCGGAACTGGCCAGGGCCGAAGTGCGCACCATGGACTGTATGGATTGCCATAACCGCCCGAGCCACCAGTATCACTCGCCCGAACGCGCGATGAACGATTCGATGCAGGCGGGGTTGATTGATCCTGACCTGAAATCCATCAAGTCCATCGGGACGGCCTTGTTGAACGAAAAATATGAAACGGAGGATGAGGCGCTGGCGAAAATCGAGGCCGGTGTGCGAAGGGAGTTCCCTCAACCCGATCCGCGCGTGGATCAGGCCCTCGCGCAAATCAAACGGATTTACAGCGACAATTTCTTCCCTGAAATGAAGGTCAACTGGCGCGTGTATCCCGAGCACATCGGACACTTGATTTCGCCCGGCTGCTTCAGATGCCATGACGGAAAGCACGAGAGCGAAGATGGAGAAGTCATCCGGAATGACTGCAACATTTGCCACACGATTATCGCACAGGGCGTGGGGTTGGATGTGAACTCCATCTCCACGGCGGGGCTGGAGTTCGAACATCCCGAGGACATCGGCGACGATTGGAAAGAAGAGCGGTGCGATTCCTGCCACGACGGGATGCCGATCCTGTGAGCTGCGCCGCTGTTTTCGCGCGGGCCTTTGGGGGCAAAGAACAGGGTTTCCCCGATAGCTCCGGGCTTTGACTTGTGGGCGGAGTTGGCGTGAAACTCTGTCTATACATTAAGGAAAGGGTTCAACCATGAAACGGATTGCGCTGGTGACTGCGGTTCTTGTCTTGGCGGCCTTCGGCGCTCGCGCCGCCGCCCCCGATCCCGCCAACTATGTCGGCGTAAAGAGCTGCAAGATGTGCCACAAGAAGGCCGAAGAGGGCGACCAGTTCAACAAGTGGCTGGAGAGCGGACACGCCAAAGCGTTCGAAACGCTCGGCACGCCCGAATCCAAAGAAATCGCGTCGAAGCTCGGCATTGCGGACCCGCAAAAGAGCGGGGCGTGTTTGAAGTGCCACTCAACGGCATACAACTTCAGCGAGGAATTGCAGGTGGCCGAAGTGCCGGTGGACGAGGGCGTCTCCTGCGAGTCCTGCCACGGCGCGGGTAAAAACTATAAGAAGAAGGAGATCATGAAGGTGCGCGACGACGCTATCGCCGGCGGCATGATCTATCCCGCGAAGGAAAAGTCCTGCACCGTTTGCCACAACGACGCCAGCCCCACGTGGAAAGCGGATCGCTACACGACCAAGGATGGGCAGAAGGTCGGATTCGACGCCGACGCGGCATACGAAAAGATCAAACACGACAAGCCCTGACGGGCAAGGTCAGTGGAGAAACGGGAGCGCGTCGGTGAGGATTTCGTCCGCCGTGCCATCGGCGGCCCACCGCGTCTGAAGTTGTTCAATATCGTCCCGAAGGCGCGTGTTGTCGCGATTCAGCGCCCACGCCAGATATTCCTTGGTGAGTTGTCCCTTCATGGCTCGGACGCCTTCTTGCGAGTGCAGCGCCGCTTGCATCAGAATAACCGGGCCGTCATGAATGACGGCATCGGCCTTTTCGTGTTGTAGCGCGGCGACCGCTTTTTCGATGGTGCTGAAAACCTTTCGCTTCGTGTTGCGCGTAGCATTCGCCACCATCATGTCGCCCAGCGTGCCCTTGACGGTCGCGATGCGCGCATCGCTCAACAGCACGACCTCGGGATAGAGATAGCGCGCCGCGTCGCCCGCGCGCATCAGGATCATTTGGCCGGTTTCCAGATAGGGCCGTGTAAAGGCAACGCGCATGGCAAGGGCGTCAGAAACTTTGAGGCCGCTCATGACGATGTCGGCGTGATTTTTCTCGACCGCTGGAATCAACTGATCCGCGCGCATTTCGAGAAAGACGACGGAACGACGCAAATCCTTCCCGAGTTCGTTCGCAAATTCAACCTCGACGCCCTTCAATTTCCCGCCGGTCTTATAGGCATAGGGCGGGGTGTCGGGACAAATGGCCACGCGCAGGATGGAGGGGTCCTCGTGAACGGATCCGAATTTTTCCATGACGGACGCGCAACCCGCAAGCGCAACGCACGCAACAGCAATCAGCAATGACTTGAGCATGCCCCGCTCATACCACGTTGCTTTGAATTCGACCAGACGCAACTTCTGCGCCTCCGCTGCGAAAGATGTCGAGTATGGGGCCGAGCAGCAGGACAGCCTGTCAGTCCCCATAACCTGAAGGTCATCGGTTCAAATCCAAACCCCGCTACCGATCAAAGCCCCGGACTGAAAGCTTCGGGGCTGTTGCATAACTTGATGCGAGCTGCTTAGCGTGGGGTTGAGCGGTATTTGGAGGCTGTCCCAGAACCTCTTTTCGAAGCTGGCCGAGCGCGAAAATAGGTTCTGGGATAGCCTCTAGGATGGCTGCGGGGTTTTGGGGTAGAGAAAGGGGAGTTCGGGGATGCGGCGGAGCCAGGGGATGTCGGCGTAGTGGTTGAGGAGGATGGCGCTGCCCTGGTCTTCGGCGGCGTAGCCGATGTCGGTGTTTTGGAAGGCGACGGCGACGACTACGGCGCGGGCCAGGTGTGGTTCGCTCTGCATGAGTTCGCGGACTTCGTCTGTGTAGTACTCGTTCCATAGCGCTTCGATGCGCCGGGTGTCGTCTTCCTGGCCGGGAAAGGGGAGTTCGGGATGAAGCCGGTTTGCCCGATAGAAACGGAAGGAGGCGGCGATGATGTCGTGCATGTTTTGCAGGACCCGATGGTCAAATCCGTCGTCGGCTTCGACCAGTATTCCGGGGACGGTGCTAACCCCGAGGAGCGTTTCGGCTTTCAGATACACCCGGCGTGCGGTGTCCAGTAGAAAGCCGACATGGCCCCCGTAGGTGTCGTGCTGGATTCCCATAACGCGATACCAGTGATCGCCCCGGAATGCGGTTCCGCTGATCATGCGGCTTGGCTCCTTCCTCGCAGTTGGCGGATCAGGTTGGTCAGCAGGTCGGGGGTCAGGTTGAGTTCCTTCACATTGAGTTTTGCGAGCGCGGCGGGGAGCGCTTCGATCAGCGCGAGGTCCGCGCGCCGTAGATTGTTCGCTTCCGCTTTTTGACGCATGGCTCCGGCTTCGAGCGATGCGGATTCGAGTTCGTGCTGGCGGGCTGCCAGGGCGTGGCCTCGCCGGATCGCGTCAACCTGCTCCCGCGCCGCCAGGATTCGCGTTTCCGCCTCCAGCGTAATTTTCTCCTGCTCCATCTTTTCGCGCGCCAGCTCCTGACGCTTGCGGTCCGCCAGCGTCTCGCGCTCATATTCGAGCGCAGCGTTTTGCAGCAGGAGTTTATGTTTCTGTTCCTGCGCGCGCGACGCGAGCGCGTTTTCCTGTTCCTGCCGTTCTTCCTGCAATTTGAGCTGACGCGCCATGATGGCCTGTTCGGTCTGCAGACGGCTGGTCTCGCTTTCGAGGCGGATCGCTTCGCGATACGCCGCCTGCAGGTGCGCGAAGACTTCGCGGGACATGATGCGCACTTGCTTGATTTCGATGGTATCAAAAGAGAGGCCCCACTGCGCCGTGATGTAGTCGAGTTCCTTTTTCAGTTCGACGATGATGCTGGCGCGGCGGCGCAGGACTTCTTCGATCGTCATGTTCGCGACCCGGTGGCGGATGGCGGATTCGACGACATCCTTGAGGCTGGCTCCGATGGCTTTCGTCGGCTCGTCAGGATCATCGAAATTGAAGCGTTGCGCGGTCAGCGCGGGCTCTGCCACTTTCCACACAGCGAATCCCGCAATCTCAATGCCCTGATTTTCCCGCGTAATTTGGTCAGCCGCGAAGGTGAGGCTCTGCGCCGTGCACGGAACGATGGTGATATGATCCGCCGGAAGTCGAATGGCGCCAATACCCATGCCCTGCCGGATCAGCTTCCCGCGCCGGTAGTGCAGCAGATACTCCGTGGGCCCGGCCTGCATCCAGAATGTTCGCATTCGCTTTTTCATTTCGCATTCTCCTCTCGGACAAAGTTCTCAACCTTCAGTTCAGATTCGCCGTTCCAGCGGTAGGCGCCGATCCAGTCTCTGCGTTTGCCCTGGAAATCCACGCAGGCGAGATTGGGCGCCAACAGGCCGGGGCATTCGACGAAGCCGTAGTGCGCGATGAATGTCGGCGGCGGGTTGGGTTGCAGCGTCTCGTATTTGCTGCGCATCCGATCATCAATCGGCTGGGCGGCCAACTCCGGCGCATTGACCAGCAGCAGGTCGCCGAGACTTTGCGGGTGGCGCGCCCACCATTTGAGGCGGGTCGAGTTGTGGCTTTCGCCGTACTTATCCTGAATCGTCATGTCCCCGGCCAGGTTGAGCTCCGGTCCTTTGACCAATTTCTCCACCGCTTTCCCTAATTTTGTTTTGCGAAACCGCGGGGCGCCCCATCCGCACTCGTTGAGGGAGTTGGCCTCACCCAGCAACGCCAGAAGACCCGGCGCCCAGTAGGCGTGGATGAACCGCGCGCCGCCGCACTCCAACCGGATCGGCAGGCTCTGGAACCAGGGGAAGTACACCTCGCGCGCCTCGGGGTGCGCATCGAAATAGGCGACCGAGGGGCCCATGTATTTCAAGTAGCGCTCTTTGTGGGGCCGCAGATAGCTGCCTTTCCCGTCCGGCATATACCAGCACAGGAGGCCGAGCTCGTGATTGCCGAGGATGACCTTTGCCTCGCCGGCATTCGCCATGCCCTTCACCAACTCCAGCACCCCGGCCACATCCGGACCCCGGTCCACCAGATCGCCCATGAACAGCGCCTTGCGCTCCGGGTGGCGCCAAACCCCGTTGACCGGCGAATATCCGAGGATTCCCAACAACCGCTTCAGCTCCTCGCAGCGGCCGTGCACGTCTCCGATGATGTCTAGCTTCATGTTCATTTCTCCTTTCATCTGACTGCACACTGCACCATTTCCATCGTTGACACAATTGACAGTATTGTTAGATTATCAACTCTATGATTGAGTATGAAAAACTGCTTTCCGTCGGAGGGCTTTCGCTGGAGCGACTCGCCACGCTCTGCCGCGTGGATGAAGCGGGCGGATTGAGCAAAGCCGCGGGGGGCGATATATCGAAGCTAAGCCTGTACAGCCGTCAGCTCAAAGACCTCGAACGCTTCTTCGGCGCCCCGTTGACGCGGCGGGTAGGGCGGACCATCGTGCTCACCGACACCGCGCGCGCATGGGCGGCGCAGATTCGCGGCCACTTCAAAGACCTCCTCCATTTTCGCGAAGCCGTCGGCGCCGCTGTGCCGGTCTATACATTGGGCGCGAGTCACAGCCTGCTGGAATGGTGGCTGTGGCCGCGCCTCACAGGCGCATCGAAATCGCTCCCGCCCGGCGCCCGCATCGAAACCGTCGTACAGCGCACAGCGGAGCTGGTGCGCGCGGTCGAGTCGAATGAGCTCGACGCCGCGCTGGTTCGCGCCGACGCCATACCGCGCACCCTCTCGAGCAAGCCACTCTTCACCTTCGGCTACTCGCTTCTGCTCCTCGCCGAAAAATTTCCCGTGAAGCACAAATTGAGCAAAGCGGATTTTGCGCGTCTGCCTCTCGCGATCGCCACGGGCGGCCAATTCAAAAAGATGCTTCATGCCGCATGCGAGCGCGCGGGCGTTGTCCCGAATATTCTGTTGGAATGCCCATCGAACACCCTCGCCGCCCAAGCCATGATGACCGGGAACTATGCCGCCGTACTTCCCGATCTCGCGGCAACCGCCCATTCGAACCCGGCCGTGCGCCGGTTATCCTTGCCCTTTCCCGGCCTTCCCGACCGCCAGATCTCGCTCGTTTGGAACCCGCGCCTCCCCGACACCCGCCTCGCCACCATCACCAAACTCCTTGGCCTCCGGAACCGTTAAAAACAGCGTTCGGAGCGCCGGCCTCGCGCCGTCTATGACGGCCGACACAACCCGAAACGAGACGAACGATTTTTCCAGGACGTTGAAAAATTGCCGTCGCTGACAACGCGACCGTGTAGTAGGCTGGCGCTCTGCCTGAAACAGCAGAGCAGTTGAAGATAGAAAGAACCGGACCGGCGAGGAAATACGTAGTGGCGAAGCGAAAAAACAAAGCGGGCAACGAGTGAAGCACCAACTCACGGAGTAAGATGGAACAAGGACAACTCAACTGGATCGCCAACTTCATCTGGGGCATTGCCGACGATGTCCTGCGAGACCTCTACGTCCGCGGCAAGTACCGCGACGTCATCCTGCCGATGACCGTGCTGCGCCGGCTCGACGCCGTGCTCGAGCCGACCAAGCAGGCCGTGCTCGACATGAAGGCCTCGCTCGACAAAGCGCAGATCACGAACCAGGACCCGGCCCTGCGTCAGGCCGCTGGTCAGGCCTTCTACAACACCTCCCAGTTCACGCTGCGCGACTTGAAGGCCCGCGCCAGCCAGCAGCAACTCAAGGCCGACTTCGAGGCCTACCTCGACGGCTTCTCGCCGAACGTGCAGGACATTCTCGAAAACTTCGAGTTCCGCAACCAGATCCCGCGCCTGTCCAAAGCCGACGCCCTCGGCACGCTGATCGAGAAATTCACATCGCCCGACATTGATCTGAGCCCCGCGGGCCTCGACAACCACGGTATGGGCACCGTGTTCGAGGAGCTGGTGCGCCGCTTCAACGAGGAGAACAACGAGGAAGCCGGCGAGCACTGGACGCCGCGCGACGCCGTCAAGCTCATGGCCAAGCTCGTCTTCCTGCCGATCGCTGATGAAATCGAATCGGGCACCTACCTGCTCTACGACGCCGCCTGCGGCACCGGCGGCATGCTCACCGTGGCCGAGGAAACCCTGCAGGCGCTGGCCAGCGAGCACGGCAAGCAGGTCGCCACGCACCTCTACGGCCAGGAAATCAACGCCGAGACCTACGCCATCTGCAAGGCCGACCTGCTGCTCAAGGGCGAGGGCGACGCGGCGGACAACATCATCGGCGGGCCCGAGCATTCCACACTCGCCAACGACGCCTTCCCCTCGCGCGAGTTCGACTTCATGCTCAGCAATCCGCCTTACGGCAAGAGCTGGAAGAGCGACCTCGAGCGCATAGGCGGCAAAGACGGCATCAAGGACCCGCGCTTCGTCATCGAGCACGCTGGCGACCCCGAGTACTCGCTCATCACCCGCTCGAGCGACGGCCAGATGCTCTTCCTCGCCAACATGCTGAGCAAGATGAAGCGGGGCACAAAGCTCGGCAGCCGCATCGCCGAGGTGCACAACGGCTCCTCGCTCTTCACCGGCGACGCCGGCCAGGGCGAGAGCAACATCCGCCGCTGGATCATCGAGAACGACTGGCTGGAGGCCATCGTCGCGCTGCCGCTCAACATGTTCTACAACACCGGCATCGCCACCTACATCTGGGTGCTCACAAACCGCAAGCCGACTCACCGCCAGGGCAAGGTGCAGTTGATTGATGCCACGCAGTGGTTTCAACCGCTGCGCAAGAATCTCGGCAAGAAAAACTGCGAGCTCGCGGACGACGACATCGCGCGCATCTGCGACGCGTTCCTGAAGTTCGAGGAGAGCGAGCAGTCGAAGATCTTCCCGGGCGCCGCCTTCGGCTCCTGGAAGCTCACCGTCGAGCGCCCGCTGCGCCTCAAGGGCATCGACCCCGAGCGGGCGTATTCGCCGAAGGAGATCAAGTCGCTCAAGGAGACCGCGGAGCGCGCCGACGACGCGCCGCCGCTCATGAAGAAGATCCACAGGAAGGGCACGGCGGCCGACCCGCTGCGCGGTCTCTTCGCGGCGACGATCGGCGGCAAGCCCGCCGTGGTTGAATACGAGCCCGACCCCGAGCTGCGCGACACCGAGCAGGTGCCGCTGCTGGAAGAGGGCGGCATCGAGGCCTTCCTCCGCCGCGAGGTGCTGCCCCACGCGCCCGATGCCTGGTACGTGCCCGACAGCGTCAAGACCGGCTACGAGATCAGCTTCACCCGCTACTTCTACAAGCCGCAGCCGCTGCGCACGCTGGAGGAAATCCGCGCCGACATCCTGGCGCTGGAGAAGGAGACCGAGGGGTTGCTGGGCGAGATTATGGGGGATCATGGCTGATGGCGACGATTCCTCCATTCCCCGAAGGACAGATCGAAGCGCTGGCACGCCTGCTCGGCGAGTGCGGCTCCGGAACCGACATCAGCCGCGTCCTACTTGACCGAGGTTTGGTGGACAGCTCTGGGGAATCCACCAAGTGGCGTCGACTCTACTGGGTGTTCCTCGACTGCCAGCAGCGGTACGGCTGCGGCAATCAAGTCGTCGATTTCATTCAAGCTTTCCTAACGCCAGCACGTTTCGTTGGACGGAGCGAGGAATTCGAGGCCCGAAGACGTGAGCTGAACGCGATCCTCGCGTTCTCAGGGCTCGAGTACGGCTCTGACGGTCAGTTCCGCAAGGTGGATGCGGCTGCGACGCTCGACGAAGCCGAGCGCCGAGTGCGTATGATACGAAGCAAATTCCAGGGCCGGCGCCTGCATGCTGAGGTCGTCAAGTACTGCCGCTCGGAACTCATGCAGGAAAACTACTTCCACGCGGTGTTCGAAGCCGCGAAAGGTCTTGCCCAGCGGATCCGCGACATGACCGGGGTTCAGGCAGACGGGGCAAGTCTGATCGATCGCGTGTTCGCGATCGAGCGACCGCTGCTCGCCCTCAATACGCTTCGGACCGAAACGGAGAAGTCGGAGCACAAGGGCTTCTCCGCGCTGCTTAAGGGCTGCTTCTCGGCTGTTCGCAATCCCCTTGCGCATGAGCCGAAGATTCTGTGGGAAGGAGAGGATGACGCCGCCGATTACCTCTCGCTGATCTCGTTGCTGCACCGAAAGCTTGACCAGTGCGTGCCGACCGGTTTGAGGAGCGAGTCATGATTACGGACCTCAAGCCCTATCCGGCGATGAAGGACTCGGGCGTGCCGTGGCTGGGAGAGGTGCCGGAGCATTGGGAAGTGCGGCGGCTTGGAACCTTGTGCACTGGTTTCAGTAATGGCACGGCGGCCACCCAACTTGCGTCAGGAGAGTCGCAATACCTCGTCTCCCGCATAGAGACAATATCCAGCGGGATTATTGATTACTCAAAAGTGGGGTACTTGCCCAATGATGAACACCTACAAAACTACTACCTGATCAAAGGCGATATTCTCATAAGCCATATAAACAGCTACGCAAGAGTGGGCAACATCGCACAGTACGAAGGAGAACACCCGTTGCTTCACGGAATGAATCTGATTCGTGTAACACCCGGAAAACTTACTGAACCGCATTTCCTTCGATACCTCATGTCAACCAGTATTTTCCGAGGGAGCATGCAACGAGCGTGTAAGCCAGCGATAAATCAAGTATCCGTTACTACTCTCGCTATCAAGGCAATCCCATTTCCTCTTCCTCCGCTCCCCGAACAAGCCGCCATCGTCCGCTTTCTCGACTACATGGACCGGCGGATTCGGCGCTACATCCGCGCCAAGCAGAAGCTGATCAAGCTGCTGGAGGAGCAGAAGCAGGCCATCATCCACCGCGCCGTCACCCGCGGCCTCGACCCCAACGTCCGCCTCAAACCCTCCAGCGTGGAGTGGCTGGGCGATGTGCCGGAGCATTGGGAGGTGTTACCACTCAAAAGGATTGCATGGTTCAAGAGTGGTAGCGGGTTCCCGGTAAACGAACAAGGCAATCAAGGCTGTGAACTTCCGTTCCTTCGGGTATCTGACATGACGCGCGAAGGCAACGAGACTTGGATCGAGACGTCTGACAGCACCATATCTCGGGAGACCGCGGCGAGATTAGGAGCATTTGTCTTTCCCGCAGGAACAATCATCTTCCCAAAGGTCGGAGGTGCTCTACTAACGAATAAGCGACGCATCCTTAGGGTCGAAAGTTGTATCGATAACAATGTGATGGGATGCGTCGTGGGCGATGTAAACCGTGATTATGTGTTCCTGCTGCTTGAGCAGATTGATCTCGGAAGGCTTGCCAAGCCCGGGCCGGTGCCGGCCATAAGTGAAGGTGAGATTAGAGAGATTCGAGTCGCACTACCACCGTTAGGGGAGCAGGCACGGATCCTGTACTCGGTTCGTGCAAAGACCGCTTCCCTTGCTGCGGCGATTTTATCGACGCAACGCGAAATCGCCCTCCTCCGCGAATACCGCACCCGCCTGATCGCCGACGTGGTCACCGGCAAGCTGGATGTGCGCGAGGCGGCGGCGCGTTTGCCGGAGGAAACGGACGCATCGGAGCTGCCCGATGAAATCGAGGACGACACGGAAGAGGCAGCGGAGGAGGAGGACGCGACGGAATCCGAGGAGGAGGCCGAGGCGTGAGCGAGCATGAACGAATCGCACTCATTGATCGGCTGCGCGCGCTGCCGACCGAGACGGAATGGCTCGAGCTCAAGCGCAACCGAATCGAACCCGAGCAGCTCGGCGAGTATCTGTCCGCGCTCGCCAACGCGGCCTGCCTGTCGGGTCAGCCGCGGGGCTATCTGATATTCGGCATCGACGACGCCACGCACTCAGTGGTCGGCACCGATTTCGACCCCTACACGACGAAGGCCAAGGGCAATCAGGACCTGTTGCCATGGCTGGCCGCGGGCCTTAGGCCAAACACCGGTTTCGAGCCGTACGTCATCGCTCATCCGGACGGCCGTGTCGTCCTGTTCGAGATTGGCCCCGCCAATGGTGAGCCGGTCAGCTTCTACGGCAAAGCCCATATTCGCGTCGGCGCCAGCAAGACCGAACTCGGCAAGCATCCGGAGAAAGCCCGCGCGCTCTGGACGCGGGGCAGCGACTGGTCGGCGGAGGTGTGCGCGGCGGCGTCGCTGGCGGATTTGGATCCGGAGGCTGTGGCCAAGGCGCGCGAGCAGTTCATCGTCAAGCATCCCGGTCAAGCTGCAGCCGTGGCCGACTGGGACGACACGACCTTCTTGAACAAGGCCCGCGTGCTCAAGCAGGGAGCGGTGACGAACACGGCGCTGCTTTTGCTCGGGCGCCCCGAGTCGGCGACCCTGCTGTCGCCGGCGGTGGCCAAGATCTCATGGATTCTCAAGGATGCTGACAACCGCGAACTCGATTACGAGCATTTCGGGCCGCCGTTCCTGCTCGCCGGTGATAGGCTGCTCAAGCGCATCCGCAATCTCATCGTGCGCGCGCTGCCCAGCGGGACGCTGTTTCCGCAGGAGATCGCGCAGTATGACCCCTGGGTGATCCGCGAGGCGCTGCACAACGCCATCGCGCATCAGGACTATCGCCGCCACGGGCGTATCGTGGTGGTCGAGTTCCCCGACCGGGTACTGGTGACGAATGTCGGCGACTTTCTGCCCGGCGACGTCGAAACGGTGATTCGCCAGGACGCCCCGCAGGCCATCTACCGCAACCCGTTCCTCGCCGACGCGATGGTCGAGCTGAACCTGATCGACACCCAGGGCGGTGGCATCAAGCGCATGTTCGAAACTCAGCGACGGCGCTGGTTCCCGTTGCCGGACTACGACCTGAGCGCTCCGGCTCAGGTGGCGGTGAGTCTGAGTGGACGGATCCTCGACGAGCGCTATACGCGCCTGTTGATGGAGCGAACTGACCTCGAGCTTGGGCAGGTGATGCTGCTCGATCGAGTGCAGAAGGGACGACAGATCGACCGGGAAGCGAATCGCCGTCTGAAGGCGGCCGGGCTGGTCGAGGGCCGCTATCCCAATCTGATCGTGGCCAGCGCCATCGCCAAGGCAGCCGGTGACGCGGGCCGGCATATCCGCGAGCGAGGTTTCACTAAGCAATACTATCTCGATCTGATCCTAGCCCTGGTGCGTGAGCACGAGCCGGTGACCCGTAAGGACATCGATCAACTCCTCATGCCGAAGCTGCCGGATCGGCTGACGGAGCAGCAGAAGCTTCGCAAAGTTCACAACTTGCTTCAAGAGTTGCGTCGTTCCGGTTTGATTGACAACCGGGGCAGTCGCTCGAGGCCCCAGTGGATTGCCGCCGAGTCAGCCTCGATGGAGGATGCGCGATGATTCAGCAAAGATACTTGTGCGGAAGAGCAGGCGACGATTGCTTTGATGGCGCAAAAACCATTCGTAATCAAGCGATTACAGCTTTGCTAAAAGTTGGTTCTATGTTTTCGTTTAGCAAAGATTTTAGCAAAGGATTTAGCAAAGGCCCGATCGGGGGGTACGTCCGATGAGCACAGATACTTCAGAGCGCGGGTTGGAGCGCCTGATCTGCACGGCGTTGACGGGTGCGCCGTGCGATCCGGGCGTGCCGGCCAACATGGTCCGGCAGCGCCCGGCGAGCTACGCCGCGGGCTGGATCTGCGGCGCGGCAGAGGACTACGACCGCGAATACTGCGTGGATCTCGCGCAACTGACGGCCTTCCTCGTCGAGACGCAGCCGGAGGTGGCGGAGGCGCTGCAACTCGGCGCGGACGGGCCGGTGCGCCGTCAGTTTCTGGCGCGGTTGCAGGGGGAGGTGAGCCGGCGCGGCGTGATTGACGTGTTGCGCCACGGGCTCAAGCACGGGCCGCACCACATCGACCTCTTCTACGGCACGCCGTCGCCGGGCAACGCGAAGGCGGCGGAGCGTTTTGACGCCAATCGCTTCAGCGTGACGCGGCAGTTGCGCTACAGCCGCGACGAGACGCAGCGCGCGTTGGACCTGGGCCTGTTCATCAACGGCCTGCCCATCGCTACGTTCGAGCTGAAAAACAGCCTGACCAAGCAGACGGTGGAAGATGCCGTCCTGCAGTATCAGCGCGACCGCGACCCGCGCGAGAAGCTCTTCGAGTTCGGGCGCTGCGTGGTGCACTTTGCCGTGGACGATCACGAGGTGCGCTTCTGCACGCACCTCAAGGGCAAGGGCTCGTGGTTCCTGCCGTTCAACCAGGGCTGGAACGATGGCGCGGGCAACCCGCCCAACCCCAACGGGCTCAAGACCGACTATCTGTGGAAGCGCATCCTCACCCGCACGGGCCTCACCGACATTCTCGAGAACTACGCACAGATCGTCGAGACGAAGGACGAGAAGACCGGCAAGAAGAAACGCGTGCAGATCTGGCCGCGATTCCACCAGCTCGATGTGGTGCGTCGGCTGCTCGCCGACGCACGGGCGAACGGCGCGGGCCGGCGGTATCTCGTCCAGCACTCGGCGGGCAGCGGCAAGTCGAACTCGATCGCCTGGCTGGCGCACCAGCTTATCGGCCTGGCGAAGGACGAGGCGACGGTGTTCGACTCGATCATCGTCGTCACCGACCGGCGCATCCTCGACCAGCAGATTCGCGACACGATCAAGCAGTTCGCGCAGGTGGGCGCCACGGTGGGGCACGCCGAGCGCTCCGGCGACCTGCGGAAATTCATCGCCGAGGGCAAGAAGATCATCATCTCCACGGTGCAGAAGTTCCCGTTCATCCTCGACGAGATCGGGACGGAGCACCAGGGGCGCCGGTTCGCGATCATCATTGACGAGGCGCATTCGAGCCAGGGCGGGCGGACCTCGGCGGCGATCTCGATGGCACTCTCGGCGAGCGGCGCCGGGGAGGAGGACGAGACGCTGGAGGATCAGATCAACCGGCTGATGGAAGCGAAGAAGCTGCTGCCCAACGCCAGCTATTTCGCCTTCACCGCCACGCCCAAGAACAAGACGCTGGAGATCTTCGGCGAGCCGGAGCCGCAGTCCGACGGCACGGTGAAGCACCGGCCCTTCCACAGTTACACCATGAAGCAGGCGATCCAGGAAGGCTTCATCCTGGATGTACTCCGGCACTATACACCGGTCGAGAGCTACTACAAGCTCGTCAAGAAGGTGGAGGGCGATCCGGAGTTCGACACCAGGCGGGCAAAGAAGAAGCTGCGCCGGTATGTGGAGAGCCACGACCACGCGATCCGCCTCAAGGCGGAGATCATGGTGGACCACTTCCACGAGCAGGTGCTGGCGCTGCACAAGATCGGCGGCGAGGCGCGCGCGATGGTGGTGACCAGCGGCATCGAGCGTGCGATCCAGTACTTCCACGCGATCCGCGACTACCTGGCCGAGCGCAAGAGCCGCTACAAGGCGATCGTGGCGTTCTCCGGCGAGCACGAGTGGGGCGGCGCGAAAGTGACGGAAGCGTCGCTCAACGGATTCCCATCGAGCCAGATCGCCGACCGGATCCAGGAAGACCCGTATCGTTTCCTGATCTGCGCCGACAAGTTCCAGACCGGCTACGACGAACCACTGCTGCACACGATGTACGTGGACAAGATCCTCTCCGGGATCAAGGCGGTACAGACCCTCTCGCGCCTCAACCGCGCGCACCCGAAGAAGCACGACGTTTTCGTTCTGGACTTCATGAACGACGCCGACACGATCCAGAAGGCGTTCGCTGATTACTACCGCACGACGATCCTTGCGGAGGAGACCGACCCGAACAAGCTGCACGACCTGAAGGCCGCGCTCGATGGCTACCAGGTCTATGCCGCGACGCAGGTGGACGAGTTGGTCGCGCTCTACCTCGGCGGCGCGGACCGCGACCAGCTTGACCCAATCCTCGATGCCTGCGTCGCCGACTACCGGGAGAGGCTGGACGAAGACGCCCAGGTGGATTTCAAGGGTAAGGCCAAGGTCTTCCTGCGCACCTACGGCTTTCTCTCGTCGATCCTGCCCTACACCAACGCCGAATGGGAGAAACTCTCGATCTTCCTGACCTTCCTCGTGCCCAAGCTGCCGGCGCCCGTAGAGGAGGATCTCTCCAAGGGCATCCTCGATGCGATAGACATGGACAGCTATCGGGTTGAGAAGCAGGCGGCGATCAAGATTGCGCTTCCCGACGCGGACGCGGAGATCGAGCCGGTGCCGACCACGGGCGGCGGCCACAAGCCCGAGCCCGAGCTGGACCGGCTTTCGAACATCCTCAAAACCTTTAACGACCAGTTCGGAAACATCCCGTGGACCGACGCCGACCGCGTGCACAAGCTGATCACCGTGGACATCCCGAGCCGAGTGGCGGCGGACAAGGCGTACCAGAACGCGCGTCAGAACTCCGATCGGCAGAACGCGCGCATAGAGCATGACAAGGCCCTCGCGCGCGTCATGACCGCCGTGCTCAAGGATGACACGGAGCTGTTCAAGCAGTTCATGGACAACGAATCGTTCAAGCGCTGGCTGACGGACACGGTGTTCGGACTGACGTACGACGCGGTGGGGATGTGAGGCCTGACAAGCCGATGGAGCGGCCGGTCGCCTTCGACGTCTGCAGTTGATCGGTCATCCGTTCAACAAGTGAGGAGCGATGCCCCAAATCTCATCCCATTCGCGGAGAGCTGGCGCTGCGAAAAAGATAAGAGAAAGCACCAGCCGGGCGCCCAAAAACGCCCGGCGAAGTGCTGGCCGGGGGGTAATGGAGGCGGGACAGACTTGGAGCCGGTTGATCAGGCTGGGCGTGCTTTCAGAGCGGGAGGGCGCCTTTGCATTTGGGGTAGTCGGGGCAGCCCCAGAATTGTTGGCCGGCGCTTTTGCCGGTTTTGGCGGTGCGCAGGAGCATGGGTTCGCCGCAGCGGGGGCAGTCGGGGATGGCGCCGGTGGCGGAGGTAGTCTTCGAAGTCGAGGAGGAGTTCTTCCAGGCTGGCGCTGTGGCCTCCGGTTTGGCTACGAATCAGAATGCCCAGGGCGATGAGTGATTCGATGTCGCGGAGGGGTTAGAAGCCGACGGCGATGTCGGAGACGGCGCCTTCAACGCCGGATTGAGAGCGGTTGAGGGTGGCCTGGGTTTCGTATTGCCAAGTGCGGCCGTCTGAGGTGATTTGGACGGCCATGTCTTGATCGGTGGAGAGAACGGCTGCGCGCCCCATGCGTTCGTCGAGGTGTTGCTGGACAATTTCGTGAACGCGGCGCGCGTCGCGTCCGAGGTCGCCGAGCACGCCGCGAGGGTTTCCATATTCAAAGAGGACGAGCGAGGGTTTGGCGATGTCGAGGAGGGGATCCAATCCGCGCCGGATGAGGGCGAGCGTGGAGGCGCGAAGGCCGTCCGATGAGTTTGTCGAAATTTCCGTGCCGCGGTTGGGCAGAACGATGAGGTCGGCGGCGAGTTGTTCGCCGGGTGTGCGTTCCAGCAGCGCGCGAATTCCATCGGCGCGAAGGTCGCCGGTGAGAAGGGCGGAGAATTGGCCGTGTGCGATGCGGAGAACGAGGCTGTCGTTTTCCGCGCGGGGCGCCAGGTCGGGGGCGTTTTCGGCGGGGTTGAGGATTTCAATGCGGAAGGGGCCGCCCGCGGTTTGTTCTTCGAAGAGCACGACGCCGGCTTTGAGTGTGCGCGTGGCGACTTGCCAGTTGGCCCAGCGGTTGAGCCAGGTGTCGTGGCGTTGGGCGAGAGAGGCGGCAAGGTTGGGGCGGCTGGGGTGGTCTTTGAAGCCGAGTAGTTCGTCGGCCATGGCGGCGGCGCGCGGGTCGTCGGCGGGCAGGCCGGCGCGGGCAAGAAGGGTTTCGCGGTCCAGCCCGGCTCCGATCCCGTCGAGGATGGGCGGAACAAAGAGGTAGTCAGCCCAGATGTGGTCGAGGATGTAAGAAGCTCCGGCGCTGCGTTCGGGGAGGGGGGAGGTGAGGATGAGTCCGTCGAGTCGGCGGATGCCGCGCGAGGAGAGGAAGGGGAGGATGGTGCGGATGGCGGCGTTTTGGCGTCCGCGTTCGTGTTCGACGAAGGCGGTGTCAATGAGGATGTTTTTTCCTCCGGGCGATTCGACGAGAATGGAGCTGCCGTAGCCGACGGAGAGGAAGGTGAGGCGCAGCTGGCCGTCGGTGTGGCGCGGCGGTTCCATCCAGATGGGGAGGGTGAGGAGGGCGAGGGGGATGGCGGCGAGCGCGATGATGGTTTGGGGGCGTTCGACGCGGCATCGCGCGCAGAGGCTTTGCCAGGTTTTCCAGAGTGGACGACGCCAGATGAAAATGGCGCAGAGGGCGTAGTAGGTGACCAGGCTGCCGAGTCCGGGGCGGCGCGCGAAGGGATAGGGGAAGTAGATGGCGCTGATGTGCGCGATCCACATGAAGAGGGAGGCGGAGAGCCAGTTGGCGGCGTTGAGGAGGAGCGCGATCCAGAGTCCGACGACGGGGATGAGGCCGAGGAGTCCGCTGATGGCGGCGAGTTGGACGACGATGCCGATGAGTGGAATGGCGATGAGATTGGCGTAGGCGCCGGCGAAGGGCCAGCGGCAGAAGTAATAGACGGAGAGCGGAATCATCATGCCGATCTGGATGCCGAATTGCGCGGCGAGAAAGGTGGAGATGCCGGTGGGCACGGCGCCGTAGCTGAAGGTGAGGGGGAGTCCGATTCCGCGCGCCTGGAGGCGTGCGGCGAGGACGAAAGCGAACAGGGTGATGGCGGCGAAGAGGAGGGCGAAGGAGGGGATGGCGACGAGCGCCCAGTGCTTCATGCCGATGGCGGTCCACGCGATGACGGCGAGGATGAAGACGGCGAATTGGTTGCCGCGCAGGTTCATCAGCAGTTCCTGGAAGGGGCCGGTGAGGAGCGCGAGGGAGAGGATGGCGCCGAATGAAAGGGTGAAGGAGGGGTCCACGACGACGAGCGGATTTTGGAGCAGGATCATGAACGCGGCGACGGGGACGCCGATGAGCGCGGAGGCGCGCAGGCCTTGATGCATGTAGGCCCAGCTCAGGAGGAAGAGGCTGTTCATGATGACGGCGCGGAGGGTCGAAGGGCGGGCGCCGGTGATGATGGCGAAGACGACGAGGGCCATGATGATGACGGGGACGTAGGCCTGTTTGGGCAGGCGGAGCAGGACGAAGATGCCGACGAACATGGTGGTGATGATCGTGACGTGGAGGCCGGATACGGCGAGGACGTGGTTGACGCCCGCTTCTTTGAATTCATCCACGACGAGTTCTTCGCAGCCCTCCACGAGGCAGGGTGTGGCGGGGAGTCCGTAGCGGAGGCCGAGCGTGACGCCGCCGAGGAAGGCGGATTGCGGATAGGGCATGGTGAGTTTGATGACGCCGAGGACGCGGTCGCGGAGCTTGAGCGAAAATTCGACGAGCGGCGAGCCGTGCCGTGGCGGCTGACCTTCCGGGGCGATGATGTGGATGGGGGAGGGTTGGCCGCGGGGTTGGACGAGGTTCACGAGGCCGAAGATATTGTAGTTTTGCATGAAGCGGCGGGCGTCGAATCCGCTGGGATTCGCCGCGCCGCGCGCGACCATGAGTTCGCCTTCAATCTGAACGTCGCGGCCATAGGCTTCGGTGCGGGCGTATTGCGCGTAGTCTTCGTTGTCCGGTTTGACGGTGACGTGAAGGTCGCCGCCTTCAAGGCGATAGAAAGGTCCGCCGGCGGGATACTGAATGTATTGCGGGGTGACGGGGAGGATGGTCTTGAAGTCGTACACGAGCGGGTCGCCGGAGATGCGGCCGAGGAGGGTGACGCGCGAGGAGCGGCCGAGCCGCGAAAAGGTGCCGAGATGGTTGGAGAGGCGATAGAGCGCGACGCTGCCGTGGTCCGGCCCTTCGACGAGTTCGACGCGCTGGATGCGGGTGAAGGGCTGGGGCACGGGGTAGTCGCTGCCGATCGGATCGTCACGTTTGATGGTGATGACGCTGCTGGTGATGGCTTGGCGGACGAGCGTGAATTGCCAGCGGTCTTGCGCATCCATTTTGGCGATGCCGTGTTCGTCGGTGACGGGTTGGCGCGCGTCGAGCTCGCCGATGAGTCGGATTTTGACATCGGCATCGAGGGGGGCGGCTTTGTGCCAGCGCAGTTGGGACGTGTCGGAGAGCGCGACGCGGAGGTGAAGTCCGCCGTTCGCTCCGAGGCGCGCGTCGCCGATATGCGTGTCGGGCGTGGTGTTGACGGCGATGTAGCGGCTGTAGCCGAGGAGCGCGGCGGAGAGGCAGAGGAGGAGGCCGAAGAGAAGGCGCAGCGGCTTGCCGGTTTGGCGGCGCTGCATCCACATGGCCATGGCGACGACACCGAGCAGTCCGGCGGCGGTGAGCGCGGTGAGGAGGTCCAGATTCGAGGGATCGGCGGGCGCGACCATCGCGGTGGCGATGCCGACGATGAAGAGATAGCAGAAGAGGATGATGCGCGCTTTAGTGATCATCGCGAAGCTCCACTTCGGAGTAGTAGGCGCTGTTGGAACTCCAAATGGGCGATTTTTCGGGATGCCCCCGCCAGAGGGCGGCGGCGGTCGCGCGGTATTTCGGGTGGGCGCCGACGACGATCGCGCCGATCACCAGTGCGCCGAGTAGAATGCGAAGCAGGGCTTTGGCTCCTTGTTCCATAATCAGTCTTCCTTGTCATCGGGATGAGGTGGGCCGCGGAGGACGTAGGCAAAAATGAAGATCAACGGCAGGCAGGGGAGGAGATAGAAGACGCCGTCGGTGTGATAAAAAATTTTCCCGCCCTGCCGCGAAAGCCAGAAGAAATAGGCGGCGAGGCCGAGGCCGTCCACCCACAAGATTGCGCGCCGCGCGATGTGCTGCCTCATCACAGTCGCCTCGTGATCAGGTTGACCCATTCGTCCACATCCGCATCGGTCGCGGGCGCAGCGAGTTCGCGGGCGGCGATGACCTTGCCCAAGTCGCGGGCGTGCACGACCGGCACCTCCGGGCTTTCCACGCGGAGTTCCGTTTTGGGCGAGGCGAAGGCGACGACGGGCACGATCGTGGGCGGCGCGCGTTTCGCGTCGCGAAAAACCTGCGCGACGACGGCGGCCTGCCGCTGTACCTGCGTGACCGGACTTTTCAGCCGGATCGGCTCTTCGCCGGGGCGTTTGACCTGCGCCCAGAAATTATCCGCGCCGTGTCCTTCGATACGGCCGCGCCAGTTTTTTGTTTCGACGACAAACACGCCGCGCGGGCAGACGACGAGGTGGTCAATCTGCGCGGCGCGCAATCCGTGGCGAATCAGGATGTCGTTAAAAAGATAGTGCGTGTTGTCGAGCGCCTCCGCGAGTTGGCGGGCGGATTGCGCCTCGCCCTGCGCGCCGGCTTCGAGCGCTTGCGATTCGTCGCGGTTTTGCGCGGTCTTCAGGCGGTGGCTCAATCCCAGGAAAATGATGACGCCGCCGAGAATGGCGAGTCCATAGGCGTGGCGGAAGAGTCCAAGGAGAATGCCCGCTGCGAGCAACGTCGAGCCGATGCCGATTTCCCAGAGGTAGATGCGGGCGAGCCATTGGGTTTCGCCCTGTAATCGTCGTCGCCGCTTGGTGAGCGAGGTTTCATCTGTGACGATTCGGGCCATGGTCCGGTGGCGTCGCTTTGTGCGCCGTCAGGGCGCGGCGGTTTCCGGGGGCAGGCGTTCGATGACTTCGGCGACGGCGGATCGCTTCATCCGCTGCGCGATGCGAATGCGCGCGCGGTCGCCGGCTTTGCTGTCGGGCACAAAAACGATCAGGCCTTCAATTTTGGCGATGCCGTCGGTTGGTTTCTTTGTGGAGGCTTCGAGAATGGTGACGGTGAATTCCTCACCCGGCAGGGCGATATCCTTTTTCTTATCGCCGTTGGCCACGGCGGGGGCCGGGGGCGCGGGTGTTGGCGCCGCGGCTGCGACTTCGCGGGAGACGAGGCGTCCGATCGCGTGCTTCTCCTTGTCTTGCACGATGGCATAGACGATGGTCTCGCCTTCTTTCACGCCGGGAACGAAAACGACTTTGCCGTTCAGGTGCAGAAGTCCGTCGCCCTTTTGGCCGACGGATTGGACGATGCCGGTGTACACGGGGCCGGCGGGTGTCGTCGTCGCGGAGGGGGATTGGGCGGGGGCGTTGCGCGGCGACGGGGTGGCGGCGACTTCGACGTGGCCGTGGCGCTCGATGACGGTGGCCTCGGCGGTGCGATTTTTCAGGCGGGTGACTTCGATGACGACATCGTCGCCTTTGCTCGCGCCGGGCACGAAGGTGACCAATCCGCCGAGCCGGGCGATGCCGGCGGCGGAGTCGCGGGACTCGTCTTCGACGACCACGCGGTATCGTGTTCCCACCTCTGCTTTGATGGCGGTGTTGCCCCGGGCGTCCACCACTTCGAAGACGTTGACTCGTTGCGTGGGCGCGGGTTGTTCGACGATGGAAATGACCTCTTCGTCCTTCCTTTCGCCTTTCAGGATGAGCGCCACCACGACGCCGGTGACCACGAGGGCAACGCCGCCGAGGATGATCAGGGTGCGGGCGCTGAACGCGGCGGGAGATGTTGGTTTGGCGGACGGCGAAGGCGATGGTGCGTCAGTCATGCAAAACCTCAAATGATGATGCCGCTCATCATTATCAGAAACCGATGGGTCAGGCAACAAGCCTCGTTCCGCGACCGACTATCGGGGAAACCCCTGATGTTTGATGAGTTGCAGGTCGTGGATGATGATTTCTTTGCCGGGCCGCCGCCCATTCAGAATGATGCGCAGTTCCTGTATCTGTTGCCAATCGAAGAGGGCCGTCGTGTGGCCGTTCGTGCTGATGCCCCGATCTGAGAAGGCCGCAAGCGGAATGCGGATGTGCGCGTGGCCGTTGTCTTTCGAGGTGACGTATTTTGCCAGCGGGCGATCCACGAGGACACGCGGCGAGTTGGTGATGGAGTCCACGAGGGCCATCGAAATGGACGGGATGATTTCCTGCGGCTCAATCGTCAAGCTGAGGTCCGTTTCGTTTCGGTCAGCGAGGCCATCCACGGGACGGCGGAAGACGACGGCGACATAGGCATAGCCGGTTGTGGGAGCGTGGATGTGCCACTCAAAACCTTTTTTGGTCCAACGCAGGAGTTGCCGCGAGAGGTCGGGCGGATAGCACGACTCGTCGCGCAAGAGTTTGGGTGAGGAGAGGAAGCGGTGGGTCACTTTGCCCGTGTCCACAGGCGCGTCGTGATAGGCGGATGGCGGCGTTGAGCAACCGACAAGGCCGATCAAGAGCGCGCAGGCGCTCATATATTTGGGTCGTCGCGTGCGAGCGGGAGTTTTCATCGGACGTTGTGTGCGGCGAAGGCGCGGTCACCAAGGCAGCGCGCGAGGGGTCTGAATTCCGGAGGAGGGTTGCTCCAGCGAGGAGTTTAGTGATGGTGTTTGCGGCGGTTGAATGGAGGGAAGGAGGATTGGGCGTTCGGGGGCGGCAAGCTGCGATGGCGCGGGGTCCAGGGATGAAGAAAAAAGCGACCCGCCGCCGTAGGATGGGGCAGAAATCGGCGAGCGAAATCCGTCGCCGGAAAAGAGGCTGGAGGGGGGCGGGGGGGCGGGGTCCGGCATTTTGGAGGGGTGGTC
>JABLTH010068132.1_pt1 | contig 45137 bp, 35 predicted proteins | sample 7875711 | NCBI WGS metagenome assembly JABLTH01 (sample SAMN14941262, study PRJNA633318) | bioreactor metagenome | isolation source: bioreactor | place: China | collected 2019-03-05 | reverse complement strand
CGTCGCGGGCGCGCATGGCGACGAAACGCTCGTCGCCGCGCGCGAGGTGATCCTCGCGGCCGGCGCGGTCGATACGCCGAAGCTGCTGCAGCTGTCGGGCGTCGGCGATCCGGCGCTGCTCGCGCGCCGGCGCGTGCCGCTCGTGCATGCGCTGCCGGCCGTCGGCCGCAATCTGCAGGACCACCTGTGCGTGAGCTTCTACTTCAAGGCGAACCGGCCGACGCTGAACGACGAGATGGGCACGCTGCTCGGCAAGATGAAGATCGGGCTGCGCTACCTGCTGACGAAACGCGGGCCGCTCGCGATGAGCGTGAACCAGGCCGGCGGCTTCTTCCGCGGCACGGACGATGCGCAGGAACCGAACCTCCAGCTCTACTTCAACCCGCTGTCGTACCGGATTCCGAAGAGCGACCGCGCGAGCATCAAGCCCGAACCTTACTCCGGATTCCTGATCGCGTTCAACCCGTGCCGGCCGACGAGCCGCGGCACGATCGAGATCGCATCGAACCGCGCGGAAGATGCCGCGAAGATCCACGTCAACGCGCTCACCACGCGGAAGGATCTCGACGAAGCCGTGCAGGGCAGCAAGGTGATCCGTGCGCTGATGCGCGCACCGGCGCTGAAGTCGATGACCGTCGAGGAAATCTCGCCGGGGCCGCAGGTCGATTCCGACGAAGCGATGCTGCAGTATTTCCGCGAGCAGTCGGGTTCGATCTACCATCTGTGCGGCTCATGCGCGATGGGGCCGGACGCGGCGACGTCGGTGGTCGATGCGTCGTTGCGCGTGCACGGGCTGCAGGCGCTGCGGATCGTCGATGCGTCGGTGTTCCCGAACATCACGTCGGGCAACATCAATGCACCGACGATGATGGTCGCGGAAAAGGGCGCGGATCTGATCCTGGCGGCTGCGGGGCACGGCGAAGCGTCTGCCGTGAGCGCAAGCGAACGGGAAACGGTCACGCATTGAGGCGGTTGCGTGTTCGCCGATTGCCGTCCCGGCAATCGGCTTCACGACGCCACTCGATGCAACGTCAGCGCCGCGACTATACCCAATAGGACAACACGATCAACGGGTCACCCCCTTCTTTCGTTGCTCGCCAATTGATGAACGCGCTGCACTCGACGAGTGCGGCGAAAATCTCCGGATTGCGCTCCTTCAACGCTCCCGCATCGTCGATCCGCAGCGACACGATGCCGTGCTCGTAGCAATAGTCGCTCATGCAATCATTCCATGCATCCATGTTCCGGCCGTAGTAACCCGGAAATCCGAATTCGCCCGCGAAGTAGTCGTGAAACTTCGCCCAATCGCCAAGCGCTTTTCCGTCCACACTGAATCGGTTCATCGAGTCCTCTCGTTCACCGTAGAATCACTGCCGCCGTTCGTCATTCACGCCCCCAAGGCCGGCTCGCCAGCATCGAACCGGTCACACCCGCCCGGGCCGATCCCGCAGATCGCCGGCACGTCGCAGCGTGCCGCATCCTGTCCTTCGATTCGCATTCAATCTCCCGCTCTGCCCCGCGCCTCCACCTCGTCGAACACCCGCACGATGTGATCGATCATCGCGCTCATCCGCGCGGTATGCCGCAGATCCTTGTGCGTGACCATCCAGACTTCATAGGGCCGCGCCGACGTGCGTGCCGGCCACACGCGCACCAGCCCGTCGCGCTCCGCGATCGGCACCGGGAGTTCGGCGAGCCCGAGCCCGGCGCGCGCGGCCGCGCGCAGCATGAGATTCGAATTCAGCGCCGACACGATCCGCCCCGCGCGCACCGGTTCCCCGACCACCGTCAGCGGGCTGCGCGCATTCAGGTGCGGCAGGAAGCACACGAGGTCATGCCCTTCGAAGCCGGTGCCGGGCACCGGCTCGCCATGCCGCTCCAGGTATTCCTCCGACGCGTACAGCGCCGTCGGCCACGCTGCGAGCCGGCGCATGAGCAGATCGGGATTGTCGGGCTTGATCGTGCGGATCGCGATGTCCGCCTCGCGCTTGGCCAGGTTCTCCACCTGCGTCGACGTGTTGAGCAGCACGCGCACGTCCGGATGCTCGTCGTGCAGGTTGCGCATCGCGCGCATCACGAATTCGAGCCCGATCGTATCGGTCGTCGTCACGCGCACGTCGCCGGCGAGGCGCCGGTCGACGCCCTGGGTCTGCCGCACCAGATCGATCGCCGACTGTTCCATCTTCTCCACGTTGCGCAGCGCCACCTCGCCCACCGCGGTCGGCACGTACCCGGCCGACGTGCGCAGGAACAGCGTCGCCCCGAGCGCGCGCTCGAGCGCCGCGAGCCGCCTGCCGACCGTCGCCTGGTCGAGCCCGACCGCCCGCGCAGCGCCGCGCAGGCTGCGTTCACGGTGGATCGCGAGAAAAATCCGTGCATCGTCCCAGTTCAAGCGCCCTCTCCCGGTGTGATGCAAATTTGCATCTGTGGTCGTGAAAATCGCTGCGCGAATTCATCAAGACCCAAGCCTATACTTTTTTCACCGATCACTCACCTGTCTTTCCGAGGCAAACATGTCCGATACGCTCTCCCCCGTTCCCGCCGACATGGCGGCAGTCGAAATCACCCGCCCCGGCGGCCCCGAAGTCCTCGCGACCGCACGTCGCCCCGTGCCGCGGCCGAAAGCCGACGAAGTGCTGATCCGGGTTCACGCCGCCGGCGTGAACGGCCCGGACGTGCTGCAACGCAAGGGGCTCTACAACCCGCCGCCCGGCGCATCCGACATCCCGGGCCTGGAAATCGCGGGCGAAGTCGTCGCGACCGGCGAAGCCGTACACGACTTCGCGCCGGGCGACCGGGTCAGCGCGCTGGTGACGGGCGGCGGTTATGCGGAATACGCGGTCGCCCATCACCTCACGACGATGAAGCTGCCGCCCGGCCTCGACATGATCGAAGCCGCGGCGATGCCGGAAACGTTCCTGACGGTCTGGCTGAACCTGGTCCAGCGCGGGCGGCTGCAGGCAGGCGAGTCGGTGCTGATCCATGGCGGCGCGTCGGGCATCGGCACCACCGCGACGATGATCGCGAAGGCGATGGGCGCGTCGACCGTCATCACGACGGTCGGCTCGGAAGCACATCGCGCCGCGAGCCTGCGGCTCGGCGCGGATCACGCGGTGCATTACCGGGAAGAAGATTTCGTGGCCGAAGTCGACAGGATCACCGCCGGCAAGGGCGTGGACGTGATCCTCGACATCATCGCGGGCGACTACGTCGCGCGCAATTACCGGGCCGCGGCGATGAACGGGCGGATCCTGCAGGTCAGCGCGCTCGCCGGGCCGGCGAAGGAACTCGACGTGTGGCCGATGATGACCAAGCGCCTCACGCACATCGGCTCGACGCTGCGCTCGCGCACGCCGGAGGAGAAAGGCGCACTCATCGCCGAACTCGAACGGCACCTGTGGCCGCACGTCGCGGCGGGCACGGTCAAGCCGCAGGTGTTCCGCACCTTCGCGCTCGACGACGCGCGCGGCGCGCACGTGCTGATCGACTCGGGCGAGCACGTCGGCAAGATCGTGCTGACGACGGCCGCGCACCGCGCGGCCTGACCGGGCACGACGCGTCAGTTCACGCTCGTGCGCTTCTCGACGAACCGCTTCACGTAATCGTCCGCCGGACGCGACAGGATGTCGTCCGGCGTGCCGACCTGCACGAGCGTGCCGTCACGCAGGATCGCGATCCGGTCGCCGATGCGCAGCGCCTCGTCGAGATCGTGCGTGATGAACACGATCGTCTTCGCGAGCGTCGCCTGCAGTTCGAGCAGCTGATCCTGCATCTCGGTGCGGATCAGCGGATCGAGCGCGGAGAACGCCTCGTCCATCAGCAGCACATCGGTATCGGCCGCCAGCGCGCGTGCCAGCCCGACACGCTGCCGCATCCCGCCCGACAGCTCGTCCGGGTAATGATCGCCATACCCGTCGAGCCCGACCTTCGTCAGCCAGTTGCGCGCGGCGTCGGCCGCGTCCTGCCGCTTCTCGCCGCGCGTGCGCAGCGCATACGCGGCGTTGTCGAGCACGGTCTGGTGCGGCAGCAGCCCGAAGTTCTGGAACACCATGCTGACCTTGTAGCGGCGCAGTTCGCGCAGCCCGTGCGCGTCGAGCTTGATCACGTCGCTGCCGTCGATCACGATCTCGCCGGCCGTCGGCTCGATCAGCCGGTTGAAGTGCCGCACGAGCGTCGATTTCCCGGAACCCGACAGCCCCATGATCACGAAGATCTCGCCCGACTCGATGCCGAGGCTCACGTCGTTGAGCCCGACGTTGCAGCCCGTTTCGGCCAGCACCTCGGCCTTGCGCCTGCCCGAGCGCAGCAGGTCGAGCACGCGCGCATGCGCGGCCTGCGGCCCGAACAGCTTGTACACGTGTTTGACGTCGATGGTCGCCATGTCTGCCTCCGTTCCTATGCGCGCGACGATTGCGTCGCCTGATTCGAATCGACGCCCGCCGGCTGCGCCTTGCGCGGCAGCCGGTACGGCACGCGCGACGCGCCTTTCTGCCGGCGCTGCTGCGCGAGCCGGCGGCGTGCGCGACGCTCCTGGCCGAAGCCCTGGCTGATCCGGTCGATCACGATCGCGAGGATCACGATCGCGAGGCCGGCCTGCGTGCCCTTGCCGACGTCGAGCGTCTGGATGCCCGCGAGCACGTCCTCGCCGAGCCCGCGCGAGCCGATCATCGACGCGATCACGACCATCGACAGCGCCATCATCGTCGTCTGGTTGATGCCGGCCATGATGCTCGGCCGCGCGAGTGGCAGCTGCACGTTGACGAGCAGCTGCCAGCGCGTCGTGCCGAACGCACGCGCGGCCTCCGTCACGTCCGGATCGACCTGGCGGATGCCCAGATCGGTCAGGCGGATCAGCGGCGGCAGCGCATAGATGATCGTCGCGAGAATCGCGGGCACCTTTCCGAGCCCGAACAGCATCAGCACCGGGATCAGGTACACGAAGCTCGGCAGCGTCTGCATCACGTCGAGCACGGGCAGCAGCATCCGCCGCAGCCACGCGCTGCGCGAGGCGAGGATGCCGGCCGGCACGCCGATCGCGACCGACAGCACCGTCGCGACGAGCATCAGCGCGAGTGTCTGCATCAGCTTGTCCCACAGGCCGAAGCAGCCGATCGCGTAGAGCAGCAGCATGAAAAGCGCGCCGAGGCCGATGCGGCGCGTCGCATTCCACGCGATCGCGCCGACGACCAGCAGCACGAGCCACGGCGGCGCCACGCGCAGCGCGCCTTCGAGCGGCACGAGCAGGTAGCGCAACACGAGCACGCTGAAGTGATGGAAGCTGTCGCCGTATTGCGCGACGAAAGTCTCGAGCGCGCTGTTCACCCAGTCGGCGATCGACAGGTGCAGAAAGAAGCCGTTCATGTTGATTCTCCGTCGCGCCGCGAAGGCGCGTGACGGCGGCGGCGGGCGCGTGCCCGCCGCCGCGCGCAGGTTACGCGCCCTTCAGGCTGCCGGCGATCTTCTGCGCGACGTCGGCCGGCACCCACTGCTTCCACATGTCCTGGCGGGTCTTCAGGAACTGCGTGGCCATCGCCGCGCCGTCGATCTTCTTCGTCGTCATCTCGAGGATCGTCTGGTTCAGGAAGTCCATCGGGAAACGCACCTTGCCGAATACGCCGACGAGATCGGGGTTTGCATCGGCGAACGGCTTCGACACGCCGACCGTCAGCCGCGACACCATGTACGACGATGCGCACTGGTGCGTGCTGCTCTCGTCGCGCAGCGTCTTCCAGCATGCGTCGTTATAGGCCGGCATCTTCAGCGCGGTGAATTTGTACTTCGCCATCAGCGCGGCCGGGCCCCAGTAATAGAACACGATCGGCGCGCCGCGCTGGTACGCGGACGCGATCGCCGCGTCGAGCGCCGCGCCGGTGCCGGGATGGAAATTCGTGTACGACTGGTCGAGCTTCAGCACCTTCAGCAGACGCGTGTTCACACGCTCGCAGTCCCAGCCCGTCGGGCAGTTCAGGAAGCGGCCCTTGTCCGGCTCCTCCTCGTCGGCGAACACCTGCTTGAACTTAGGCAGATCGTCGACCGACACGAGCCCGGGCGCGACCGGCTTGATGTTGCGCGCCGGATCGCCCTTCACCACGTAGTCGGGCACGAACCAGCCTTCGGTCGTGCCGCCCGGCAGCGTGTCGCCGATCAGTTTCACGGCGCCCGACGAGACAGCCTTCGCGGTGATCTCGCTGCGGCCCGTCCACTGCTCGGCCCAGATCTGCAGGTCGTTGCGCGCGAGCGCCGTTTCGGTGGCGGCCGTGCTGCCCGGCACGACGTCCGTCTTGCAGCCGTAGCCCTTCTCCATGATCTGCCGCAGCACTTCGGTCGCGAACGACCCGCTCTCCCACGTGATGCCCGCGAAATGGACCGTCTTGCCGTCGGCGCACGCGCCGCCGGCCGCGTGGGCCGCAGGCGCGGACAGGATCGCCGCGGCGGCGAGAAGGACCGTTTTCAGTCGTCGAATCTGCATGGTGGGTCGTCTCCAAATCGAATCTGTTGTTTGTGCGTCGCGGCATGCGCGGCGACCGGCGAATCGTGCATCCAGCCACGTCCGGTCAGCCTGCATGTTTCAGCCGCCAATATGTTTAGGGAAACGAGTAATTCCGATCATGGCTATCGGCAGCGCCAATCGATCTCCGGGTGCCCCGCCAGGCCCGCCTGGCGGGCCTCTCGTCCGATTTCCCGCGCCTGCGCACGGCTCCGGCCAGGCTGCGTCGCGCCCCCGTCCGGCGATGGCCAGACCGGCGTTGGCGCGCGGCGCCGCGCACACGGTTTCGACTGTCGAAACGGCCGGTCGCGACCCCATTGGCGAACCCGATCCCATCCATCGAAATTACTCGCTTTCGGTTCCTCTTCGGCTTGGGAAGAATGCGCGGTGTCATCGGAGGAGACACGACCCGGCACAGCCGGTCGCCGCGCCGCCGCGCATCGCGCGTTTCCGGCGCCGCGCGCGCTGCGCCGGAAACGCCCCGGATGACGGGGCGCGCCTCGCCGGTCGCGCCCACGACAACCGATACAAGAAGCTGGATATCCCGGAGATCTCTCAATGAAAAAGACCCTGACGGCGCTCGCCGTAACGGCAACCTTCGCCGCTCCCGTGTTCGCGCAGAGCAGCGTCACGCTGTACGGCGTGATCGACGAAGGCCTGAACTACACGAACAACGTCGGCACCGGCCACGTCTACGAGATGGCGAGCGGCTACGCGCAGGGCAGCCGCTGGGGCCTGAAGGGCAGCGAGGATCTGGGCGGCGGCATGAAGGCGATCTTCCAGCTCGAAAACGGCTTCGACGTGAATTCCGGTCGGCTCAACCAGGGCGGCCGCATGTTCGGCCGCCAGGCGTACGTCGGCCTGAGCCAGGCGCAGTACGGCACGCTGACGTTCGGCCGCCAGTACGACTCCGTCGTCGACTATCTCGCGCCGACCACGGCCAACGGCAACTGGGGCGGCTACCTGCTCGCGCACCCGTTCGACAACGACAACACCGACAACTCGTTCCGCCTCGACAACACGGTGAAGTACGCGAGCCCGAACTTCGGCGGCTTCACGTTCGGCGGCGCATACAGCTTCAGCAACAGCACGAACTTCTCGGACAACCGCGCGTACAGCTTCGGCGCGCAGTACCAGAACAACGGGCTGCTGATCGGCGCCGCGTACCTGCAGGCGAACCATCCGGGCAACGGCTCGGCCGGCGCGATCACCGCGAACGACGCGAGCTACATCGCGGAACGCATGCGCGTGTTCGGCGCGGGCATCAACTACACGTTCGGGCCCGCGACGGTCGGCTTCGCGTACACGAACTCGAACTACAAGAACCCGACCGGCAACGGTTACCTCGGCACGCCGGGCGCGATCATCGCACCGGGCGCGACGGTCAGCGCGATCAAGTACCAGAACTTCGAGGTCAACGGTTCGTACCAGGTCACGCCGGCGTTCATGGTCGGCGCGCAGTACGTGCTGTCGCTCGAGAAATACGACGCGTCGACCGGCGACGCGAAACCGAAGATCCACTCGGTCGGGCTGATGGCCGACTACAACCTGTCGAAGCGCACCGACGTGTACGTGCAGGCCGCGTACCAGCACATCGCCGGCGACAAGACGAACTCGATCCTCGACAACGCGTTCATCCCCGGCACCGACGCGCCGTCGTCGACGTCGAACCAGGTGGCCGTGCGTCTCGCGCTGCGCCACAAGTTCTGACGCAACCCGGTTCTCCGTTCTTCACGCGACACCCGCGCCGGTCGGCCCGAGGTGTCTTCGCCCGCCCGCACGCGCCAGCCTGCCGGCGGGTTTTTTCATGCGCGCTGCAACGCGCGTGACCGGCCGATGACGCCGGAACGGACAATGGACGCGCAATCGCCCCGTCAACCGTGACAGGTCAACGGACGACGATCCGTCGATACACTGTGGGCCTGCGCAACGGCCGCCATCCCCGCCTTCCTCGATGCCGGCCGTCGCCTTCATTACGCACGGCCCGCCGCCTTTCGCCCGTGCCGTGCGCCTGCCGCCCATCCCCGAGGAGTGTCACTTGAAGCACTGGCGCCGCGCGCTGTTCACCTTCGCCGCCGGCCTTCTGGCCGCCGCGACTTCCCATGCCCGCCCGGTCTGCACCGTCGTCGCCGATGCCGCCACCGGCCAGGTGCTCGTGCAGCAAGGCGACTGCGCGACCCGCGTCACGCCCGCGTCGACGTTCAAGGTCGCCATCAGCCTGATGGGCTTCGATGCAGGCGTCCTGAAGGACGCGCACACTCCGGCGCTCGAGTTCCACACCGGCTACCCCGACTGGGGCGGCGCGCCGTGGCGCGAGCCGACCGATCCGGCGCGCTGGATGAAGCTGTCGGTGTTCTGGTACTCGCAACAGGTCACCCAGGCGCTCGGGCAGGCGCGCTTCCAGCAATACACGAGCGCATTCGGCTACGGCAACGCGGACGCGACCAGCCCGCAGGGCGAACTGAACGGCGTGATGGGCGCCTGGGTCAATTCATCGCTGCGCATCTCGCCGCTCGAACAGGTCGGCTTCATGCGCAAGATCGCGAACCGGACGCTGCCCGTCAGCGCGCACGCGTATGACATGACCGAGCGCATCACGCTGATCGACACGCGGCCCGGCGGCTGGATCGTGCATGGCAAGACGGGCACCGGGTCGCCGGGACGCAAGTACGATGCGTCGCATGCGTACGGCTGGTTCGTCGGCTGGGCGGCCAAAGGGCCGCGCACGCTCGCGTTCGCGTACCTGATACAGGACGACGAGCGGCAGACGCCGAACGCCGGCCTGCGCGCACGCGACACGTTCCTGGCGACGCTGCCGGCCCTCGCCGAACCGGGCAGGCCGCAATGAGCGCCGGCCCGCGCAACGCGCGGATCGACCTGCTGCGCGGGATGTCGATCGTGCTCGTCCTGTTGCATCACTTCAACATCCCCTACTCGCTGCGCGAGACGTCGCTCGCGCGCGTATTCGGCTGGGAAACGGTGCATGCGGTGGTGCGCAACGGCAACTACGGCGTGACGATGTTCTTCGCGATCTCGGGCTACCTGATCACGTCGAATGCGCGGCACCGCTGGGGCAACCTCGGCGCGGTCGACGTGCGCGCGTTCTACGTGTCGCGCGTCGCGCGCATCGTCCCGTGCCTGCTCCTGCTGCTCGCGCTCGTCAACGGCCTCGCGGCGGCCGGCGTGCCGATCTTCCGGAACCACGCGCCGGAGGGCATCGCCGTGTCGTTCTGGCTCGTGAATCTCGCGTCGCTGACGTTCTGGATGAACGTGCTGATCGGCGCATACGGGTGGGTCAACTACGCGCTCGGCGTGCTGTGGTCGCTGTCTGTCGAAGAGGTGTTCTACCTGTCGTTTCCGCTGTTGTGCATCGCGCTGCGCCGCGATGCGCGGCTGGTCGCGTTCTGGGTGGTTATCGCCGCGATCGGGCCCGTGTACCGCTTCACGCATGCCGGCGACGAAGGCGGGTTCCTCTATGCGTACTTCGCGTCGTTCGACGGGATCGCGATCGGCTGCTGCACCGCGTTGCTGGCCGAGCGCAAACGCTGGCAGCGGCTCGCCGCGCCGCTCGTGCAGGGGCTCGTCGCGGCGGCGATGGCCGCGCTGTATCTGGCCTGGCCGATCGCGGAAAGCCACGTCGCCGGCGTCACCGCGATGGCGCTCGGCACGGCCGTGCTGCTGATCGGCGCGCACGTCAACGGCACGCGCGCGCCGGGCCGCCTGCTCGCGCCGTTGCGCCGGGCCGGCACGCTGAGCTACGAGCTGTACCTGTTTCACCTGATCGTGCTCGGCGGGCTGCGCACGTTCTGGCCGCCGTCGGCCACGCATGGCGACACCCGGCTGCTGTTGCTGATCGCGTATCTGGCGTTGTCGGCAGTGCTGAGCGCGGCGATCGCGCGCGGCTATGCGACACCGCTCGACCGCTTCATCAAGCGGCTCGCGTCGCGGCCGTCAACGCGCGTGCCGGACGGCGCGCGGTTCTAGCGGATCGTCGGCCGCCCCTGGCGGGTGACACGGCTTCGGAAAAAGAAAAAAGCGGCCAGCGCCCGGCCGTATCGCGATGACGATACCGGCCGGCCTGACCGCAAACCCCGCGTATGCATCGCACGATCGACCGAAGCCGTCGGGTGATCGGTAACGTGTCGCCGCCCGCCGATCAATCCAGATAGTCGGCGTACTCCTTGTGCGCGTAGCGGGCGAGCGTCGTCCACGGCGGCGGCTCGCGCCGCGCGGCCGGCGCCGGTGTCAACGTCAGCTTGCGCACGACGCGGCCGTCGGCACTCCGGTATTCGACCGACAGCGGCGCCTGCAGCGTCTCGCTCCACAGGATCCGGTTCACGCCGCGCGCGCCGGGCGTATCGACCGCCTGCTCGTACCAGAGGGTGCCGGGCGCGTCGCCGCGCTTCGCGACCGCGAGCCGCTTCAGCTGCGACGGCGGCGTGACGTAGTACGCGTTGTCCCACGAGCCGTCGAAACCCGTGGTTTCGTACTCGGCCGGCGGCACGCTGACGACCGTCCGGTTCGCCGCGTCGACGTACTCGATGCGGGCCGTCTTGCCGTCGTAAGTCACATGCCGTGCAGCCGCCTGGAAGTTGAAATGCCTGTGGCCCGCGTGGGCGGCCGCCGGTTGCACGCCGGCGCGGCGGCCCGGGCCCGCATCGTGGTCATGATCGTGATCGTCACCCTGCCCGCCGCCGGCCGACGTGGCGGGCAGTACGCGTTCGACCCACACGTGCCCGTCGCGCCGCACCATCCGTTCGCGATACAGCGTCGTGCGCGTCACGCCGTCGGCCGTCACCGTGCGGCTCTCGTGCAGCAGCACGGCGTCGAGATCGGCCGCTGCACAAGCCGGCAGCGCAATCATCCCGCCGGCGAGCGCACAGAAGATCTGGCGTTTCATCGCGCGTTCCTGTTCATCGTCCCATCACCCGCCTCAGAAACCGAACGCCGAGCGCACGAGACCGAACACCTTCGTGTTGTCGATCGTGCCCTTGAACGCCTTCGCATCGGCGCCGTCGGCGAACAGCATCACGTCGCCGCCGCCGTGCGTTTCCGAACCCGCGCTGCCCATCCGCACGCCCACTTCCTGCAGATACGCATCGTTCGTCGCGGTGGCCGAATCGACCGACGCGCGCACGTTCGGCCGGTTCGCGCCGTTGCCGAACACCAGCGTCGTGTAGGTATTGCCGTCGGCGTCCTTGCTCGGCTGGCCGTCGCGATAGTTGCGGCTGATGTCGAGAATCGGGTTGCCGCGCTTCGAATAACCGTTGATCGTCATCGTGTGGTCGTGGTCGGCCGTCACGACGATCAGCGTGTTCGACAGGTCGACCTTCGACAGCGCGACGCGGATCGCTTCGTCGAATGCCGCCGTGTCCTCGAGCGCGCGCTTCGCGTTGGTGCCGTGCAGCGCGTGATCGATCCGGCCGCCTTCGACCATCAGGAAATAGCCGTTCGAATTCTTCGACAGCACGTCGATCGCCTTCGACGTCATCTCGGCAAGGCTCGGCTGCGACGGCCCTTCGCCCTTGCCCGCGACGCGGTCCAGTTCGTACTCGAGATGGCTCGTCGAACTGAACAGGCCGACCAGCTTGCCGTTGCCGGCCTGCGCGAGCTGATCCTTCGTCGCGACGACCGTGTAGCCCTTCGCCTTCATCTCGTTGAGCAGGTTGCGCCCGTCCGCGCGGCCGCGCTTGTTGGCCACCGGATCGAACGGCGTCCAGTGGTTGCGGCCGCCGCCCATCAGCACGTCGACGCCGTCGCCGAGCGCCGCGTTGTAGCCCGCGCCGCCCGGCGCCGCCTGCGCGGCGATGTCGTATTGCGCGTCGCGATGGCAGATGTGCGAATAGGTCGCGGCGGGTGTTGCGTGCGTGAGCTCGGTCGTCGTGATCGCGCCGACCGCCTTGCCGCGCGCCTTCGCCAGTTCCAGCAGCGTCGCGACCGGCTGGCCGTTGCCCGGCGCGCAGTTGTTGACCGTCTTGTTGCCGTTCGCGTCGCTGCCCGGCGCAACCGCGCGCGTGTCGGACGACATCGACAGCACTTCGTTGTTCATCTTCACGCCGGTCATGTACGCGGCCATCGACGGCGCACTGTCGGTCGTCTGCGCGTCGTTCGAGAAGGTCTTGATGCGCGCGGTGCGCGCCAGCTTCTCCATCGTCAGTTGTCCCGACTCACCGACCTTGTAGATCCGGCTCGCCGTCACGGTCGTCGGCCCCATGCCGTCGCCGAGAAAGAAAATCACGTTCTTCGCCTGGCCGGCGGCCTGCGCCGCGCCGCATGCGAAACCCGCGACGGCCAGCGCCGCCGCGATGCACTTGATGGTCGACATCCTGTATTCCCCTGTACCCGTGTAGTCGGCGCTCACAGCTGCACCGCGTTGCGCACCAGCTCGAAGACCTTGTTGTTCTCGATCACGCCGTGGAACGCATCCGCGCCGCGGCCGATCGCACCGAGGAACACATCCGTGCCGCCGTGCGTCTCGTTGCCCTTGTCCATGCGTACGACCGCCTCCTGGCGATAGTCGTCGGCGCCGGTCACCGCGTCGGTGAGCGCGGTGCCCGCGCGGCTGCCCTGCACGCGGTTCTCGCCGTTGCCGAAGCCGATGATCGTGTACGGCGCGCCGTCCGCGTCCTTCGCGACCGCGCCCGTCTGGTAGTTGCGCAGCACGCCCAGCACGCCGGCCTTGCCCGCTTCGGTCTTGCCGGTGCGCGCCGCATAACCGTTCAGCACCAGCGTATGGTCGTGGTCGGCCGTGACGACGATCAGCGTGTTCTTCAGGTCGGGATCGGTCTTGCGCACCTTGTCGAGCGTGGCCTTGATCGCGTTGTCGAACGCAACCGTGTCCTGCAGCGCGCGCTTCGCATTGGTGTCGTGCAGCGCATGGTCGATCCGGCCGCCTTCGACCATCAGGAAATAACCGTTCGGGTTCTTCTGCAGCACGTCGAGCGCGCGCGTCGCCATGTCGGTGAGGCTCGGCTCCTTCGTCGCGCCGCGATCGAGGTCGTAGCTCATGTGGCTCGACGAGAACAGGCCGACCAGCTTGCCGCTCTTCGTCGCATCGGCCGCCAGCAGGTCGTCGCGGTTCTGCGCGAACGCATAGCCCTTCGCCTTCAGCTCGTTGACGAGGTTGCGCCCGTCGGTGCGCTTGCCGCCGCCGTCCTTCGGCACGAAGAATTGCGTGCCGCCGCCGAGCACGACGTCGACGCCGTCGCCCAGCGCGCCGTTGTAGCCCGCGCCGCCCGGCACGAGCTGCGCCGCGATGTCGTTCTCGGCATCGCGATGGCACACGTGCGCGTAGGTCGCGGCGGGTGTCGCGTGCGTGACGCGCGTGGTCGTCACGACACCGGTGGCCATGCCCTTCGCCTTCGCGATCTCGAGCAGCGTCGTCGCCGATTTGCCGTTGTTCGCGCCGCAATTGCCGGTCAGGCTCGCGCTCGGCTCGATCGCCTTCGTGTCGGGCGACATCGAGATCACTTCGTTGTTGGTCTTCACGCCGGTCATGTACGCCGACATCGACGGCGCGCTGTCCGTCACCTGCGCATCGTTCGAATAGGTCTTCACGAACGCGGTTTCCGGCAGCGTATCGATCGTGAGCGCGCCGTCTTCACCGACGCCGTAGATGCGTGCGGCGGTGAGCGTCGTCATCCCCATGCCGTCGCCGAGTAAGAAGATCACGTTGCGCGCGGCCGTCTGAACGGGCGGCTGGGTGGGCGACGTGCTGGTCGGGCCGTCATCGCTGCCGCAGCCGGCGAGCGCAAAGGCGCCCGCGCACAGCAGCGCCGCCGTTTTGATTCGATTCATGGTGCCGGTTCTCCCCGCCGTTGATGTTTTCGAAATGAAAGGCGATGGTAGGAACCCGATGTGACGGCAATGTGAATGGAAACTGGAAGGTATCGAATGAATTATGAAAGGCGACGGCGAGGCGCCACCGCCGGGCGCCGCGCGTGCTGCGGCGTCATTCCGCGTGTTCGGCGGCGATGTTGCGCACGGTCACGATGCGCGCTGGCGGAATGTTTGCCCACACGATCCGGCTGTCGCAGGCAACGAATGCCGAATCGCCGAGCGGATGACGGCCGGGCGGCCGCAGGTCGTACGTGAACTGGATCATCACGCCGTCAGCGGACAGCACGCGATGGCACTGATCGATGATGGCCGTCACGTCCTGGCGCGGCAGCGTGCGCAGCGGCAGGCACGACACGATCGCGTCGACGCGCGCATCGGGCGGCAGCAGGCGTTCGAGCTGCCGCGCGTCGCCCGACACGATCGAGATGCCCGGAAAGCGTCGCCGCAGGTGCTGGACGAACGCCGGCGAACGCTCGACCACGACGAGCCGCCGTGGCGCGACGCCGCGTTCGAGCAAGGCCGCGGTGATCGCGCCGGTGCCGCCGCCGAGCTCGACGACCAGCCCGTCGCCGTCCGGCACCGCATCGGCCATCTCGCGCGCCAGCTGCCGCGAACTCGGGCACAACGCGCCCACCGCGGCCGGACGGCCGACCCACTCGCGCACGAACAGCGCCGAGACACGCCACGCATTCGGCCACATCACAGGCAGCCCTCGAACGATTGCGCCGCCGGCAACGACGCGTCGAAGACTTCATGGAACAGGGCTACGGCGACACGGGGCTTTGGCATGCGCATCCTCCTGGACGAATCGGTCCGTCGCAGGAAGCGCGACGATCAAATCGATTCTAGGAAACGCAAACTTAAGGCGACGTGAAGATTGACCCTGATTCCCCTGATCAATTCGTACCGGATCAACGGCCGACGCCCGCCCCGTGCGCGGCCCGTCTCACCGCAGGTTGGTTCTCGCCAGCTCGACGATCTCGTCGCCGCGCCCGCTGAGGATCGCGCGCAGCATGAACAGGCTGAAGCCCTTCGCATGCGCGAGCTCGATCTTCGGCGGCATCGCGAGCTCGTACTTCGACGTGACGACGTCGACGACGGCCGGCCCGTCATGCGCGAACGCCGTGCGCAGCGCTTCCTCGACGTTCTCCGAGTGCTCGACCCGCACGCTGAAGATGCCCGCGCCCTTCGCGATCGCCGCGAAATCGGTCGGGCTCAGGTCGACGTTCGTATCCAGATAACCGGCCGCCTTCAGCTCCATCGACACGAAGCCGAGCAGGCTGTTGTTGTACACGACGATCTTGACCGGCAGCTTGAGCTGGCGCGCGGTGAGCAGGTCGCCGAGCAGCATCGACAGCCCGCCGTCGCCGGACAGCGACACCACCTGCCGCCCCGGATGCGCGCCCTGCGCGCCGAGCGCCTGCGGCATCGCATTCGCCATCGAGCCGTGATTGAACGAACCGTGCAGTTGCCGCTTGCCGTTCATCGTCAGGTAGCGCGCGGCCCACAGCGTCGGCGTGCCGACGTCGGCCGTGAAGATCGCGTCCTCCGCCGCGACTTCGTCGACGATCTTCGTCAGGTATTGCGGATGAATCGCGCGGCCCGGCGGCTCGGCCACCGCGAGATCGTCGAGCCCCTTGCGCGCGGCCGCGTAGTGCTTCAGCGCATTCTCGAGGAAACGCCGCTGCGTCTTGCGCGTCAGGCGCGGCAGCAGCGCCGCGATCGTTTCCTTCACGGTGCCGACGAGCCCCAGTGCGAGCGGCGCGCGATGCCCGAGCTGCGAGCCTTTCCAGTCGATCTGCGCGATCTTCGCGCCGGTCGGGTAGAACGGCCGGTAAGGAAAGTCCGTACCGAGCATCAACAGCGTGTCGCACGATTCCATCGCGTGATAGCCCGAGCTGAAACCGATCAGTCCCGTCATTCCGACGTCGAACGGGTTGTCCCATTCGACGAACTGCTTGCCGCGCAGCGCATGCACGACCGGCGCGCCGAGCGTGTCGGCCAGCGCGACCACCTCGTCGTGCGCGCCCTGCGTGCCGCTGCCGCACAGCAGCGTGACCGCGTCGGACGCGTTGAGCAGCGCCGCGAGCCGGTCGAGATCGGCGTCGGCCGGCAGGATCGACGGCGGCGCCGATTCGCTCCATGCCGGCGCTTCGTCCGGGCCGTCGCCCAGCGCGATGTCGCCCGGCAGCACGATCACCGCGACGCCGCGTTCGTCGATCGCGGTGCGCATCGCGCGCGCGAGCACGCGCGGGAACTGCGATGCGTTGGTCACGAGTTCGGCGAAATGGCTGCACTCGCGGAACAGCTCCTGCGGATGCGTTTCCTGGAAGTAGCCGAGGCCGATCTCGGTCGACGGGATGTGCGCGGCGATCGCGAGCACCGGCTGATGATTGCGGTGGCAGTCGTAGAGGCCGTTGATCAGGTGCAGGTTGCCGGGGCCGCAACTGCCCGCGCACACCGCGAGCCGCCCGGTCGACGCGGCATCCGCGCCGGCCGCGAACGCGGCGCTTTCCTCGTGCCGCGTATGCATCCAGCGGATCGAGCCGATCTGGCTCAAGCTGAACGACAGGCCGTTCAGGCTGTCGCCCGTCACGCCCCAGATACGCTCGACGCCCGCTGCCGCCAGCGTCTTCGCCAGGTATTCCGCCATCGTCTGTCTAGCCATCATGCCCTCGCTCGTTGATCGGTCGTCACACGATTGATCCGGCAACGGCGGCCGCCGTTGCCGCTGACGGGACGAGCATACGCGATCGTCCCGCGCAGCGTCGTGACGATGCAAGCGCCCTGCGCGCCGCCGCGGCAGCGATCCGTCGTGCCGCACGCGGCCCCTTTCGACGGCGTCGGGCAATCGTCGGCGCTTTGTCATGGTTCCGACTGCAGCCGGCAGCCGGAAACCGGGCAGGCGCGCGTGCGACGCCCCGCTCAGCTCCAGTCGGATGCCGCCTCGTCCGGATCGACGAGCGTCAGTCCGGACGCCGGCAACGGCAGCGCGGTCTTGTAGCGCACCTGCTTCAGCGCGAAGCTCGACCGGATGTTCGATACGCCGGGGATCGTCGTCAGGCGCTCGATGATGAAACGCTCGAGCGTGCGCATGTCGGGCATCACGACGCGCAGCAGGTAGTCGGCGTCGCCCGACATCAGGTAGCACTCCATCACCTCGGGCCGCTGCGAGATCGCTTCCTCGAAGCGCTGCAGCGCATCCTCGACCTGCTTCTCGAGGCTGACCTGGATGAACACGTTGATCCGCAGCCCGAGCGGCTCGGGGTCGAGCAGCGTGACCTGCTGCCGGAACAGCCCGAGCTTCTCCAGCGCGCGCACGCGGTTGAAGCACGGCGTGGCCGACAGGTTCACCGCACGCGCGAGTTCCGCGTTCGTGATCCGCGCGTTCTGCTGCAGCTGGTTCAGGATGCCGATGTCGATGCGGTCGAGCCGCCGCGGGTTTGAACTCATGGTCGAAATATTCCGGAAGAGTGGCCACAACCGGAATATTTACACTATCGGCGCGTCAAATCCCAATGAAATCAGACGCATATTTTGCGGATCGGCGGGTAGCATGATCCGACCGATTGCCACTGATGCGCGCCGCTCCGAACCGGCGCGCGGGAGACCTGCGATGACGGACCTGTCGAACGGTATCGACGCCACGCGGCGCGCGGGCGGCGCTCACAACGACACCGACCCTGAAGAAACCGCCGAATGGCTGGAGGCGCTCGACGCCGTCGTCGCGCACGTCGGCAAGGAGCGCGCCCAGTACCTGCTCGGCCGGCTCGCCGCGCATGCGCACACCCGCGGGCTCGCGGCGCCGCGCGGCCCGGTCACGCCGTACGTGAACACGATCGCCGCGCACGAGCAGCCGCCCTATCCGGGCGACGCCGATCTCGAGGAACGGCTGTCCGCCGCGCTGCGCTGGAACGCGCTCGCGATGGTCGTGCGCGCGAACCGCGCGTACGGCGAGCTCGGCGGCCACATCGCGAGCTACGCGTCGGCATCCGACCTGTTCGAAGTCGGCTTCAACCACTTCTTCCGCGCGGCGCCGGCCGGCGCGGGCGATGAAAGCGGCCCGGGCGGCGATCTCGTGTACTTCCAGCCGCATTCGTCGCCGGGCGTCTATGCACGTGCGTATCTCGAAGGTTTTCTCGGCGAGGACCACCTCACGCACTATCGCCGAGAAATCACCGGGCCCGGGCTGTGCTCGTATCCGCACCCGTGGCTGATGCCCGATTTCTGGCAGTTCCCGACCGGCTCGATGGGCATCGGCCCGATCAACGCGATCTACCAGGCGCGCTTCATGCGCTACCTGCAGCATCGCGGGCTCGCGAACACCGCGGGCCGCACCGTGTGGGGCTTCTTCGGCGACGGCGAGATGGACGAACCCGAATCGCTCGGCGCGCTGTCGCTCGCCGCGCGCGAGGGGCTCGACAACCTCGTGTTCGTGATCAACTGCAACCTGCAGCGGCTCGACGGCCCGGTGCGCGGCAACGGCCGCGTGATCGACGAACTTGAGGCGCAATTCGCGGGGGCCGGCTGGAACACGATCAAGGTGCTGTGGGGCTCCGACTGGGATCCGCTGTTCGCGCGCGACCACGCCGGCGCACTCGCACGCGCATTCGCCCATACCGTCGACGGGCAGTTCCAGACCTTCTCCGCGAACGACGGCGCATACAACCGCGCGCGCTTCTTCAGCCAGGACCCGGCTCTCGAAGCGCTCGCCGCGCAGCTCACCGACGCGGAGATCGACCGCCTGCGCCGCGGCGGCCACGACGCGCGCAAGCTGCACGCCGCGTATGCGCGCGCGCTCGCGCACCGCGGCCAGCCGACGGTGATTCTCGCGAAGACGATGAAGGGATACGGGATGGGTGCGGCCGGCCAGGGCCGGATGACGACCCATCAGCAGAAAAAGCTCGACGTCGACGATCTGAAGGCGTTTCGCGACCGCTTCCGGTTGCCGCTGTCGGACAGCGACGTCGAGCAGTTGAGGTTTTACAAGCCAGCAGAAGACAGCCCGGAAATGCGTTACCTGCATGCCCGCCGGGCTGCCCTGGGAGGCTATCTGCCCAGAAGGCGGATGGCGGCATCGAAGGGGCTGACCGTCCCTTCGATGCCGGCCTGGGGTGCGTTCGCGCTGGATGCGGCCGGCCGTGAGATGTCGACGACGATGGCGCTCGTGCGCATGCTCGCCGCGCTGATCAAGGATCGCGAGCTCGGCCCGCGCGTCGTGCCGATCGTCGCCGACGAAGCGCGCACGTTCGGCATGGCGAGCCTGTTCCGGCAGGTCGGCATCTACTCGCCGCTCGGCCAGCGCTACGAGCCGGAGGATCTCGGCTCGATGCTCTATTACCGCGAGGACACGCGCGGCCAGATTCTCGAGGAAGGCATTTCGGAAGCGGGCGCGATCTCGTCGTGGATCGCCGCCGCGACGTCGTACAGCGTGCACGACCTGCCGATGCTGCCGTTCTACATCTACTACTCGATGTTCGGCTTCCAGCGCATCGGCGACCTGATCTGGGCCGCCGCCGACCAGCGTGCGCGCGGCTTCCTCGTCGGCGCGACGTCCGGGCGCACGACGCTCGGCGGCGAAGGGTTGCAGCACCAGGACGGCAGCAGCCACCTCGCCGCATCGACGATTCCGAACTGCCGCGCGTACGATCCCGCGTTCGCGTACGAAGTCGCGACGATCGTCGATGCCGGCATGCGCGAGATGGTCGAGCAGCAGCGCGACGTGTTCTATTACGTGACGGTGACGAACGAGAACTACGCGCAGCCGTCGATGCCCGGCGGCGATGCGCAAGCCTTGCGCGAAGGAATCCTGAACGGGATGTATCCGCTGGCGGCGGAATCGCATGCGACCGCGCAAGTGCAGTTGCTCGGCGCGGGCGCGATCCTCGGCGAAGTCATCGCCGCGCAACGCATGCTGAAGGAAGACTGGGGCATCGATGCGGCCGTGTGGAGCGTCACGAGCTTCACCGAACTGCAGCGCGACGGGATGGAGGCCGAGCGTCGCGCGCGGCTCGACGACGACCACCCGCACGCCACGCCGTATGTCACCGGCGCGCTCGCCGCGACGCGCGGGCCCGTGATCGCCGCGACCGACTATGTGCGCGCGGTGCCCGAACTGATCCGCGCGTACGTGCCGCGCCGCTACGTGACGCTGGGCACCGACGGATTCGGCCGCAGCGACACGCGCGACGCGCTGCGCGCGTTCTTCGAGGTCGATCGTGCAAGCATCGTGCTCGCGGCGCTGAAGGCGCTGGCGGACGGGCACGAGATCGCCCCGGCCATCGTGCGGGCCGCGCGCGAACGCTACCGGCACGACACATCGCCGGATACGCCGCCCTGGCAACGCTGACGCAAAAACGCCGCGCGACCTGCGCGGCGTTTTTGCATGGATCGGCCGTTGCATGTCGTGACCACCGACGGTCATTGACGCCTCGCGCGCCACACCACCCGCCGCCGAACCGCACTACACCGGCAACGCGTGCGTCGACAGAATCTCCTTGAGCACCATGAACGAACGCACCTGCCGCACGCCCGGCAGATAGATCAGCTGCTCCGCATGCAGCCGGTTGAAGCTCTCGTTGTCGCGCGTGCGCACCAGCATGAAGTAGTCGAACTCGCCGGTCACGACGTGGCATTCGACGCATCCCGACACCTTCTGCGCGGCCTTCTCGAACGCGGCGAACGCCTCCGGGGTCGACCGGTCGAGCACGAAGCCGATCACGACGAGCATGCCGGCCCCGAGCGGCTTCGGGTCGAGCAGCGCGACGATCCCGCGAATCATCCCCATCTCCTTGAGCCGCTCGACGCGCCGCAGGCAAGCCGGCGCGCTCAGCTTCACCTTCGCGGCGAGGCTCACGTTCGAGATCGACGCGTCCTGCTGAAGCTGCCTGAGGATCGCGCGATCGATGCGGTCGAGCGCGGGCGCCGCATCGGCCGGCGCCGCGGCATTTCTACTTAATTTCATTGCGTCACTCTCCAACTCTTCGATCCGTAATTGCTTCTACATCGCCCGATTCATTATCAACGTATGCCGATGGCATTTATTTCGCAAGCTCATTTCGTACGTACTTGCCTATCATTTTTCCATCGGGAGGCCGCGCGCCGGCGCTTGCCGAAACTGCGCCTTCCCGTACCCACCCTGCCTTTCCGGAGACCCGAGTCGATGAACCTGCAACGTTTCCCCCGTTATCCGCTGACGTTCGGCCCGACCCCGATCCAGCCGCTCAAGCGCCTGAGTGCCCACCTCGGCGGCAAGGTCGAGCTGTATGCGAAACGCGAGGACTGCAACAGCGGCCTCGCGTTCGGCGGCAACAAGACCCGCAAGCTCGAATACCTGATCCCCGACGCGCTCGCGCAGGGCGCCGACACGCTCGTATCGATCGGCGGCGTCCAGTCGAACCAGACGCGCCAGGTCGCGGCCGTTGCCGCACATCTCGGGATGAAATGCGTGCTCGTGCAGGAGCACTGGGTCAACTACGACGACCCCGTGTACGACCGGGTCGGCAACATCCAGCTGTCGCGCATGATGGGCGCCGACGTGCGGCTCGTGGCGGACGGCTTCGACATCGGCATTCGCCGCAGTTGGGAAGAGGCGATGGAAAGCGTGCGGCAGGCGGGCGGCAAGCCGTATCCGGTGCCGGCCGGCTGCTCCGAGCATCCGCTCGGCGGGCTCGGCTTCGTCGGCTTCGCCGAAGAAGTGCGCGCGCAGGAAGCGCAGCTCGGTTTCAAGTTCGACTACATCGTCGTGTGCTCGGTGACGGGCAGCACGCAGGCGGGGATGGTGGTCGGCTTCGCGGCCGACGGGCGCGCGGACCGCGTGATCGGCATCGACGCGTCGGCGACACCGGAAAAGACCCATGCGCAGATCACGCGCATCGCGCGGCATACCGCTGAAATCGTCGAACTCGGGCGCCGCATCGACGAACAGGACGTCGTGCTCGACACGCGTTATGCCGGCCCGGAATACGGCCTGCCGAACGACGGCACGCTGGAAGCGATCCGGCTGTGCGCGCGGCTCGAAGGCGTGCTGACCGATCCCGTCTATGAAGGGAAATCGATGCACGGGATGATCGACAAGGTGCGCAACGGAGAATTCGAGCCGGGGTCGAAGGTGCTGTATGCGCATCTCGGCGGCGTGCCGGCGTTGAGTGCGTATGCGGAGATTTTCCGCAACGGGTAACGCCCGAGCGATCGCGATCCGGCGCGCCCGCGTGCGCGCCGCCACGGCGCCGGCCCGGTCGACTTTGTCGACATCGGGACGGCGCCGTTTCTTCGTTGTGACACGTCCTGCGTCCTCTGGCTGCCGCTTGCTCCGTCCCATCGCGGTGCTCAGCCGCTTTCACGCCCTCCCGCAGCCGCTTCGCACGCGGCATCCCCCGTTTCCTCCTCGCTGATCATCGCCTGCATCGGACGCGACTTGTCTGTCAAAAAACATTGACCATAGGACGTGCTCTCAAATCATTCGTACCTGTACTAAGCCTCACGTGTCCCATTTAGTAGGCGTTCTATTTAAATCACCTCCCTGCTTACCGAAAATTGACACGGTCGAGTCGATTGCAACGTTTCGCAAACATTCGCCCGCAACAGCACGGCCAAAACCGCCGATGCACGCGCGCAACCGGCCGACAAAGTCAGGCGCCGTCGTCGTCCATCGATTGCCCATCCCATGCACTGCAAGACCGCCGCCCCTCGGCCCGATCCGGGGGTGGCAACGCATCGGCATCGAAAACGCACGACGCACCGCCCATCCGACCAATCGACAGGGGCAGGGGTATATGGATACGCCATTCGAAATCCGGCAAGCACACGAGTCGCCCGTCGCAGGGGGATCGCTCGCACGCGTGTCCGATGTCGCGCTGATCTCGATCGGCGCGCTGGCCGCGGCACTGGTGCTGCCCGATACAGGCACCGACCGATCGCCCGAACTGGCTGCCGTTGCCTGCGCGGCGACGTTCGCGCTGATGCTGTTCCCCGCGTTCGGCATCTACCGGATGCCGGACGGACGGACGAAACGCCGCGCGGCGATCCTCACCGTACTCGCGTGGCTGCTCGCGCAAGGCTGCGCGGCGCTCGTGATGCACACGCTGGCGCCCGAGTCGAGCATCCCGGCGAACTGGTACCTCCTCTGGACGGCCGCAAGCGGCGCCGCGCTCTGCGTGCCTCGGCTCGTCGCCAGCCGAACGCTCGGGCGGATCGGGCATCCGCCCGCAGGCGGCCATCCGGTCGCGATCGTCGGCACCGGCGCCCATTGCGACGCGGTGCGCGACCGGATTGCGCGGATGCCGTCGGCGGGATTCCGCGCCGCCGCCACATTCGATCCCGACCATGCGCGCCCCGATGTCCGCGCCGACGTCCCGCACTTCGATGCGCTTGACACGTTCGCGCAGCACGTACGCGCGCACGCGATCCCCGAAGTCTGGCTCGCGCTGCCGATCGGCGACACGCGCACCGTGATGGCCGTGATCGATGCGTTTCGAAACGATCTCGTCAACATCCGGCTCATGCCTGACGTCAGCGCGATGACGATGTTCGACGGCGGCATGGTCGACCTCGTCGGCGCGCCGGCGATCAATCTCGTTGCGTCGCCGCTGTCGTCCCGCGCGCTGCTTCAGAAAGCCGTTTTCGATCGCCTCTTCGCGGCCGCGGTGCTGATCGGCACGGCGCCGCTGCTGCTCGCGATCGCGGCGGCGGTGCGGCTCTCGTCGAAGGGCCCTGCGTTGTTCCGGCAGCAGCGCCAGGGCGCGAACGGCCACACCTTCACGATCCTCAAGTTCCGCACGATGCGGCTGCACGACGACGGCCGTGAAGTGCGGCAGGCCACGCGCGGCGATCCCCGCGTCACGCGCATCGGCGCGTTCCTGCGCCGCACGAGCCTCGACGAACTGCCGCAGTTCGTCAACGTGCTGCGCGGCGAGATGTCCGTCGTCGGGCCGCGCCCGCACGCGCTCCAGCACGACAACCTGTATCAGCCGATCGTCGACGGCTACATCCATCGCTATCGCGTGAAGCCGGGCATCACGGGCTGGGCCCAGATCAACGGGCTGCGCGGCGAAACCGACTCGATCGAGAAGATGCAGCGCCGCGTCGAGGCCGATCTCCATTACCTGCGCAACTGGTCGTTCTCGCTCGACATGCGGATCGTCTCGGCCACCGTTCTGCGCGGCTGGGTGCATCACAACGCGTACTGACCTGCACGCAACGCGCGCCTTTCGAAGCGCCGCCCATCACTAAGGATAACTGATGACAAACCCGACACCCGAGCGATCCGATACCGCCCATCCGCGTTGCATGCGTTTGCTGCTGGCCATGGCCGCGAGCGTCACGCTGTCAGCCTGCGTTCTCGCGCCCGGCATGCGGATGAGCCCGCCGTCCGACGCGGCAGACGCGCACGCCACCAGCGGTGCCCCCGCGTTCCGGATCACGCCGATCGATGCCGGCCTGATTCGCGAACTCGATGCGCAATCGGCGAGCCGGCAAACCGGGCAGTCCGATCGGCTTGCCGCATCGCCCGGCCCATACCGGATCGGCCCCGGCGACGTATTGCAGATCACCGTGTGGGACCACCCCGAACTCGCGGCGTCGCAAGGCCCCGCGCCGCAGAACGCGCCGCGCGCGGCGGATCCGGCATCCGGCTTCGTCGTCGATCCGAAAGGCAACCTGTCGTTCCCGTTCGCGGGCACCGTGCACGTCGCGGGGTTGACCGCCGACGCCGCGCAGGCGCGGATCGTCGCCGCGCTGTCGCGCGTGTATCGCGGCCCGCAGGTGACGTTGCGCGTCGCGTCGTTCCGCTCGCAGCAGGTCTACATCGACGGCGAGGTTCGCACGCCGGGCGCCCAGCCCGTCAACGACGTGCCGATGACGCTGTACGAGGCGCTGGGCCGCTCGGGCGGCCTCAGTCCGGCCGCCGACCAGAGCCGCATGACGCTGGTGCGCGACGGCGTGACCTATCCGCTCGACCTGAGCCGGATGCTGCGCAACGGCCGCAATCCGGCCGACGTCGTGCTCGCCGCCGGCGATCTCCTTCACGTGCCGGCCCGCAGCGACTACGGCGTGTACGTGATGGGCGAAGTCAACAAGCCGTCGCTCGCGGTGCCGCTGCGCGACGGGCGCCTGACGCTGTCCGACGCGCTGTCCCAGGCCGGCAGCGTGAACGCCGGCACGGCCGACGCAGCCCAGATGTTCGTGATCCGTGGCTCGGGCACGGACAGCCCGCAAGTGTTCCACCTCGACGCGCGCTCGCCGGTGTCGATGGTGCTCGCGAACGAGTTCGAGCTGCAGCCGAAAGACATCGTCTATGTCGACGGCAACGGCCTCGTGCGCTTCAGCCGCGTGCTCAGCCTGCTGCTGCCGGGCGTCAATACCAGCGCCACTGCGGCGCTCGCCGTCAAATGAGCGCGATCTCGACGCTGCTCGTCGTGTGCATCGGCAACGTCTGCCGCAGCCCGATGACCGAAGCGCTGTTGCGCGCGCGGCTGCCGGGCGTCGACGTGCAATCGGCCGGCCTCGGCGCGCGCGACGGCCAGCCGGCCGATCCGCATGCGGTCGACCTGATGCGCGAGCGCGGCCTCGACATCGCCGCGCACCGCGCACGCCGCGTGCCGCCCGGGCTCGCGATGCGCGCCGACCTGATCCTGACGATGGACGCCGACCAGCAACAGCGGCTCGAACGCCGCCTGCCGGCGATGCGCGGCCGCGTGTTCCGGCTCGGCATGCCCGATCCGTCCACCGGCCGCGCGCACGGCTTCGACGTCCCCGATCCCTATCTGGGCCCGCGCGCGTCGTTCGAGCACAGCCTGCGGCTCATCGAATGCGGCGTCGACGCATGGTGCGCGCGCATCGCGCCGGCCGCCCCTCCCACACCTGCCCTTTCCAATTCGAACCGATGACATCCACACCTTCCCACGAGCATGCGCACGACCGCGACGCCGAGCTCGATCTCGCCGGCGCGATCGACGTGCTCGTTTCCCGACGCTGGCTGATCGCCGCCGTCACCGCCGCCTGCATGGGTGCCGGCACGCTGTACGCGTTCCTCGCACCGCGCCAGTACCAGGCCGACATCATGGTGCAGGTCGAGGACAGCGGCGACACGTCGGCCGCCAAGAGCGCACTCGGCGACGTGTCGTCGCTGTTCGACATCAAGTCGAGCGCCGCGGCCGAAGCGCAGATTCTCGCGTCGCGGCTCGTCGTCACGCGTGCGGTCGACGAGCTGCGCAGCTACATCGTCGTGCAGCCGAAGCGCTTCCCGGTGGTCGGCGAATTCGTGTCGCGCTTCAACACGGGAATCGCACGCCCCGGCCTGCTGGGCATCGGCGGCTATGCGTGGGGCGCCGAAAGCGCAACACTGGCGCGCTTCGATGTGCCGAAGGCGCTCGAAGGCGAGCGCTTCGAACTCTCGCTGCTCGACTCGTGGCGCTACCGGCTGACGGGTGCCGCGCTGCCCAAGCCGGTCACGGGTACGTTCGGTCACCCGGAATCGTTCGCGACCGCCTACGGCCCGATCGCCATCGAAGTCACCCGCATCGACGCGCTGCCCGACACCCGCTTCACGCTCATGCGCGAATCGCGTGCCGGCACGATCGACGCGCTGCGCCGCGGGCTCGACGTCCAGGAAAAGATCAAGCAATCGGGCGTGATCGTCGCGACGCTGCGCGGCGCCGACCCGCAGCGCGTGCAGGCGCAGTTGCAGGCCGTCGCGAGCCACTACGTGCGCCAGCACATCGAGCGCAAGTCCGCCGACGCCGCGCAATCGCTCGCGTTCCTCAACGCGCAGTTGCCGGTGCTCAAGAAGCAGTTGCAGGACGCCGAACAGCGCTACACCGACATGCGCAACGCGAACGGCGCGATCGACCTGGACGAGGAAGCAAAGCTGATCCTCCAGCAATCGGCCGATGCGAAAACGCGCCGGCTCGAACTGGAGCAGAAGCGCGACGCGATGAATACGCGTTTCGCGCCGGGCCATCCCGACATGATCGCGCTCGACGCGCAGATTGCGACGCTCGCACGCGAACAACAGTCGTTCGAACGCCAGGTCGGCCGCCTGCCCGACCTGCAGCAGAACGCCGTGCGCCTGATGCTCGACGTGAAGGTCGACACCGATCTCTACACGGCGCTGCTCGCCAACGCGCAGCAGCTCGAACTGGTCAAGGCCGGCAAGACCGGCAGCGTCCGGCTCGTCGACACGCCCATCGCACCCGAAGACCCGGTGCGCCCGAACCGGCCCGTCGTGATCGCGGCCGCCGCGCTGCTCGGTTTCGCGCTCGGCGTCGCGCTCGCGTTCGTGCGCGACTATCTGTTCGGCGGCGTGCGCAGCGCCGACGAGATCGAGCGGCCGCTCGGCATCGACGTCTATGCGACCGTTCCGGCATCGTCCGGCCAGCGGCAGGTCGCCCGGCGCAGCGCGCAACGGCTGCCGGGGCCGCACCTGCTGAGCGTGCTCCAGCCGCACGACCCGGCAGTCGAGAGCCTGCGCAGCCTGCGCACCGCGCTGCGCTTCGCGATGCAGCGCGCGCCCAACAACGTGCTGCTGCTGACGGGCCCCGTGCCCGGCGCCGGCAAGTCGTTCGTCGCGTCGAACTTCGCGGCGCTGCTGGCCGCCAACGGCGAGCGCGTGCTGCTCGTCGACGGCGACCTGCGCCGCGGTTACCTGCACGACGCGCTCGGCGTCGGGCGCGAGGCGGGTTTCGCCGAGCTGCTGTCCGGCACCACGACGCCGGACGCGGCGATCCGCCGCGACGTGATCCCCAACCTCGACTTCATTCCGACCGGCGCGATCCCCGCGCATCCGGCGGAACTGCTCGTCGACGAGCGTGTCGGCACGCTGCTCGACACGCTGTCGGCCCGCTACGACCGCGTCGTGATCGATGCCGCGCCGATCCTCGCCGTCACCGACGCCGTCGTGCTCGGCCGCCATGCGGGCACCGTGCTGCTCGCGGCCCGCGCGGCGTCGACGCGCGTGGCCGAACTCGGCGAAGCGATCCGGCGTCTCGCGCACAACGGCGTCGATGCGAGCGGCGCGCTGCTCAACGGCGTCGATCCGCGCTCGGGCCGCTACGGTTCGCGCTATGGCGCGTATCGCTACACCGAGTATTGCTACACGCCACCGCGTCGTGGCTTGACGTTGTCGATCGGACGGCCGCTGCGCTCGCTCGTCGCGCGCTTTCGGCGAGGCGCACCGCGATGAACGATCTCCGACACCTCGAACGCCGAGCCGCTGGTCAAGCAACGCGCCCCGCCGCATCGCCAGCGGCCGGCACATCCGTCCCGTCGCGCGCACCCCGCATTCGACCGCTTCGTGTCGCACTCGTCGTCGAGGCGGCGGGCGGTGGCGTGGCCGTCCATCTTGCCGACCTGATCGACGGACTGAGCAAAACCGGCGACGTCGAACTTCACCTGATCGTGCCGCGCGGCCCGCGCTTCGACGGCACGATCCTCGATGCGCGCGTGCTGGCGCTGTGCGCGAGCGTGCACCATGTCCCCATGCATCGCGCCGTCGGCTGGCGCGATGCGTGGGCCGTCGCGCACGTGTATCGGTGCCTGCTGCGGATTCGTCCGGACATCGTGCACAGCCACAGTTCGAAGGCCGGCGCAGTCGCGCGTCTGTGCATCGGCCCGTGGCGGCACGTGTATACCCCGCACGCAATCTACACGCTCAACCCGACCCTGAGCGGCCTGCAGCGCCGCGTGTACGGCACGATCGAAGCGTTGCTCGGCCACTTCCGCTCGCACCGGATCGTCGCCGTCTCGCGCGACGAAGCGCGGCATCTGCACGACGCGCTCGGCATCCCCGCCCATCGCGTCGCGACGATCTCCAATGGTGTCGCGGCGTCCGCGACACTGCCGCGCCGCACCGCACGGCAGGCGCTGGGCCTCCCGGACGACGCGATCGTCGTCGGTTTCGTCGGGCGCCTCAGCCACCAGAAAGGCGTCGACCGGCTCGTGCGGATCGCGCGCGGCGTCTATCGCCAGTGCGGCCTCGACGTGCGCCTCGTCGCGATCGGCCCCGGCGACTTCGCGGCGGCGGCCGGCCCCGAGGCCGACGACGTGCCGCCGAATCTTCATGTCGTCGGCCCGCTCGATCGTGCCAGCCGATATTTCTCCGCATTCGACCTGTTCGCGCTGCCGAGCCGCTATGAAGGGTTTCCTTACGTGTGCCTCGAAGCGATGGCCGCCCAGGTACCGATCGTCGCATCGCGCGTTGCGGGCGTGACCGAACTGGTCGAAGGGCACGCCATCGGCGAAGTCGTGCCGAACGACGACGACACGACGCAATTCGCCCGCACCGTCGTCGCGCTCGCCCGCGACACAGCGCGACGCGACGCCATGCGCGACCACTGCGCGGCGACGCTCGCGCAATTCTCCGCCGCGACGATGGTGCGGCACACGCACGACCTGTATCGCGCACTCGTACAAGGACACCCCGCATGACTTCATCCCCTCATGTCGCGCTGCTGCACGCGTACAGCGCCTGCAACACCGGCGACGGCCTGCTGGTCGACCTGTCCGTCTCGCTGCTGCGAGAGGCGTTCGGCGACGCGACACGCGTGTCGGTCGTCGCCGCCGATCCCGCGTCGTTTGCCGGTCACGACGACGTGCGCCCGGCCCCGGTGCTTGCCGATCGCGGCTGGCGCCGGCTCACAGCGGCCGCCCGCGCCGCGTTGCCCGTGCGCGCGAATGGCCGGCTGCGCCCGACCGTCGAACTGCTCGACCGGGCCGACCTGATCGTCGGCGTCGGCGGTGGATACCTGCGCGCGCGCAATCCCGTCGAGGCGCTCAAGCTCGAAGCCGGGCACCTGCTGCAGATGCGTGCAGCGCGCGCATCGGGCAAGCCAGCCGTGTATCTGCCGCAGAGCATCGGGCCCGTACTGTCGGCCCATCCGGTCGGCGCCCACCAGCGCTCGCTGCTTGCCGGGTTCGACACCGTGTTCGTTCGCGATGACCGTTCCGCAGCCTTCCTCGCAGAGAATCCGAACACGCGTCGCGCCCCCGATCTCGCCGTGCTCGATTTCGAGCATCGCAGCGATGCGATCCTGCAGTGCGCGGCGCGCGCGAATCACGATGTGCGGCACATCGCATTCGTGCTGCGCCGCGCGCCTGCGTGGTCCGCCGCGCAACGCGCACGCTACGACACGTCGATCCGGCGGCTCGTCAAACAGGCGAACGCATCGTGCCGGATCAGCTTCGCGGTACAGAGCACCGGTCGCGGCAACGACGATCTCGCGTACTACCGCAGCCTCGGCATCCGTGAAACACCGGTGCCGCTCAGGTCATTGCTCGAGCACGACCGGCCCGACGTCACGGTGTCGGTGCGGCTGCACGGCGCGCTCGAATCGATCCTGCACGGCGTCCCTGCGTTCCACGTCAGCTACGAACGCAAGGGCTTCGGCGCCTACTCGGACATGCGGCTCAATGACTGGGTCGCCAACGGCGCGGATTTCGACCCCGCCGACGTCTTCGATACGATCTTCGCGCCCGGCGCGACGGCCGCGTTCTGGGACGCCGCACAAACCGGCTTCGCCGGCATCCGTGCGGCCCGCGGGCGCGTGATCGATACGCTGCGCGCCGCGGGCGGCATCGACGAAGGTGGACGATGCTGACACGCCTTCTGTTGCGCTTCTCGGCGCTCGGCCTGAAATTCGCGCTCGCGATCGTCGTCGCGCGTACGCTCGGCTTCGACGCGATTGCCGCGTACGGGCTGGCGGTGGCCGCATCGGTCATTGCGTCGAAAGTGCTTGGCCTCGGCTTCAGTCCGGAACTGAACCGCCGCCTGAGCGAAACCAACCCAATGCCGGCGATCGCTCACGCGCGTCGCCTCTGCGTCGTCTATGGCGCGCTCTACGTACTGCTCGGCGCCGCGCTTGCCGTGGTGACGCTGAACGAGCCCGCCGCCGCGCTGCTCGCACGATTCGGGCTGCCGGCATCGCTTGCCTGGAGCGTGCTGTTTGTCGCGCTGTCCGAGCATGCGGCGTTCGAGGCAAACGGATGGCTGTTCTCGCTGCACCAACCACGCGCCGCTTCGCTGCTGCTGTTCGTGCGCACCGGCGCATGGGCCGGCATCGCTTGCGCGGGACTGCTTTCCGGCGCGATGCAATCGATCGAAACGGTGTTTGCGATCTGGGTCGCGGTCAACGCATGCGTGGTGGTCGCATGCCTGCGCCGGATCGACACGTTCGCGCGCCGCGTACACGGCATCCGTTTTCCCGGGTGCGAAGCTCATCCGGGGAGCGTGCTGCCGGTCTGGCTGCGCGGGCTGCCCTTCTATGCGGCCGGCGTGCTCCTCGCGGCGCTGCAGTATGCGGAACGCTTCGTCGCGGGCAGCCAGGTGAGCGCCGACGCGCTCGGCCAGTACGTGTTCGCGTGGTCGATCGCCAATGCCGTGCAGACGGTCGCGTTCGCGACGGTCGTCGCGACGGCCGGCCCGCGCTTCGTGCGCACTCTGGCCGACACGCCCGGTGCGTTTCTCCGGCAAGTGCGACGCGCTGTGGCAGCCAGCGTGGCGGTGACGCTGCTCGCGTCGGCCGCCATCGCGGTCGTTTGCCGCGATCTGTTCGCGTTCGCGCACCAGCCAGCGGACGCCGGTCATGCCGCGCTGCTCGCGGTACTGCTCGCGTCGTTCGTGCTGCGCGCGGCGGCGGACGTCCTGTGGACCGCCGCCATTGCGGTGCGTGCGGGCAGCATCGTGCTGGTCGCGTTGACGGCCATCGCACTGCTGTATCTACCGCTCGCGTCGCAACTGATTGCTCGCGAAGGCGTCGTGGGCGCCGCATTTGCTCATCTCGCGACGAGCGTCGCGATCGCCGCGATGCTCGCGCTGAGTGTCGCACGGCTCGCGCGCCGGCATCGACTCGTCGCACAAACGACGGAGCTGCGTCATGCTGGATAAGCTGCTTTGCGCAGGCCCGCGGCTCAGCCGCGGCCTGATACGCGCGATCGCCGCGCTGGCCGTGCTCGCCTACTGGGTCATCTATGCGAAAGCCGGCGCGTTCCTGCCCGAGTTCGTGTTTCGCGACGCGGAGAAGATCCAGAGCCAGATCGGCGGCGCGAGCACCTACGAAGGCACGTCGTTCGACGCGGTCGCGCAGGTCTATGCCGCGCTCGGCACGACCGGCACACACCTGTTCGTCGCGTCGATCGGCGCGCTCTGCATCTGGCGCGTGCTCGGCCAGGGTACGCGCGCCGGATCGATGGCGGCCTGCATCGTGCTGCTCGCGCCGTGCGTGTTCTTCAACCTGTTCGTCGCGAGCAAGGACACGCTCGTCGTGCTGATGGCCATCGTGCTCGCCCGAATCGCGCAGCGCCGCACCACGCTCGTCGCGATCGCGGCCGCAGTCGTGCTGTACGGCGCGTACGCAACCATCGTGCGCAGCTATTTCGCGCTGATCCTCGCGGTCGCGGTCGGTGTGCTGCTGTTCCGGCACGGCGGGTGGCCGCGCAGGATGCTGCTGATTCCGGCCGTGCCGCTCGCGATCTTCCTGCTGCCGAACGACGTGTATTACCTGCTGCTGCATCCGCGCGACATGGCGTCGGACTATCTCGCCTACCAATCGCCTTTCGGCGCGCGCACCAGTTTCCGCAACCCGCTCGCGCCGGTTTCGTTCGTAGCGTTCTGCGTCGACTATCTGTATGCGGTACTGCGCCTGAATCTGCCGGTGCTGTTTTCGCCCGGGCCGAAGCAATTCGCGATGCAGGCGTTCGTCTGGATCGCGCTGGCCGCCGTATGGCGCCGCGCGCGCGGCGACGGCGGCGCCGGTCGCGACGTGCTCGCCGCGCTCGTCATCGGGCACGCGGCCGTATCGATGCTGTTCGAGCCCGATCTGGGTAGCTACACGCGTCATCTGTCGAGCGTGTCGTTGCTGTGCGCGATGCAGTTCGCTGGCGTGTCGCGTTCGACGCGCGGGACGAATCGGGCGTCCGGCGCAATCGGCGCATCCCGGGCCGCCGCCGGCCGGCGGCGCTCCCCGGCGACCCCGCAAGCAGCCACGTCTGGAGGATCACATGCGTAACGACGGCATGCCACCCCGCGCGTTCTTTCCCAATATCCAGGCCGCCCGCGCATTCGCGGCCCTCGCGGTCGTCGCCTATCACATGCACGTGCTGCCATTCGGTCAGGCCGGCGTCGACGTCTTCTTCGTGATCAGCGGGTTCATCATGTCGTGGGTCGCACCGGGCGAAGGTCGTATGTTCTTCCGCAAGCGCCTGGTCCGGATCGTGCCGCTCTATTGGGTGACGACGCTCTGCATCTACGCGATCGCCGTGCTGCGCCCGCACTGGCTGAACAGTACGACCGCGGCGCCCGAATACCTGATCAAGTCACTGTTGTTTGTACCGTACGTCAAGGAAAACGGTCATTGGGGGCCGCTCAACCTGAACGGCTGGACCCTCGAATACGAAATGCTGTTCTACGTGGTAGTCGCAGCAAGTCTGGCGTGCGTCCGCGCACGCTTCGCGACGGCGTTCGCGGCGCTGATGCTCGCGTCGTTTTGCCTGTGGGCAGCCATCGACGGCACACCGGGTACGGTCGCCCACCATCTGGGGCAACCGATCGTGCTGGAGTTCGGCCTGGGTGTGGTGGCGTACCGGATGCTGCAAACCGGTTTCGTGCGTCGCATCGCCACACCGGCGTGGGTGCTCGCGGCATGCGTCGCCGTCGCGGCGATTCCGTTGTCTCACGCGCTTTTCGGTACCCCGCAAGCGTTCGCGCGCATCGCGCTGTGGGGCGTGCCGGCGTGCGTGCTGATCGTCTCGCTGGTCGCGCTCGACATGCGGAACGTGTCGAGCGGAAACCGCCTTGTCGTCTCGCTCGGAGCAGCCAGTTACTCGATCTATCTGCTCCATCCGTATGTCATTGGCGCCGCAGACAAGATTGCCGGGCTGCATCCGGATCTTCTGACATGGACCGGTTTCGTCGCGGCATGCGCAACGCTCGGTGTGGTCTGTCTGTCCGGATACCTGTGCCACATCTGGATCGAACGGCCGATGGTGTCCGCCTTGAATCGAAAACTCGGGCCATCCGCGTAATCGCATGCCTGAGGGTCGCCTCGCACAAGGCTCGATGCGTCAATGCGTCGCGGCATCGTCTCCGGACGTTTCCCCGCATGCCGCGAAAGCGATCTCGATCGATACATCGAGCGCATTTGGTTCGATGTACCGACAACGTCAAATCCATTTAATCATTCGCGACCTGGCGCGGCATTCCTTACAAGAAAAATACGAAATCGTACAAATCAATTCACCCTGTAATTTTCATTCGTACTCGTCCTATACGAGAATTTTCGATGGCCCGATAAACTTTTTCCTGACTCTTCCAAGAGTTAATTCACCTCAATCTCGATTGGAGAAAATCGTGGCTTTCAACAAGAAAATTCTCGCACTGGCAGCATTCGCAACCATGTTCGCAGCCGGCTCGGCCATGGCAGCTGACGGCACGCTCAACTTCACCGGCAAGATCACGGCAGCCTCGTGCTCGATCACGGGCGGCGCAGGCTCCACGGTGACGGGCGGCAAGGGCGATCAGAACATCGCGGTCGATCTCGGCACCGTCAGCGTCGACTCCCTCGGCGGCACCGCAGGTGGCGGTATTGCTGCCGGCACGGCGATCAACCTGAGCCTCGATTGCGGCAACACCGCAACCGATCTGACCACCGTCAAGGTGAAGTTCGACCCGTTGGCAGGTTCGGGCACCGACGCAAAGAACAACAAGCTGCTCAAGACGACGGGCACGGCCACGGGTGTCGGCATCGGCATCTATACCTCCGACAACACGCTGCTGAACCTGGCCGCGAACGAAACGTTCGACGCACCGCTGGTCAAGGGTGGTACCGAAACGGAGCCGGTCTACACCGCATCGCTGAACATGCGCGCCGGCTACGTCGCGACGGGCGACAAGATCGCTGCCGGCACGGCAAACGGCACGCTGCCGTTCACGCTGACGTACGAGTAAATCGACCCAACCGGGCGGCGGGATGGCTGTACATTCCATCCCGCCGCCACGCCCAGATTCGGATTCCGAAATGAAGAAAAAAATCGTTGCCGGGCTGGTCGTGGCCAGCTCGCTGCTCCTCCTTTCCGCTTCGTCATACGCCGGCATTTCGCTGTCCGGCACCCGGGTGGTCTACACCGCCCAAAGCAAGGAGTCGTCCGTACTCGTCAAGAACCAAGGGAGCGACGACGTGATGATCCAGTCGTGGATCGAAGCGCCGAACAACGCAAGCAACGATCTGCCGTTCGCCATCACGCCGTCCCTCAGCCGCCTCGCCGGCAGCAAGCAGCAATTGCTGCGCATCTTCTACTCGGGCGAGGGCCTGGCGGTCGATCGCGAATCGGTGTTCTGGCTCAACGTGCAGGAGATTCCGCAAAAAGCAAAAGGCGACAACTCGCTGCAGATCGCGGTTCGTCAACGTATCAAGCTCTTCTATCGGCCAGCCGGACTTCCCGGCAAGCCGGAAGACGCGCCAGCGCAACTGAAGTGGCGCTGGGCCGGCAGTGAAGGCAAGCCGGCAATGGAAGTCATCAACGACTCGCCTTACTTCGTGTCCATCGTGCGTGCAAGCCTCCATATTGGCTCGAATACCTACACGGTCGCCCCGGAGATGATCGCACCGAAATCGACGCAGCGCGTCGCGGTCAAGGATTATTCGGGTCGGTCGATCACGGCGGACGCGAAAGTCGATTTCGATTCGATCAACGATTACGGCGCGCCCGTCAGCACCGAGTCCGTCATTTCGAAGTAGTCGGGCTGACCCACGTTGCCGCACCGGCCAAGCATCGAACGTCGTCTGTTCTACTAACTTACAAGAGGGCGCATTTCTGACACATCCGCAGGCAGGAAGCGCACGCGAACAAGGCATGAACACAACCGTAAAGAAAATTGTATCGGCTTGCCAGGGAGCGTACTGCCTGATGGCGCTCGGCGTAATCGCGATGCCTGCCGCCGTCGAGGCGGCAGAGTTCAACGACATGTTCCTGAAGAAGGGCCAGGCGCCTGTCGAGCTCAAGTATTTCGAGCAAGGCAGCGCGGTTCCACCGGGAACCTACGATATCGACGTGTCGCTGAACCAGCGGAGCGCGAAGCGCAACTCCGTCGTCTTTACGGCCGCCGCATCGGGCGAAGTCAAACCGGTCATCACGTACGGGCTGCTCAAGTCGCTCGGCGTGGACCTGAATCGCCTCGAGCGCGAAGGCAAACTGGAAGCAGGCCTTGCTGACGACACACAAATCGACCTCGCCAATCTCGTCGAAGGCGCATCGTCTGATTTCGACGTCGGCTTGCTGGCGCTCAACATAAGTATCCCGCAAGCATACGTGCAGGGCCAGGCGCGCGGCTATGTCGACCCGTCGCACTGGAACGAGGGCGTCACGGCGGCTTACACCAACTACCAGGCGACCTTCAGCCACGATAACAACTCCGGGTATCGCAGCGACTACTACTACCTCGGTTTGCGCAACGGCCTCAACGTCGGTGCATGGCGGTTCCGCAACGAATCGTCGCTGACGGGGCGTCGTGGCATGGCGTCGAGCTTCACGGCCAACCGTACTTACGTCGAGCGCGACCTGCAACGGATCCAGGGCCGGCTGTCGATGGGCGAAGTGTATTCGTCCGGCGAGATCTTCGACAGCGTGCGCTTCCTTGGCGTCCAGTTGAGTTCCGATACGGGGATGCTGCCGGACAACGAGGTCGGCTATGCGCCGGTGGTGCGCGGCATCGCGCAGAGCAACGCCGTCGTTGAGGTTCGCCAGAACGGCTACGTCATTTACTCGACGTCCGTCACGCCCGGCGCGTTCGAATTGCGCGACATCTACCCGAGCGGCTCGAACGGCGACCTCGAGATCCGCATCATTGAAGCCGACGGCAACGTGCGCACCTACCGGCAATCGTATTCGTACCTGCCGGTGATGATTCGTCGCGGCACGATGCGCTACGCGTTCTCCGCAGGCCAGTACCGCGGCTTCAGCCAATCGCGGCCCAAGTTCGCGCAGGGCTCGCTGATCTACGGCGTGTCGGACAACCTGACCGGCTACGGCGGCCTCATCGGCTCCGAACATTACGCCGCGATCGCGCTCGGTGTCGGCTACAACTCGCCGATCGGCGGTGTGTCGTTCGACATCACGCACAGCCAGTCGAACACCCCCGGACGCAAGGCAAGCGGCCAAAGCTTCCGCTTCCTGTATTCGAAAACGCTGACGGCAACCGACACGACGCTCACGATGGTCGGTTATCGCTACTCGACCGATGGCTATCGCACGCTCAGCCAGCACGTCGACGATCTCGACCGCATCGACGGCGTCGGGCTGCAGCGCCAGAAGAGCCGCGTCGACCTGAACATCAACCAGTCGCTCGGCGGAAACGGATCGGTATACGCGAGCGTCGGCGAAACGAGCTACTGGAATCGAGGCGGTTCAAGCAGGAATATCCAGCTCGGCTACAGCGGCGCGTTCAAGAATCTCAGCTACAGCATCGCGGTCGCACGCACGCAGGATACCGGGCCGTTCGGGCGCTCCGACACGCAGTTCAGCGCATCGATCAGCATTCCGCTCGGCGGCGGCGCACGCTCGCATCGCGCGTTCGCGAACACGGTCGCGTCGACCGGCGGCAACGTGAACGTCCAGGCGGGCGTCAACGGCTTCCTGAACGAACAGAACACGGTCAGCTATGCGGTCCAGGGCACCTATGCGAAGGATGCCGGCGGTTCCGGCGGCGCGAGCCTCGGATGGGATACCCCGTTGATCAAGCTGAGCTCGAACTACAGCCAGTCCGGTCACGGCAAACACGTCGACCTCGGCGCGTCGGGCTCGATCGTCGCGCACGGCGGCGGCATCACGCTCGGCCAGTCGGTCGGCGAAACCTTCGCGATTGCCCAGGTTCCGGGCGTGCGCGGTGCGCGTTTCTCGTCGTCGTCGAGCATCAGCACCGATCGACGCGGTTATGCCGTTCTGCCGTACGTGCAACCGTACCGTTACAACTGGCTCACCGTCGACACCGAAAGTCTTGGCTTCGATACCGAACTGACCGATAACTCGAAATCGGTCGTGCCCACACGAGGTGCGATCGTAACTGCGCAGTTCGCCGCGGAATCCGGACGCCGAATCCAGTTCGACGTGACGACGGACAAGGGCGGCAAGGTTCCGTTCGGCGCAACGGCATACAGCGGCGACGACAAGATGCTCGGCATGGTCGATAGCGATTCGCGCGTCCTCGTGTTCGGTGTCCAGGACAAGGGGCGTCTGTCGATTCGCTGGAGCGGAGGTACGTGTGAAGGCAACTACGCGCTGCCTGAACGCACCAAGGCCGTTGCCTATGAGCGTATTGCAATGACCTGTCGCATGGCTGGCCGCTGATCTGCATCGAAACGCCGTATCGCGCATACGCGGACTCGATCGCAATCAGGGATCGGGTTCGCGAAACGATCGACAGGCAAGCAAGCCATCAAGCGCGAAATACAGGCATGCGGCGGGCCGCGGAAAACAGGGGACTTCACGCAGGATCCCGATCGAACGCGAGCAATGAGTTCCTGTACCAAAGAATTGAATGGCGCCTGCGTACCTGTCTCATTTCAGTTCGTCCGCCAACGAGCGGCGATATGAGGACGCTCAACTGAATATCGATCCCGCAGCGACGACATGTGATCGAGCGTGTCATGTATGCACGAATAGTTGATGACTGAACGCCTCGCCCGGTCGCCGCGACGATCCCGATTTCAGCAAGCGAATGTCGAAAGAACGAAAGGTAGAACCATGAACATCAAGAAGTCATTATTGCACTGCGCTTGCCTGCTTCTGTGCGCGAGCGCGCCTGTAGTTGCGTGGTCCGCTTGCGAGATCAGGCCTGATAGTGGCGCTCCCGCCCAAAACTCAGCGATGGTCGCTTCGATACCGGCCGTGAAACCTGACAGCTTCAGCCCGTTGTTACCGGTCGGAACGGTTCTGATCACCGAAGAGATAGATACGACGGGTGAGCCGTTCACTCTGTACTGCTCGGACAAGATCGGGAAGATTTGGTACGGCCGGTCCGGCGTGCAAGGTTCCTACAACACCTGGCCAACCGGCATCGCAGGCATAGGTGTGCGATTCAAGTTCTCCGGCACCGGCGGCGGAATCGACCAATGGTGGCCGTTTGAGTTTTTCAACCCCATAACTACCGGACATTACTCAGCGTCCCGCAAGCTGGTCATCGAATTCGTCAAGACCGGGCCGATTACCGCCGGCGGCAAATTGACCGGCGAAATCGCCGCAGGATGGGCACAGGACAAGGAGTTCAAGTTCATGTCCTTCACGGTCCAGGGCGGCGGCATCGAGATCAAGCCACGCGTGCCGACCTGCAGCGCTGCGACCAAGTCGCTCACCGTTCCACTCGGCGACCTCTCGACTACCGATGTGCCCTACGTCGGCGCCACGACTCCGGCCAAGTCGTTCAGTATCGTTCTGAACTGCAGTGGCGGCGACACGGGCACTGTCACGAAGACGTACATGACGCTGACCGACGTCTCCAACAAGGCGAACCGTACCGACACGCTTTCCCTCACGCCCGACTCGAACGCCAAAGGCCTCGGCGTGCAGGTGCTGTACAACTCGAAACTCGTCAAGTTCGGCCCGGACAGCAGCGCGACGGGCAACACCAATCAGTTCTCGACCGGGAGCACAGGGAACGGCACACTGGAAATTCCGCTCAGCGCCCGATATATCCGGACCGGCTCACTGAGCGGCGGCAAGGCAAACGCAACGGCATCGTTCACGATGAGCTATCAGTAATCCGGCGCCGTGCGCGGTCCCGAATCGCAAACGGCCGCCGTTCAGCACCTTTGCTCACGCATCGCGCCATCGACGAGCTTGCACTCTCGCGCGATTGCCCCTCCTTTCGCGTGTCGCAACCGGGCACTCGTAAAACGTGGATGCAAGGTTTTGCGTACCCGTTTTCCATCGCTGGTTTTGCCGACGGCGCGCCGCTCGATAGCATTGCAAGCGGCCCGCCCCGGCCGCCCCCGCCCCACAACTTACGGCTCAAGCTCAGCCAGTCGCTGCAATGCCCGCCCGATTTCACCCCGGAAACCTGACCAATGCGCGCCAAGCGCGCCCAGGTCGCCCTCGCCCAGGACAGACTCCATCTGCGCGCAGGCGTCCCGCGTGTCGAAATCGCCCACCACTGCAAACCCGCCACGCATCGAATGCAGTTCGACCTTGATCGAGTCGATATCGCATTTCGGCAGCGCCGCTTCGATTGCCGCCAACGAGCGCAGTGTCGCCTCGCGCAATCTCTGCCGCATTTCGTTGGTGACAACCCCTGGCGCATCATGCGTCGGCGCTTTCGCTTCACCACTCGCCACCGCCCGCCGCCCGCCGTGCCGCCGCAGCACCGCTTCGAGCGCGCCGATCGACAACGGCTTCAGCACGACCTCCACCGCGCCAGCCCGTTCACAGCGCCGGCGGTCCTCGTCGGTGGCATGCGCGGTCATCGCGATCACCGGCACTTTCGCGCCCTGCTCCCGCAGAAAATTCGCCAGCGCGAACCCGTCGAGTTCCGGCATGCCGAGATCCGTCAGCACGACGTCGAACGGATGCTCGAAAAACGCGCGCATTGCCTCTACGCCGTTGGATACGATCGTCGCGTCGTAATGCAGCGCGTCGAGCTGGTCGCGCAGCAATGCGCGACTCGCGGGATGATCCTCGGCGACGAGCACACGCAGCGGCTCCTCGTCGTCCTCCCGGCCCGGCGGGCCCGCGTCGGCAGCCGCCGTCGCTCGGGACTCGTCATCCGCTTCCGATGCCGATCCATAACCGCGCACCGCATCCGCGAACGCCGGCAGTTCCGGCACGTCGATACGCCACCCGGGTGCGGCTTCGGGCAGCGGCAACGCGGCCACGAAAGTCGTGCCTTCGCCAAGACGACTGTCGACGCTCAGCTCACCGCCCATCAGCGTGACGATGCGCTTGCACAGCGGCAACCCGAGCCCCGTGCCGCCGAAGCGGCGATACACCGATGCGTCGGTCTGGATATAGACGTCGAACAGCGTCGACACGCCGTCTTCGGGAATGCCGATGCCCGTATCCCGGACGATGATCTCGACTCGTCTTCCCGCGGCACCGGCCGGCACGGGCCGCGCCTCGACCGTCACGTCGCCGCGCTTCGTGAACTTGATCGCGTTGCTGACGAGGTTCGACACCAGTTGACGCAGCCGCGTCGGATCGCCTACGTAGCCGTCGGCCACTTCCGGCGCTACGCGACAAGCAAGCCCGAGGTTTTTCGCTTCCGCGAGCGGGCGGAACATCGCGGTCACGTCGTCCAGCAGGCGACGCAGATCGAACGGGATGCTTTCCAGCACCATCTGGTTCGACTCCGCCTTCGAAAGATCGAGCACGTCATTTATCACGCGCAGCAACGTGTCCGACGACGAAGCGACCGTATTCAGGCGCCGCCGCTCCGCCGACGGTAGCGCCCCGCGCGCCATCAACTCGAGATTGCCGATGATCGCATTGAGCGGCGTGCGGATCTCGTGGCTCATCGTCGCGAGGAACGTGGATTTGGCCTTGTTCGCATCCTCGGCGGCCACACGCGCCGCACGAAGCGTCTCCTCCACTTCCTTGCGCGCGGTGATGTCGATCAGTGTGCACAGCAGCACGTCGATGCCGCGGTACTTGGCGCGCACCATGTGCGCATCGAGATACGCGGTGCCGTGTTCCGCGTGCTCGATCGCGAATTCATGCGTGACGAGCCCGTGCGCGCCATCGTCGACGCGCACCTCATCGCGATAAACCTGCCACAGTCTTTTGCCGAGCGGCGGCCCCGAAACGGCCTTGTCGTAGGCAGCCATCGCATCGTTGCGCACGATCGCGTCACCGTCGGCGAGCGACAGCAGCGCGAGGCCGGCCGGCGCCGTGCGAATCAGCGTGCGATTCAGCGCCTCGCTTTCGATCAAGCGTATCGCGCGCCGATTCGCAGGACGCAGCGCGCGCCGGTCGAACAGGACGATCGCGGCCCACAACACCGCGATGCCGAACAGCGCCAGGGCGCACGTGATGCCGATACGCGTGGCATTGGCCATCGCCACGCTTTGCCACGAAACGCTCTTGATCAGCACGAGGTCGGCCCCGGGCAGGCGATCCCCAAGCACGAAGCGGCCGCCGATGCGATGCGGAACGGCTGGCGCACGATCCCGATTCAGCACGCGATCGCGCATTCGCGCGACGACTCCGCTGTCATGCGTCCGCCCCATCACGATATGCCCGCTCGTGTCGGCGAGCACTTTCTCTTCGTCCGGCGCCTGCGGCGCCATGATCCGGTCGAGTTCGGGACGCCCGTTGAAAACAAGCCATGCGAACGGCTCGCCGTTCTCGTTGCGCAGCCGTTGCGCAATCCGGGTCACGGGCCTGCCAAGCAACGGATCGTCGCGCGTCTCGATGACGACGCGGTCATCGACGCCCGCCGGTTCGAGGCGTCGCGCCAGCGCCCGCAGATCGGACGGGGCCAGCCGCGCGGGGGCCCGTGCAGCCAGTTCAGCGCCGAACAACACCAGATAGTCGTCGTTCACGCCGATCAGGTAAGCCGAGAAACTCAGCGCAATCGAAACCGGCGACGGTGTGGCCACGGCGTGGCCCATCCGGTAGAGCGCGCCGATATAGCGCAGATACGCAGCAGGCGAATGCCCCGGCGTGATATCGGCGAACCCGACGACCCTCGACTTCCCGTACGGGTTCGGCCAATCGAGCCGGCCGCCATTGTCGATCAGCTTTTGCAGATCGGACTGCGGCACGACTTCGGGGTTGCTGTTGGCCGCGGTCATGTTGTCGGCGAATCGTCCAAGCAACACCTTCGTCACCTGCAACTCGCCGTGCAGTTGCGCCGCTTCCCGCAGGAACGACGAGCGCATCTGGGCAACGTAGTCGTCGACGGCAAGCCGGACGACCAGGAACGCACACAGCACGATGAACACGGTGATCGCCACGCCGCCGCCGTACAGCAGCGCGTACTGCTGGCGACGGACCCGGACAGGGTCGAACGGTTTGCCGCCAACGGCGGCAGCCTGCGCGGCCAGCCTTTTCAGTTTGTCGGGCATACGCTTCGATGTGGTTTCACTGTCGTCGAACGTGAGCCGGTATTCGCCCTTGCTGGCAACAGCTTGCCGCGGGTGCAACCGTCACGCATCGGACATGCGCGCAGGAACGGTGCATCACCGTGCCGCCCGCGCTGCGCGCCTGCCTGTGGCCGGTGCCGAGCCGTGTGCCCAGGTCAGTCACGTGCGGTGGGTGCGCCCGGAGCGGACGGATCCTGCACGTCGCCTTCGTCCGCATACCGGATCAGGTCCGCGTCGCGAACGATCCCCAGCTTCTTCATCGCGCTCGACTTCTGGGAACTGATGGTCTGCTTGCTGCGATGCAGCTGCGTGGCGATCTCGCCCACCGTGTAGCCGGCGCCGAAAAGCCGGACCACCTCGATCTCGCGCGTCGTCAGCGCGCGCGCGACGGGCATCGCATCGCCATCCTGAAGCAGTTGCTTCACGAACGGCGACATGTAGTTCGCGCCGACATAGGCCGCGTGCACGGCGCCGATCAGGTGCGACAGCGCATCCGACTTGCTGAGGATGCAGTGCACGCCCTGCTTCTGGATCGCGCGCAGCACGCTCGGGTTGTCGATCATCGTGATCGTCACGATACGCAGCGCGGGGTAACGACGCTGCAGGAACGACAGCAGCACGAGGCCATCGCCGTACTTGCCGCCTGGCATCACGTAGTCGAGCACGAGCACGTCGCTCGGCTGCGCATCGAGCGCCGTGACCAGATCCGTCGAGTTCGAAACGGCGCCCACCAGCTTGATCGTGCTGTTGCCTTGCATCGCCTGCGACATCCCGAGCGCCGACGCCGGATGATCATCCGCCACCATCACGCGCACTGAAAATTCGTCCATGCTCCTGTTTCTCCCCGAGGCTTCCCGTCACGCATCCGGCGCACGACGCAACGCTCGCATCCTCGCGCCGTCGGCCGATCGTCAGCTACATACGGCCGCCGGACAATAGTGACCTAATTTTAAGATAAATCCGGCCGCGTTTGCCGGTCGGGCGGTCGATGCATCGCGCATCCTGCGCGCCAACTGGCGAACGGGCTGCGATGGCCGCGTCGCGCAGTTTGAGGGATCGAACACGCGTCACCGGGGAAATCGGCTACGCGGCGCGCCCGTACGTGCCAGAGGCGGCACCTGCAAGCGGCTGGCCCGTGCGGGTCCTCACCGCCTGCCGCCATCATACGGAGGGCGTCTCGGCGGACGGGCGCGGGGAGATCCCGCTACGTACCGCCCCGCCACCACGCACTATCGGTGCACCGACTCGCCGGGTTCGTCATGCCGCGCACCTTCCTGGCGCATTTTCCAATCGTTGATCGCGCGCCGTCTCTGAGTCGGCGACATCAGCAGATACTCGTTCATTATCGTCAGAAATTCCTTGCGCGACCGCTCGGACAGCGCCGCGAATTCGATCAGCAATGCGAATATCTTCCCCAGGTGACGCATGGTCTTCCCCTCCAGTGTGATTTGAAATGTGCACTGCGACCGGCGCAGGCACTTTGCCCCTGTCATGTCGGACATGCGTTGCCGGATTCCGTGTTGCCGGTTACTTGTCATGCAGTGCCGCCTCGCGATCGGTCGGCACGCTCGCCGCGCTTTCCGGCGCAGCACCGCACCGCTGCCACACAGAGGCAAGCGCGGTGCGCAGGTGGACGAGCGTCACGGGTTTCGTCAGGACGCGCCGCACGCCTGCCGACAGGTAGCGGCGCATGCCATCGGGCGACACGTGCGACGTGATGACCAGTACGTCGCACGCGGCACCTTGGTCGCGCG
>JABLTH010040584.1_pt1 | contig 45145 bp, 45 predicted proteins | sample 7875711 | NCBI WGS metagenome assembly JABLTH01 (sample SAMN14941262, study PRJNA633318) | bioreactor metagenome | isolation source: bioreactor | place: China | collected 2019-03-05 | reverse complement strand
CGGAGGATTTCGCCCAGGCCGTGCGCCGCTGGCCCGAGGTCGTCGGCTGCTACGCCATGGCCGGCGAGTCGGACTACATCCTCCAGGTCTTCGTGGAGGACCTCGACCACTACACCCGCTTCCTCCTCGGCCGCCTGCTCAAGCAGACCGGCGTGGTGGACGTGAAGTCCAACATCGTCCTCGAGGCCATCAAGGAGACCACCGCGCTGCCCCTCGAACAGATCGCCACGGAGCGGCGGAAGCGGAAGTGAGGGGCGATGGATGCGGCCGTGGCAATGCCCGCGGGACGACAAAAAAGGCAGGCCGCGATGGACCTGCCTCTTCGAGTGTTTTGGTCGGCGCGAGAGGAGGGTTCCCGCCTCCGCGATCCCGCGAAGCGGGGGAGCGGGAGGGCGCAAGGCGCCCGATCGGCGGGAGGAACCGGAGACCCGGAGGGGTGGAGGTTCGAATCCGAATCGAAGGCATGACGACAAAAAAGGCAGGCCGCGATGGACCTGCCTCTTCGAGTGTTTTGGTCGGCGCGAGAGGATTCGAACCTCCGACCCCTACCACCCCAAGGTAGTGCGCTACCAGGCTGCGCCACGCGCCGTGAACCTTTGATGCTAGAAGAGACTGGGGGGCGGGTCAAGGACGGGTTTGGGCTTGGGGACCCGCCTGGGCGCGGGCTTGGCGGGGGGCGCGCCGCTGGAAGCCTCCGCGGGCTCGGGTTCGCCGCCGAGCCGTGCGAGGAGGTCGCGCAGGGCCTGGATGGCGGGCTGGAGGTCGGCGCCCACCTTCACACCGGGGGCAGGCCGCCGGGTCTTCGGGGCGGGCGCGAGGTCCTCGGGGCTGAGGCCGAGGTCCAGGGCCGGCGCGGCCTGCCCCGTGAGCAGCAGCCCGCGGCAGTCCACGGCGCTGAGGCCCTCGCGCACCCAGTCGCGGATGCGCGCGAGGCGCGGCAGCTCGTCGGCGTGGTAGTAGCGCAGGTTGCCCTTGGAGCGCCGCGGGCGGATCTCGGGGATCACGGACTCCCAGTAGCGCAGGTCCTTCGGCGTCACGCCCAGCTGCTCCGCCGCCTCGCCGATCTTGAACCAGCGCTTGGCGGGCGCGGGGGCGCTGCTCAAGCCTCCCTCGCGTCGATCCCGAGGGCCTTGAGGCGCTTGTAGAGGTTCGAGCGGTCCAGGCCCAGGCGCTCCGCGGCGCGGGTCATGTTCCCGTTCTGCACCTTCAGCTCCCGCTGGATGTAGACGCCCTCGAACCACTCCCGCGCCTCCTTGAGGCTCGCGAACTCGGGGAAGGAGAAGGGGTCGGGCTCCGCGATGTGGCGCGCCGCCAGCGGGCCCAGGTCCCGGGCCGAGACCTCCGCGCCGCGGCCCAGGATCACCGCGCGCTCCATGAGGTTCTTCAGCTCGCGCACGTTGCCGGGCCAGTCGTGGCGCAGCAGGGCGTCCTTGGCGTCGGGCCCCAGGCGTCTCGCGGGCCGGCCGTGGCGCCTCGCCAGGCGCGCGAGGAAGGCCTCCGCCAGCAGCAGCAGCTCCTCGCTGCGCTCCCGCAGGGGCGGCACCCGCAGGGGCACCACCGCGAGGCGGAAGAAGAGGTCCTCCCGGAAGCGGCCGGCCTTGATCTCCTCGGCGAGGTCCTTGTTGGTGGCGGCGATGACCCGCACGTCAACTTCCACCGCGCCGCCCCCGCCCACGGGCTCGATGCGGCCCTCCTGCAGGGCGCGCAGCACCTTCGCCTGGGTCTTGAGGGACATGTCCCCCACCTCGTCCAGGAAGAGCGTGCCGCCGCTGGCCTCCCGGAACTTGCCCTTCTGGTCCCGCACCGCCCCGGTGAAGGCGCCCTTCACGTGGCCGAAGAGCTCGCTCTCGATGAGCTCCTCGGGGATGGCCGCGCAGTTCACCTCCACGAAGGGGGCGCCCTTGCGGGGGCCGAGGGAATGGATCAGCCGCGCGATCTCCTCCTTGCCGCTGCCGTTCTCCCCCGTGAGCAGCACGCGGCCCTCGGTGCCCGCCACGAGGTTCACGTCGGCCATGAGGCGCTTCATGGCGGGGCTTTCCGCCAGGAAGAAGCGCTCCCCCTCCACCTCGCTCGCGAGGCGCTCGTTCTCCGCCTCTAGGCGGCCCTGGTTCAGGGCGTTGCGCACCACCAGCAGGAGCCGGTCCAGGTCGATGGGCTTCTCCAGGAAGTCGAAGGCGCCGAACTTCGTGGCCTGCAGGGCCGTGTCGATGCTGCCGTGGCCGCTGATCATCACCACCGGCAGGGCGGGGCGCAGGGCCTTGGCGCGCTTGAGGGTCTCCAGCCCGTCCAGGCCCGGCAGCCACACGTCCAGCAGGACCAGGTCCAGGCCCTCGGCCTCGCTGTCCTCCAGGAGCTGGAGCACCTGCTCCCCGCGCTCCGCCTTGAGGACCGCGTAGCCCTCCTCCGACAGGCTCTCCCCCAGCGAGCGGCGGATGCCGGGCTCGTCGTCCACGATGAGGATGGTCCGCGGGAGGGTCACGGCCCTAGCGTCTCACAGCGGGGGCTCAGACGCCCGGCAGGGATTCCTCCCGCACGGGGAGCGGGCGCGATGCGAGGGGCAGGGTGACCCGGAAGCAGGCGCCCTTCCGTCCCCGCTCCTGGACCAGTTCCAGGGTGCCGCGGTGGGCGCCCACGATGGCCTTGCAGATGCTGAGCCCCAGCCCCCAGCCGGAGGCGGCGTCGGCCCCCTTGGCCTGGAGGTAGGGCTCGAAGATGGTCAGGGCCGCCCCGGGGTCCACGCCCCGCCCCGTGTCCCAGACGTCCAGGGACCACGTGTCCCCGTTCACCCGGGTGCGGATCCCCACGGTGCCGGGTGCCGGCGTGAATTTGAGGGCGTTCTCCACCAGGTTGAAGAGGACCTGCTGCATGGCCGTGGTGTCCGCCAGCACCTGCACCTTGCGGGAGGCGGGGTCCAGGTCCATCTCGCAGTTGAGCCCCTTGTGGGCGGCCTTGAGGGCCAGGACGTCCGTGACGCCCTCGAAGAAGGTGGAGGGATGGCAGGGCGTCTGGTTGATGGTCTCGAAGATGGAGGCGGCCCGGGACTGGTTCAGCAGGGAGCGCACGATGTTCTCGAGCCGCGCGGCCTCCTGGTCCAGGGACTGCAGGACCCCCTGCACGCCCATCCGGCCCGCGGCCTCGTCCCGGAGGCGGTCCACCAGGAGCATGATGCTGGTGAGGGGCGAGCGCAGGTCGTGGGCCACCGCGTCCATGAGCTGCATGCGGTCCTCCAGGCTCCGCTTGAGCTGCAGGTGGGCGCGCTCGAGGGAGGTGTTGCGCTCCGCCAGCTCCTCGGTGCGCTCGGCCACCTTGGCCTCCAGGAGGTGGGCCTCCCTGGCCAGCCGCCGGAGCCGCCAGGCCACCACGCCCCCGGCGGCGCCGAGGGCGGCGAGGGCCAGCAGGATCCTCACGGGCCAGCGCTCGTGCCAGGCGGGCTGGACCTCGAGGGCCACGGGGGCGGCCTCGGCCCACCGGACCCCGTCGTTGGTGACCCGGAGGCGGAAGGTGTAGGCCCCGCGGCCAAGGTTCAGGTACTGGAGGACGTTGCCCGAGACCGTGCGCCAGTCGGGGTCCACTCCCTCCAGGCGGGCCTGGAATTTGGGCGTCCCCGAGACCAGGGGCGAGGCGACCTCGAACTCCAGGTCCACGGAGCGCGGGCGGGGCGGGATCTCGAGCCGCGCGGGGAAGGGCACCGAGCCACCGTCCCACCGGACCTCGGTGACCAGGGGCTTCAGGGCGTCCTTCGCGCTGAAGTCGCTGGCCCGGTCCAGGATGCTCACGCCGCCGATCATGCCGATCCAGAGCCGCCCCCGGCTGTCGGTGAGCACGCCGCCCTGGTTGGTCTCGTCGGAGATCAGCCCCAGGTTCCGGGAGAGGTGGAAGGTGGTGCCTCCCTCCATGAGGGTCACGCCCTTGCCGTGGCCGATGGCCATGCGCCCGGGCTGAACCTCGTGGATGAAGTAGATGTTGTCGTCGGGGAGGCCGAGGCCCACGCCGAACCGGTTCCAGTTCCGCCCCTTCTGCTGGTAGAGCCCGTCGCCGGTGCCGAGCCAGATCGCGCCGCTGGAATCCTGCATGAGGGTGTTGACGGTCAGCTCCGCGAAGGGCGCGTCCAGGAAGCGGCGTTCGAAGACGCCCTCGCGGAAGCGCCACAGGCCCTGCCGGGTTCCCACCAGCAGGCCGTCGGGCTGCGGAATGATGCCCGACACGAGGTCCTGGCCCACTTCCTTGGGAGGGCGGTGCCGCGCGATGAACTTCCCGTCCAGGCCCAGCTCGAAGAGGCCCCGGTCGCAGGCCGCCCAGAGCCGGCCGCCCCAGACCGCGAGCACCGACGGGGTCACCAGGTCCATCTCCTTGGGCCCGGGCAGGATCCGTCCCTCCCGCGTGAGGCGGCTCAGGCCCCGGCTGGTGCCGATCCACGCGCCGCCCTGGCCGTCCGGCAGGCCCACCCAGCCTTCGTTGCTGGTCAGCCCGTCCTTCTCGCTCCAGCGCCGGGTGATGCCCCGGCCCTCCTCCCAGGCGTAGAGGCCGTTGCTCGACACGAGGAGGTAGCGCGCGGGGGCCAGCTCCACCACGGACATGATGGCGCCGAGATCCATGCCCCCGCCGCCGGTGATGCTGCGCAGCCCGGGGAGGGCCTGGGCCGCGAGGCCTCCGCCGTCCGAACCCACCCAGAGCACGCCGCGCCGGTCGATGAAGGCGGCGAGGATGCTCTCGGTGGGCAGGCCGTCCTCATGGGTGAGCAGTCTCACGCGCCCTTCCCCGTCGCGGATCCACAGGCCCGTGGTGTGGAGGGCCACGAGGATCTCCCCCCTGGGGCCGAAGTGCACGCTGCGGGCCTTGGGCTTTCCCGGCGTGCCCTCCAGGGGGATCTGCGTCCAGCCCGAGGCGCCCAGCCGGAAGAGGCCGTCCAGCACGAGGGCGTGCAGCACCCCCTCGGGGCTCATGCGGAGTTCCACGAACTCCCGCCCCCGCTCGCTTTCGGGGAGCGAGAAGTCCTCCACCCGGGTCCCGTCCCACCGGCCGATCTGCCCGCCCCGGGCGGCGATCCAGATGCGGCCCTGGGCGTCCCGCTCCACGCCCCAGACGGCGGTGCTGTTCCAGGGCTCGGGGAGCTGGACCTTCTCGAAGCCGCCCTTGCCGTTCTCGCGGTAGAGGCCCTTCCGGGTGCCCGCGTGGATCCGGCCCTGGTCGTCGTAGGTGATGGCGAAGACCGCCGGATTGGCGAGCCCCTCCGCCACGCCGAAATTCGAGACCTGGGTCCCGCGGATCCGGGAGAGGCCGCTGTCGATGCCCGCGGCCCAGATGCTGCCGTCCGGGGCTTCCAGCAGGCCCACCACCGAGCGGACCTTCACGCCCTGGGCGGCGCCGAAGACCTTGAAGCTCCCGCCGCTCAGGCGGCTGACGCCGCCGAAGGTGGTGCCGAGCCACACGAAACCCCGGCGGTCCTCCATGAGGGTGGAGACCTGGCTCTGGGGCAGCCCGTCGTTGAGCCCGAAGCGGCGGAAGGCGAGGGGCTGGGCCAGGGCCGGAAGGGCCGCGAGGAAGAGGCCGGCCGCGGCCGCCGCCCGGCGGCACGCGCGGAGGAGTCCCGGCTCGCGAGTCATGGGTGTGATAGAACCTACCGCCCTCCAAGGAAAACACAAGGCCCCCGGCGGTATGAGAGCATGGGCCATGCTGGTCGACGCCCATTGCCACCTCACCGGGAGCTACCTGGCGGAGTCCGAGGTGGAGGCCACCCTGGACCGGGCCCGGCAGGCGGGCGTCGCGGGCTTCATCGCGGTGGGCACCGACCTGGAGGACTCCCGGCGGGTGCTGGCCCTGACCCGCGCGGTGCCTGGGATCCAGGCCAGCCTGGGACTGCACCCCCACGAGGCCCGGCACTGGGACGCTTCGTCCGGAGAGGCCCTGGAGGCGCTGGTCCGGGATCCCGCCGTGCGCTTCGTCGGCGAGACCGGCCTGGACTGGCACTACGACCTGAGTCCGAGGGAGGCGCAGGAGGCCGCCTTCCGGGAGCAGATCCGGCTGGCGCGGAGGGTGGGCAAGCCCCTCATGGTCCACACCCGCAGCGCGCCGGAGGAAACCCTGCGGATCCTCCGGGAGGAGGGCGCCGGCGAGGTCCGGGGGATCATCCACTGCTTCTCCGAGGACCTCGCCTTCGCGGCCGGGGCCCTGGACCTGGGCTTCTACCTGAGCTTCTCGGGCATCGTGACCTTCCGGAAGGCCGAGGCGGTGCGGGCGGTGGCCGCCTGGGCGCCGGAGGACCGCATCCTGGTGGAGACCGACGCGCCCTTCCTGGCCCCCGTCCCCTACCGGGGCAAGCCCAACGAGCCGGGCTTCGTGCGCTACACCGCCGAGGCGGTGGCGGAGCTCCGGGGCGTCGCGCCCTCCCGCATCGCCGAGGCCACCACCCGCAACCTGGAGAGCCTGTGCGGCTGGGCGCCCTCCTCCTGACCGGGCTGCTGCCCCTGGCGGCCCAGGATGCCGCCCCCCGGGAGCGGCGGCTGCCCTGGGAGGCGGGGCTCGCCCTTCCCGCCTGGGAGGTCCGGGACGAGCCGGACGCGGGGTCCCCGCCGCCGGCGCCCGCGGTCCCGGAGGGAGCCGCTTCCCTGAGGGCCATCCTCAGCCGGGACGGCACCCTCCGGATCCTGGACCGCCGGGGCGTGCTGCGGCTCAAGGCCGGCCTGCCCGGGCGGCCGGTGAAGGCCTGGACCGACGGGGGACGGGAGGTGGACGCCCCCACGCAGATCCTTCGTCTGGCATCCGCGACGCCCTTGAGCCGTGGGGTTTCCGAACTGCCCTGGGGACGTCCGGATTTCAGGCCGGGCCTCCAGGGCCTCCTCTGGATCCTCGACGATGGCGGAAGGATCCTCACCCTGGTGCATCCCGCAACCTCCCAGATCCAGTACCTCGCCCTGCCGCCCTGCGCCGAACCCCTCCTCCGGTTCTGGCCCGACCGGCTGGAACTCGTGGAGGCCGGGGGGGATCCCGCCGGGCGGAACGCGCCGCGGCGCTGGAGCCTGGCTTGGTCCGCCCTCCTCCCCCAGCTGCTGCGGCTCGCCCAGCCTGCGCCGGAGGGGCGCCACGGCACCGCCTTCCAGCCCTTCCCCCGGGACTGACCGGAACCGAAGGGGGGCAAGTGGCACGCCCCTGGCAAACAGTTCCGGGAGTGCGACCCTGTTCCCGGGCGCTTCCAGCCCCCCAGGTCCACCCTCTCCCCTCGGAGGAAGCCATGAAACCTGCCTGGACATCCCGATCCCTGACGGCCCTCCTCGTCCTTCCCGCCGCGACCCTCCTGGCCCCCGCGCCCGCCGCCCGGGCCCAGTCCCCGGCCCCGGCCTACGCCGATCCCGACGAGGACTACGCCGGCGAATCCCCCGACCGCTACGCCCAAGTGAAGGTCCTGGACGGCGACGTCCGGATCCGGAAGACCGGCGAGGCCGAGGAGACGCTGAACCGCGGCATCCCCGTCACCGAAGGCGACGTCGTGGAAAGCCGCGGCCGTGGTGTGCTGCAACTGGGCGACGGCTCCCGCATCGCCTTCGGTTCGAACACCCGCTTCCAGGTGGCGGCCCTCTTCACCGGCCGCGACGGCGCCCGCCAGGTGCTCCTGAGGCTGGACTACGGCCGCCTGCGCGTCTCCGCGGCCGGGGGCGGCGACGCCCGCTTCCGCATCGACACGCCCACCGGCACCGCCAGCCTCGCCGAGCGCGCCAGCGCGACGGTGGAGGTGGACCGGGACCGCGTCACCCGCTTCAAGCTCCACTCGGGCCGGGGCACCTTCAGCAACGAGCGCGACCGGGCCAGCCTCACCGCCGGCGAACGGCTCACCATCTACAGCGCCCAGGACAGCCTGGACCGCATCCGCAGCTTCAACACCTACGAGATGGACGGCTTCGACCAGTGGTGCGACGACGTCCTGGTGGCGAGGCGCTCCCGGTCCGGCGACTACGTGCCCCGGGAGATCCGGGCCTACTCCGACGACCTGGACGAGTACGGCGAATGGGTTGACGTGGACGACGTGGGCTACTGCTGGCGCCCGAGGGTCTCTGTCGAGTGGCGCCCCTACTGGAGGGGCCGCTGGGGCGCCTACGCCGGCGGCCTGACCTGGGTCAGCGACGACCCCTGGGGCTACGTGACCTTCCACCACGGCCGCTGGGGCTGGAGCAGCCGCTGGGGCTGGTACTGGATCCCCGGCGTGTTCTACAGCCCGGCCTGGGTGGCCTGGAACTGGAGCGGCGGCTACTGCGGCTGGGCGCCCCTGGGCTACTGGAACCATCCCGTCAACTGGGGCTACGGCGCCTGGGGCGGCGGCTACTGCTGGAACGTGGTGCAGGTGAGCCACATCAACACCGTGAACATCCACAACCGCGTGGTGGTGGACCGCACCGTCATCTCCGGCTTCAACCGCGGCACCGGCACCACCACCTGGACCCCCGGCGGCGCGGGCCGCGCGGCGGTGCCGGCCTGGCGCACCAGCCCGGTGATCGCCACCCCGGCGGAATTCCGGAATCCCGCCCAGTTCACCCGGGCCCTGGACCGCCAGGTCCAGACCCAGCGCCTCAGCGACTACGGCCGCCAGCTGCAGGCCTCCGGCCACGTCCTCCAGACCCGCACCCACGTCTCCCGCCCGGTGGGCGGGGGCGAGGGCACGCCGGGCGCCGGGCCCGGCGCCGCGGACCGCCAGGGACGCCCCTTCGAGGACCGCAGCCTGCGCACGCCGGGCCCCCGCAACCGGGACATGGTGGACCGTCCGTCCACGGGCAACGAGGGCGGGACCCGCACCGACCGCGGCCTGGGCCGGGACAGTGGCGGCCGCGGCGGCGAGGACCGGCGCATCGAGCACCGGGACCGCCCCGTGGACGGCGGCCGCGAGACACCCCGTCCCGTGGATCGCGGCACCGCTCGGACCCCCTCGGACCGCACACCGTCCAACCGCGAGCACATCGGCCGCGAGGACGCGCCCCGGGTGGACCGCACCGAGACGCCGCGGGAGCGGCGCTTCGAGGACCGTCGCCCCGATCCGCCGCGGGAGCGCCCGCGGGAGGAACGGCAGGAATGGCGCCAGGAGCGCCAGGAACGCCGGGAGGACCGGCGGGAGGAGCGCCGCATCGAGCGCGCCCCCGTGGAGCGCCCCTCCAGCCCGCCGCCCCGCGTCGAGCGCCCCTCGCCGCCTCCGCCTTCCCGGAGCGAGCGGCCTTCCAGCCCGCCGCCCAGCCCGCCGCCGGCCCGCAGCGAGAGCCGGGAGATCCGGCGCAACTGAAGCTCCTGTCCTGCTCCGAGGCCCCCGGCGACGGGGGCCTCGGTTTTGGGCGGATCCCGGGACCTGGGATGATCGAGGCCAGGAGGGGGTGTGCCCGAAGGGAAGCAGGTCCAGGCCATGTTCACCGGCATCGCCGGGAAGTACGACCTCCTCAACCACGTCCTCAGCGGAGGCGTGGACTTCTACTGGTGGTGGCGCATGGCCCGCCGGAGCGGCGCGGGCCCGGGGCTGAGGTACCTGGACGTGGCCGCGGGCACGGGGGACAGCTCCATCGCCCTGGCCCGGCGCGGCGCGGAGGTGGTGAGCACGGACTTCACCCACGCCATGCTCCGCCTGGGGCCCGAGAAGTTCCGGCGCAAGGGTCTCGGGGGGCGCATCTGGGCCAGCAGCGACGCGGATGCCCAGGCGCTGCCCTTCAGGGACGCCGCCTTCGACGGCCTCGCCATCTGCTACGGCATTCGCAACGTGGAGAACCGCGCCAGGGCCTACGCCGAGTTCCTGCGGGTGCTGCGCCCGGGCGGGCGGCTCACCATCCTGGAGTTCTCCACGCCGGTGGTGCCCGGGCTGCGGCAGCTCTACGACTGGTATTCGATCAAGGTCCTGCCCCGCATCGGCGGATGGATCAGCGGCGATCCCGGGGCCTACACCTACCTGCCCGAGAGCATCCGCACCTTCCCGGACCAGAGGCGCCTCGCGTCTGAACTGGAGGCCGCGGGATTCGCCTCCGTCGGCTGGACCAACCTCACCGGGGGCATCGTGGCGCTGCACACCGGAATCAAGCCCGGGGCCTGAACCTGCGCGGTCGGCTCGATCCCGGCTAGGATGGACATGGAAAAAGGCTAGCAACGGAGGTGTCCATGGCAACCAAACCCGATCTCTCCAAAGCCGCCGACGTGCTGAAGCACCTCGACCTCAAGAAGTCCGAAGGCGAGGCCGCCAAGCCTTCCGCCAAGCCCGCCGGGAAGCCCGGCCCCGCCAAGGTGAAGACCAACACCAAGGCCGCGGGCAAGTCCGGCGGCGCGGCGCACATGCGGAGCAGCAACCGGGGGAAGTGAGTCCCTAGAGCAGGCTCCGGCCATCCATCGCCGGAGGCTGTTCGATCCCGAACAGCTTGAGCAGGGTCGGCGCGACGTCGCTGAGCGCCCCGCCGGTCCGGAGGGGGAATCCTTCGTAGCCCCTGGCGACGAGCACCGCCGGCACGGGATTCAGGGTGTGCGCGGTGTGGGGGTTACCCTCGTCGTCGCGCATGCACTCGCAGTTGCCGTGGTCGGCGGTGATGAAGAGCGCGCCGTCCTGCGCCAGCGTCGCCTCGGCGATCTGGCGGATGGCGTCGTCGAGGACCTCGCAGGCCGTCGTCGCGGCCCCCAGCATGCCCGTGTGGCCCACCATGTCGCCGTTGGCGAGGTTGCACACCAGCAGGCGATAGGAACCGCCACGGATGGCGTCGCAGAGCCCGCGGGTCACCTCCAGGCAGCTCATCTCCGGCTGCAGGTCGTAGGTCGCCACCTTGGGCGAGGGAACCAGGCGCCGGTCTTCCCCTTCGAAGGGCTCCTCCCGGCCGCCGTTGAAGAAGTAGGTCACGTGGGCGTACTTCTCCGTCTCCGCCGTGCGGAATTGCTTCCAGCCCCGCTCGGCGACGATCTGGCCCAGCAGGCTGTCCAGGCTCTGGGGCGGGTAGGCCACGGAGACGTAGGGATCCAGCAGGACGTCGTACTGGGTGAAGGTCAGCAGCGCGACCTTGGGCCGGTGCCTCGGCGCGAAGCCGGCGAAGTCCGGATGCACCAGGGCGTGGCTGAGCTGGCGGCCGCGGTCCGCGCGGAAGTTGAAGAACAGCACGCCGTCCCCGTCGGCGATGGGCTGGAAGGCCGCGAGCTTCGTGGGGGAGACGAACTCGTCGGTCTCGCCGCGGTCGTAGGCGGCCCTGATGCCTTCCATCGCGTCCCCGGCCTCGAACTCGCCGTCGCCGTCCACCAGCAGCCTCCAGGCCCGCTCCGTGCGCTCCCAGCGCTTGTCCCGGTCCATGGCGGTGTAGCGCCCGCAGAGGCTGCCGATCGTCACGAGGGGGCAGTCCCGGAGCTGGAAGCCCAGCCACTGCAGGTAGCCGTCGGCGCTCCTCTGGGCGGTGTCGCGGCCGTCGAGGAAGGCGTGGATGGTGGCGGGCACGCCCTCGTCCTGGGCCCACTTCGCCAGGGCGACCAGGTGGTTCTGGTGGCTGTGGACGCCGCCGTCGCTCACGAGGCCCAGGAGGTGCAGGCGCCGGCCCGAGGCCTTGAGGCCCGCCAGCAGCCGGGCGATGGCCGCGTTCTCCCGGAAGGTGCCCCGGCGGATGGCCGCGTCGATGCGGGTCAGCTCCTGCCACACCACCCGGCCCGCCCCGAGGTTCATGTGGCCCACTTCGGAGTTGCCGAACTGGCCCTCGGGCAGGCCCACGGCCTCCCCCGACGTCACGAGCTGGGTGGCCGCGTAGCGGCGCCGCAGGTCGTTGAAGTGGGGCATGGCCGCCGCGAAAGTGGCGTCGAAGCTGTTGCGGGGGCCGTCGCCGAAGCCGTCGAGGATGAGGAGGGTGAAGGGGCCGGGGATCGTCATCTTGGAAGCAGATTACGACACTTGCTCCTAAACCTCAGTCGAGCATCAGGACCGGACGATCGGCGACCGTCATGTGGAAATCGAATTTCTTGAAGAAATCCATGTTCATCAACCGGCCAGGCATTCCCTGAGGGGTTGGCGTCCTGACCAGGCTTCCTCCATCGAAGCTGAAATTCCACCAGAGGAGCTCTGGAAAAGCCTCGAGGGCCTTCGCGGTTGCCTTGTTCAGGTATTCCACATAGGGCCCGTCCTCGGGTGAATAGGGTTGCCGATAGATGCTGCGAGCGTTGAGGACTGCATCCTCGGAACGGCTAGCTACCAGGAGATCTCCGTTTTCTTGGGTACGCCATGCCAGAATCGCGCATTCCTTCTTCTTGTCCGCGTGGTCCTTCGACAGGACAGAGGGGAAGAGCAGGACCTCCTTTTGGATCATCCCGGTGGTTCCACTCAGGCTCAGGATGTAGCCGGAGGCGCGGAGGACCACGATGACCTTTTCATTCGCATGCGTCATGGAAGCTTGCATGAAATCCTCAAGGATTGGGGTCCTTCCGGAAGTCATCCAGCTGGCGCCAGCACCGCCCTGAGCCGCGAGGGCTGTCTTGTCCCAGATCTCGAATCTTGGAGCGACGATGGAGTCCAGATTCAGGTTTCCCGTATCATCCGGCCGAAGAATCCCCAGGTAGCCAAGTTCCGATTTCAGACGCAAGGGTTCGAAGGCCGCCAGGACGAGAATCTTTCCACCTTCGAGGACACGGAAGCCGCTGATCTTGGTCTTCCCGGATTTCCAGACTCCGATGCGGGTCCAGTTCTCGAAGCGAAAAGCGCTATGGAACTCGAGCAGACCCTTTTCGGCATCCCGGCTGACGGCATAGGCCACCTGATCCTTCACGTAGGCAAGCCGGTAGCCCATTGGAAGGCGATATTCGGATTTCTTCTTCTTCTGCTCAGCGACGACGATCGGGCTGCCCTTGGGGTTCTCCCAGGTGTAAAGGGTTCCATTGTCCCAGACCTGGCTCCCGAGCCTTCGCGGACGGAAAATATCCCCGCCCAGCATGGGAGCGGTGGTTGCCATCAGCTCCTTCAGCTTCTGCGGGTCGGGCTGAGGGGTGACAGGGGCAGCGCCCTTGTTGGGAGTTTGCGGGGCTGGCTTGGAATGCTGAGTCGAGACAGCTGGCGGCGGTGACGCTTGAAACATTCAGCTCGTCCTCAATCGCAGAGACTCTCGTCCATGATCAGAACCCATCCGACGGGATGACCTGCCTCGTTGTAGACCACCCCGCCACACATCCCACCACCACAGCACCAGCCAATACTCCCGGATTCATATCCGATTGTGCACCAGGAGTCACAAGCAGCTCGGAGCGGAAGGGTTGCAATTCCAAGAAACACGACAGCGGACAGGAGAACTCGCCTCAGGCTCTTCATTGGTGACTCCACTGTTGGGGGTTGTTGATAAGTTACCCCCCCCGAAGAGTTGTCAACTCCATCGGCTGAAAGCGTTTCACTTCCAAGGCTTGAACTCGATTTTCAGGTGCATCGTAAGGACGACTTCACCTCGATCGTGATTAAGATTTGCAGAATCCGGAATACCGCATTGTAGGAGTCAGAGCTCCTTGTCGCAGGGCGGATGACTCTCCGGCATAGTTCGTCCATCCAGGCCGGTTCGAACTAAGTGGGGCATGGCCGCCGCGAAGGTGGCGTCGAAGCTGTTGCGGGGGCCGTCGCCGAAGCCGTCGAGGATGAGGAGGGTGACGGGGCCGGGGATCGGGGCGCCGGGGATCAAGGCACCGCCTCGCCGTGGGGATGGCAGAGCAGGTACATGACCGACATCCGCACCGGCACGCCGTTGGTGACCTGGTCGAGGATCAGGTTGTTCGGCCCGTCGGCCACCTCGCTGGTGATCTCCACCCCGCGGTTGATGGGTCCGGGGTGCAGCACCGCCACGCCGGGCTTGGCCTTCTTCATCCGCGCCCCGTTGAGCTGGAAGAAGCGGATGTACTCCCCCTGGCCCGGGATGAAGGCGCCGGTGCCGCGCTCGAACTGGATGCGCAGCATCATGATGGCGTCCATCTCGGGGATCACCGCCTCGAAGTCCGAGGTGAACTCCACCGTCGGCCAGGTGGCCTTCATCTCCCTCGGCAGGAGGGTGGGCGGGGCCACGAGGGTGACCTTGGCCCCCATCTTCGTCAGCAGCCAGAGGTTCGAGCGCACCACCCGGGAGTTGCGGATGTCGCCCACGATGGCCACCTTCAGGCCCTCCAGGCGGCCGAACTTCTTGCGCAGGGTGTAGGCGTCCAGCAGGGCCTGGGTGGGGTGCTCGTGGGCGCCGTCCCCGGCGTTCACGATGGAGGCCTTCATGTGCCGGGCGAGCAGGGCGTGCGCCCCGGGGGCGGAATGCCGCATGACGATGAGGTCCGGGTGCATGGCCTGGAGGTTCATCGCCGTGTCGATGAGCGTCTCGCCCTTGGACAGGGAGCTGGTGTCCGCGTCGAAGTTGATGATCTCGGCGCTGAGGCGCTTCTGGGCGATCTCGAAGCTGTTGCGCGTGCGGGTGGAGTTCTCGAAGAAGAGGTTGACGATGAGCTTCTTGCGCAGGGCGGGGACGATCTTGATGTCCGGCCGCTCGCAGACCTCCTCGAAGGCCACCGCCTGGTCGAGGATGGCGGTGATGTCCTCGGGCGTGAGGGGCTCGATGCCCAGCAGGTGCTTATGGGGGAAGACGTAGCGGGCGGTGGCCATCAGCGGGCTCCTCCGGGGAGGGCCTCGACGAAGACGCCGTCCTCCCCGTCGATCTCCTTCACCTTCACGCTGACGCGCTCGCCCCAGGCCACCTGCAGGGTGGCCCCCGCCACGTCGGCCTGGATGGGCAGCTCCCGGCCGCCCCGGTCCACCAGCACCGCCAGCAGCACCTTCCTCGGCCGCCCGTGGTCCAGCAGGGCGTCCAGGGCCGCCCGGATGGTGCGCCCGGTGAAGAGCACGTCGTCCACCAGGACCACGGTGCGCTCCTTGAGGGTGAAGGGGATCTCCGTGGGGCGCACGATGGGGGCGCCCGCCTTCTCCGTGAGGTCGTCCCGGTAGAGGGTGATGTCCAGGGCCCCCATGGGGGCGGGCCGCTTCAGGAGGCCGCTGAGCCGCCCGGCCAGGCGCTCCGCCAGGGGCAGGCCCCGGCTGCGGATGCCCAGGACGGCGACGGGCTCGTCGGGGCCGATGCGGGCCGCCAGGGCCTCGGCCATCCGGTCGAGGGTGGCGTCCAGCTGGGCGGCGTCGAGCTGGCAGGAGCCAGGGGGCATGCTTCCTCCGGAGGCGCGGCCCTTCCAGTGTAGCCGCGGCCCCGGGGACGGTGCGGACCGGGCTGGTGTAGCCTTCACCCCCATGGACGCCCTGGTCGGCTACCTCCGGGCCAACGCCCTCGAACTCCTGGGGTTCGCCACCGGGGCGACCTGCGTCTGGCTCCTGGCGCGGCAGAACATCTGGAACTGGCCCATCGGCATCGCCAACAACCTCCTCTTCATGGTCCTGTTCACGCGGTCGGGCCTCTACGCCGACGTCGGGCTCCAGGTCTTCTACGTGGCCATCGGGCTCTACGGCTGGTGGCACTGGCTCCATGGCGGCCTGGACCACGGCGCCCTGAAGGTGAGCCGGACGCCCCCCCGGGAAGCCGCGGCGGCGGCCCTGGCCACGGCGGCGGGCACCCTCCTGGTGGTGCTCCTCCTCAAGCGCTACACCAACAGCACCGTCCCCGTGGCGGACGCGACCGTCACGGGCCTCAGCATCGCCGCCCAGGTCCTCATGGCCCGGAAGCGCCTGGAGAACTGGTGGATCTGGATCGTGGCGAACCTGATTTCCATCGGGCTGCTCATTTACAAGCAGCTCTTCATCACGGCGGGGCTCTACGGGGTGTTCCTTGTGCTGTGCGTCCAGGGGCTGGTGGAATGGACCCGGTCCTACCGACAGGAGTCCCCGTGAGCGTGGCGAAGGTCCGCATCCTCGGCGCCGAGAGCACGGGGAAGACCACGCTCGCCAAGGACCTGGCCGCGCGCTACCGCACCGCCTGGGTGCCGGAGTTCGGCCGGGCCTACACCGAGGCGGGAAAGGGGGGCTTCAGCGAGGGCCTCTGGGTGAGCGAGGAGTTCGTGATCATCGGCACCACCCAGAACCGCATGGAGGACGAGTACGTGAAGAAGGAGCCCGTGAAGCAGGCGGGCCTCCTGGTCTGCGACACCGACGCCCTGGCCACCGCCGTGTGGCACGAGCGCTACATGGGCTTCTGGAGCAAGGAGGTGGCGGGCCTGTCCGACGGCCGGGACTTCGCCCTGACCTTCCTGGCGGCCCTGGACGTGCCCTTCGTCCAGGACGGCTTCCGGGACGGCGAGCGGCTGCGCCGCTGGATGACCGCCCGGTTCCAGGAGGTGCTGGAATCGAGGAACATCCCCTACCACTGGATCGAGGGCAGCCGGGAGGCGCGGCTGGCCCAGGCGGTGGCCCTGGTGGAGCAGCACGTGTTCGGGCGCTGAGGCGGGAGCTAGGGCTTCGGCCGGGCCAAGTAGGCCTGGCCGCCCTTCATCTCCGCCGCGGGCCCGTGGGCCGGGCCCTTCCTGCGCGCCCTGCGCAGCTGCACGCCCCAGAGCTCCGCCAGCTCCGTGGCCTCGGGATTCCCCGGCGCCAGGGCCAGAGCCTCGGCGAGGTCGACCTTGGCCTCCTTCATGCGTTCCAGCTTCTCGAAGAGCAGCGCGCGCTTCATGAAGCCCCAGAAGTTGCCCGGCTCCCGGGCGATGATCTCGCTGTATTCGGCCTCGGCCTCCAGCCAGCGGCCAGTGTCCTCCGCCGCCTCCCCGCAGAGGATGTTGGTGACGGCGCACCAGCCCAGCCACCGCTTCTGCTCGGCGAACTCCTGCGCCGTGTAGCGGGCCGAGGCCTTCACCGCCTCGATCTCCCGGTAGAGGAACTGCAGGGCCTTCTCGGTGTGGGCGTCCTGGCGGGCGAAGATCTCCGCGTCCCCGCTCTCCCTGAAGAAGTCCCGGGACACCTTCCCCTCGGCGCGGATCTGGTCGTACATGCGCGTGCCGGGGTAGAGGGCCAGCGGGCTCAGCTGGCAGTCGTGGGGGCGGGTGTCGCGGATGAGCTTCGCGGTGAGCTCCACGTCCTCCCAGGTCTCCCCGGGGATGCCTGTGATGAGGTAGATGCCCAGGTTCATGCCGACCTTGCGCACCAGTTCCAGGGCCTTGCGCACGTGGCGCATGTTGGTGCCCTTGTCCAGGAGGAGCAGCACCTTCTCGCTGCCGTGCTCCACGCCAAACTGCATGAATTCGCAGCCCGCGCGCTTCATGGCCACCAGGCGGTCCTCGTCCACGAGGTTCACCCGGGACTGGCAGTTCCACAGCGGGTGCAGGCCGCTGCCCTGGATCAGGTCCATGAGCTCGAGGATGCGGCCGCGGTTGCCCGTGAAGGTGTCGTCCCGGAAGGAGTAGTAGGTGAGTCCGTGCTTCTCCCGGAGCAGTTGCATTTCCTTCAGCACCGCCCCGGGGCCGCGGAAGCGGATGGAGGTGCCCCAGAACTCCGGCGTGTTGCAGAAGTTGCAGGTGGCGGGGCAGCCGCGGCTGGTGGAAAGGTAGGAGAGCTGGCCCACGTCGTCCAGGAAGTCCGCCTCGAAGTGCTCCACCGGAGCGCCCATGACGTCCAGGTCCTCCAGGACGGGCTGGGGGGCGGTCTCCACGAGGCCGGCCGGGCCTTCCCCGGGGGCGTCCGGGCGCAGGATGAGCCCCGGCGTCCGCCGCCAGAGGCTTGATCCCGGCGCGGCCTGGAGGCGCTCCACGATGCCCAGGAGGATGGGCTCGCCCTCGCCCTTCACGATGGCGTCCAGGGCGGGGCAGTCCTCGAAGACCTCCGCGGCGAGGTGGGTGGGGTGGGGCCCGCCCGCCAGGGCGACCGCGCCCGGGCAGGCCTCCTTGGCCCAGCGGAGCAGGTCATAGCTGCGCTTGCGGTTGAAGGTGAACATGGAGACGCCCACCACATCGGGCTGCTGCTTCCGGAGGTAGGCCAACACCTCCGCCCGGCTCTTGCCGCTCAGGTTGGCCAGCCGGCAGGGGTAGCCCTTGGACTTCAGCATGGCCTGCAGGAAGCCCAGGCCGATGGGCAGGAAGGTCATCCACTCGTCCCCGAAGCCGGACTTCGGGGCGCTGTAGAGCAGGAGGGTCTTGGGGGCCTTCGCGCGCATGGCAGCTGGCCAGTATGGGGCCAAAAGCCGCGAAAATACAGGGGATTTCGCGGGTCGCAGGGCGCTACGATAGGGACACGCGGAGCGCTGCCATGTCGACTGGATCGGACCCGATCGTGAACGAGGCCCTGGCCCTGGAACTGGGCCTGAGCCGGGACGAGTGGCAGGTGGTGCTGCGCCTCCTGGACGGCCGCACGCCCACCTACCCCGAGCTGGGCATCTTCAGCGCCATGTGGAGCGAGCACTGCTCCTACAAGTCCTCCCGCATCCACCTCCGCAACCTGCCCACGGAAGGCCCGCGGGTGCTCCAGGGCCCCGGCGAGAACGCCGGCGTGGTGGACCTCGGCGACGGCTGGGCCGTGGCCTTCAAGATGGAGAGCCACAACCATCCGAGCTTCATCGAGCCCTACCAGGGCGCGGCCACCGGCGTGGGCGGCATCCTGCGGGACGTCTTCACCATGGGGGCGCGGCCCCTGGCGAACCTCAACAGCCTGCGCTTCGGGGAGATCGACGCCACGAACCCCGCCGCCGCGCGCATGAAGGCCCTCGTGAAGGGCGTCGCCGCGGGCATCGCGGGCTACGGCAACTGCATGGGCATCGCCATGCTTGGGGGGGACTGCGCCTTCGACGCCTGCTACAACGGCAACATCCTGGTGAACGCCTTCAGCCTGGGCCTGCTGCGCAGCGACAAGATCTTCCGGGGCTACGCGTCGGGCGTGGGCAACAAGGTGATGTACATCGGCTCCAAGACCGGCCGGGACGGCATCCACGGCGCCTCCATGGCCTCCGCGGAGTTCGGCGAGGGCAGCGAGGAGAAGCGGCCCACGGTGCAGGTGGGCGACCCCTTCACGGAGAAGCTGCTGCTGGAAGCCTGCATGGAGCTCTTCGCCACGGACTGGGTCATCGGTATCCAGGACATGGGGGCCGCGGGCCTGACGTCGTCGAGCTTCGAGATGGCCAGCCGCGCCGAGACGGGCCTGCGCCTGGACCTGGACAAGGTGCCCATGCGGGAGGAGGGCATGACGCCCTTCGAGCTCATGCTCAGCGAGAGCCAGGAGCGCATGCTGCTGGTGGCCAAGCCCGGGCACGAGGCCGACGTGGTGCGGGTGCTCCACAAGTGGGGCCTGGACGCGGTGGTGGTGGGCGAGGTGACGGACTCGGGCCGCTTCATCGGGATGTGGCACGGGGAGCAGGTCATCGACCTGCCCATCCAGCCTCTGGCCGACGCCGCGCCCAAGTACGACCGCCCCCGCCGGCGCCCGGACTGGCTGGACGCCCTGAACGCCGAGCCCATGCCCGAGGACCTGAAGCCCGCCGAGGTGGAGCGCACCCTGCGCCGGCTGCTGGCCCAGCCCACGGTGGCCTCGAAGGAATGGATCTTCGAGCAGTACGACGGCACGGTGCGCAGCAACACCCTGCTCCTGCAGGGCCGCGGCGACGCGGGGATCATCCGCATCAAGGGGGAGGACGGGAAGGACACGGGCAAGGCCGTGGCCATGAAGAGCGACTGCAACGGCCGCTACGCCCACCTGGACCCCTTCTGGGGCGCGGCCCATGCGGTGGCGGAGGCCTGCCGCAACGTGAGCTGCGTGGGCGCCGAGCCCATCGGCCTCACGGACTGCCTCAACTACGGCAACCCGGAGAAGCCCGAGAACATGTGGGCCTTCGAGCAGGGCTGCCTGGGCATCCGCCAGGCCTGCCAGGCCCTGAACGTGCCCGTGGTCTCGGGGAACGTGAGCCTCTACAACGACACCGAGGGCGTCAGCATCTTCCCCACGCCCATGATCGCGGCGGTGGGGCTCATCGACGACGTGGCCCAGCCCGTGGACGTGGACGCGCCGGACGCCACGGCCCTGGCCAAGGTGGGCAACCGGTACTGCGGATCGGCCTTCCGCGCCCCCTTCGACGGCATCTTCCTGCTGGGGGAGACCCGCGATGAGCTGGGGGGCTCGGAATACCTCAAGCTGCGCACCGGCCGTGTCTACGGGCCCTGCCCGGAGCTGCGCCTGGACGACGAGTTCCGCCTCCAGGCCTGCGTGCGGGAGGGGATCCGCCTCGGGCTCTTCCGCAGCGCCCACGACACCGCCGAGGGCGGCCTGCTGACGGCGGTGCTGGAGTCGGCCTTCGGCGGCGGCCTGGGCTGCCAGCTCTTCCTGGAGCGGAAGGGCCTGCGCCTGGACAGCCTCCTCTTCGGCGAGAGCGCCAGCCGCGTGGTGGTGAGCGTGAGCCCCGACGGAGAGGGCGCCCTGAAGGCGCTCTGCGGGACCCACCGGGTCCCCTTCGCCAAGCTCGGCGTCGCCGGGGGGAAGCGCGTCACCCTCGCGGTGGACGGACAGCCCCTCCTGGACGCCGATGCCGCGGAGCTGGCGGAGATCCACGGCACGGCCCTGGAGAAGGCCCTCGGCTGAGGCGGGTCAGGCCCCCAGGAGCTTCGCCGGGAGCAGGAACATCGCCCGCAGCAGGTGGAACACGCCGCCCACGGTGACACCCACCAGGCGGAAGGGCAGGAGCATCAGCCAGACGAAGGGCCAAGCCACCAGGGCCAGGATCGCCAGGGGCCAGCACAGGACCAGGAGGATGCACCAGAGCAGGAAGGTTTTCACGGCGGCCTCCAGGACGACGGGCCCAGGATGGCGCCGCCCCGGCCTGTCCGCCGCGGCGGATCGGCGAAGGTTCCAGGGCCGCCGGTGAATGCCTGTCCGCAGGCCTGGGGCCGGCGCAGGATTCCCGTTGCCGAGGAAAGCCTGGAAGCGCAGGCTGGAAGCCTCCCAAGGAGGAACCATGAAACCCGTCGCGCTCGCCCTCTTCGCCGCCGCCGCCCTGCTGGGGGCGCAGGACCTCAAGGACGCCAAGGCCGCCGTGAAGGGCGCCGAGGCCATGGCCAAGGCCCAGGACGCCAAGGAGAAGGCCGGCGCCGCCGTGGCCAAGGGCAAGGAGGCCAAGGCCAAGGCCGACGCCGTGAAGGCCGAGGGCAAGGAGGCCGCCGCCACCGCGAAGGAGGCCGCGAAGGACGCCAAGGCCGGGGACAAGGCCGGCGCCGCGGTGAAGGCGGGCAAGGCGGCCTCGAAGGCCAAGGGCATGAAGTCCAAGGGCGGCGAGGCCGCCGCGAAGGCCGGCGAAGCCAAGGACAAGGCCGCCGAGGCTGCGAAGGACGCCAAGGCCGGCGCCGACAAGGCCAAGGACGCCGCCAAGGCCAAGACGGGCCACTGAGTCCAGCCCATCCCGGAAAAGGCCGGCATCCGCCGGCCTTTTCTGTTCGGGGCCCGGCTTCCCGGGCGCTACCCTGCAGGCACCTTTTCCGGGAGATCCCATGAAGCCCATCCTCGCCGCAGCCCTCCTCTGCCTGCCCCTGCTGGCCCAGACCCCCGCCGCCAAGCCCGCCAAGCCCGCCCCCGCCCCGGCCCCTGCCACCAAACCGGCGCCCGCCCCTGCCGCCAAGCCCGCCGCCGCGCCCGCGGCCTCCGGCTTCGTCGGGAACAAGGACTCCAAGACCTGCCACAGGGCCGATTGCAAGACCGCGGCGAAGATGAAGGCGGCCAACAAGGTCGCCCTCGCCAGCGCGGCCGAGGCCCAGGCCCAGGGCTACAAGGCCTGCAAGGTCTGCAAGCCCTTCTGAGCGGATCGACCATGACGAAGAAGCGGCCCCGCGGGGCCGCTTCTTCGTTCCAGCCCGGAATCAGCCCGTCTTGGGGAACTGCCGGTCGTAGGCTTCCTGGGCGTACTGGCTGGGCGGCACGCCGAAGCGGCGCTTGAAGGCCCGGGTGAAGGCCGACGCGTCATAGAAGCCCAGGAGCTTCGCCACGTCGCTGGGGCGTTCCCCGCTGGCCAGCAGGGTGACGGCGCGCTGGAGGCGCCGCTCGATGAGGTACTGGTGGGGCGTGGTGCTGGTGGCCTCCCGGAAGAGGCGGATGAAGTGGTCCGGGGTGCAGCGGGCCATGGTGGCCAGCTCGGACACCGAGTTCTTCGCGCCGAGATGGGCCTCCATGTGGTCCAGCACCAGCTGCAGGGTCGAGCGGTTGAGCCGGTAGGGGAAGCGGCTGCGGTCCTCCTTCTCGGTGAGGCGGGCCAGCTCCGCGCCCAGGAGGATGAGGAAGAGCTCCCGGGTCATGAGCTGCACGCCCTCGGGGTTCGTCAGCTCCGTGGTGAAGATGGTGAAGAGCTGCTTCATCGCCTGGCTGCGCAGCACCGAGAAGGTCTGCTCCTGCCACTTCCTGGGCGGGTGCTGGAGGGCGGTGAGCAGGGGCTCGGGGAAGGGGCCCTCGAGCTGCAGGGCGGTGTAGCCGAAGGGCTGGTTGGCCTGGTGGCGCTTCAGGACGTGCTGGAAGCCCGGGAGCAGCAGGGCGAGGTCGCCCCGCCGGATGATCCCCTCCTCCCGGTCGTCGTCGGTGCAGACCCGGATGGCCGAAGTGGCATGGATCAACGTCCACGCGTCCCGGCTGGGCATCGCCTTCGGGGGCACCGGGTCGCTCCTGAGCTGCACCAGCCGCAGGGGGCCGCTCACCCGGATGACGAGGTTCTGGCTTTCCGGCTCAGCCATGGCGACCTCCTTGGAAAAACCGCCAGGCAGGGTGGACCTGACAAGGAAGGATGGCACAGCTTCCGGAAGAGAAGATGGATTTTTTACAGACCCGCGCCAGGGGTCCGGGCGAAGGCCGCCGCCAGGCTCCGGAAGATCGGAAGGCCCCCGGTCCCGCCCTGCTGGGGCTCCACCGCCCGCTCGGGGTGGGGCATCATGCCCAGCACGTTGCCCTTGAGGTTGGTGATGCCCGCGATGCCGTTGGCGGCGCCATTGGGGGTGTGGTCGTCGCTGACGGTGCCCTGGGCGTCGCAGTAGCGGAAGGCGACGCCCCCCCGGGCCTCCAGGTCCGCCAGCCCCGCCTCGTCCAGGGTGAAGTTCCCCTCGGCGTGGGCCATGGGCACGCAGATGACCTGGCCGGGCTTCATCGCCGACGTGAAGGGCAGGGTGTCGCGCTCGCAGCGCAGGTGCACCCACTTGTGGATGAAGCGCAGGGTGTCGTTGCGCAGGAGGGCGCCGGGGAGGAGCTGGGCCTCGCAGAGGATCTGGAACCCGTTGCAGACGCCGAAGACGAGGCCGCCGTTGTCCGCGTGGCGCTTGATGTCCGCCATGATGGGGGCCAGGGCCGCGATGGCGCCGCAGCGCAGGTAGTCGCCGTAGCTGAAGCCCCCGGGCACGAAGACCAGCTCGGTGCCCGCCGGGAGGGCCGTCTCCTGGTGCCACACGGGCACCGTGTCCCACCCCATCACCGTGCCGCAGGCGTGCAGGGCGTCGTGGTCGCAGTTGGAGCCGGGGAAGACGGGGACGGCGACCTTCACGCCAGCACCTCGATGGAGGCCTTCTCCATCACCGGGTTCACCAGCAGCTTGTCGCACATGGCCTGGGCGGCGGCCCTGGCCTCCTCGGCGCTGGCGGCGGGCACGTCCATCTCGATGAGGCGGCCGATGCGCACGTGGTCGACCTTGAAGTCGAAGCCGTGGAGTCCCTGCTCCACCGCCTTGCCCTGGGGATCCAGGATCCCGGACTTGAGAGACACCAGTACCCGCACCTTCATTCCGACCCCCTGAATGCACCATTCTACAGGGCCGCGGAGGCGAAAAAAACGGCGCGCCCCGGAGGGCGCGCCGCAGTCCGGTCCCGGAAGGGCCTAGAAGGCCACCTGCAGCGCCACGAGGAGCGTGTCCCCGCCCTGCTCGCCGGTCTGGCCGGCCCGGGGCCTGAGGAAGTTCTTGGAGCGGGCGATGTAGTTCACCTTGAGGTTCGCGGCCTTGATCTTCTCGGGCTTGAAGGCGTAGAGGTAGCCGGCGGTGATTTCGGTGAACTTCGGCGTGTAGTCGGTGCCGGTGCTCACGCCCGGGGCGCTCTGGATGTAGGGGTTGTAGGCCGTGTACCAGTCGCCGCCCTGGTTGTAGTTAGCCATGTCGTAGCGGAGCAGGAAGGTGTGGTGGCCGGTGGTGTAGCCGCCGGTGAGCCAGGCGCCCATGAACTTCTGGTCCAGGTGCTGGCGGGAGGCGGCGCCCGCGGCGCCCACGGAGGGGTAGCGGCGGCCCAGCTGGCCCGTCATGACCTCGCCGGAGAAGGTCCAGACGTCGTTCTGGAAGACGTAGTAGGCGCCGAGGTTCGTGGTCCTGTCCTTGGCGTCGAGGACGGAGGCGGCGCTGGGGACGCTGCCCGCGGCGCCCGCGAAGGTCTTGGCGGCCAGGGCGCCCTTGTCGGCCTGGTCGGTGCCGCCCTGGAGGGTGTAGGCGCCGAACCTGTGCACGCGGTTCAGGGTGACGTCCGCGCGGAGGACGAGGTCCTTCTGGGCGTTGGTGTCATTGCCCTTCCCGGCGATCGCGTCGTTCATGCCGTTGAAGAGGGCCACCGTGCCCTTGAAGGCGAAGTCCTTGGGGTCGCCGGTGCTGTAGCTGAAGGCCGCGCCGCGGTCCCGCTTGTCACCGAACTGGCGGGCCAGCTGGGCGCGCTCGGCGAAGAGGATCTCGCCCGACGAGGTGAGGCCTTCCAGGGTCTGGAGGTTCTTGAACTGGCCCACCTTCAGGTCGAGGCCGCTGCCGAGCTTCCACGTGATGGCGGCGTCCTGGAGGATGGAGGGGTTCGAGGTGCTGGTGTTGATGGAGGGGTCCATCATCACCTCGTACTCGATGTCGTCGGTGATGCTGCCCGCGAGCTTGATCTCGCTGCGGCGGATGGAGAAGCCGTTCTCCTGGAACTCGGAGCGGAGGTTGAAGGTGCCGCCGGGCTCCTTGGCATTCAGGCGCAGGTTGTTGTCCGTCATCTGGCTGTTCCAGACCTGCAGGAGGCCGCTGATCTTCGGGGCCTGGGCCGAGGCCGGCACGGCCGTGATCACGGCGAGGGCCGCGAGGCCGAGGGTGCGGTTCAGGGTCGTTCGCATCATGGGGTCTCCAATCACCGTTAGGCGCATGGAGGAAGGTTCCCGGCCGCCTGTGACGAAGCGGTGAACGGCGCGTTCTATTCCGGGGTCCGGGCTCTGGATCTGGACCGCCCGTCCCAGCGATGGGCCTCAAGGTCGAGGTTCCCCTCGGAATCAACCGGGATTCCCTCGGCCTTCAGCCGCGCGGCCTGCTCCAGCGCCCCCCACCAGCGGCCGCGCGCGGGGATGTAGCCCTCCGCGTTCACCACGCGGTGCCAGGGCAGCTCCGTGCCCTGGGGCAGGCCCTTCAGCACCATCCCGACCTGTCGCGGCCTGCGCGGGTAGCCGGCGAGGGCCGCGACCTGTCCGTAGCTCGCGAGGCGCCCCTCGGGGATGCGGGCCACCACCGCGAGCACCGCGGCCCGGAACGCGGCGGCGCAGTCCTGGGGCTCCGGCAGGGGCTTCGCCTTGGCCTTCAAGGCTCAGGAGCCCGCGGGCACCGGGCGCTGGGAGGCCGGCACCCGGGCGCGGAAGCCGCCCTCGTAGGTGTGCCAGTGGTCCAGTTCGTCCTCGGGGTGGGCCCAGCACCAGTAGCCGTCGCCGCTGTCGAAATCCACGAGCCAGAGCCCCTTCACCTCGGCGCCCAGGTCCCGCACGCCCTCGGCCCAGGCCTCCACGAGGGCCTGGACGCGCTCCCGCAGCGCTTCGGCGTCCGCCTCCCGGCCCTCCGCCTCCGCGGCCTCCAGGTCGCCCGCGAGGCCCATCGCCAGTTCGAAGGCGGGCTTGGTCATCCGCTGGACCTCGGGCATGAGCGCCTTCGCTTCCTCGAGGGTGAAAACCCGGGCCATGGGTGCCTCCGCTGGGGGATGATTATCCCATGCGCTTCATCCCCCTGCTGCCCGCCGTCCAGGATCCCGCCCCCTTCGAGGCCTTCCGGGACGTGGAACTGGACCTCGGGGGCGGGCTGCACCCGGGCTGGGCCGCCTCGGCCCTGCGCGGCCTCGCCGTCCACGCCCTCCACCTTCCGCCCCTGGACTGGGGGGACGCCCTCGCCCTGAAGGCGCTGGAAGCGCTGGGGGCGCGGCTCTCGCCGGACTTCCTGGTCCTCCACGCCCAGGACCCCTCGGGCCTCATGGGCGCCTCACGGTTCTTCCGCACGCTGGAGGCCATCCTGGAGCAGGCCCACGGCCGTGGCGTGAAGGTGGCGCTGCGCCCCGCGCCGGGCCACGCGGGACCGCTGGCGAAGCGGATGAAAGAGGCCCGGGGCGAGGCGGTGGGCTACTGCTGGCACCCGGGCATCGGCGCAGACCTCGAGGCCATCAGCGACCGGCTCCTCACGGCGGTGCACGCGGACGGCGCGGACCTGAAGGCCCTCCAGGCCACGGGCTACCGCTGGAACATGGCGGTGGCGCTGCGCCCCGGCGAGGACGCGGCGGGCCTGGAGGCGCGGCTGGCCTCCCTCGCGGCGTCTCACCCGGGCGTGCTCTTCCCCGCCGAGCTGCCCACCCACGCCCTGGGCCGGCCGGTCCTGCCCGACGAGGGCGTCTTCTTCGGACCGGGACTCGAGGGCGCGCCGTCCCCGGAGCGGGAGCGCCTGCGTTGACCACCCTGCTGGTGGTGGCCGGCGAGGCCTCCGGCGACCTGCACGGCGCGGAGATCCTCCGGGAGCTGAAGGCCCTCCGGCCGGACCTGCGCATCGTGGGGATCGGCGGCGACCGCATGGCGCCCTTCCTGGACCGCCCCCTCGCCCACGTGAAGGACCTGGGCGTGGTGGGCTTCGTGGAGGTGGTCAGGCACCTGCCCGCCCTGCGGCGGCTCTTCCGCGACGTCCTGGCAGCGGCGGCGGAGGAGCGCGTGGACGCCGCGCTCTTCATCGACTACCCCGGCTTCAACCTCCGCATGGCCAAGGCGCTCCGGAAGGCGATGCCGGCCGTGAAGCTGCACCAGTACGTCTGCCCCCAGGTCTGGGCCTGGAAGCGGGGGCGCATCCCCGAGCTGGGGCGGACCCTCGATACCCTCTACTGCCTCTTCGACTTCGAGCCGGCCCTCTTCCGGGGCCTCCCGGTGGACGCGCAGTGGGTGGGCAATCCCCTCGTCGAGGCGGTGGCCCCGGAGGTGGACCGCGGGACCTTCTTCCGGGACGCGGGGCTCGACCCCTCGAAGCTGGTGGTGGCCCTGCTGCCGGGCAGCCGGCCCGGGGAGGCGAGCCGCCTGCTCCCCCCCATGGCGGAGCTGGCGCAGGCCTGGGGCGGGCGGTGCCAGTGGGTCCTGCCCCTGGCGCCCACCCTGGACGAGGCCTTCGTCCAGGCGCAGTTGAAGGGCGCGCCCGTGCGCATCCTGAAGGGCCTCACCTACGCCTCGCGGGCCTACGCCGACGCGGCCCTGGTGGCCAGCGGCACGGCAACCCTGGAGACTGCGCTGCTCGGCACCCCCATGGCCATCGTCTACCGCCTGAATCCCCTGACCTACCTCGCCGCCAGGACCCTCGTGGACCTCCCCCACTTCGGCCTGGCCAACGTGGTCGCGGGGAAGGGCGTGTTTCCGGAGCTGGTCCAGGGGGAGGTGACGGCGCCGAGGCTGGCCTCCGAGCTGGAGGCGCTGCTGGCGCCTGGGGCGCGGGAGAAGCTCGCTCCGGAGGTGGCGGAGATCCGGCGGAGGCTGGGGCCGCCCGGCGCGGCCGGCCGCGTGGCGGAGCATCTGGCCGCCCTGCTTCCCGCGCCCCAGCCCTGATGGCGTGGAGCGCGGGACCGCCGCGGACTCCGGGGACCGCTCAGTGCGCCGACGAGTCGCGCCGGAGCTTCTGTGGATGCGGCCTGGGATCCAGAGGGAAGCTGCCCCCGTCGAACTCGGGGACGCGGGGGGACTGTGGATCCGCGGATTCGCCGCCTCCCCCAGGGGGCGGGGCAATGGGGGTCACCACGAACCGGTTGATGGCCTTGAAGGCATCGTAGAGGACTGTCGGGCTGGTCCTGACGTCCACGCCGATCCCGTAGGTCCCAGGCTGCATGGTGGCCGGCAGGGTATACGAATTCCCCACGCCGTAGTCCTGCATCATGGTCCATCCCAGGGCGTCGTCGAGGTAGACCCAGAATTGGTACTGGTAGGCCGAGGGTGGCGCCGGCGTCGCGGTCCCCTGGATGAGGGAGCCCGACCCCGCGGCCGTGAAGGTGGGTGGCCAGCTTCCGCCGGTGCGGGACACGGGGAGCGACGTGCTTGGGGTGATCGTGACCGCTGTGGCGGGGGTGTACTGGCGGAGGACCGTCAGCCTGGCGGCGGCGCTGGTGGCAGGGCCGACGCCGTTGCTGACGGTGCAGCTGAACACGCTGCCGTTCATCGAGTCCGAGGTGGGGTTGATGGTCAGGGTGGAGGATGCGGTGGCGGTGGTGCTGTTCACCGGGATGGAGGCGTTGGTCCAGGAGAAGCCTCCGGACCCGTTGGTGAGGTTCACCCCGTTCCGCATCCACTGGAAGGTGAGCGTATTCGTGGTGCCGTCCCCGCCGCCGCCGGCCGTGACGCTGAAGGTGGCCTGGTTGGGGGCGGTGACGCTGGCATTCGCAGGATTCTGGGTGATGTTCGCAGGGGTGCTGTTGATCGAGTGGACTTCGGCGATGCCCGAGGTGACGGTGCAGCTGCCATTGCTCACCCGGCAGGTGTACTGGCCGCCGGCTCCGCCGCCGGTGGGGGTGAGGATCGTGAGGGTCGGCGTGGTGACGTTCTGATAGGTGACGCCACCGGTGGTCCCGTTGGCGAGGGCCGTGGTCCCGATGTACCACCGGTAGGAAGTCGCTCCCGTGGCGGCGACCGTCAGGATCACCGTCTGCGGGGCACCGTTGTTGTACCAGACGTTGGCCGGCTGGGTGGTGATGACCGGGGGCGCGATGCTGGTGACCATGGTGGCCGCGTTGCTGACGGAAGAGCCCATGCAGTTGGTGGCGACCAGCGTGTACTCCCCAGGGCTCGCGGAACAGCTCGGGCTGGACACCGTGAGCGAAGCTGTGGTGGCACCGGAGATGCCCTCCGTCCCGCCGTTGGCGAGGTTCACCCCGTTCCGCCGCCACTGGTAGGTGAGGGCCGGGTAGGTGTTCGAGACGGCGCCGGTGAGGGTGAACGGGACCCCCGGGGTGAAGGTCGATCCGGTCGGCTGCGTCGAGAAGACCGGGACGGTGTAGGTCGGGGTGGGTCCCACCTGCCAGACGCCGCGCCCGTAGAGGGCGGCGCGCAGGAAGGATCCACTGGGGTGGATGTAGAGGTCGGTCACCAGGGCCTGGGGGAGGCCCGTGCCGAAGAGGCTCCAACTCGTGCCGCTGTTGGTGGTGCGGTAGACGCCCAGCCAAGTGGCGGCATAGAGGGTGCTGGGGTCACCGGGGTCCACGACGATCTTCACCACCGGGAGGTCCGGAAGGCCGGTCTCCGCGGCGGCCCAGGTGGCCCCCCCGTCGGCGGACCGGGCGACGTGGATGGAATTGGGCGCGGTGGATTCTGACGTCGCGAAGAGGATGTTGTTGTCCACCCAGGTGACGCTGGAGTTCAGGCCCTGCCAGGTGCGTCCGGCCGAGGCCGGCACCAGCGCGGTGAGGTTGCGGGAGGTCGCAGTGCCAAAAGCGTTGGTGGTGGTGTAGACGATGCCGCCTTCCGAGGCGGCCGCCAGCCGGTTCCCGTCGGTGGGATGGGCACCGATGCCGTGGCTCACGGGCCGCACGGCGGTCCCGCCGGCGAAGCGGATCAGGCTCGTCCAGTTGGCGCCGCCGGTGGTGCGATAGACCCGCCGGTTGGTGGCGCCCCCGTAGGTGTAGAAGACTGTCCCCGTGGCATCGGCGCCGGGAGGCGCGGCGATGATCGGCGTGACGTAGTAGTAGTTGGAGGAATCCAGGGGCGCAGTCAGGCCTCCGGTGAACGCCGCCCATTTGGACGCGTCGTCGGGCGGGTTCGTCGTGCAGCGGAAGATGTTGTTGTAGCCGAGGGAACTGAAAGAGTAGGTGTTGGTGGCCTGGCTCCACCCCACGCCGAAGCCGTCGTAGTTGCCCAGGGCTCCCGCGGCCGTGCTGGACCGCGTCTGGTCGAATGTGGAGGTCGACCCCACGCGGCTCTGGGTCGCATTGTCTTCCACGCCCATGAGGACGCTGTGGGCGCCGCACCCCGAGAGCGGTCCCGATGTCATGGCCAGGACCTGCTGGGAGAGGATCCCCGCGTTCTTGGAGTCGTCCCAGGTGGCCCCGCCGTCATCGGAGTAGAAGATCCCGCCCGAGGTTCCGACGAAGATCCGGTGCTTCGCGCCCAGGTCCAGCTTGGCCGCGCATTGGAAGCCGCCATGGGCGTACGGCAGGCTGGACTTGCCGAACCAGTTGGTCTGGAGGTTCCACCGGGTCGCCGCCGTGCCGCCCGTCGCGCCGCCGTTGGTGTTCTTGGCCGAGCTGAGGTCGCCGCCGAGGTAGACGGTGTTCCGGGTGCCGTCCTGGGGATCCACGAGCAGCATCTGGTGGTAGCCCGCGGCGGCGTGCAGGTAGTTATTGTTGGGCTGGTCGGCGTTGGTGTTGGCTGGCGCGGTCGCCGCGGTCGTGACGGTCGCGGTCCAGTTGTTCCCTCCGTTCACGCTCCTGTACAGGTCCAACTGGGCGCCGTCGCCGGTGGCCGCGGCGAAGCAATAGACGATGGCCTCGCCGGGGACGTTGCTCAGGGTCATGCGGCCTGCGCCGGCCAGGGGCGCGGCGATGGCCCCCCAGGTGGCCCCGCCGTCGGTGCTCCGCAGGATGGACCCCGTGCCTCCTCCGACGCTGAGGTCCTCCACGGCGGCGATCCAGGTGTTCGCCCCCACGCGGGCAAGGCTCCAAACGAGTTTTCCGTTCAGGGAGGCGTTGTTGACGAGGCCAAAGGTGGCCCCGCCGTCCGTGGAGCGGAAGAGGCCGGCGTTCGTGCCGACGAGGACGGTGGTGGCGGCCTCGGTGGCGGCGGTGTCATCGACCTCCACGTCCAGCACTCTGGTGGCGGAATAGGTGGTCGGGCCTACGGTCCCCGTGAGCTGGATCGGGGCTGACCAGGTGGCGCCGGCGTCAAGGGTGCGGACCATGAATCCGCCCACGCCGACATCGAACGGGTCGCCCAGGCCAAGGTGGATCACGGTCCCGGGACCGCTCTTGGACTTGCCGAAGGCGGCCGACCCTCCCATGGTGCTCCCGATCTGGTCCGTCAGGCATCGCCAGGTGGGCGGGTTGTCCTCGAAGTTGGAGGTCTTCCAGAGCCCGCCCCCTGCGGTCAGGACATAGACCGTGTTGGCGTCCGCGGGGTCGGGCAGGATGGTCCTGACTCGCCCGCTGCTGAACTTGTTCAACGTGAGTCCAGAATTCTGGATCTTGTTCGAGCGCGTGGGGCCCAGGTTGGTCCATGTGGTCGCGGCCAAGGCGAGGGAGAGGGGCATGCCTTCGGGCAGTTCCACCGCTGCCGCGCCCTCGGGACGGAATTGATCCGGATAGAGCAGCCGCTGCCTGAGCGCCTCGTCCATGGACCGGCTCATGAATTCGGGGGAGAGGGCGCCGCCCAGCCTCAGCCTCCACCATTCCGCAAGGGCGGCCGGGGAGGATCCGCCCTGGGAGGCGGGCGTGCGGATCCACTGGGCTCGTAGCGGGAAGGCGACGGAGGCCGCCAGGGCGGCCAAGGCGCAGGATCGAAGGATGGATGAGGGGATGCGTGGGGTCATGGCGCGTCCATTGAGCTCGGGTTAGAACCCACGATGAAGCCCCTCGCATGGATGCTTGAAGCCTAGGATCGATGGGTCTGGTGCATGTTCCATGTTCGGCAACCTGCGTTTCATGTAAAGAGAGGCTTGTCCTGGATTTTCCAATCCAGGTTCGCTGGGGATGGGGATTTTCCGAGATCGTCGGGAATTGCCCAACGCTCCGTCCAGATTCAGGGATCCAGGTCGGCCGGCCCGGGCGGGGGCAGCCCGAGGCACCGGCGCAGCGCGCCGAGGATCAGATCTTCTTCCGCCGGGCCGGCCCCGCCAGGGTCAGAGGGCTGATCCAGGTCCCCTCCAGCGCAAGGCCACCAGGGTGAGGTCGTCCCCGCGGGGCGAGGGTCCGAGGAAGCCGTCCAGCTCGGCGCGGCAGGCACGCAGCAGTTCCGGGAGCGGCAGGTCCGAAGCCCTGCGCACCGCCGCGGCCGCCCGGCCGATGCCGAACTCCTCCTCCCCCGCGGTCCCCTCCGTCCATGCGTCGGTGTAGAGCACGAGGGTCTGCCCGGGCTGGAGGCGAAGGGTGCGCGCCTCATAGGCGGAGCCCGCGAAGAGCCCCAGGGGAAGGCCGCCGCCCTCCACCGGGCGCACGCCGCGCGCGCCCGCCAGCAGGGGCCGGGGGTGTCCGGCGTTCACGAAGGAGAGCTCGCCGCCCCTGCCCAGGCGGAGGGCCACCAGCGTCGCGTAGCTCGCGGCGGAAGTGGCGTCCGCGAAGAGGCTGTTGGCCCGGGCCACCAGTTCCGGCAACGCCTGCCCGACCGGGGCCAGGGCCCGGAAGAGCGCATGGAGGTGGGCCTGGAGGAGGGAGGCCGCCACGCCCTTGCCCGCGACATCGCCGAGGATGAGGTGCAGGGGGCCGTCCGCCGCTTCCGGCTCGATGAGGTCCACGTGGTCGCCGGACACCACGCCCTTGGGCTCCCAGAGGTGGGCGATCTCCCACCCGTTCCGTTCCAGGACCGGAGGCGGCAGAAGGGTCCGCTGGGTGCGGGAGGCCGCCCGCAGGTCCCGCTCCAGGGCCGCCCGATCCTCGGGGCCCAGGCATTCCAGGCAGACCGCGCGGAGGGGATCCGCCTGGAGGGTCGCGGGCGTGAAGGGATCCCGGCACACGGCGCAGCGGGCCCAGTCGCCCACCTCCACCGTGCCGAGGGCCGCGTCCACCCGCCGCAGCAGTTCCGAGAGCCGGCCCTCGGCGCGCCCGGCGGCGAGGGTGGCCAGGTGCTGCCGCTTCGAGGCGAGCAGCTGGAGGGCGCGGGTCTGGGCGGGGCTCACGGCCGCCCTCCGGCCCGTGCCAGGGCGAGCTTCCTGAGCAGGCCGATCTGGCCCCCGTGGTAGGCGAGGTGCTGCAGGGTCCCCAGCAGCATGGCGCGCAGGTCGGACTCGGCGCCCGCCGGGACGCGGTCCAGGGCCCCGGCCTCCAGCGCCCGCACCGCGTCCCGGAGCCGCCGGTGGTTCGACTCGAGGCGCTCCAGGGCCTCGGTCCAGCGCCGGGCGGAGTCCTCCTCCCGGTTCCAGTCCGGCTCCTCCCGGGCGGGATCCACGGGGGCGCCCTCCAGGCGCAGGGCGGTCTCCCCCAGCCAGAAGGCGAGGTGCTCCACGTGGCCGAGGATGGCGTTCCTCCCCGGAGCCGGCCGGAAAGCGGCCTCCTCCGGGCCGAGACCGTCCAGCAGTTCGAGGAGGGCGGGCCCGTGCCAGGCGCCCCCCCGGAGGGCGCGTTCCAGCTGGTCCGCCAGGAGGGTGGTCTCGGTGGGCGTGTTGGCCATGGTTATAACCTCAACTTGCTTTGTGAACGGTTAGAATAGGTATTGAATCTAACCTGTCAAGAGAGAGAAAAGAGTTAAATTCAAGGCATGGATCCCGCCCCCCGCGAGCCCGTCCCGCCTCCCCCGGCCTTCGAGTTCTCCGGCGGGGACCTGGCCCTGGACTTCGTGAACACCTGGGGGGACCGCGGGCGGATGGAGACCGACCGGCTCCAGGCCTACGGGGACCTGCTGGCCTTCGCGCGCCAGGGCGGCCTCCTCGGCCCGGGGCGGGCCGAGGCCCTGTCCCGGGCGGGGCTGCGCCAGCCCGCCGAGGCCGGGCGGGTCCTGGAGGCGGCCCTGGGGCTCCGGGAGGCCCTCTACCGGCTCTTCACCGGCCGGTGCGGCGGTCCGGCCGGGACCCGGCGGGACCGCGAGGCGCTGAACCGTGCCATCCGGGAGGCCTTTCCCCACCTGGAGCTCCAGGCCCTGGGGGAGGGGCTGGCGTGGTCGGCCAAGTCCGGCGCAGACCGCCTGGACGCCCCCCTCTGGCCGGTGGTGCGGGCCGCCGCGGAGCTGCTCGCGTCCCCGGAACATGCGCGCGTCCACGAGTGCGAGGCCCCGGACTGCACCTGGCTCTTCCTGGACCGCAGCCGTTCGGGCCGTCGGCGCTGGTGCTCCATGGCCAGCTGCGGCAACCGGGCGAAGGCCCGAAGGCACTACCGGAAGCGCCAGCGCGGCGGACCGGAGGCGTGAGGGCCCGGGGGCTGAGCCGGTTCAGCGGCGTTCCATCCGCTGGAGCTCGCGCCACCGTGCGGGAGGCTGCCCCACGAGCCTGCGGAAGGCCCGGCTGAAGGCGGCTTCGGATTCATAGCCCACCCGGCTTGCGATCTCGGCCATGCCGTGGTGAGAGGACCGGAGGAACTCGGAGGCCAGCTGCAGCCGCCATTCCGTCAGATAGCGCATGGGCGCGCGGCCCAGGAGCCTGCGGAACCGGTCATCGAGCACCGACCGGGACACCGCGACCTTCCGGGCCAGCTGCGCCACGGTCCACGGCTCCGCCGGCGCGGCGTGGAGGTGGGCCAGGGCCCGGCCCACCACGGGATCCCGGATGGCCGCCAGCCAGCCCATCGCGGCCGGGGGAAGGCTGGCCGCGTGGTGGCGGAGCACCTCCACGAAGATCAGCTCGTGCACCCGCTGGGCCGAGGCCGGCGGCGCGCCTGCCATGGCGTAGCGGAGGCTCGCCTGCAACCACTCGGCAGTGGGCCCTTCCGGCGGCCGCACCCTGAACATCCTGGGCAGGGCCCGGAGGAAGGGATTGAAGAGGAGATCGTCGCCACGGAGGTATCCGCAGACCACTACGGTGCGCGCTCCTCCGCCGCCATGGCGCATCTCGGGGAGCCTGGGCCAGGGCGGCCTCGGAAGGAGCCCGCTGAGGTCCACGGGCCTGGTGTCGGGCGGGCTGGCGACGTCGTGGCCATCGGAGTAGGGGAAGACCACGACGTCCCCCGCCTCGAGCTCCAGGGACTCGCCGTCGGGAAGCCGGGCGGTGCAGCGCCCCTCCGGGATGATGTGGAAGAGGATGAGGTTCTCGGGGCCCGGGCCCAGGAGCGGAACCAGCTTCTCCCCGGGGGGCGAGGTGTAGGCCCAGGGTTCGCTGAACTCGGCCCGCACGATCATCGATCCCGTCAGGTGGATGGAGCCGATCACGTCCTCGAGCAGGCGGCTGATCGCATCGTTCGGGGTTTCGGTCATGGGATCCGGTGCCCCGGGCATGGTGGCGATCCTCCGGCGCACGCAGAGTATCACCTGCTTCCGGCCCGGATGGCCGGACGAAAGGAGAGGCAGCCATGCCCAAGTACGTCATCGAACGCGACATCCCCGCCGTCGGCAACCTCGGCCCCGCCGAGCTCCAGGCCATCGCCCGGAAATCCTGCGCGATCCTCAGCGAGATGGGTCCGCACATCCAGTGGGTGCACAGCTACCTGACCCAGGACAAGCTCTACTGCATCTACATGGCTCCGGACGAGGCCACGGTGCTGGAGCACGCGCGCCGGGGAGGCTTCCCCGCGAACCGCGTGTCGGCGGTCCTGAGGATGTTCGAGCCCAGCGCCGCCGCCTGAGGCCTCGCGCAGCCCTGGCCCGCGGCGGACCCGGCTGTCCTGGCCCCGCGCCATTCCCTTCACCCTCCGGCCGCGATCCGGCCGGCATTCCCCATGGAGTCGCCATGCGATTCATCCTTCCCTTCCTCGCCAGCCTCAGCCTGCTCGCCCAGCAGCCGCAGGCCGCGCCGGCCCCGGCCGTCCCCAAGCCCGCCCCGGGCCTGCACCGCTACATGGTGGTGCGGACCTGGCCCGCCGGAGCCCTCGACAACGTCGACGCCGAGGCGAAGTCCACGGTCAACAAGAACAACGCCCGATTCAAGGTCCGCTGGGTCCACTCCTACGCGGTCCCGGACCTCACGAAGACTTTCTGCATCTACGAGGGGCCGGATCCCAAGGCCATCCGGGATGCCGCCAAGGCCAACAACATGCCGGTGGACTCCATCACCGAGATCCCGAAGGTCTTGGAATCCCGCTGAGGAGCCATGACCGCGCACCCGGACGCCCTTGCGTTCTGGGCCTTCCCGGACCCGGTGCTGGCCGGGCCCGGGTAGGCGGCGCCAGGGCCTCAGTAGCTGCCCACCACCTCGTCCCAGCGCCCCTGGGCCCGGAGGATCGCCTCCGCCACCGCCCGCAGGACGCCGCGTCCGCCAGGGACCGGGACCACGAGGGGGCAGGCCGCCCGGACCTCGGGCACCGCGTCCTCGGGGCATGCGGCCAGGCCCACCCGGGTCAGCAGCGGCAGATCGTGGAGGTCGTCGCCCACGTGGGCGACCTGGTCGTAGGCGAGGCCGTGCTTCCCGCAGAGCTCGTCCAGGACGGGCAGCTTGGCGAGGTGGCCCGCGTAGCAGTCTTCGATGCCCAGGTGCTTCGCGCGGTTCCAGGTGGCAGGGCTGTCCAGGCCGCTGATGAAGGCCACGGGGATCCCCGCGCGCTGGAGCCACTTGACGGCCGCGCCGTCCCGGACGTGGAAGGCCTTCGCGTGGCCCTGGAAGTCCCCGTAGTGCAAGCTGCCGTCGGTGAGGACGCCGTCCACGTCAGTGCAGACGAGCCGGATCTTCGCCAAGCGGGCTGTGAGGTCGGTCACTGGGGCCTCCATGGCGCCATCATCCCATGCCAGCATGGGGGCCATGGGGCTCCTGGACTTCCTCGGACTCGGCGCGCGGGGCAGCGCCTGCGTGAGCGACGAGGAGGCCGAGGCCCTGGCCCGGGAGGGGGCGCTGGTGATCGACGTCCGCAGCCGGGCCGAATGGGCCCGCGGCCACTGCGACGGCAGCCTCTGCCTCCCCATGGACGAGCTGCCCGCCCGCCTCGGGGAGCTGCCCGCCGACCGCCCCATCCTGGTGGCCTGCGCCACCGGCGCCAGGGCGCGCCACGTGGCGGAGATCCTCCGCGCCCAGGGCTACGACGCCCGGGTGCTCGGACCCTGGCAGCGGAATCCCCGCTGCTTCGCCGCGCCCCGGCCCTGAGGCGGCCTCAGGCCCCGGCCTCCAGGGCGAGGGCCTTGGGGAACAGGATGTTGTTCTCAAGGTGGATGTGCTGGTGCAGGTCCGCCTCCAGGGCGGGAAGCGCGGCGTAGAGGGTGCGCCAGCTCTCGCAGGCGTCCTCGGGCAGGGCGAAGTCCCGGCTCACGTCGCGGATGCGGAGGAGCAGCTCCCCGCTCACCAGGTCGTGCTCGTGCTCCATGGCCCGGATGGGGTTGGCCACCGTGCCGAAGCAGCCGGCCGCGGGGCGGCCCTCCTCGAGGGCGCGGATGTAGGGGAAGAGGACCTGCTCCTCCTTCTGGAGGTGCGGGCCCAGGTCGTTGAAGAGGTCCTGGACCGTGGCGCGGATGAGCATCAGCTCGGGGTGGCGCTCCCCGTGGACCCCGGCCACCTTCGTCATCAGCGGCATGAGCCGGGCCATCTCCGCGCGGGTGAAGGCATGGTGCGTCTGGAGGAGGTGGTCGATGAGCTCGCCGGCGCTGGCCTGGCGCCAGTCCCGCCCCGGGTCGATGCCCGCCTGGCGGAGATCGTCCAGGTCCTCGAGGACCTTCTCCCCCGCGACGCCGGCGGCGGCCGCCGCCTCGCCAAGGGGGCGCTGGCCGCCGCAGCAGTAGTCCAGGCCGCGGGCCTCGAACACGCGCGTCGAGGCCGGGAAGCCCGATGCGATTTCGCCGAGAGGAGTATCAAGCGTGTAGGGCATGGAAGGAGGCTCCGGCTGAAGGGTGCCTCTAGGCTCGCTTGGGCTCCCTTCCACCGCATTGACTTGCATCAAGACTCGCCCGGTCGGGTTCAGGCCAGGGCGCCTTCAAGGGCCAGGGCCTTGGGGAACAGCACATTGTTCTCCAGGTGGATGTGCTGGTGCAGGTCCGCCTCCAGGTCCGCGAGCCCCATGAACAGGGACTGGTAGCTGCCGCAGGCGCCCTCGGGCAGGGCGAAGTCCCGGGACAGGTCGCGGATGCGGTGGAGCAGCTCGCCCACCTCGTCGTGCTCGTGCTCCATGGCGCGGATGGGGTTGACCACCGTCCCGAAGCAGCCCGCCGCGGGCCGGCCGCCGTCCAGGGCGAGGATGTACGGGAAGAGCACCTGCTCCTCCTTCATCAGGTGGGGCATGAGGTCGGCGGCGAGGGCCTGGAAGCACTGGCGGATGACCAAAAGCTCGGGATGCCGCTCGCCGTGGACGCCGGCGACCTTGGTCATGAGGGGCGTGAGCCGCGCGAGTTCGGTGCGGGTGAAGACGTGGTGGGTGGCCAGGAGGTACTCCACCACCTCGGTGAGCGAGGCCCCGCGCCAGTCCCGCTCGGTCCCGGTCCGCGCGGCCGTGAGCTCCTCGAGCTCCGCCAGGACCTTCGCCGGGGACAGGCCGGAGGCCTCGCAGGCCTCCCCGAGGAGGCGGTGCCCGCCGCAGCAGTAGTCGAGGCCGTGGGCCTCGAAGACGCGCATGGACGGGGGGAAGGCGGCGGCGATCTCGCCCAGGGCGGTGCGGGTGGTGAATTCCATGGGAGTCCTCCAGGCCGTGATCCGGCCTTTCCAGGCTCCTCCCGGACCGCGGCCTCCGCCTTGACATTGCGCAAGGGCCCCGGCGGAGCGGTTCCCCGGGGACCTCTTGGGGCCGGAGGCAAGTCCCGCCATCCTGGACGCCATGGATTCCGACCTCGAGCGCACCCTCGCCCGCGCCGCCCTCTTCGAGGGCTGGGAGCCGGAGGCCCTCCGGCCCCTGGCCGCCCAGGCCGCCACCCGGCGCCTTTCGAAGGGGGAGGCGGTGTGGCAGGAGGGGGAGGCCGCCGGGGCCTTCACAGTCATCCGGGCAGGGCTGGTGAAGATCCTCCGGCGCGCCCCGGACGGCGGCGAAATCATCATCGCCCTCTTCGGCCCCCGGGAGAGCATCGGCGACGCGGCTGTCCTGGCCGGGGGCGCCTACCCGGCCGCGGCGGTGGTCGCCAGCGAGGAGGCCTCCGTGGTGCGCATTCCGGCGGCGCCGGTGCTGGCGGCCATGCGCGACCGCGCCGCACGGGGGGAGGCCATGATCCGCGCCCTCGCGGCCCACAACCGCGCCCTCCAGGAGAAGATCCTCGTCTCGGGCTGCGCCACCGTCCCGCGCCGGCTCGCGGCCCTCCTCCTCACCCTCGCGGAGCGCTTCGGGGAGGAGCTTCCCGGCGGCGGCGCGGAGGTCCCGGTGGCCCTTTCCCGGGGGGAGCTCGCCCGTTTCGTCCACGCCACCCTGGAGACGGTGAGCCGCACCATGAGCGCCTGGGGCAAGTCGGGCCTGGTGGAGACCCGGGAGGACGGCTTCCGCATCCCGGATCCCGGGGCGCTGCGCCGGGTCCTGGACCCGGACGGGCCGCCTACTGGTAGGGCCCGACGAGGGTGAGGTCCACGGTCTGGGTCCGGCCCTCCCCGGTGCTGAAGGTGAAGCGGGCGGGGACCTTGCCCAGGTCCAGCAGGGCCTTGGGGAACTTCACGAAGAGGTCGGCCCGGACCTCCCGGCGGCCGGGCAGGGGCACGGGGTTGGTGGCGGTGACCACTTCCATGCCCCGGGCCTTCAGGTCGGGGGCCACGTCGATGCGCACCGCCAGCTCCCGGGAGGTCCGGTTGGTGAGGTCGAAGCGCAGGTGGTTGGTCACCAGGGGCTCGGCGCCCTCCGCCCGGATCTCCTGGTAGGGCGCGCCGCCGGCCCGGAAGGCCACCACGTCCACGTCCGAACGCAGGAGGAGCAGGGCGGCGAGGACGCCGGCGAAGCCCAGGGTGGCCCCGAGGTAGGCGAGGGGACGCGGGCGCAGGGGCTTCGGCGCCTCCCCCGCGAGCCCGGCCTCGGTGTCGTAGCGGATGAGGCCCCGGGGCTTGTCCAGCTTCTCCATCACGTCGTCGCAGGCGTCGATGCAGGCGGTGCAGGCGATGCACTCCATCTGCACGCCGTCGCGGATGTCGATCCCCGTGGGGCAGACCTGCACGCAGCGGTCGCAGGCCACGCAGTCGCCTTTGCCCTCGCCGGCGCCCTCGCCGGCCCCGCGCCTGGGCTCCCCGCGGGCGCCGTCGTACACGATGGCCTTGGAGTGGCGGTCCATCAGCACGGTCTGGAAGCGGCCGTAGGGGCAGAGGGTGAAGCAGAAGCGCTCCCGCAGCCAGGCGAAGTCCAGCAGCACGAAGGCGGTGATCATCACCATGGCCACGAAGAGCGTCCAGTTGGCCTTGGGGTCGTGGACCACGGCGGCCCTCAGGCGCTCGGTGCCGACGAAGTAGGCCAGGAAGCTGTGGGCGAGGACCAGGGCAACCGCGGTGAAGGCCAGCCACTTGAAGCCTTTCCGCAGGATCCAGTCCGTCTCCAGGGTCCGCTGGGCGAGGCGCAGGCGCGCCAGGTGGTTGCCCTCGATGGCCCGCTCGATGCGCCGGAAGAGGGCGGTGATGAAGACCGTCTGCGGGCAGGCGTAGCCGCACCAGACCCGGCCCCACAACGCGGTGGCGAAGCAGAGGGCGAAGGCCGCGGCGGCGATCACCAGGAAGAGCTTGGGGGCGTCGTGGGCCCAGAGGCTGAGGCCGAAGAGGGTGAAGCGCCGGTGGACGATGTCCAGCAGCACGGCCTGCTCGCCGCGGATCCTCACCCAGGGCAGGACGAGGTAGACCAGCAGCAGGACCAGGAAGACGCCGTGGCGGAGACGGTTCCACCGGCCCCGGACGTCGGCCGGATGGAGGAAGGAGAACCTGCTGCGTTCGGTCGCGGCGTCCATGGCGTCAGTTCGGGACGGCGTTCCCCTCGGGGGCCTTGGGGTTCGCCGGCGTCGTGCCCCGGAGGGAGCGCACGTAGGCGGCGATGGCGAGGATCTCCTCGGGCTGGAACTTGTCCTCCCAGGCGGGCATGCCCTTCTCCGTCACGCCGTCCTGGAGGGTGCGCACGAGGAAGGGCGTGGTGCCGTCCCCGTTGATCCAGAAGTCGTCGGTGAGGTTGGGGCCGGTCTGGCCGCCGCCGTCCTTGAGGTGGCAGGCGGCGCACTTGGCCTCGAAGTTGGCGCGGCCGCGCTGGAGGGCGGCGGCGTCCTTCTCCGCGAAGGCCACCTCCTGGGCGGTGAAGACCCGGGGCGGGTTGAGCTGGCGGACCAGCGCCGCGTGCTCCTTCTGGCCGGCGTCGAATTCCTGGGCGAGGCTGGGGCCGTCGTAGTGGTGGTAGTAGAGGAAGTAGCACAGGGCGAAGACGATGCTTCCCCAGAAGATGGCGTTGAACCAGGCGGGGGCCGGGTAGTCCAGCTCCTCGATGCCGTCGTACTCGTGGTCCAGCTTGGGATCGGGTCGGTTGAGGGCCATGGCTAGTCCTCCAGGGGCAGTCGGGACGCGCGGTCGAATTCGGCCCGGCGCTTCCGGCTGAAGGCCCAGGCGGCCCAGCCGGAGAACACGGCGATGAAGAGGAGCATCCCCACGATGGTCATCCCGACGTGGGGGAAGAGGGAGAGGACGGCCTGCTTCATTTCGCGGCCCCCTTCCCGAGGCGCTGCAGGTAGGCGATGAGGGCCACCACCTCCTTGTCCTCCATGGCCCGCGGCCCGCCCTGGGCGAAGAGCTTGTCGGCGATCTGCTTCGCCTGGGCCTGGGCCAGCGCGGACGCGTTCTGGACCTGCTCGGGGGTGTAGGGGATCCCGGTCTGGCGCAGCACCGCGAGGCGCCGCTGGAGGCCGGCGAAGTCGGTGCGGTCCCGCAGCATCCAGGTGTAGGAGGGCATGGTGGACTTCGGCGTCATCACCCTGGGGTCGTCCATGTGGCGGAGGTGCCACATGTCCGGGTACTTTCCGCCGACCCGGGCGAGGTCGGGGCCCGTGCGCTTGGAGCCCCACTGGAAGGGGTGGTCCCAGGCGCCGTCCGCGGCGGTGGTGGGCTTGCCGTAGCGCATGGCCTCGGGGACCGTGGGCCGGATCATCTGGGAGTGGCAGTTGTAGCAGCCCTCGCGGATGTAGATGTCGCGGCCCGCGATCTCAAGGGGCGTGTAGGGCTCGCCCTTGCCCTGGAGGCTGGCGTACTCGTGCATGGTGAGCGCGGGGAGGATCTCGATGATGCTGCCCACGAGGATGGCCATCAGGGAGAGCACGGTGAAGACCAGGGGCAGGCCCTCGAGGCGCCGGTGGGGCTTCTCGGGGCGGCCGTCGTCGAAGTGCTCCCGGCGCTTGACGGTGGGCACGGCCTCCTCGGCCGCCGGGGCGCCCTTGATGGTCATGACCACGTTGTAGAGCATCAGCACGAAGCTCAGCAGGAAGAGGGCCCCGCCGGCGGCGCGGACCCAGTACAGCGGCACGATGCGCACCACCGTGGCGATGAACTCGGGGTACATCAGCTTCCCGCGCTCGTTGAAGGCCTGGAGCATGAGGCCCTGGGTGATTCCGGCCGTCCACATGGACATCACGTAGAGCATGATCCCCACGAAGCCCATCCAGAACTGCATGTCGGCCAGCTTCTTCGAGTGGATCTCGCGGTTCCAGAGCTTGGGGACGAGGTAGTAGAGCATCCCGAAGCTGAGGAAGGCGTTCCAGCCCAGCGTCCCGCCGTGGACGTGGGCCACGATCCAGTCGGTGTAGTGCCCCAGCATGTTCACGGACTTCACCGAGAGGAGCGGACCCTCGAAGGTGGACATGCCGTAGAAGGTGACGCCCGCGGCCAGGAACTTGAGGGTCGGGTCGGTGCGCACCTTGTCCCAGGCGCCGCGCATGGTGAGCAGCCCGTTGACCGTGCCGCCCCAGGACGGGGCCCAGAGCATGATGGAGAACACCATCCCCAGGGTCTGCGCCCACTCCGGGAGCGCCGTGTAGAGCAGGTGGTGCGGGCCCGCCCAGATGTAGATGAAGACCAGGGCCCAGAAGTGGAGGATGGAGAGCCGGTAGCTGTAGATCGGCCGCCCGCAGGCCTTCGGCACGAAGTAGTACATGAGGCCGAGGAAGGGCGTGGTGAGGAAGAAGGCCACGGCGTTGTGGCCGTACCACCACTGGACCAGGGCGTCCTGCACTCCCGCGTAGGCGGAGTAGCTCTTGAAGAAGCTCACGGGGATGGCCACCGAGTTGACGATGTGCAGCACCGCCACCGTGATGATGGTGGCGATGTAGAACCACAGCGCCACGTACATGTGGCGCTCGCGCCGCACCCGGAGGGTCCCGAAGAAGTTCACGGCGAAGACGACCCACACCACGGCGATGAGGATGTCGATGGGCCACTCGAGCTCGGCGTACTCCTTGCCCTGGGTGAAGCCCAGGACCAGGGTCACGGCGGCGGCCACGATGATGAGCTGCCAGCCCCAGAAGTGGAGCTTCCCGAGGAGGTCGCTCCACATGCGGGCCTTGCAGAGCCGCTGGGTGGAGTAGTAGACCGCGGCGAAGACCGCGTTCCCGGCGAATGCGAAGATCGCGGCGTTCGTGTGCAGCGGGCGGAGCCGGCCGAAGCTGGTCCACGGGAGGCCGAAGTTGAACCGGTGGTCGGCCATCTGCACCGCCACCAGCACCCCGAGGAGGAAGGCGACGAAGGCCCACACGAGGGTGGCGACCACGAACTTCTTGACGATGGCGTCGTCGTAGGGCTTCAGGGGGGCGTCGTGGGCGTCCATGGCGTCTCCTTATTCGGGATGCTTGTCGTCGAGGAGCATGCGGACGGCGGGCGTGTCCCCGTCCGAGAACTGGTCGTGGCGGACGGCCCACACGTAGGCCGCGAGGAAGCCCAGGCCCAGGAGCAGGGCCAGGGGTACGAGGAGGATCACGATGCTCACGGGGCCTCCTGGAAGCGCTGGCGCACCGCCCGCGTGCCCCAGGCGCTGAGGAGGAGCACGCTGACGGAGCTGAGGGGCATGAGCACGGCCGCCGCGAGGGGGTTGATCCAGCCCCCCAGGGCGAGGACGCCGCCCACGGCGTTGTAGGCGATGGAGACGGCGAAGGTGCGCAGCAGCACCCGGCGCGTCCCCCGGCCCAGCACCACCAGGTCCGCGACGGCGCCGAGGTCCGGGCGGGCGAGGTAGATGTCCGCGGCCTTCAGGCTGAGGTCCATGCTTCCGTGCATGGCCAGGCCCACGTGGGCCTGGCGCAGGGCGAGGGCGTCGTTGGCCCCGTCCCCCACCATCAGGGTCCGGCCCCCGCCCACGCGGGCCGCCTTGGCCTCGGGGCCCTGGGAGGCGAGGCAGGCCGCCGGCGGCAGGCCCAGCTCGGATCCGAGGCGGGCCACCACGGCGGCGGAATCCCCGGACAGGATGAAGGGCCGGCAGCCCAGGTCCGCGAGGTCGCGGACGGCCTGGGGAGCCTCGGGCCGGGCCTGGTCCGTGAGGGCGGCGGTGGCCCGGAGCTGTCCGTCCACGAAGAGGCCCACGAGGGTGGCGGTGCCGTCGCCGCCGGGGACGGCCCGGACCTCCACCGGGAGGTGGCCCTGCCTGCCGCGCACCCCGAGGCCCGGCAGCTCCTCCCGGCCGGCGAGCTCCAGGGCGCCGGCGCCGCGGAGGTGGTGGCGCAGGGCGCGGGCGATGGGATGGAGGCTGTCCCGCTCCAGGGCGAGCACCAGCGCGCGGTTCTCCCCGGGATCCCCCGCCAGGTCGTCCCATTCGCGCACGGCCAGCACGCCCCGGGTGAGGGTCCCGGTCTTGTCGAAGCAGACCCGGTCCACTTCCGACAGCCGCTCGAGGGCCTCCCCGGACTTCACCACGTAGCCCTTGCGCCAGGCGCGGCCCAGGGCCCGGCTGAAGGTGAGGGGCGTGGCGAGGGCGAGGGCGCAGGGGCAGGTGACGATGAGCAGGCTGAGGGCGCGGTTGAGGCCCTCCAGGGGCGCCGTGCGGGCGAACCAGGCGAAGGCCGCGGCGGCGAGGACCAGCACGCCGAAGAGGAAGTGCCGGGCGACGCGGTCGGTGAGGCCCACCAGGGGCGGACGGGCCTCCTTCTCCAGGTCCCGCAGGATGCGGCCCAGGCGGCTCTCCCCGAGGGGCTCGGCCACCTCGAGGACGAAGGCCGGGCCCTCGTTCACCGTTCCGGCCCAGATCCGGTCGCCCTCCCGGGCCTCCACGGGCAGGGATTCCCCGGTGAGCCAGGCCGCGTTGATCTGGGTCCGCCCCTCCTGGAGCAGGCCGTCCGCCGGGACGCGCTCCCCGTGCTCGACCCGGACGCGGTCCCCGGCCCTCAGGGCCTCGGGGGCCACGTCGAGGACCGCGCCCCCCT
>JABLTH010044999.1_pt1 | contig 45329 bp, 44 predicted proteins | sample 7875711 | NCBI WGS metagenome assembly JABLTH01 (sample SAMN14941262, study PRJNA633318) | bioreactor metagenome | isolation source: bioreactor | place: China | collected 2019-03-05 | reverse complement strand
TTCCAGGGGGCGGCGGGGTTGAACAGAGGCGTCCGTGTGTGGCCGTAAGGTAGTCCCTTCCCCAGGGTCGTCAAGGCGGAATTTCTCAGGTTTTCCGGGCCTTCCGGGCCTGCCATGCTGGCGCCATGACCCTTCGATTGGACGGCTTGGAGTTGCGCAGGGCGGACGGGGTTCCCCTCCTGGCGCCGGTCTCCCTGGCGCTGGGCAAAGGGGACCGCCTGGGCCTGGTGGGGGAGTCGGGGAGCGGGAAGAGCCTGCTGGTCCAGGCCACCTTCGGCGTCCTGCCCCCGGGAACGGTCCAGTCCGGCGGCTCGGTGGAGGCCTTCGGGGTGCGGATGGACCGGGAGGGGCCCGGCCGGGACAGGATCCGCGGCGCGCGGCTGGCCTGGGTGCCCCAGGACCCCCTCCAGGCGCTGAATCCCTTCCTCCGGGTGCAGGACCACCTGAACCTCCTCCCGAAGGTGCACCGGCGGGAGGGGAAGGTTTCCACCCTGGCCCGCCTGGATCCCCTGCTGGAACGCCTGAGGCTTCCCCGGGACCGGGCCTTCTTGCGGAAGTACCCCGGCGAGCTGAGCGGGGGGCAGCGCCAGCGCCTCTGCCTGGCCATGGCCCTGAGCTGCGACCCGGAGCTGCTGATCCTGGACGAGCCCACCACGGCCCTGGACCCCACGGTCCAGGCGGAGTTCCTCTCCCTGATGCTGGAGCTGCAGGCAGAGCGCGGCCTGGGCTACCTCTGGATCAGCCACGACCTGGGCGTGGTGGCCGCCGTCACGGACCGCATCCTCGTGCTCTACGGCGGCCACGCCATGGAGGCGGGCCCCACGGCGCGCATCCTGGCCGCCCCGCGCCACCCCTACACGGCGAGGCTGCTTTCCGCCGCGCGGAAGGAACCCGCCGCGGAGAGCGGCTACCTGCCCGGCCCGGGCCTGCGGCCCGAAGGCTGCCCCTTCCGCGGGCGGTGCCCGGAGGAGGTTCCTTCCTGCGCGGCGTGGGGGCCGTGGCGGGGCGCGGAGGAGGACGGGCTGCGTTGCGAGGCCCCCTGAGGCGTGGCATGGCGCCACGCCCTGGGCCTGGCCGGGGCGTCCCGCCACCATGCCGGAGCGTCCCGGATCGAATCGGCGTGAACCTGCAGCCGTGCTTCCCGGCATGCATCCTGCTCGTTCCCGCGGGCAGCCCGCCCCCATCCCCGCCCCGGATCCCAGTCGAACGAAACCATGTACCAGTCCTACCTTGACCCTCCCGAGGACGTCACCGGGCCCTACGCGGTGGCGCCCATCCAGGCCGCAGCCCCCGCGCCGCGCCGGGGGCTCGCCTGGCTCACGGCCCTCGGGACGCCGGTCCTCCTCGCGGGACTCTTCGGAGGGCCGGCCGCCCGCAGGCCCCCGGGACCGCACCAGGAGACCAGGGAGTCGCTGCGGGTACAGCTTGCGGAATTCACGGAACCGCGTCCCGCGCCGAAGGTGCTATCCGATCCCCTTCCCAAGGCCCCCCCGGGCCCGGGACAGGGTCAGGGATTGCCAGGGACAGGACACCTGGAGGGGAATGGCGCCGTCGATCCCTTGCTCCAGCCCTTCCTGCGCCGGAATGGCGGGGAGGTGCCGGTCCCGGAAGTCCCCGTCAGGGCCGAACCGGACTCCGCAGGCCTGCTGGGGGATGCGAGCCTGCCGGTGGCCAAGGGCGGCAACGGCCTGGCCCGTGGCACGGGGCGGGATCCCGGGCGCGGAGGCGGGGGCGGCCTCCCCCGGGAGGAACTCCAGCCGGACTACCGGCTGGTGCTCGTGCATGAAGAGCCCGCCCGGTCGGATCTCAAGAGCGACGATCCAAGCCTGGCCCAGCCGGTCCTGGTGAGGGTCCGCATCGGCGAGGACGGCGTGCCCCTGAGCGCGACCGCCCTCTCCGGCCCGCCGCAGCTCTTCGACGTGTGCGTCCGGACGGCCCTCCGCTTCCGCTGGGAGCCCCTGGCTCCCCACGGGCTGAAGGCCCCCCAGGTCATCACCATCACCTTCCGGCCCTTCCTCATGCGTCCGCGCCCCTACCGCTAGGCCCGCCCCGTCCCCGCGCGTTCCACGGCTGCCGCGGGAATGAAAGCTAGAACGGACGGGCGTTTAGGGAGACAATGACCTGCAAGGCTCCGACGATGCGGACCTGGACCGAGGCCCCCATGCTCACCTTGCCCCTGATGACCGCGCTGACCTTCGACGACGTGCTGCTGCAGCCGGGCTACTCGGAGGTGCACCCGAACGCGGTGGACCTGGGCACGCGGCTGACGAAGGACGTGCGCCTGAACATCCCGCTCCTCTCGGCGGCCATGGACACGGTGACGGAAAGCCGCATGGCCATCGCGCTGGCGCAGCTGGGCGGGCTGGGCATCATCCACAAGAACCTCAGCATCGACCGCCAGGCCGAGGAGGTGGACAAGGTGAAGCGCTCGGAGTCGGGCATGATCACCGACCCCATCACCATCGCGCCCTCGGCCCCCATCCGCGACGCCGAGGCCCTGATGGCGAAGTTCCGCATCAGCGGCGTGCCGGTGGTGGAGAACGGCAAGCTGGTGGGCATCCTCACGAACCGCGACCTGCGCTTCGAGACGCGGTGGGACATCCCCGTGAGCGAGGCCATGACCAAGGACAAGCTGGTCACCGTCCCCGTGGGCACGACGCTCCAGGAGGCCAAGGCCATCCTCCAGCGGCACCGCATCGAGAAGCTGCTGGTGGTGGACGACGCGGGGGCGCTCAAGGGCCTCATCACGGTGAAGGACATCGAGAAGAGCATCGAGTACCCGAGCGCCTGCAAGGACGGCATGGGCCGCCTGCGGGTGGGCGCGGCGGTGGGCGTGGGCGCGGACCTGCTGGACCGGGCGAAGGCCCTGGTGGACGCCAAGGTGGACGTGCTCTGCCTGGACAGCAGCCATGGCCACTCCAGGGGCGTGCTGGAGGCCGTCCGCCGGGTGAAGGCGGCATTCCCCCAGACCGGGCTCATCGCGGGCAACGTGGCCACCTACAAGGGCGCGAAGGACCTCATCGAGGCGGGCGCGGACTGCGTGAAGGTGGGCATCGGGCCGGGCTCCATCTGCACCACCCGTATCGTCACCGGCGCGGGCATGCCCCAGGTGACGGCGGTGGCGGAGGCCTCGCGGGCCTGCCGCGAGGCCGGGGTGCCCTGCATCGCCGACGGCGGCATCAAGTTCAGCGGGGACGTGGCCAAGGCCATCGCCGCAGGCGCGGAGGCCGTGATGATCGGCAGCCTCTTCGCGGGCACCGACGAGGCGCCCGGCGAGACCATCTTCTACCTGGGGCGCACCTTCAAGGCCTACCGCGGCATGGGCAGCCTCGGCGCCATGAAGTCGGGCTCCAAGGACCGCTACTTCCAGGAGGGCAAGGAGGACACCAAGCTCGTCCCCGAGGGCATCGAGGGCCAGGTCCCCTACAAGGGCCGCATGGCCGACCTCGTCACCCAGCTCATGGGCGGCCTGCGCGCCGGCATGGGCCTCAGCGGCGGCAAGGACATCGCGGATTTCCAGGAGAAGGCGGTGTTCGTGCAGATCACGGGGGCGGGATTGAAGGAAAGCCACGCCCACGACGTGATGATCACCAAGGAAGCGCCGAACTACCGGATGGATTGAGCCGGCCGCGACAGGACCGATGGACCATCCGGGCGGATGGCATCGGTCGAAGGGACAAGGTGTTCAATGAGCACCTCGATCAACCACGGCGGCTTCATGCCGTGGTTGATCGAGGTGCCGCCAAGCGATAGCGCGGCAGGCCGAGGAAGGGATCTCCCGAGGCTCCATGACGGTTGGGGAGGAACGGCCGCGGGTTGAAGGTCGGCCGGTTGGCCGGGGCGGCCGCGGGTTGAAGGTCGAGCGGTTGGCCGGGGAGGCCGCAGGTTGAAGTTCGACCGGTTGGCCGGGGCGGCCGTTCCTGGGACCCTTCGGCCCTGGGCGCGCTTCGCTTGCCTGGCACCCTCGTCTGGCATGGATCGCAGACTGCGCGATCCATGCCAGCCAAGGGTGCTCTTGGAAGGTCAAGGTCAACGGCGAAGTCAAGGTCAACGGCAAGGTCAAGGTCAACTGCGAGGTCAACGGCAAGGTCAAGATCAAGGTCAACAGCGAGGTCGCCTTCACGGTCGAAACCGACGTCTGCCCAAGGAACGACCCAAGCCCAACCCCGCTCCGGACGCCGCGCCCGCGCCCGAACCGCCGCTCCGCACGGGCGGCAACCACGCCCGCCCCAATCCCGGTAGCCTAGAACACGAGCCACTGCCGCCGAGGTCCCGATGTCCCTGCTCGTGACGAACGCCCGGATCCTGGATCCCGCCCAGGGTCTCGACTCCCCTGGATCGCTCCTCGTCGTCGACGGGACGGTGGCCGCCGTCGGGCCCGATGCGGCCAAGGATCCCCGCGCGGCGGGGGCGGAGACCCTCGACGCGGGGGGGAAGGTCCTGGCGCCGGGGTTCATCGACCTGCACGTGCACTTCCGGGAGCCGGGCCAGGGGCGCAAGGAGACCATCGAGACGGGATCGAAGGCCGCCGTCGCGGGGGGCTTCACGACGGTGTGCGCGATGCCGAACACGAAGCCGGCGAACGACAGCGTGGCCATCACGGAGATGATGCTGACCCGGGCCAACAAGGCCGGGCTCTGCCGCTACTTCCCCATCGGCGCGGTGACGAAGGGCCTGGCGGGCGAGGAGCTGGCGGATTTCGGGACGCTCAAGGACGCGGGCTGCGTGGCCTTCAGCGACGACGGGCTGCCGGTGATGAACTCCGAGGTCATGCGCCGGGCGCTGGAGTACACGGCCTGGCTGAAGGTGCCGGTGGTGGCCCACGAGGAGGACAAGCACCTCTCGGGCAAGGGCTACATGCACGAAGGGGCCGTCAGCGCGTCCCTGGGCTGCCTGGGCATCCCGTCGGCGGCGGAGGAGGCCATGGTGGCCCGGGACATCGTGCTCGCCGAGCACACGGGCGGGCACCTGCACCTGGCCCACATCAGCACCGCGGGCAGCCTGCGCATGATCCGCGAGGCGAAGGCGCGGGGGCTGAACGTGACCTGCGAGGTGACGCCCCACCACTTCGCGCTGACCGATAAGGAGCTGCGCCGCTTCGACTCGGACTACAAGATGAACCCGCCCCTGCGCAGCGAGGCGGACCTGGACGCGGTGCTGCAGGCCATCGCCGACGGCACCGTGGACGCCATCGCCACCGACCACGCCCCCCATGGCTGGGACGACAAGGAGGTGGAGCTGCCCATCGCGGCGTTTGGCGTCATCGGCCTGGAGACCGCCTTCCCGTTGACGCTCGCGCTCCTCGTGAACACCGGCGTGATCAGCCTCAGCAAAGCGATCAGCCTCCTCACCTGGGAGCCCGCCAAAGTCTTCCACCTCGACGAGCAAGGCCTCGGCACCCTCAAGCCCGGCAGCCCCGCCGATTTCACGCTTCTAGACCTCGACGCCAAGATCCAGGTCGACCGCGCCTTCATCCAGAGCAAGAGCTACAACACGCCGTTCAAGGGGTGGGAGTTGCCGGGGAAGGTGGTGGGGACGTGGATGGGGGGGACGCGGGTGTGGGGATGAAGTCCTCCCCTCCGCGGCTTATTAGGTGTACCTAATTCCGGGCGAGATCTGTATATGCCTTCCCTATCAATGCCTCCCAACTCAATCAACCGGATTAGGCCAACCTGCTGGTCCTGGATCCGGTTGTACTAATGGAAAGTTAGGCCGCGTCCCCAGATTCAACACCAGGAGCCGTACCAAGTGTCGCGAAGCATTCACATGACAGCTCGACGATTGGTCATGACGAACCGAAAGTCGGATCTCACCCCCGACAACGGCGACCTCAAGGACCTTGCGAAGAAATACCGCTACAGGCGGGTTGAACATCATGAGCGCCAACTCAAGTCAGCCCTTCAGCAGAATGAGGATCTTCCAATCCTTCTGGCCCCACCCTCGGAAGCCGAGTGAGCGGCGAAACCTCTCGTTCAACTCGGACCCGGCTACGCCGGGTCGGTTAACTTCATCCGTTAGGCCGCCAACCCAGGAGAGTCTTTCTTGAGCCTTCAGAACACCATCAAATCCGTAGTTCTTGGCTTATCAGTGACATCGGTAGGATTTGCCGAGCAGCCCAAGGTTCATGTCTCAGGCATCTACAGCACCCTCAAATTCAATGACGACGCTGGCGATTTGAATGGCATTGAGGTGTTCATCTTCGTTGCAGGCGAGCACATGGTTCTGTACCAGGAATCAATTGGAGAGCCGGTTGCTCCCTCACTCGTGAAAGCCCAAGTGAATGGGGATTCCATTCAGTTCACTGTCCCTGGAATCGGCGGCGGCAAACGCACATTCAAGGGCACCATCACCAAGACTCATCTGGTCGGGAGATTCGTAGGCTCCGACGAACTTATCAAGCTCCCCAGAAAGAGTAGCTACTGGCAGTAACATGGTCGGCCTAACCACCCGTTCAACCCAGGCCCAGCAGCGAGTTGGTGCCAGGCTCTCTCTTGCTCGGGCTTCCTCGTCTCTGTTCATCCTCCGGCCCGCTGCTGGGCCGGTTAACTTCGATCGTTAGGCATCACGAACATGAACAGTGCAGTGCTCCTCGAACACATTTACGTCGATGACGATGGGAATGATCACGTCAAAACCATTGGCCTGTATCGAACGATTGAGGCAGCAAGAGCTGCGGTTGAGCGTCTAAAAATCAAACCTGGCTTCCGCGACAATCCAAGCATCATCGATCCAGAACAAGACGAGAATGAATCGGGCTTTTACCTGAGCACATACGAGTTCGATAAAGACCACTGGACAGAGGGGTTTGGATGGGAGGACGAAGGACATGATGCCTAACAATGCGTTCCGCTCGGGCGGATCTCACGCCGCGCGCGAGAACCGCCGGTGAACGCGGGCTTTAGGTCTTCTTGCTTGAGCCGCTGCCAGAGGCCTTCGGCTCCCTCCCATGAAAAGCCTGTGATCAGTCTTCACGGCGGCAAAAACACTTTGATTCGCCTGAGGTCATTTGAATGACGAACAATCTCAGCCCAATCCTGTCTCCCCGCGACTGTGCACCCCTGCCCCGTCTGGCTCTGGACGTGCCCTCAGGGCTGGTCGGCCGGTGGAAGGTCGAAGGCTACACTACGCACTACGACATCGCTCCTAACGGGAAGTACTTCATCGTCGGGACCGGCTGCACCTGGGCGCTCCTGGATTCCGGGAACACGCTCGATCTCTGCGGCGATTTCTACATGCGCGTGTGGGGGTCGCCGGACACGATCGTCGGCGTCTGGCGATCGGCAGATGGCGAGGATCTCACCCTGCGGGAGGATGGCTCGTACACCAGCCATTGGGCGGACCAGATGGATTACTGGGGCAGTTACGAAGTCTCTGGCTCCGCGATCATCATCCGGGAACTCCGGGCGGTGCTGTCCGTCAGCGGCAACGCCATGACCTTCGAGGCCCTCTACCTGCCCGATCAACCCGGCACGTTTTCCATCGACAGCACGGATCAGTGGACCTTCATCCCTGCGGTCGGAGATCCAACCCTCTACACGAGGGTCGCTTCGTGAGCCGGCCCATCCCGGTCCGAACCCTGCGCGATTTCCGGTAGGCTGGTCCCCATCACGGAGCCCCCCATGCCCAAAATCACCGGAATCGGCGGCGTCTTCTTCAAGAGCACGGGCGACCCGAAGGCCCTGGCCGACTGGTACGCCACCATGCTCGGCATGACCTTCGAGCCCTGGGGCGGCGCGCTGCTGCGCTGGACCGAGGACGCGCAGGTGGACGGGGGCGTAACCGTGTGGAGCACCGCCAAGCCGGACACGAAGTGGTTCAGCCCGAGCGAGTCGAGCTTCATGATCAACTACCGCGTGGACGACCTGGAGGGCCTGCTGGCGCACCTGCGCGCCCACGGCGTGGCGATCCTCCAGGGCCCCGACGTGGACGACAACGGTTCCTTCGCGTGGATCCAGGACCCCGACGGCAACAAGGTCGAACTGTGGGAGCCGAAGGCCATGCCGGCCAAGGACGGCGAGGCCTGACGCCCGATGACCTCCCCGAGCCCCCTCCCCGCCTGGCACGCCCTCATCGAGGCCCGCGACCCCTCGCGCCTGGACGCCCTGCTGGCCGACGACGCGGTCTTCCACTCCCCGGTGCTCCACACGCCCCAGGCCGGCAAGCCCCTCGTGAAGGGTTACCTCGCCGCCGCCATCGGCATCCTCGGCCAGGCCTCCTTCCACTACGTGCGTGAAGTCGTGGGCGACCGGGACGCCGTGCTGGCATTCGAGGTGGAGCTGGACGGCCTCCTCGTCAACGGCGTGGACCTGATCCGCTGGAACGACGCGGGCCTCATCACCGACTTCAAGGTCATGATCCGGCCCCTGAAGGCCATCCAGCTCGTACAGGCGAAGATGGCGGAGGCCTTGGCCCGGCGGGGCTGAGACCCCCGGTTCTTCCAATCCTGCGGCGCCGCCTGGAACCTCCGTCACCGATTCCAGGTTCCACCCCTGGCACAGCCCCCGGAAGGCACGGATCCTGGAACCAGCCCGTGAACCCCAGGGCCCCGCGGCGGGTCCCCAGCCTGGAGGTGCGCCATGGGAACCCTTTCCGCCTCGCTGATCCTCGTGGCCGCCCTCGCCGGCACCGCCCTTCCCGCCCAGGACGCGCCCCAGCCCCCCGCCCAGGCCGAGCCCCCCACCCCGGCCCCGAAGAACCCGCCCCCGCCCCCGCCCAAGGCGCGGCCCGCGCCGCCGACCACCGCCCCCGAGGCCGACCGGGACGGCGGCCAGTGGGTCTACACCGAGCAGCATGGCTGGGTCTGGATGCCCTATGGCGAGGACTGCATCCATGAATCCGACGACGGCGGGCCGCCCCACATGTACCTCTACACCGAGGACTTCGGCTGGTGCTGGGTGCTCGCCCCCTGGCTCTGGGGCTGGGGCCCCCGGCCCTGGTTCGGGCCCCTGGGCCACCACCGCTACGTCTGGTGGGGCGTGGGCCTCGGCCACTGGTACGGCTTCAGCGGCCATCCCCACGGCTGGACGCACCCCGGCCGCGGCGTCTGGCGGGACGGCCACTGGATCGGCGGCCGCGGCCTGAGCCGGCCTGCCGTGCCCGGCTGGCGGAGCGCCACCCCTTCCCCCCGGGGCCGTCCGGGGGGCGCCTTCCAGGGCAGCCCGGGGCGGAGCTGGAGCGGCGGCGGCAGCCGCGGCCGCCATCGGTGAGTCGAACCGCGCAGACCCGCCCCGCCCGTCCCTCGCCCCGGTCCGGGGGCCAGCTCCCGCCCGGCCCATGACCCGGCTCCGCGCCCTCCAGGCCGACCTCACGACCCTGGCGGTGGACGCCATCGTGAACGCCGCCAATTCCAGCCTCCTGGGGGGCGGCGGCGTGGACGGCGCCATCCACCGCGCCGCCGGTCCCGGCCTCCTCCACGAGTGCCGCCTCCTGGGCGGCTGCCGCACCGGCGACGCCAAGCTGACGAAGGGCCACGGCCTCCCCGCCCGCTTCATCCTCCACACCGTGGGCCCCGTCTGGCGCGGCGGCGCCCAGGGGGAGCCGGACCTCCTGGCCTCCTGCTACCGCCGCTGCCTCGAACTCGCCGAACGCCACCGCCTCGCCACCCTCGCCTTCCCCTGCATCAGCACCGGCATCTACGGCTACCCCGCCGACCTCGCCGCCGACCTGGCGGTGGCCGCCGTCCGGGAGGCCCTGCCGGCCTGCCCCGCGGTGGCCGAGGTGACCTTCTGCTGCTTCAGCGCCGGGGACCTCGCCCTCTACGAGGCTCGGCTGGCGCGCCCCTGAATCCCCACCGGCTCTGGGATACTGCCCCCATGGCGACGTCCAAGCTGCCCCCGGGCTTCCCCTTCACCTGGCGCTGGGCCGCGGTGATCGGGCTCGTGGCCGTGGCGGGGCTCGGCGTCTTCCTCATGCTCGTGCAGTTCATGCTGGTGATGCTCTCCCCGGCGGGCAGCTGGCACCGGCCCGGGTGGTCCCAGGTGGAGATCACCCTGCTGGACAAGGACGACCAGGGGCAGCTCACCGGCAAGGCCTGGGGCAAGGTGGAGGGCGACTTCAAGGCCCTGCGCTTCGACAAGGGCGAGGCCGCGAAGCTGCGGGTGGACGACGAGGTCTGGGTCCTCGACAACTACTTCGCCGGCGGCGTGCGCCCGGACCAGTTCATCCTCACCCCCTGGCGCCTCCTGATGGAGTACCCCCAGCCCCTCGTCGCCCTCGCCCTCTTCCTGGCCTGGCGCCTGGGCCGCGCCCAGCGCCGCCTGGACGCCGTCGTCCCCGACATCCCGCGGAAGGTCTGGAAGGACGACTTCCACGAGCGCTCGAAGCGCTTCGCACCGCCGGAGCCCAAGGAGGAACCGTGATCCCCGCCGCCCTCGCCGTGGCCGCCCTGTCCATGACCACCCCCGGCCAGGCCGCCCCCGGCCCGGCCGCCCCCCTTCCCCCGGACCTCGCTGCCGTGTGGAAGGACTTCCAGGCCGCCCTCAGGGCCGACGACCCGGCCGCCCTGGCGAAGGTCACCCGCTTCCCCCTGCGCAGCAACGAGTTCGGCGGCCCCGTGAAGGACGCGGCCCTGCTGAAGCAGCGCTGGGGGCGGTTCTTCCCCGCGGACCGCAAGGCCGGGCTCCTCAGGGCGCCCCTGGAGCGCACCGAGGGCGCGAAGGACACCTTCGAGGCCTTCACCGACGCCGGCGGCCTGCCCATCCGCTTCCTCTTCACCCGGACGAAGGCGGGCTGGCGCTTCAGCGCCGTGGACAACATCAACGAATGAGCGGCCCGCGCCTCGAGACGCCCAGGCTGAGGCTCCGCCCGCTGGCGCCGGAGGACGACGCCTTCGTGCTGGAGCTCCTCAACGAGCCGGACTGGCTGCGCTTCATCGGCGACCGGGGCGTGCGCACCCTGGCGGACGCCCGGCGCTACATCGACGAGGGCCCTTCGGCCATGCTCGCCCGCCACGGCGTCGGGCTCCTCGCGGTGACCCTGAAGGAGGACGGCGTCCCCGTGGGCATCTGCGGGCTGCTGAAGCGCGACAGCCTGCCGGATCCGGACCTCGGCTACGCCCTCCTCGCCCGCCACACGGGCCGGGGCTACGCCCGGGAGGCCGCCGCCGCCGTGCTGGCCTGGGCCCGGCGGGACCTCGGCATCACGCGGGTCCTGGCCATCACCTCCCAGGGGCACGCCGCCTCCGCGGCGGTGCTCCTCGACCTGGGCTTCCGGCGCGAGGGGCTGCGGCGGATGCCCGGGGAGGACGAGAATGTGGCCCTGTTCGCCCTGGACCCGGAGGAGGCCCCATGACCCTGGACTGGAACGCCCGCACCGCCCTCGTGACCGGCGGCGCCTCCGGCATCGGACGCGCCACCGCGCTGCGCTTCGCCGCGTCCGGGGCGCGGGTGGCGGTGAGCGACCGGGACCTCGAGGGCGCCAGGGCCGTGGCGCGGGAGATCGAGGCCCAGGGCGGCCGCGGCCTCGCCCTGGCCCTGGACGTCACCGACGAGGCGGCCTGGGGGGCCGCCACCGGGGCCGCCCTCGAGGCCTTCGGGGCCCTGGACCTGCTCGCGCACTGCGCCGGCATCTCCGAGGGCTCCCCCGTGGAGGAGACCTCCCTGGAGGCCTGGCGGAGGGTCCTGGCGGTGAACCTGGACGGCGCCTTCCTGGCGGTGAAGCACGGCATCCTCGCCCTGCGCCGCCACCCGGAGCGGCAGGCCCGCGGGGGCAGCATCGTCCTCGTGTCCTCGGCCTCAGGCCTCAAGGCCTCCCCCGGTGCCGCCGCCTACGGTGCCAGCAAGGCTGGCGTCCTGATGCTGGCGAAGGCCGCCGCCCTGGAGTGCGCCCGGGCCCGGGACGGGATCCGGATCAACGCCGTGGCCCCCGCCGGCGTGAAGACGCCCCTGTGGTCCACCATGCCCTTCTTCCAGGCCCGGGTGGCGGAGGCCGGGGCGGCCGCGGCCTGGGCCGAGCTGGAGGCCCTGCAGCCCCTGGGGCGCTTCGCCGAGCCCGACGAGGTGGCCCAGGCCATCCTGCACCTCTGCGCCAGCCCTACCGCCACCGGGGGTGTGCTGGTGCTCGACGGCGGCTACACCGCCTAGGCCCCCCAGGACCGCCTAGGCCCGGCCCATCGCGTACATCAGGATCGCGCCGGCGGCGGCGACGTTCAGGCTGTTCACCCCCCCCTGCATGGGGATGCGCACCCGGCGGTCGCAGCGGGCCAGCCAGGCGTCGTCGAGGCCCGGCCCCTCCTGGCCCAGCACCAGGGCCGTGCGCGCCGCGGGCTCCCAGGCCCGGGCGTCCACGCAGCCCTCGCCGGGATGGGCGGCCACCACCTCGGAGCCCGGCTCCGAGCGCCAGGCCTCCAGCCACGCCTCCGGATCCGGCTTCTGCCAGACGGGGATCTTCCAGACCGCGCCCATGGAGACCCGCACCGTGCGGCGGCTCCAGAGGTCGGGGCCCGGCCCCGCCAGGACGCCGTCCATGCCCAGGGCGGCGGCGCTGCGCACCAGCAGCCCCAGGTTCTCGGGGTCCTGGAGGCGGGGGAGCACCAGCAGGCGCGGGCAGGTCCGGAGCTTGCGCTCGGCGGGTTCCGGGGGCACCGCCACGCAGGCGAGGACCCCGCGGTGGAACTCGAATCCCACCAGGCCGGACAGTTCCGCGCCCTCCAGGGCGATGAGGTCCGCCCCCGGGGGCAGGCGGTCCCGGTAGCCCTCCGCCGCCGCGCGGGTGGCCAGGAGGGAGACCATCCGCAGGCGCCCCCCGGCCGCCGCCCGCAGGGCCTCGTCCACCAGGAGGCGGCCCTCGCAGAGGAAGCACATCCCCTGCCCCGGGACCTCCCGGGCCCCGGCGGCGCGGAGGTCGCGGAAAGGCTGCAGGCGGGGATCGGCGAGGGCGTCCATGGGCCCCATTGTGGGAAGGTGCGACGCCGTCCCGGGCGTGAAAGTGCGCGGCGCCGGTCACGGTTGAGGTGGTGGCGGTAGGATCGGGATTCCGAACTTTCAAGCTGTTCCCGTCGTTTCAACGGAGGCGCGCCATGGCCCACCGCAAGCTGCCCCGCCACCTCACCTGGCTGGAATCCTTCGCCGCGGCGGTGGAGACGGGCACCCTCGAGGGGGCGGCCCAGCACCTGGGCGTGGCCCGCTCGGTGGTGAGCGAGCACCTGCGGGCCCTGGAAGCGGCCGTCACCGGCGGCGAGAGCCTCATCGAGCGCGGCCCGGGGAAGCGCTTCAAGCTCACCCCCCGGGGCGAGCGGCTCTACGCCGCCGCCCAGGCGCCCCTCCACGCCCTGGACCTCAAGCGCCTCCAGGATTCCGCCTCCCTGGAGCCCAGCCTGCGCCTGGGCCTGAACCCCACCCTCTCCTCGCTGCTGCTGGAGCCCCTGGCCCAGGAGCTGTCCCGGCGCGGGATCAAGCTGGAGGCCAGCTTCGGGGGGGCCTTCGACCTCGTCCGGCAGGTCCAGACCCGGCAGCTGGACCTGGCCCTGGGCTTCACGCCCCTCCCCCCCCACCGGGGCGTGGAGCCCGAGGTCCTGGCCCGCCTGCCCTTCGTCGTCCTGGCCGCGCCGGGCTCGGCCCTGGCGGCGCGGGCCGGGGCGCGCCGCCGGCTCCGGGTGAAGGACCTCGCCGGCCATCCCTTCGTGGACTGGCTGCGGGACGATCCCTACGGGGGCGCCAATTCCGCCCGCTTCGCCGGGGCCGGGATCGCGGTGGCCGAGGCCGCGCGGGTGGAGAGCTTCCTGCAGCTCTACCCCGCCCTGCGGGCCTACCGGGCCGCGGCCATCGCCCCGGACCTGCGGGCGCTGGCGCCCTTCCCCAGGGACCTCCTGGCCTGGGAGCTGGTGGAGGAGGATCCCCAGCCCGTGGAGGTGGTGGCCCTGGCCCCCAGCGGGGGCAGCAGCGCCGAGGCGGCGGTGTGCCTCCGGGCCCTGCGGCGCAAGCTGGGCTGAACCGAGTATTCGTCGTTATTCAGACTTTTAATTCGATCTTTTTTGGTTTTCCGGTTCTCAACGGGGCCCTACGGTGGAGCATCGAGGTCCCCATGACGCCCACCCAGGCCGCCATCGACAAGCTCCCCGCCCACCTGCGCCGCTACGTGGTCTCCCAGGACTACGACGCCTACACGCCCCGGGACCACGCCGTGTGGCGCCACATCATGCGCCGCCTCACCGGCCACCTGAAGGACAGGGCCCACGGCAGCTACCTCCAGGGCCTCGAGGCCACGGGCATCGGCCTGGAGCGCATCCCCAGCCTCGACGAGATGAACCTCCGCCTCGCCACGCTGGGCTGGAGCGCCGTGGCGGTCCGGGGCTTCATCCCCCCGGCGGTGTTCACCGAGCTCCAGGCCCTGCGGGTGCTGGCCATCGCCGCGGACATCCGCACCTACCAGCACGTGGAGTACACCCCCGCCCCGGACATCGTGCACGAGAGCGCCGGCCACGCGCCCATCATCGCCGACGCGCGCTACGCCGAGTACCTCCGGCGCTGCGGCGTGGCGGGCTTCAAGGCCATCGCCTCCGTGGAGGACGAGGCGGTCTTCCAGGCCATCCGGAACCTGAGCGTGGTGAAGGAGGACCCCAGCGCCACCCCCGACGATGTCGCCCACGCCGAGGAGCGGCTCCACGCCGCCTCCGCGAGCCGGCGCTACGTCAGCGAGAACACCCGCGCCTCGCGCCTCTACTGGTGGACCGCCGAGTACGGCCTGGTGGGCGACCTGGCCTCGCCGAAGATCTACGGCGCCGGCCTCCTCTCCTCCATCGGCGAGGCGGAGCACTGCCTCTCCCCGGAGGTCCGCAAGGTGCCCCTCAGCCCCGCCTGCGCCGACACGGAGTTCGACATCACCCGCATGCAGCCCCAGCTCTTCGTGGCCCGGGACTTCGAGCACCTCTTCGAGGTCCTGGACGCCTTCGAGGCCACCATGGCCTGGAAGCGGGGAGGCGACTACGGCCTGGAGGAGGCCCTCAAGGCCCGCACGGTGAACCACCTGGTCCTTTCGAACGGCCTTGAACTGACCGGCAAGGTGGCGGAGCTCTTCCAGGCCCCGGGCCGGGGCGGCCTCCTCGCCACCGCCCTCGCCCGGGTGGAAGGCCCCCTGCTCCTCTCCCGGGAGGGCCGCGCGGAGGGCCGGCCCTGGTCCGGCGAGGCCCTGGTGGCCTTCGGGCGCGGGCAGCTGCCCGACCGGGGCGCCTTCAGCCTGGCCCTGGAGGGCGGCCTCTTCCTCACGGGCTACAAGGTCGGCGAGCAGGAGGTGATCAACCTCCGGGCCCACCTGGACGGCCGGCCTCTGGACGTGCCTTCCTGGGCCCTGCTCCTCCTCAGCGAGGGCCTGCCTTCGGTGGCCGGCGGCCCCGCGGATCCCGGCGCCTGGGACCGCTGGTTCGGGGCCAGCAACGCCTTCGCCGAAGGGGAGGCGGAGGCCGTGGCCCGGGCCCGGAAGGCCGAGGCCCTGCCCGCCGACCTGGCGGAGGCCTACGAGGCGCTCCGGGCCCTGCGGACGTCCGGCGGCGCGGATCCCGGGGCGGTGGCCCGCATTGCGCGCCGGGCCCGGGAGGCCGATGATTGGCTCCTGCTGGAGGAGGCGGAGGAGCTCCTGCAGCCCCTCGCAGGAGCCCGCCCATGAACCTTCCCGCAGGATGGATCCAGCAGGAGAACGCCCTCTGCCGGGAGATCCGGACCCCGGACTTCATGACCGCCTTCAACATGGTCAGCGCCCTGGTGGGCCCCGCGGAGGGCCTGAACCACCACCCGGACCTGGCCTTCGGCTGGGGCTACGTGCGCATCCGGCTCACCACCCATGACGCCGGGGGCGTGACCGGCAAGGACGTGGAACTGGCCGGGGCCATCAACGAGGCCCTGAAGCCCTTCGCAGTCTAGGCCGCCCGCCGACCTATCCTGGAGCTTTGGGGAGCCTCCATGGACAGGGCGGAACTGGAGAGGGCGATCAAGTCCTTCCCCTACTGGTACCACCGCATCGAACTGCCCCAGGGTGTGGTGACGCCGGGCTGGGCGCCCCTCAACGTCCAGGCCTACGGGCTTCCGGAGCGTCTGGACGGGCAGCGGGTGCTGGACGTGGGGGCCTGGGACGGCTTCTGGACCTTCGAGGCCCTGCGCCGGGGCGCCCGGGAGGTGGTGGCCATCGACGACTTCTCCGACCACATCGGGCGCCTGGCCCCCGGCGACCGGCGGGCCTGGGGGACCTTCGACCTCTGCCGGGAGGCCCTGGGCCTCGGGGAGGACCGCTGCAGGCGCCTGGAGATGGACGTCTACGCCGCCTCCGAGGAGCGCCTCGGGCGCTTCGACCTGGTGCTCTGCTTCGGCGTGCTCTACCACCTGCGCCATCCCCTCCTCGCCCTGGACCGGCTCGCCGCCCTGTGCGACGGCCAGATCCTCGTGGAGAGCGCCATCCTCGACGACTTCAGCCCCTACAACGGCGGCTTCGGCCGGGGCTATCCCGGCGGGCAGATGGTGATGGAGTTCTACCCCGGCGACCAGTACGCGGGGAACCCCACCAACTGGTGGGCGCCCACCCTCGCCTGCCTGGAGGCCATGGTGGGGTCCGCGGGCTTCGACGCCACGGCCTCCTGGAAGCTCGTCCCCGTGCCCCGGGAGCTCCCCCTGCTCCGGGGCTTCGTGCGGGGCCGGAAGGCTAGCGGAAGAGCCAGCGCTTGATGGCCTGCACCGTGGTGTCCCGCCCGATCTCGGCGATGCTCTCCGCCAGCGGGATCTCCTTGGGGCAGGCCTTCACGCAGTTCTGCACGTTGCCGCAGTCGGCGATGCCGCCGTCCCCCATCAGGGCCTCCAGACGCGCCGCCCGCCCGGCCTTGTCGGTGCCGAGGAGGTTCGCGAGGCGGGCCTCGTGGAGCACCGCCGCGCCGATGAAGGGGACGGCCCGGGCCTCCGAGGCGCCGTAGTTCGGGCAGGCCTCCAGGCAGGCCCCGCAGGCCACGCAGGCCGAGAGGTCCTGGGCCCGGGGGGGATCGGCGGCGCGGGCCTCCCCCATCTCGGCGTCCACCCGCAGGAGGTCCCGGCCCACGCGGCTCCGGTCCACCACCAGGTCGCGCACCAGGGGGAAGCGGGACAGGGGCTCCACGGTGATGAGCCCGTCCCGGTCCGCCGCGGCTTCCAGCAGGGTCCCGCAGGCCATGCGGGCGCGGCCGTTGATGAGCATCGCGCAGCTGCCGCAGGCCTCCTCCAGGCAGGAGGCCTCCAGGGCCACCGGCGTCCCGGGACCCTCGGCCAGGAGCGCCCCCAGCACGGTGCGTCCCCCGGGATCCGGGACCTCCCGCACCTCCCAGTGCACGGGCTGGCCGGGCCCCTCCTGGCGCCGGATCCGGAGGCGGATGTTCATGGCCGCACCGCCGCCAGGATCGCGCCCCCGCGGACGTGGACGTCCACGGGCGCCGGCTGGCCCGCCCGGGCGCGCCGCGCGGCGAGTTCGGCCCGGGCCCAGGCCAGGACCGCCGGGAAGTCCAGGGCTGCGAGCAGGTCTTCGTTGGCGTGGTGGACGTGGTCCGCCGGGCGCACCCGCAAGTCCTCGAGACCCGCGAGGCCCGCCTCCAGGGCCTGGAGATCCGCGCCCTCCGAGCGGCCGGCCTCCAGCAGCCCGGCCAGGGTCCGCCAGGCGGCGCCCACGGGCTCGGCCTTCGCGCTGCCGAGAAGGTCCTGGATGCGGTGCCGCAGCGCCGCCGCCGCGGCCTCCAGCGCCGCGGCGGCCGGCGCCTCAGCCTGCGCCGCGCGGGCGGCATGGCGGCCGGCCTCCCGCCCCTGGTGGAGCCAGGCCAGGGCCTCGTCCCCCGGGAGCGCGGCCGTGCCGAAACCGCCCCAGGCCGCCTCCCCGGCGGCCCAGAGGCCCGGAAGGCCGGTGGCCTGGGCCTCGTCCGCCGCCAGGCCGCCGAGGGTTCCCGCCACCGCCGGCCTCAGGGGAAGGATCTCGCCGGAGGGGTTCCGGCCGGTGAAGGCCCCGGCCAGCCGGGGAAAGCTGCCCCCCCAGCGCTTGAGCAGAGGCTTGGCGAGGCCGCGCAGGTCCAGGCCGGAGGCCGTGGCCGCGGCCCCCGCCGCCAGGAGCAGGGGAGGCACCGGCAGGTCCTTGTCCGGCCCCGGCACCGCCGCGGCCCAGGCCAGGCGGTCGGGATCCGTCGCCGCGGCCCCGGCCCGCAGGGCCAGGCCCAGGGGGCCCCCGGTGGCTTCCAGCGCGCAGGCGCTGGGGCGCCCCAGGCGCCCGGCCCCGCCCGTGGCAAGGATGACGGCATCCGCCCCGAAGGCCCGGGCCTCCAGGGTGCGCCGATGGACGGCGGAGATCCCCTGGCAGGGGCCGCCGGGCTCCGCCAGGAAGCCCGCGAGGTGCCAGCCCTCCTCCCGCAGAAGGCGCCCGCCGGCCTCGAAGTGGCGCAGGCGCCCGTCCAAGGCGTGGACGACCATCCGGCCGAGGGAGGATCCGGCGCTGAGGGCCCGGGCCTCGGAGGCGCCGGGCAGGCGGTGGCGCAGGTAGGCCGCGCCGCTGCGGTCGAAGGGCACCCCGGCGCGGGAGAGCCAGGAGGCCAGGGAGATCGAAGCCTTGGCCCGGCGGAGGGCCGCGCCGGCATCCGCCCCCGGGCCGCCCCAGGCCAGGGCGTCGGCCACGTGGGCGTCCACATCGGCCTCGGCGGCGTTTAGGGCGCCGCGGTAGGCCGTGCTCGGGCTCCGGGTGGCGGGGGACCGGGAGAGGAGCAGCACCTCCGCGCCCTCCTCCAGGGCCTCCAGGGCCGCGGCGAGGCCGGCCATCCCCGCGCCGGCCACCAGGACGCGGGGCCGGCCGGAACCGGTCCAGGGGCCGGACGCGGCGCCCATCAGCGGGAAGGCTCCTGGACGGGAGGGAGGCCCGCGGCCGCGGCGCGGGCCGGGTGGCGGAACTGGAAGAGGGCGTAGCAGCCCAGGCCGGCGACGAGCAGGAAGACCGGCACCGAGACGAAGCGCAGCACCGCCCGCTGGCTGGCCTCCCGCACCGCGAGGCCCCAGACGATGGAGGCGCTCCAGAGGCCGTTGGCCAGATGGTAGGCCGCCGCCAGGACGCCGAGCACGTAGACCGGGCGCACCCAGGGCCGGTGGGCGAAGAGGTCGGACATCCAGGCGTAGGTGGGCATCCCGCCGCTGTGGATGCGGGTCTCGTAGACGTGGAAGGCCACGAAGGCGAGCAGCGCCGCGCCGGTCATCCGCTGCATCCAGAAGCGCCAGGTGCCCGACTGGTTGTAGATCCCCAGGCTCAGGGTGTGCCGGCTCTGGGAGGCGATGAAGAGCCCGTAGCAGGCGTGGAAGGTGATCGGGATGAAGACCAGGCCCCAGTCCACCACCGGGGTCCAGAGGGACGCCCCCTTGCGGGCCTGCATGTGGTCGAAGACCTCGGGGCCCAGGCGGGCCCGGGCGGCCTCGAGGAAGTGCAGCACCAGGTAGCCACCCACCGGGAGCAGGCCCATGAGGCTGTGCACCCGGCGCAGGAGGAAGTGGTGGCGGGAGGAGGCCATGGGAAGGAGTCTGACAGGGGCCGGGCCGGGGACCGGCCGCCTAGAAGCCGCCGGAGCTGGCCACGGGCGGACGCTCGACGAGCTTGGCCTTCAGGTAGTCCCGGTTCATGCGGGCGATGTTCTCCAGGCTGACGCCCTTCGGGCAGGCGGCCTCGCACTCGCCGTGGTTGGTGCAGGTGCCGAACTCCTCGGCGTCCATCTGGGCCACCATGTCGCGCACCCGGATGTAGCGCTCGGGCTGGCCCTGGGGCAGGAGGCCCAGGTGGCTCACCTTGGCGCTGACGAAGAGCATGGCCGAGGCGTTGGGGCAGACGGCCACGCAGGCCCCGCAGCCGATGCAGGCGGCCGCGTCCATGGCCAGGTCGGCGTTCTCCTTGGGGACCGGCAGGCAGTTGGCGTCCTGGGCCGTGCCCGTGGGGGCGGTGATGAAGCCCCCGGCGGCGATGATGCGGTCGAAGGCGCCGCGGTCCACCACCAGGTCCTTCTGGACGGGGAAGGCCTTCGCCCGCCAGGGCTCGACGGCGATGGCGTCGCCGTCCTTGAAGCTGCGCATGTGGAGCTGGCAGGCGGTGGTGCGCTCCTTCGGGCCGTGGGGCCGGCCGTTGATCACCATGGAGCAGGTCCCGCAGATGCCCTCGCGGCAGTCGTGGTCGAAGGCGATGGGGTCCTTGCCCTCCTTGATGATCTCCTCGTTCACCACGTCGAGCATCTCGAGGAAGGACATGTCGGGGCTGATGCCCTTGGCCTGGAGGGTCTGGAAGGCGCCCTCGGACTTCGCGTCCTTCTGGCGCCAGACCTGGAGGGTGAGGTTCATGTCGTGGCTCATGGCGTGGTCCTCACTTGTAGCTGCGGGTGGCCAGGTGGACGTTCTCGAATTCCAGGGATTCCACATGGCGGATGGGCGCCTTGCCCTCGCCGGTGTACTCCCAGGCGGCCACGTGGGCGAAGTTCTCGTCGTCGCGCTGGGCCTCGCCGTCCTCGGTCTGCCACTCCTCGCGGAAGTGGCCGCCGCAGCTCTCCCGGCGCTCCAGGGCGTCCAGGCACATCAGCTCGCCCAGCTCGAGGAAGTCGGCCACGCGGCCCGCCAGCTCCAGGGACTGGTTCAACTCGCCGCCCGAGCCCACCACGCGGACCTCCTTCCAGAAGCGCTCCCGCAGCTCGGGGATGAGCTGCAGGGCCTTCTTGAGGCCGGCCTCGTTGCGGGCCATGCCGCAGTACTCCCACATGAGCTTGCCCAGCTCCCGGTGGAAGTGGGTGGGCGTCTCCTTGCCGTTCACGCCCAGCAGCCGGCCCACGCGGGCCTTCACGGCCTCCTCGGCGGCCTTCGCCTCGGGGTGGCTGGCGTCGAGCTTGTCGGGCTTGTGGGCGGCCAGGTAGTTGCCGATGGTGTAGGGAATGACGAAGTAGCCGTCCGCGAGCCCCTGCATGAGGGCCGAGGCCCCCAGGCGGTTGGCGCCGTGGTCGCTGAAGTTGGCCTCCCCCAGCACGAAGAGGCCGGGGATGGTGCTCATCAGGTTGTAGTCCACCCACAGGCCGCCCATGGTGTAGTGCACCGCGGGGTAGATGCGCATGGGCTTCTCGTAGGGGTTCTCGTCGGTGATGCGCTCGTACATCTCGAAGAGGTTCCCGTACTTCTCCTCGATCTTGGCCTTGCCCAGGCGATTGATGGCGTCGGCGAAGTCCAGGTAGACGCCGCGGCCGCCGGGGCCCACGCCGCGGCCCTCGTCGCAGACCTGCTTGGCGGCGCGGCTGCTGATGTCGCGGGGGGCCAGGTTGCCGAAGCTCGGGTACTTGCGCTCCAGGTAGTAGTCCCGGTCCTCCTCCCTGATCTCCGAGGGCTTCCTGCCGCAGTCCTCGGCCTTCTTCGGGACCCAGACGCGGCCGTCGTTGCGCAGGGACTCCGACATCAGGGTCAGCTTGGACTGGTGGTCGCCGGTGACGGGGATGCAGGTGGGGTGGATCTGGGTGTAGCAGGGGTTGCCGAAGGCCGCGCCCTTCTTGTAGGCGCGCCAGATGGCGGTGCCGTTGCAGCCCTTGGCGTAGGTGGCGAGGTAGAACGCGTTGCCGTAGCCGCCGGTGGCGAGGCAGACCGCGTCGGCGAAGTGGGATTCGATCTCGCCGGTGACCATGTCCCGGGTGACGATGCCCCGGGCCTTGCCGTCGATGACGATGAGCTCCTGCATCTCGTGGCGGGTGTGCATCTTCACCTGGCCCAGGCCGATCTGGCGCTCCAGGGCCTGGTAGGCGCCGAGCAGGAGCTGCTGGCCGGTCTGGCCCTTGGCGTAGAAGGTGCGCGAGACCTGGGCGCCGCCGAAGGAGCGGTTGTCCAGCAGGCCGCCGTACTCCCGGGCGAAGGGCACGCCCTGGGCCACGCACTGGTCGATGATGTTCACGCTCACCTGGGCGAGGCGGTAGACGTTGGCCTCCCGGGCCCGGAAGTCGCCGCCCTTCACGGTGTCGTAGAAGAGCCGGCGGATGCTGTCGCCGTCGTTGCGGTAGTTCTTCGCCGCGTTGATGCCGCCCTGGGCGGCGATGCTGTGGGCGCGCCGGGGCGAGTCCTGGTAGCAGAAGCACTCCACCTGGTAGCCCAGCTCGCCCAGGGAGGCCGCCGCCGAGGCGCCGGCGAGGCCCGAGCCCACCACGATGACCTTGTACTTCCGCTTGTTGGCCGGGTTCACCAGCTTCATGTCGAAGCGGTGCTTGTCCCACTTCTGCTCGATGGGGCCGCTGGGGATGTTCGACTTGAGTTCCATGGTGCGCCTCAGAGCTTCACGAAGCCCGCCAGCACGGCGACGGGGAAGGAGATGTTCGCCAGGACCACCAGCAGGGCGACCCCCAGGGCCAGGCGGTCCCGGAGGGCGTTGTAGCTCGGGTGGGAGAGGCCCAGGGTCTGGAGCATGCTCCACACGCCGTGGCGGATGTGCCCGAAGAGGCAGGCCATCGCGAGGATGTAGAAGCCGGAGATCAGGGGGTTCTGGAAGCCCTGGACCACGTTCTGGAAGACCTTGCCGTGCTCGAAGGGGCCGACCTTGCCGAGGGTCAGGTGGAGCAGGTGGAACACGATGAAGCCCAGCACGATGAAGCCGCTGATCCGCATGGTGCGGGAGAAGAGGGTCGAGGCCTGGGGGGCGGTCTGCTGGTAGGGCACGGGCCGGGCGGCGGCGTTCATCCGGGTGAGGGTCACGGCGGCCCAGACGTGGAGGAGGGCCGAGGCCAGGAGGACCGCCCGGGCGATCCAGATCCCTGCGCCGTGGAGCATGGTCCGCAGGAAGCGGCCGTAGGCGTCCAGGGGGTGCTCGCCCCCGTGGGCCGGCAGGTAGAGCTGCAGGTTCCCGGCCATGTGGCCGACCACGAAGCCCACGAGGATGATCCCCGTGACGGCCATGACGATCTTCTTGCCGATGCTGGATGCGAGGAAGCTGGCTTCCTTGGGCATGTTCCGCCCTCCCCCATGTGAGTGTGTCCCGGGGCGCCCGAGCCCGGACCTTCCGAAGGGAAGTGTCCGGATTCCAGCATCCCCCTGCGCTGCCGGCCGCTGGCCAAAACATCGTAGGAATACCACGGCCGGATCGTGACGCCTAGCACGAGACAGGCCGGGAAGCAGGCCCCCGACCCCTGCCAAAGGCCCGCTGTGCTTGCATTCCGGGCCCTCCGGGGGTAGAGTTCTGGCCTATCTGTTGACAACCCGGGACCGGCTGCGGAGACGCAGTTCTTCTATTGAATGACGCCCTTCCCCTGGGCGCGTGGAGGTAAGGCATGCCCTCGACCCATCACAAACCGCTGCAGACCCTGGCGACTCTCGCCGGTGGCCTGGGCTCCCTCCTCCGGCGCCTGCCGGTGGCCCTGCTCCTCCTGCTCATGGCGACGCCCGCCTTCGCGGGCGGCGAGGCCGACCTGGTCATCCCGCCCCTCGAGCAGAAGTTCCTGGGCATGACCGGCCACCAGCTCCTCCTCGTGGGCCTCGTCATCTGCGTGATGGGCATCGTCTTCGGCCTGGTGCAGTACGCCCAGATCCGCAACCTCCCGGTGCACAAGTCGATGCTGGAGATCTCGGAGCTCATCTACGAGACCTGCAAGACCTACCTGATGACCCAGATCAAGTTCATCGCGATCCTCTGGGCCTTCATCGCCGTGATCATGGTCTGGTACTTCAAGTTCATGGCCCACATGGACTGGGGCAAGGTCGCGGTCATCCTGGTCTTCTCCGTCGTGGGCATCCTGGGCTCGGTGGCGGTGGCCTGGTTCGGCATCCGCATCAACACCTTCGCCAACTCCCGCACGGCCTTCGCCAGCCTGCAGGGCAAGCCCTTCCCCACCATGCACATCCCCCTGAAGGCAGGCATGTCCATCGGTATGCTCCTCATCTCGGTGGAGCTGGTGCTGATGCTCGCCATCCTGCTCTTCATCCCCGGCAACGCCGCGGGCCCCTGCTTCATCGGCTTCGCCATCGGCGAGTCCCTGGGCGCGGCGGCCCTGCGCATCGCCGGCGGCATCTTCACCAAGATCGCCGACATCGGCTCCGACCTCATGAAGATCGTCTTCAAGATCAAGGAGGACGACGCCCGCAACCCCGGCGTGATCGCCGACTGCACCGGCGACAACGCAGGCGACTCCGTGGGCCCCACGGCGGACGGCTTCGAGACCTACGGCGTGACGGGGGTGGCCCTCATCACCTTCATCCTCCTCGCGGTCAACGAGAAGACCGCCGGCGCCAACTACCAGGCCATCCAGGTCTCCCTCCTGGTCTGGATCTTCGTGATGCGCGTCGGGATGATCGTCACCTCCGCCCTCTCCTACTGGATCAACGGCCTGTGGGCCAAGGTCAAGTTCGGCTCCGCGGCGAAGTTCGACTTCGAGACGCCCCTCACCACCCTTGTGTGGCTGACGTCCCTCGTCTCCATCGCCATGACCTACGGCCTCTCGAAGGTGCTCATCGGCGACCTGCCCGACGGCCTCTGGTGGAAGCTCTCCACCATCATCACCTGCGGCACCGTGGCCGGCGCCCTCATTCCCGAGCTGGTGAAGGCCTTCACCTCCACGAACTCCGGCCACGTCCGCGAGGTGGTGACGGCCTCCAAGGAGGGCGGCGCCAGCCTGAACATCATCAGTGGCCTGGTGGCGGGCTACTTCTCCGCCTACTGGATGGGTCTCTGCATCGTGGCCCTCATGGGCGGCGCCTACTACGTCTCCACCTTCGGCCTGGCATCCTTCATGGCCGCCCCGGCGATCTTCGCCTTCGGCCTGGTGGCCTTCGGCTTCCTGGGCATGGGCCCCGTGACCATCGCCGTGGACTCCTACGGCCCGGTGACGGACAACGCCCAGTCGGTCTACGAACTCTCCACCATCGAGACCCTCCCGAACATCGAGGGCGACATCCAGAAGGAGTTCGGCTTCAAGCCCGACTTCGAGCACGCCAAGGAGTACCTCGAGGAGAACGACGGCGCCGGCAACACCTTCAAGGCCACGGCCAAGCCTGTGCTCATCGGCACCGCGGTGGTGGGCGCCACCACGCTCATCTTCTCCATCATCCAGATGCTGAACGGCAAGTTCGGCGTGGCGCAGGTCATGGAGGGCCTCTCCATCCTGAACCCGCTCTTCCTGCTGGGCCTCGTGACCGGCGGCGCGGTGATCTTCTGGTTCTCCGGCGCGGCCTGCCAGGCCGTGGCCACCGGCGCCTACCGCGCCGTGGAGTTCATCAAGCAGAACATCAACCTGGACGCCGGCGCCGAGAAGGCCTCGGTGGAGGACTCCAAGAAGGTCGTGGAGATCTGCACCCAGTACGCCCAGAAGGGGATGTTCAATATCTTCCTGGCGGTCTTCTTCAGCACCCTGGCCTTCGCCTGCTTCAACCACTACTTCTTCATCGGCTACCTGATCTCCATCGCCGTCTTCGGGCTCTACCAGGCCATCTTCATGGCCAATGCCGGCGGCGCCTGGGACAACGCGAAGAAGCTCGTGGAGACCGAGCTGAAGGCCCAGGGCACGCCCCTGCACGACGCCGCCGTCGTGGGCGACACCGTGGGCGACCCCTTCAAGGACACCTCCTCGGTGGCCATGAACCCCGTCATCAAGTTCACCACCCTCTTCGGCCTCCTGGCCGTGGAGCTGGCCATCGAGCTGAATCCCGCCACCGCCCACGTCGCGGCGCTGGTCTTCTTCCTGATCTCGACGGTGTTCATCTGGCGGTCCTTCTACGGCATGCGGATCCCGGTGGTGGAGGAGAAGTAGTCCTCCTTCCGCAATGTGAAAGAAAAGGGGCTCCTCGGAGCCCCTTTTCCTTGCCGGTTCCTGGCAAGACGGAGTACGTTCAGCCGTCGGCCCACGCCTTCACCAGCGCCTCGAACCGTTCCCCCCGCTCCTCGAAGTTCCTGAACTGGTCGAAGCTGGCGCAGGCGGGGCTGAGGAGCACTTGGTCGCCGGGCCGGGCGAGGGCCAGGGCGTGCTTCACGGCGTCGTCGAAGGCGGGCACCACGTCGTGGGGAAGCTGGCCGAGGTCCCGCGCCAGCATGGGCACGGCCTCGCCGAGGAAGACCAGACGATGGAGCTTCCCTTCCAGGGCTTCGATCAGCGGCGCGTAGCTGGCGCCCTTGTCGGTGCCTCCCAGGAGGAGCACCAACGGCCCCGGCAGGGCCCGGATCGCGATCAAGGTTGCGTCGACATTCGTTCCCTTGGAGTCGTTGTAGGCGCGGACGCCGTCCTTCTCGCCGCAGAAGGCGATGCGGTGGGCGAGGCCGGGGTAGGAGGCGAGGCCCGCCCGGATGGCGTCCAGTTCCGCGCCCCCGTGCCGCGCCAGCAGCAGCGCCGCCAAGGCGTTCTCGACGTTGTGCCCCCCTGGGATGCGCAATCCGTCCCGGCCCAGCACCCGCTGGGGAAGGCCGTCCGCCTCCTTCAGCCAGAGCGCGCCCTCGCCGTCGCACCAGGCGCCTTCCCCGGTGGGCTGCGACCAGCCGAAGGCGGCCGTCCGGCCCCGGCCCGGCGCGCCCAGGCCCAGTTCCGGATGGGCCGCGGGAAGCACCCGGAGGTCCGATCCTCCCTGGTTGCCGAAGATCCGCTGCTTCGCCGCGAGGTAGGCCTCCATGGTCCCATGGCGCGCGAGGTGGTCGGGAGTGAGGTTCAGCAGGGCGGCGCCCTCGGCGTGGAAGGCCTCCACGGTCTCGAGCTGGTAGCTGGAGCACTCAAGGGCGTAGACGGTGCCCGGGGGCGCGCCCTCCATCGCCTCCAGGAGCGGCGTCCCGAGGTTGCCGCAGGCCCGGGCCGGAAGGCCCGCGGCCCGCAGGAGGTGCCCCAGGAGGTCCGTGGTGGTGCTCTTCCCGTTGGTGCCGGTCACCGCGAGGATCCGGGCGGCCGGGTCCTTCGCCCGGAGCGCCCGGTGGGCCAGCTCCAGCTCGCCGAGCACGGGAATCCCCCGGGAGCGCGCGGCCTGGACGAAGGGGATCGCCGGGCTCACGCCGGGGCTCAGCACCAGGGCCTCGGCCCCCTCCAGGAGGCCCTCCGGGTGGGGCCCCCACACCGCGGGAATCCCCAGGGCCTCCAGGACCCGGCGGGCGTCCTCCTCCGGCTCCGGGCGTGCATCGGTTAACACGGCATCCAGGCCGGATTTTGCAAGGTTCGCCGCCACGGCGAGCCCGCTCCGACCCGCGCCCACGATGACGTGATGGCCCATGCCGCCTCCTTCACACATCTTCACACGGGCCCTCGGGCTTGACCGGGCGCGATTGCGGCTATGCTGGGGGACCCCCCAGCGGAGCATGAATGAGGGATCCCCTCCTCGAGCGCATCCTCGCGGGCGAATGGCCATTGGTGCCCTACGCCCACGAGATCCATGGCCTGAAGAGCGGGATCGTGGAGGCGCGCGAGATCCTGACGCGCATCCGCCGCCCCTCGGGGGAGGTCAGCAGCCTGTGGTCCGTCTTCCCCGACAGCCATGAGAACCACGCCAAGCGCGTGGAGATCGACATGCTCTGCCTGGAGACCAGCTTCCGGGGCCTCTCCGCGACGCCCTTCACCCAGCAGCTCCAGTTCATCAACCTGGAGCCCCTCACCCTGGAGAGCCCGGACTTCTGGAAGCGCGTGGAGGTCTGGCTCGGGAACATCTCCTACCCGCCCCACCAGATCGTCATGGAGTTCACCGAGAGCCATTCCATCCACGACCTGAACGAGCTGCAGTCCTACGCCCGGCGCCTGCGGGAGATGGGCCTGCGCATCGCCGTGGACGACCTGGGCTCCGGCGTGGCCTCCCTCACCCACATGGCCCGCCTCAACCCCGACTTCATCAAGGCCGACAAGAGCCTGGTGGAGCAGTGCCACCGCCGCCCCTACCAGGCCGCCCTGCTGAACGCCCTCGCGGTCTTCGCCGACCGCATGCGGGTGGGCTACATCGCCGAGGGCATCGAGACCCAGTCGGAGCTCCAGGCCATCATCGACGCCGACGTGCCCTGGGCCCAGGGCTTCGTCTTCGGCGAGCCCGAGCCCCTGCTCACCCCGGCCGCGGCGAGCTGAACCATCCCCATGGACGAGGAGTGGTTCAGGGACTGGTTCGACGCGGACTACGCCGCGCTCTACGCCCACCGGGACGAGGCCGAGGCCGAGGCCGCCGTGGCGACCCTCCTGGGCGCCGCCCCCGAGCTCGCCGCGGGGCCGGTGCTGGACCTGGGCTGCGGCTCCGGGCGGCACCTGAAGGTCCTCTCGCGCACCAACCCCGAGGCCCTGGGGATGGACCTCTCGAAGCCCCTGCTGGACCTGGTGGACCCGGAGCTCCGCCCGCGGCTGCTGCGGGGCGACATGCGGGCCCTGCCCTTCCGCGACGAGGCCCTCGCAGGCGTGTGCCTCTGGTTCACCCCCTTCGGGTACTTCGGCGACGAGGCCAACGCGGCCCTGGCCCGGGACCTGGGCCGGGTGGTCCGGCCCGGGGGCCTCGTGCTCCTGGACTACCTGGACGCCGACCACCTCGCCGCCCACCTGGTGGCGGAGGACGTGGTGGAGCGCAACGGCCTCCGGGTGCTCAGCCGGCGCTTCCTCGAGGGGCCGCGGGTGGTGAAGCGCATGCGCATCGAGCACCTGGCCGGCGGTCCGGTCCGGGAGGTCTCGGAGAGCGTCCGCCTCTACCGCCCCGGGGAGCTGCTCGAGATCTTCGCCGCCGCGGGCTTCCGGCTCCGCCGCGCCTTCGGCGACTACGCCGGCCGGCCCCACGGGCCCGGGTCCCCCCGCTGGATCGGGCTTCTCGTGAAGGAAGCCTGAGCCCCGGCGGGCTACCATGGAGCTTTGGACAGGGAGCGGACCATGGCCTGGCGGAGCGTGCGCGATCTCGACGTGAAGGGGAAGCGGGTCTTCCTCCGGGCGGACCTGAACGTCCCTCTGAAGGACGGCGCCGTTTCCGACGCCACCCGCATCAAGGAGACCCTGCCCACCCTGCGGCACCTCCTCCAGGGCGGCGCCTCGGTGGTCCTGGCCTCCCACCTGGGACGCCCCAAGGGCGAGGGCTTCGAGGCGGCCTTCAGCCTCGCGCCCGTGGCCGCCTGGCTGAAGGCCGAGGGCTTCGACGTGCGCCTGGCCTCCGGCGTCGCCGGCGCCGCCGTGGAGGCGGAGGCCTCGGCCCTGGCCGCCGGGCAGATCCTCCTGCTGGAGAACCTGCGCTTCGACAAGGGGGAGACCAAGAACCGCCCCGAGTTCGCCGCGGACCTCGCGAAGCTGGCGGACGCCTACGTGGACGATGCCTTCGGCGCCGCCCACCGGGCCCACGCCTCCGTCAGCGGCATGGTCCAGGCCTTCCCGAAGGACCGCGTGGCCGCGGGCTTCCTCATGGAGAAGGAGCTCAAGGCCCTCGCCAAGGTGGCCTATGAGCCCGAGCCGCCCCTGGTGGCCATCTTCGGCGGCGCCAAGGTCAGCGACAAGATCGACCTGATCCGCCACTTCCTGGGCCGGGCCTCGGCGATCCTCATCGGCGGCGGCATGAGCTTCACGCTCCTCAAGGCGAAGGGCGTCGCCGTCGGCAAGAGCCTGGTGGAGGAGGACAAGGTGGACCTGGCCCGGGAGCTCCTGGCGGAGGCCGAGGCGAAGGGCACGAAGCTCTGGCTGCCCCTGGACCACGTGGTCTCCAAGGAGTTCCGGGGCGACGCCCTGGCCAGCCTCACCCAGGACGAGCAGGTCCCGGAGGACATGATGGCCCTGGACATCGGCCCGGAGACCGTCGCGGCCTACCTCGAGGTCCTCCGCGCGGCGAAGACCGTGCTGTGGAACGGGCCCATGGGGGTCTTCGAGATGGAGGCCTTCGCCAGCGGCACCCTGGCCATGGCCGAGGCCCTCGCGGAGGCCGCGGACCGCGGCGCCTTCGTGCTGGTGGGCGGCGGCGACAGCGTGGCCGCGGCGAACCAGGCCGGCGTCTCGGGGCGCATGAGCCACGTGAGCACCGGCGGCGGCGCGAGCCTGGAGTTCCTCAGCGGGCTCGTCCTGCCCGGCGTGGCGGCCCTGGAGGCCTGAGGCCCCGCTTCCGCTGTGCCATGATGGTGGCCGGCATCCGAATCCACGACCGAGCCCCAGGAGCGCCCATGCGCTGCGTCGTCGCCAACTGGAAGATGAACATGCTGCAGGGGGAGGCCACCACCTTCTGCGACGTGTTCCTCGAGGGCTACACCCCCAAGGACAACGTGAACGTCGCGGTGGCCCCGCCCTTCACGCTGCTGACCCTGGTCCACGACCTCCTCCGGGAGAAGGGCGTCGCCACCGTGGCCCAGAACGGGCACTACGCGAAGCGCGGCGCCTTCACCGGCGAGATCGCCATGTCCCAGGTCAAGGACGCGGGGGCCAACGCGGTGATCCTCGGCCACAGCGAGCGCCGGCACATCTTCGGGGAGACCGACGAGGTCATCGGGAAGAAGCTCGTGAAGGCCCGCGAGAAGGGCCTGCTGCCCATCCTCTGCGTCGGCGAGACCCTCCAGGACCGTGACGCCGGGAGCACCTTCATGGTCCTGCGCCAGCAGCTCCAGGAGGTGGCGAAGGCGGGCCCCGGACCCCTCTGGTTGGCCTACGAGCCCGTCTGGGCCATTGGCACCGGCCGCCGCGCGGAGGCCTCCCAGATCCGGGAGGCCCACGCCTTCATCCGCGAGGAGGTCCAGGTGGCCTTCGGGGCTCCCGACACCAACGTGCCGATCCTCTACGGCGGCAGCGTCACTCCGGAGAACTTCGCCGAAGTCCTGGGCGTCCCCCATGTGGCCGGGGCCCTCGTGGGCGGGGCCAGCCTGGATCCGCAGAAGTTCCTCCAGCTGGTGCGCATCGCCCAGGGCTGAGGCTGGCCTCCCTCGGGCCGGCGCGCTCAGTCCCGCCTGGGCGCCTCGGGCTTCGGCTCCGCAGGCGTGGGCTCCACGGGGGGCTCCTCCCGGCGGCGCTCGCCGTAGAAGCTGGGTTGGGGCCTGGGGCTCCAGCCGAACTGCTCCTGGAGCTTCCACACCACCACGCGGCTGAAGGCCCGGGCCTCCTCCTCCCGGATGCGGCCGTCGTCCTCGGCGTCCGCCCGGCTCAGGGGGTCCATGGCGTCGATGACCTCCTGGCTGTCCACTTCGAAGGAGCACAGCGGGTCCCTGGCGCCGGAGGAGGGCTGCACCAGGTCCACCACCGCGTTCACCCGGCGGGGGGCCCAGCCCAGGCGGTCCGCGGCGTGGCGCTGGTGGGCCGCGGCGTGGGTGCCCGCCCAGAGGCCCCACCAGAAGCCTTCGAAGCCCGCGTTCCGGTTGCCCGCCATGGCGTTCAGGGCCCCCACGACGACGCCGGTGGTGACGCCCACCGCCACAGGGTTCGGATCGCCGTGCCGGCGCCCTTCCCTCACGTCGGTGACCGTGACGCGGAGGGTGGCGGCGTTGGCCGGCCCCTGCACGCCCTCGGGGATCACCGTGGCCCGGGTGGCGAGGCGGCCGCGGATGGCCGCGGCGTATTCCTTCCCGATCTCCACCCGGCCCGGCAGGTCCGCGGGGGTCTCGAAGACCACGGCGATGGGGGCCGGGGCCTGGCGGAAGGCTTCCACCTCGGGCCGGACGCAGGCCGTGGCCAGGAGGAGGGCGGGAAGGGCGAGGATCGGGGTTCGCATGGCGGGCTCCGGGAGAAAGGGTGCGGCCGGTGTCAGGGAATGACAACGCCGTATCAAGCGCCGTGCCAGCCTGGGATAATCAGGAGCGGGGGCGTGCATGCTGATCCTCATGGAACCGGGCTGCCCGGCGGAAGACGTCCAGGCCGTGGTGCAGCTCCTGGAGGGGGCGGGCATCCGGCCCCAGGTGCAGGAGGGCCGGGAGGGCGTCAGCCTCGTGGCGCCCCACGCCTCCAAGGCCCTCAAGGCGGACCGGCTGGAGACCCTGCGGGGGGTGAGGCGGGTGGTCCCCATCACCTCCCCCTTCAAGCTGGCCAGCCTGGACGCGGTCCCCGGCCGGACGGTGGTGGAGGTCCGCGGCGTGCGCATCGGCGGCGGCGACCTGGCGCTGGTGGCGGGCCCCTGCGGCGTGGAGAGCCGGGAGCAGCTCTTCACCACCGCGCGCTACGTGGCCGAGGCCGGCGTCCGGCTCCTCCGCGCGGGCGCCTTCAAGCCCCGCACCAGCCCCTACAGCTTCCAGGGGCTCGGGGAGGAGGGGCTGCGCCTCCTGGACGAGGCCCGGCGGGAATTCGGCCTGGGCATCGTCACGGAGGCCACGGAGGTGGAGACCTTCGACGCGGTGGAGGCCTGCGCGGACATGGTGCAGCTCGGGGCCCGGAACATGCAGAACTTCGCCCTCCTGAAGCGCGCGGGCCGCAGCCCGAAGCCGGTCCTCCTGAAGCGGGGCCCCGGCGCCACCCTGGAAGAGTGGCTCTATGCCGCGGAGTACGTCCTCGGGGAGGGAAACCGCAACGTCGTCCTCTGCGAGCGGGGCATCCGCACCTGGTCCGACCACGCCCGCAACACCCTCGACATCTCGGTGGTGCCCGCTGCGAAGGGGCTCACCCACCTGCCGGTGATGGTGGACCCGAGCCACGCCACGGGCCGGCGGGACCTGGTGGTGCCCTGCGCCCGGGCGGGGGTGGCCGCCGGGGCGGACGGCATCCTGGTGGAGACCCACTGCCAGCCCGAGAAGGCCCTCAGCGACGGGCCCCAGGCCCTCCTGCCCTCGGACTTCGTGCGCCTCGTGGACGAGTGCCGGCGGGTCCACGCCGCCCTGCAGGCGGAGCACGCCGGGGCCGGGCTGGCCTTCTGAGGGAGCCGCGCGGCTGCCCGACGGGCCCGCCGCGGGACAAGGAGGCCCGGCCGCGCTAGAATGGTCGGTTCGGAGCGTCCATGTCCTCGCTGCTCATCACGCTGAATGTCATCATCTCGCTGCTGCTCATCGGCGCGATCCTCCTGCAGCCCGGCACCAAGGGCGGCGGCCTGGGCACGGCCTTCGGCGGCGGCGGGGCCAACACGGCCTTCGGCGCCCAGGGCGCGGCCCCGGTGCTCTCGAAGATCACCTACTGGCTGGCGGGGGCCTTCTTCGCCACCCTGCTGGGCATCGAGTACCGGATCATCGTGGAGAACCGCTCGGTGCTGGAGAAGCCTTCGGCCGCCAAGGCCGCGCCCAAGCCCGCGGCTGCGCCCGCGCCAGCGCCCGCCGCCCCGGCGGCCCCGGCCCCCGCGCCTTCCCACGCCCCTGCCCTGCCCCAGAAGTAGGCCGTCCATTCCGTCCCGCGCGTTGACCGCGGCGGAGGCGGATGGCATGCTGGATGTTCTGGCCCTCGTGGTGGAAATGGTAGACACGCCATCTTGAGGTGGTGGTGGCCAAAAGCCGTAGCAGTTCGAGTCTGCTCGAGGGCACCAAAAGGAAGCGCCGCGCATGCGGCGCTTTTTCGTGCACGGCTACCCTGGGACGATGCCCTGGCCTCCCTCCGACCAAGCCCTCGCGCCCCTCGCGCCGTGGTTCGACGCCCACCGCCGCGACCTCCCCTGGCGGGCGGCGGACCTGGATGCGCCCCACTCCGATCCCTACGCGGTGCTGGTCTCCGAGCTGATGCTCCAGCAGACCCAGGTGGCCACGGTGGTCCCCTACTTCCTCCGGTGGATGGAACGCTGGCCCCGGGTGGAGGACCTGGCGGACGCCTCCGATGAGGCGGTGCACAAGGCCTGGGAGGGCCTGGGCTACTACCGGCGGGCCCGGCTGCTCCACGCCGCGGCCCGGGCCGTGGCCGAGCGCGGATGGCCCACGGACCTCGAGGGGCTCAAGGGGCTTCCGGGCCTGGGGGAGTACACTGCCGCGGCGGTGGCGGCCCAGGCCTTCCAGCGCCCGGAGCCCGCCCTGGACGGCAACGTGTTCAGGGTCTCGGCCCGGGTGCTGGCCCTCGAAGGGGATCCCCGCGGGAGGGCCCGGGAGCTGAGGACCTGGCTCCGGCCCGCCCTGGAGGCCCACGGCCCCTCCCGCATGGCCCAGGCGCTGATGGAGCTCGGAGCCACCCTCTGCGCCCCGGCCCCATGCTGCGCGGGCTGCCCCCTCGAGGCCGGCTGCGAGGCGCGGCGCCAGGACGCGACGGACCGCATCCCCCCGGCGATGAAGCGGCCCGCGCCCCGGGAGTCCGCCTTCCACCTGGTGGCCGCCGAGGCCGGCGGGCTCTGGCTGGTGGGCGAACCCGCGGGGCGCGGGCTGCTGGCGGGGCTGTGGCGCTGGCCCGCCGTGGGCGAGGACCAGGCATCCACGGGGGGCGCAGCCGAAGCGCCCCTCGGCTTCTCCGCCCTGGAAATCCGCGCCTTCGAGGGCTGGACCCAGGTCTACACCCACCGCCGGGAGCGGGTGAGCCCCCTGCATCTCCGGCTGGAGCGGGCCTTCCCCCCGCCGCCCGGCTTCGCGTGGGTGGACGCGGCGCGACTCGCCGCCCTGCCCATGGGCCGTCGGGACGGACGCCTGCGGGGCCTCCTCGGGTCGTCGGCGGGCGCGCCGCCCCTGGGGCTGGACACCGCCGGTCTGCTGGGCGCCCTCAGGCGCGGTGGAGCCCCCGGGGCGTGATCCGCACGTCCAGCGGCGGCAGGCCCAGGGCCGAGAGGGCGCGGACCGCCTCCTCCCGCCGCCCGGGGCGGACCACCAGGAGGCAGCAGCCGCCGCCCCCCGCCCCGCAGGGCTTCATGCCCTCGAACCAGCCCTCCCGGAGGCCCCGGTCCCGCACCGCGCGCATGGCGTCGGTCTCCACCGCCGGGGAGAGCCGGACCCGGGCTTGCCCTTCCCGTTCGAGGAGTTCCGCCACCGCATCGGCGTCCCGGGGCACCGCCGCGGCCATGTCCGACGTGGTCCCGCGGATGGCTTCCAGGGCCTCCCGCGTCACGGCGTCCCCCTCGATGAAGCGCTTGTAGGCTTCCCAGTTGGTGAGCCCGGAGTGGTGGGGCGCGCCGGTGTAGAAGACCAGCAGCCGGTCCAGCAGGGCCGGATGGGGCTCCAGCCTCTCCCAGCGGGGCAGCGGGCCGTCCCAGTGCAGGGCCAGGGCGCCCCCGAGGGCGGCCGGGTAGTAGTCCTGCCAGCCGGTGGGCGTCCCGAGCTCCCGGGCCTCCAGGTCCCGCAGGAGCGGCACGCGGGCCGCCAGCGCCTCCCCCGCCTCGAGCCCCGAGGCCAGGCCCAGGAGGCCCACGCCGAGGCAGCTGGAGACGCCGAGCCCGGAGCCCCGGGGCACCGGGCTGCTGATCCGCAGCCGCCGCGGGCGTTCCGGCGCCGCGGAGAGCACCCGCCAGACCCAGGAGAGCCCCGGCGGCGGTTCCTCCGGCCAGGGCTGCGACGGGAATCCGGTTTCGAGGTCCAGGCTCTCGATGCGGGCCTCCCCCTCGCCGGGAAGCTCGAAGCCGATCCAGAGGTCGACGGCTGCATTCACCGTGAGGCAGCCCCCGAGCAGGGCGTAGATCGGCCAGAGGTCGAGGGTGCCGCCCGCCAGGTCGATGCGGACGGGCACCCGCCATCGCTGGGGCGGAGGGGCCACGTCAGAAGCCGAGGTCGGCGAGCTCCTGCTGGGCCGTGCGGGCCTCCGGCGTGCCGGAGAAGCCCTCCACAAGCTCCTTGAAGGCGCGCACCGCCGCGGGCTTCAGGTTCTGGCGGCTGAGGCACTGGGCGCGCTTGAGCTTGGCGGGGAGGAACTGGTTGGAGCCCGGGGCCTCCCGGATGAGCTGCTCGAACACGGCCTGGGCCTTGTCGTAGGCCTTCTGGTTGTAGTGGGCGAGGCCCAGGAAGAAAAGGGCGTCGGGCTTCTTGGCGCTGCCCGGGTGGCTCTTGATGAAGACCTCCAGGCTGTCGGCGGCCAGGGCGTAGTTCCCGCGGTTGTAGTCGAGCACCGCGGCGCTGAAGGCCTTCTCGTCCTCGGGGGTGGTGGCGGCCGGCGTGCCGTCGGTGCGCGGCGCGGTGGCGCCCGCCTTGGGCACGTAGTCCAGCCGGCGGTTCAGGACCTTGGTGGTGTCCTGGAGCTGGCGCAGGGTCTCCTGCACGTCGGCCTGGAAGCGACGGTCCAGGGCCCGGGCCTCGGCATCCGTGGCCCGGTCGGCCTCCGCCTTGCGGTTGCCCTCCTCCACCTGCTGCTTGAGCTGGAAGACCTGCACCTTGAGGTCCCCGAGTTCCTGCTCCACCCGCTTGAGCTGGTCCTCGGAGGAACAGCCGACGCAGAGGGCGCCGAGGAGGACGGGAAGGGCCAGGGCCGGCTTGGTCACGCGCATGGGGCCTCCAGGGAATCCCTGATGCTACCAAAGGCGAAGGGCGGAGGCGCGGCGCCTCCGCCCTTCGAGGTTATGGCGCCGACCTACTGGAGCTTGAACTCGCAGCGGCGGTTGACGAACCAGCTCTCCTCGTTGCTGCCCATCACCTTCGGCTTCTCCTTGCCGTAGCTGATGGTGCCCAGCCGGCTCTCGGAGACGCCGAGACCGATCAGGTAGCGCTGGGCGGCGGTGGCCCGGCGCTCGCCGAGGGAGAGGTTGTACTCCACCGTGCCGCGCTCGTCGCAGTGCCCTTCGAGCATCAGCCGGGCGGTCGTGTACTTGCGCATGAAGTCGGCGATGGCTTGGAGCTTCGGCTTGTCGGGATCGCGGATCTCGGAGCGGTCGAAGTCGAAATTGATGTCCTTGAGCACGAGGCCGGCGGCCCGCTGCATCTCCGCGAGGTTCACCGTGGTGGCGGTGGGCGTCGTGGTGGTCGTGGTCGTCGGCGCGGTGGTGGTCGTGGCCGTCGGCGCGGTGGTCGTGGTCGGGGGCGCCACGGGGACCTCTTCCGGCTTCTTGCAGGCGAGGCCGGTTGCGAGGGCCAGGGCGGCCGCGGAGAGAAGGAGTCGTTCGCTGCGCATGGCGGGGAGCCTCCGGCGGGAGTGTAGCAACGGGGAGTGCAAGAGGTTAACGGAAAATTCCGGCCTCGGGATGACGGTTCAGCGGGAGCGGGTCCACTTGGGGCTCTGGCAGCCCGTCAGCTCGGTGAGTTTCGAGAGGGACTTGCCCGAGAGGTCCGTGGTCCACAGCTGCATGTTGCCGCTGCGGGTGCTGGCGAAGACCAGGCGCCGCTCGTCCGGGGACCAGGCGGGCCCCTCCGAGCTGAAGATGCCCGTGGTGATCTGGTAGGCCTTGCCCTCCCCGAGCTTGTGGACGAAGAGGTCGAACTTGCCCTCGAAGCGGGAGACGTAGGCCACCATGGCCCCGTTGGGGCTCCAGGCCGGGCTCGCGTTGTAGCCCCCCTCGAAGGTGAGGCGCCGCACGTTCGAGCCGTCCTCCTCCATGAGGTAGACCTGGGGGTTGCCCTCCCGGTCCGAGGTGAACGCGATCTGGGTGCCGTTGGGGTTCCAGCTCGGCTCGGTGTTGATGCAGCCCCCGTCCGTGAGGCGCTTCACCCGGCCGCTCTCCACGTCGAGGACCATGATGTCGCTGTTGCCCTTCCGGTCCCCCTGGACGAAGGCCAGGCGCTTCCCGTCGGGGCTCCACACGGGGCTGTAGCAGTGGCCCTGGGGGGACGTGGTGCTCGGATAGAGCTTCTGGTGGGCCTGCCCCCGCTTGCGCTCGCCCCAGATCTCCGGCGTGCCCCCCTTGTAGGTGATGTAGGCGAGGCGCCCGTCCGGGGCCACCGTGGGCGAGAGGGTGAGGCTGCCCCAGCGGGTGAGCTGGAGGAGGCCCGCGCCGTCCCGGTCCACCTGGAAGATCTCCTTCACCCCCGGGGACGTCTGCCGCACGAAGATGATGCGGGTGGAGGCCACGCCCTTCTCCCCCGTGAGCCGGGCCACCAGGTCGTCGGAGATGGTGTGGGCGATGCGGCGGAGCTGCCCTTCCTTGCCGATGTAGCGCTTGCTGAAGACGGACTTGCCGGCCTTCACGTCCACCACCTGGATCTCCACCACCACCTCGTCGCCGTCCCCCTTCGCGACCTTGGAGGTGAAGAGCCAGTCCGTGGCGAGCCGCGCCCAGGCGGGGTAGCTGGCCGCGTCCGTGCTCCCGGGCAGCACGCCGGTGATGATGGCGAAGGGGCCGGCCTCGTCCAGGTCCCGCTGGAGGGGGGCGCGGAAGTCCTTGGCCACCAGGTCCTCGGGGAGGCCCGCGAGGGCCGGGGGCGCCAGGGCGATGCCCAATCGGCCGCCCTTCTTGGCCTCCAGCTCGACCTCCACCTGGGTCTTCTGCGGGGGCGCCTGGGGCTTGGGCTGCTGGGGCGCGGCGGCGAGGGTGAGGCACGAGGCGGCGCACAGGCCAGCGAACCAGGCACGGGTCATGTCGGCTCCAGGATGCGTTCAGGGATGCGCCAGGATAGCAGCTAGGTTCCGGCCTCCCCGGCTCCCGCGCGCCAGGACCCCGCCGCCAGGAGCGCCGCAAGGATCCCCGCGGAGGGCCAGACCAGCGTCCAGGGGCTCGCCAGCAGGAAGGCGCGGCCCGAGGCCAGCATGGTGCCCCAGGAGGCCATGTCCGGCGGCAGCCCCACGCCGAGGAAGCTGAGGCCGCCCTCCACGAGGATCACCGCGCCCAGGCCCACGGTGGCCTGGGCGAAGAGCAGCGGGGCGAGCCGGGGCAGCACGTGGCGCAGCATCCGGTGCAGGCCGCCGCCCCCCATGAGGCGCACCTGCAGCAGGCTCGGATCGGCCCGGAGCACGTCCAGGCGGTTGAGGGCCAGGCGGGCGTAGGGGATCCACCCGCCCAGGGCGAGCGCGGCCAGGAGGCTGCCCAGCCCGGGGCGGAGCAGCGCCAGGAGCAGCAGCGCCAGCAGGGTCGCGGGCACGCTGGCCAGCAGGTCCGCCAGGGCCAGGACGGCCCGGCGCAGCGGCGCGGCGCGGTGGGCGGCCAGCGCGAGGAGCAGCCCGAGGGCGGCGTGGAAGGCCGTGAGCAGCGCGGCGAGGCTCAGGGACCGGGCCCCGCCCAGCCACCAGCGCCGGAGCAGGTCCCGGCCCACCTCGTCCGTCCCGAAGGGATGGGCCATCGAGGGCCCCTGGAGGCGGGACGCGAGGTCCACGGTCCCGTCCCCGCCGAGGGCCCAGCCCATCAGGAGGAGGGCGAAGACGGCCGGGGGCCCGAGGACGCGGAGCTTCCTCACCGCACCCTCGGATCCAGCAGGGCCTGCAGGCCCTCCACCGCGAACTGGGTCGCCACGTAGGCCGCCGCCCCGAAGAGCACCGCCCCCTGCACCAGGGGCAGGTCCCGGCTGGCCAGGGCCCCCACGAGGATCTGGCCCAGCCCCGGGAGGGCGAAGATGGTCTCCACGAGCACCGCGCCCCCCAGCAGGCCCCCGAGCTGCAGCCCGAGCACCGTGAGCCAGGGCCCGGAGACCGAGGGAAGCAGCCAGGCCCGCCAGCGCAGGCCGGCGGGGACCCCGGAAGCCTGCCACCAGCGGATCCCCGCGCACCGGCGCACCTCGTCGAGCTGGGTGGAGAGCACCCGCGCCTGGTGCCCGGCCAGGGGCACGGCGAGGGTGAAGGAAGGCAGGATCCACGCCGCCCACCCCTGGATCCCCGCCACGGGCAGACCGGGCACGTGCTGGGCCACGGCCCAGAGCAGGAGGGGGCCGAGCACGTAGACCGGCGAGGCCACCGCGGCGGATTGGAGGGCCACCAAGGCCCGGCGGCGCGGCAGGGCCAGCAGCCAGGCGAGGACCATGGACCCCGCGATGGCCAGGAAGGCCAGCCGCAGGCTCACGGGCAGTCCGCCGAGCAGGATGTCCGCCACAGGCCGGTTGAAGCGCAGGCTGGTGCCGAGGCGGCCGCGGAGCAGCTCCGAGGCCGCGTGGCCCAGAGCCTCCAGGAGGGGCCGGTCCAGGCCCAGCAGGCGCCGGAAGGCCGCCACCTCCGCCTCCGTCGCCCACTCCCCGGCGGCGATGCGGGCGGGGTCCTCCGGCAGCACCCGGGGCAGCACCTGGATGAAGAGCCATACCCCGGCCACCGTGGCCAGGGCCCTCAGCAGGGCCAGGAGGCCCTTCACAGCCAAGCCTCCAGCCGCTGGGCCAGGGCCAGGTTGGCTTCCGGAAGGGGCAGGCGCAGCAGCTCGGCCCGGGTGAACCAGCCCCAGGCGAGGGAGGTGCGGGGAAGGCCGCAGGACGCCACGAGGAAGGGGTGCAGGCGGACGCGGCGGTCCGGGTAGGCGTGGACGAGGACCTCCAGGGCCTCCCAGCCCTGCACCTCCAGCCCCAGTTCCTCGGCCAGCTCCCGGCGCAGGGCGGCCTCCGGGGCCTCCCCTGGCTCAAGCTTGCCCCCCGGGAACTCCCACCGGCCCGGCAGGATCCGGGACGCCGGGTCCCTGCGCTGCAGGAAGCAGCGGTCCCCGGCGCGGAGGATCCCGAGGGCCACGGAAAGGTCGGTCATGGGCCCTCGCCCTCCCCGAGGCCCTCTTCGTAGGCCAGCCGGGCCAGCATGTCCGCGTAGCGCCGCCTCAGGGTCTCGATCCAGACGCGCTTGAGCTTCGGGTAGGCGGGGCGCAGGTTCACCTCCACCCAGCAGTGCAGGTCCAGGACCGAGGCGCAGCGCTCCAGGCTGTGGTGCAGGTCGTCCCTCAGGGACTCGTCCACCTGCTGCAGGGCCTCCACCGGGGCGAAGCTCAGGCGGTGCACCTGGGAGACGCCGAGGGCGGCCAGCCGCTCCCGGTGGAGCTCCGTGCCGTAGCCCTTGTGCTGGGCGAAGCCGTAGCCCTGGTAGTGCTCGTCCAGCTCCACCATGCGCGCGTCCCGGTGGGTCTTGGCGAGGATGCTGGCGGCGGCCACGGCGCAGCTGGTGGCGTCGCCGTCCACGATGAGGCGCTCCAGCAGCCCCGTCTTCGGGGCGCGGTTGCCGTCCACGAAGAGGATCCTCGGCTTGGCCGGGACCTTCTCCACCGCCCCGCGCATGGCCATCATCGTGGCCTCGAGGATGTTCTCCCGGTCGATGGCCATGGAATCCACCTCCGCCACCGCCCAGGCCGCGAGCACCGACTTGAGCTCCGTGGCCAGCACGGCCCGCCGCTCGGGGGAGAGCTTCTTGCTGTCCTGCACCTCCACCAGCACATGGCGCCACTTCCGGGCCGCCCCCTGGTCCAGCACCGCGCAGGCCGCCACCACGGGCCCGGCCCAGGCGCCGCGCCCGGCCTCGTCCACGCCCCCCCACAGGATCCCGGGCGGAACGTTGCCCAGGTCCCAGTCCAATGGATTCATGCGGGTCTCCATCCCCCAGGATAGCGGCGGCCCCGGGCCTTCCTACCGGCGCTGCCAGAGGTCGAAGGGCCGCGTGCCCACGAGGACGTTCAGGATGGCCCCCTTGCTCCGGAAGGGCTGGCCCTCCGGGGCCGTTTCCGCCCGGCCCGCGGCGAGCTCCACGTAGAAGCGGCCCACCTCCGTGCGCAGGGCGAGGCCGTAGCCCCGCGCCCGGGCGGCTTGCCGGAGCTGGCCGGGCCTCAGCGCGCCCAGGTAGCCCGCGTCCCAGCGCGGCTCCAGCTGGGCCTGGAGGCCGAAGAGGCCCGCCACGCGGATGGGGAGGCCCAGGCGCGCCACCGCGAAGTTCGGCGCCAGGAAGCCCGCGCTGCGGGTGCCCTGGAGGAAGGAGGGGCCGCCCAGGGAGTACCAGCGGTCCAGGGGCAGGTCCCAGCCCAGGCCGCTTTCCACGTCCAGGGAGAGGCCGACGCGGCGGGCCAGGGGGCGCACGTGGCGGATCCGCAGGTAGGCGTGCTTGAAGGTCTCGCCCTCCGCCCCGCGGCCCCGGCCCTCCCCCGCGGAAAGGCGGAGGAGGGTGCCCGAGGTCGGGAAGGCGTAGCGGTCGAAGCTGTCCCATTCCAGGGAGGTCTGCGCGTTGTCGTAGGCGGGCCGGCTCCCGCCCTCGAAGCCGGGCTGGAGCGCGGTCCAGCGCCGGCCCGCCTCCAGCCTCCACAGACCCTGGTCCCGGCCGCCGAAGCGCTGGAACACCCCCAGGCCCAGGTCCCGGGAGCGCAGGGTCCGGTCCGCCAGGAGGGAGGACAGGGGCGACAGCAGGGCGGGCTCCTCCAGGCCCTCGGGCAGGAAGCGCTGGGCGAAGTGGCGGGCGAAGACCAGCACGCCGGTGCGGGGCGAGGCATGGAAGGCGCGGCGGAAGTCCAGGTCCACCCGCTCCTGGAGCCGGTTGGTGCTGGCCTGGGCTTCGAGGCTGTTCCCGCTGCCCAGGACGTTGTTCCACCGGCTGCCGATCCCGGCGTGCACCCCCCAGGTGCTTTCGAAGGCCAGGGAGACGTCGAAGTCCACGCGGGTGCGGGGCACCGGCGCGAGGCTGAGGGCCGGCCCCTGGGGGGTCAGCGTGCCCCCGAGCGCCAGCTCGTCGAGGCCGAGCCGCGACTCGGCCACCGCGAGGCGCTGGAAGATGGTGCGGGCGTTGAGGGGCTCGCCCTCGAGGCCCTGCATCAGCCTCGCGAGGTAGCGCCGGTCCGCGGTATCCCCCCCCGAGATCTCGACCTTCGCCACCTTCGGCTCCTCGCAGCGCACCACGAGTTCACCGTCCGTGAAGGCCGTGCCGTCGAAGTCCACCAGGGGCCGGTAGAAGAGCGTGGCCTCCACCAGGACCCGGTCCAGGGCCCGGGCCAGGCCGACGGGGTTGAACCGGCTCCCGGGTTTCACGCCCTCCGCGGCCAGGCGGGCCTCCAGCAGCGCGCGCCAGGCGGGCGCGGCCTGGACCCTGAGGGTCCGGATGGACTCGTAGGGCTCCACGGCCAGCCGCGTCCCGTCCGCCTCCCAGGCCAGCGAACCCCCGCGGATCAGCCCCGAGGCCTGGAGGCGGCGGAGCAGGCGGAGGTGGGCGAGGCGGGAGGGCGGGGCGCCCCCGAGGGCCTCCCGGGCGATGCGGTCGGCCGCCGGACGGAGGTCGTCGGGGATCTCGAGCCGCAGGGGCCCCGCGGGGACCGGGCCCTCCGCCAGGGGGCCGTAGACCAGGCGCTCCAGGTCCTCGAGGCGCTGGTCGAGGCTGGCCCGCCCGATCCGGACGGCCTCCGGGACCTGGGCGCTGAAGTCCAGGTAGCCGAGGTTCCGCGTGTCCGGCCGCACCAGCAGGTCCGCCGCCTCCCGGGAGAGGCGGGTGCGCTCCTCGATGGTCACGTCAAGGGTGCGGAGCAGCAGGGTGAACAGGGTGCCGGCCCGCACGTCGTCCAGCTGGCCGCCCACCTCCACGGCCAGCACCGCCGGCGGTCCGGAGGCGGCCCGGGGGAGGCGCCGGGCGAGGTCCCGGGCCTGGAGGACCGGGAGGTTCTCCACCAGCAGGCCGTCCACGTGCTGCTTCCCGTCCACCAGCACGGGGCGGAACATGCCGGGAATGCTCATGGAGGCCCGCACCGCGTCCACGAGGTTCCCGGAATCCGGCGCGTCGGCCACGCCGTCCTGGAGGTTGGTGGAGACCGCCCGCAGGGGCGCCCGCAGCTTCGAGAAGTCGGAGCCCGCGAAGACCAGCCCGCGGCTCAGGAGCCACTGGAGGCTGCGCTTCAGCTCGAGGCCCGGGCTCGAGCCGGGGGTGAAGGTGAAGCCCTCCCGTCCGTACTCCGCGGTGAAGATGGTGGCGGTGCGGCTCTCCTGCTCCCACAGGGTCTCGCCGTAGGCGCGGCGCTGGCGGTCCAGGAGGGCCGCGCCGAGGTCCATGCGGCGGAAGAGGTCCTCCATGGCGGCGCCGGAATAGCCGCAGCCCTGCATGGCCCCGAGGAAGGCCCCGGCGCTGGTGCCCGCGATGGCCTCCGCCTCGAAGCCCTCCTCCTCCAGCCGCTGGAGCACGCCCACGTGGGCGAGCCCCTTGGCCGCGCCGCCCCCCAGGGCCAGCGCCAGGGGCCGCTGTCCCTCGAGGCGCGCGGCGGGGCGGAATCGGAACCGGTAGTCCGGCGGCCGCACCTCCAGGCGGACGACCTCCGCCGGCGCCGCAGGGGCGGCGCCCTGGCCTGCCAGGGACGTGGCGGCGAGGAGGAAGGCTAGGCCGCTCCGGTGCATGCCCCCAGCCTATCGGGCCAGGGACATCAAAGACGACAGGTGCGGGCTCAGCTCGCACCTGTCGTGGGGAGCACGAGGGAGGCCACGCATGCGTGGCCTGAGAGCGACCGCAGGGATCGCGCTGTCCCCCTCGTCCAACATCAATCCACGCGGTAGTGGCAGCCCCGGCTCTCCTTGTTCAGCGACGCGGCCTTCAGGATCAGCCGGGCGCAGATGATGCCGCTGCGCAGTTCCAGGAGGGAGCGGGTGAGCTTGGCCTGGCGGTAGAAGCGGTCGATGCGGTGGTAGAGGTAGCCCACGTCCTCCCGCGCCTGCTCCAGGCGCGCCCGGGTGCGGACGATGCCCGCGTAGTTCCAGAGGGTGGTGCGGATGAGGTTCCAGTCCTGCTCGATGAGGAGCGGGTCCGTGGCCTCCGCGTGCTCGGGCGGGGTCCAGGGGGCGAAGGCCTCGGCGCCTGGCAGGTCCATCGGCGCGGCGTCGGCCACCATGGCGTCCGCGGCCCGGTGGCCCCAGAGCAGGCCCTCCAGCAGGGAGGTGGAGGCCAGCCGGTTGGCGCCGTGGACGCCCGTGCAGGCCACCTCCCCGGCGGCGAAGAGGCCCGGCAGGCTGGTGCGGCCATCCAGGTCCACCAGGACGCCGCCGCAGAAGTAGTGGGCCGCGGGCACCACGGGGACCGGCTGGCGCGTGGGCTCCAGTTCCTCCGTGCGGCAGGCCGCCAGGATGTTGGGGAAGTGGGTCTCGAGGTCCAGGCGCGCCGCCACGGGCCGGAGGTCCAGGTACACACAGGGCTCCCCGGTGGCGGCCATCTCCTGGAAGATGGCGCGGCTCACCACGTCCCGGGGGGCGAGCTCCATGTGGTCCGGCGCGTACATTTCCATGAAGCGCTGGCCCTTGCGGTTCACCAGGTGGGCCCCTTCCCCCCGGAGGGCTTCCGTAAGGAGGGTCCGGGGCTTGCCGGGGATGTAGAGGGACGTGGGGTGGAACTGCACGTACTCGCAGTTCACGATGCGGGCGTTGGCCCGGTAGGCGGCGGCGAGGCCATCCCCCGTGGCGCCCGCGGGATTCGTCGTGTGGAGGTAGAGGTAGCCCAGGCCGCCGGTGGCCAGCAGGGTGCGCTTGGCCTGGCAGAGCTCCACCGCCCCGGTGGCGGCGTCGAAGAGGTAGGCGCCCCAGACGGTGATGGGATCGTAGACGTGGCGGGGATCCCGGCTGTGGTGGGGGTTGGTGAGGAGGTCCACCAGCACGCGGCCCTCCAGCACCGTGATGCCCTCGTGGTCCCGCACCGCGGCGCTGAGGGCGCGCTGGATGGCCAATCCCGTGGCGTCCTTGGCGTGGTAGATGCGCGGCACGCTGTGGGCGGCCTCGGCGGTGGGATCCGGCTCGCCGCTGGCGTCCTGGTCGAAGGGCACCTTGAGGCGCTCCCACAGGAACTCGTGGCACAGGGGCGGACCCTGCTCCGCCAGCTGGCGCACGGCCTCGGGGTTGCACAGCCCGGCCCCCGCGGCCTC
>JABLTH010038024.1_pt1 | contig 45430 bp, 38 predicted proteins | sample 7875711 | NCBI WGS metagenome assembly JABLTH01 (sample SAMN14941262, study PRJNA633318) | bioreactor metagenome | isolation source: bioreactor | place: China | collected 2019-03-05 | reverse complement strand
GTGACGGTGGGGGTGGGGGTGAGGTTCTAGGCATTTGAGTCGAGGGAGCCTCCATGAGCGGGCCCTGCTCAACGATCTTGGGCAGGTCCCGCTCCTTGCGAAGAAGCAGCACTCCAATCCTGCGGGTGCCAAGGGATCGCTCTGCATTGAATGCCAATGGTCAATTGGCCCTGGAGAGGGAAGAATACGAGGTCACGAGGAAACCCATGGATCAGGCCACCCATAACAAGATCGTTTCCTTTATTTGGGGTATTGCAGACGATGTGCTCCGCGATCTCTTAAAGCGGGGGAAATACCCTGATGTGATCCTCCCGATGTGTGTCCTCAGACGCATGGACGCTGTGCTTGAGCCGACGAAGCAAGCGGTCCTCGACACCAAACGGATGCTGGACGAGGCCGGCATTACGGAGCAGCGGGCTGCGCTCTGCGACGCGGCGAAGCAGGCCTTCTACAACACCTCCAAGTTCACGCTGCGGGATCTCAAATCACGTGGCAACCAGCAGCAGCTGCTGGCTGATTTCGAGGACTACCTCGACGGCTTCTCACCCAACGTCCAAGACATCCTCGACAACTTCAAGTTCCGCAATCAGCTCCCCACCCTCTCCAAGGCCGACGCCCTCGGCACGTTGATCAACAAGTTCCTGGACCCTGAGATTGATCTCAGTCCGACGGGCATCGACAACCATGCCATGGGCACGGTGTTCGAAGAGTTGGTTCGGAAGTTCAACGAAGAGAACAACGAAGAAGCCGGCGAACACTGGACGCCGAGGGACGCCGTGCGTCTCATGGCGAACCTCGTGTTTATTCCCATCGAAGACAAGCTCAAGTCAGGCACCTATCTCCTCTATGACTGCGCGTGTGGTACCGGCGGCATGTTGACCGTGGCCGAGGAGACCTTGGCTGAGATCGCCTCCAAGCGCGGTCTCCAGATCAATAGCCACCTCTACGGTCAGGAGATCAACCCTGAGACCTACGCCATTTGCAAGGCGGACATGCTGCTCAAGGGTGAGGGCGAGAACGCGGACCACATCGTGGGGGGCGCCGAGTGGTCCACCCTCTCCCACGACGCCTTCCCGGCACGCGAGTTCGACTTCATGCTCGCCAATCCTCCCTACGGCAAGAGCTGGAAGAAGGATCTCGAAGCCATGGGCGGGAAGGAAGGGATGCGTGATCCGCGCTTCAAGGTCATGCACAAGGGAGAAGAGCTGTCCCTGATCACCCGTTCCAGCGATGGTCAGATGCTCTTTCTGGCGAACATGGCCTCCAAGATGAACAACGTGTCCGCCTTGGGCAGCCGGATCGCCGAGGTTCATAACGGCAGCTCCCTCTTCACCGGGGACGCTGGCCAGGGTGAGAGCAACATCCGCCGGTGGCTCATCGAGAACGACTGGGTGGAGGCGATCATCGCCTTGCCTCTAAACCTCTTCTACAACACGGGCATCGCCACCTACATCTGGGTCCTCACCAACCGCAAGCCCATGGATAGGAGAGGGAAGATCCAGCTCATCGATGCCAGCCAATGGTTCAAGCCCCTGCGCAAGAACCTCGGCAAGAAGAACTGCGAACTTTCCCAGGAGGACATTGATCGCATCCTACGGACGTTCCAGACCTTCGAAGAATCGCCTGAGTCGAAGATCTTCCCCAACGAGGCCTTCGGTTATTGGAAGGTGACGGTGGAGCGCCCCCTCCGTCTCCACAGCCAGCTGACTCACAAGGGCATCGAAAGCCTCCGCTTCATCTCCGGAAGCGAGGAGATTCGGTCGGTGCTCTATGAAGAGTTTGGGGACAACCTTTACACGAACTTTGCCAAGATCGCCGCCGAGGTCGAGCAGCGGCTGGCGGAATGGGGTAGCGAGGAAGAGGAAGGTGACGAGGAGGAATCCTCCCCCAAGAAGGGCATTCCTGAGAAAAAGAAGAAGAAGCTGCTGGACTCCAAGACCTGGGAGCGCGACGGGCGGCTCGTGGACGTGGCCAACCACCTTCGCAAGGTGCTGGGCGAGGGTCTCTTCGAGGATCACAACATCTTCAGGAGCCGAGTTGAAGCGGCCCTGAAGGAATCAGACATCAAGCTCCCCGCCTCAGATCTTAAGCAGCTCTACAAGGCCGTGAGTTGGCGCATGGAAAGTGCGCCGCCGGTGATCGCAAAGATCCACAAACCAGGGAAGACCAAGCCAGATCCTCTTTACGGCATGTTCGATACCACGGTTGCTGGAAAGCCTGCGGTGATCGAGTACGAGCCCGATTCCGATTTGCGGGATACGGAACAGGTCCCCTTGTTGGAGAAAGGTGGCATCGATGCCTTCATCCTTCGCGAGGTGATTCCCTACACACCCGATGCCTGGATCAGGGAGGATGCCACCAAGATTGGCTACGAGGTGAGCTTCACCCGTCACTTCTACAAACCCAAGCCCCTGCGCACCCTGGAGGAGATCGCTGCTGACATTCTCTTCATCGAGAAGGAGGCGGAGGGCCTGTTGGACGGGCTGCTGAAGGGGAGTGCGAAATGAAAGAAATCGACGGGAAGGCTAAAACCATCCGGGATATCCTCAAGGACCAACGATATTCCGTGGACTACTACCAGCGTGAATACAGATGGCAACGCAAGCAGGTCGAAGAACTCATCATCGATTTGACTGATCGGTTCAATGACCACTACATCGACTCCCATCCTCGCTCCAAGGTGCAGGAGTATGGTCATTACTTCCTCGGCTCCATCATCCTGAGTCAGCGAGACGGCAAGACGTACATCGTGGATGGCCAGCAGCGCCTAACGACTTTGACCTTGCTTCTCATTTGCCTTCACCTGCGTCAAAAGGATAAGCCCAACCGGGTGAAGCTTGATGACCTGATCTACTCCGAGCGATACGGGGCTCGCGCATTCAACATTTCCGTCCCGGATCGCGATGTGGCCATGGAAGCGCTTTTCAAAGGCGAAACCGTCGACACGACGGATGTTTCCGAGTCGGTCCAGACCATGGTCGATCGATACCAAGACCTGGAAGAACTCCTGGCGGACGGGATCACTGAAGAGGCCATCCCTTACTTCTCAGACTGGCTCATCGACAATGTCCACCTGGTGGAGATCAAGGCCAGCACCGACGAGGATGCATACACCATCTTCGAAACCATGAACGATCGTGGGCTCTCCCTTACGCCACTCGACATGCTGAAGGGGTATCTGCTGGCCAACATCACGGACGCCCACAAACGGACCGAAGCTGCGAAGGTCTGGACCAAGCGCATGGAGGCTCTCAAAAAGCTAGGCAGGGACGAGGACTCTGACGCCATCAAGGCCTGGCTGAGGGGCCAATACGCGCAGTCGGTTCGCGAACGCCACCAGGGCGCCGAGAATCGAGACTTCGAGCGGATTGGCACGGAGTTCCACCGTTGGGTCAAGGATCGCGAACAGGAGCTCGGCCTAAAGGCACCGGAGGACTACTTCCGGTTCGTCCACCAGGAGATGGCCTTCTACACCCGTCAGTACGAGAGGGTGAGACAGGCGTCTATGGAGCCAAAGCAGGGTCTGGAGCCCATCTACCACGTGGCCTGCTGGCGCTTCACGCTGCAGTACCCTCTGCTCTTGGCCGCCATTACCCCACAGGATGGGGAAGATCTCATTGATCAGAAATTCAGGCTTGTGGCCACCTTCCTGGACATTCTCCTGGCCCGCCGCGCCGTCAACTACCTCTCGATGAACTTCGCGGCCCTCTCCTATGCCATCTTCCTGGTCATCAAGGAGATTCGCGGGCTGTCTCCCCAGGACATGGCCGATCTGCTTCACAAGAAGCTGGACGATCAGGGGTGTGACTTTGATGGCACCAAGGACGAAACGCGAGCCGGGTTCCCTGGCTTTGGGCTGAATCACTGGTCGAAGGGGTACATCAAGACCATCCTGGCGCGCATGACCGTCTTCCTGGAGCGCGGCTCCCACATGGATGGTTCGCTTCCAAAGTACTTTGCACCCGGCAAAGGCCGGTTCGAGATCGAGCACATCTGGGCCGATCACCCTGAATTACACACAGACGAATTCGCATCTCCCGCTGATTTTGCCGAGGCGAGAAACCTGATCGGCGGACTGTTGCTCCTCCCTAAGAAGTTCAATGCAAGCTATGGGGACCTCCCCTATGCAGAAAAGGTGATGCACTACTTCGGGCAAAACCTTCTCGCGAAGTCATTGAACCCCCAGGCCTACCAACATCACCCTGGTTTCATCCAGTTCATTCAAACAGCCGGCCTTCCGTTCCAGCCCCATCCGGAGTTTAAACGGGCCGACCTCCAGCAACGTCACCAGCTCTACCAGAAGATCGCGGAACAGATCTGGGACCCAGCGCGGCTCCATCTGGAGGTCTCCTCGTGAAGGAGCTCTCCTCCCTGGAAGGGCCACACAGCACGGAGGTGTGTGGTGGCTAGGCCAACTTCTGATTCACGGCGTGCTGTCTCCACGCCTGAGCGCCTGGCCTATTGGTACTTCCGCCTTAACGGGTTTCTAACCACGGAGAACTTCGTCATTCACCCGGACACTGGGCGCAACCAAAGGACGGATGCGGATCTCCTCGCGGTGCGGTTTTCCCACCGCCGGGAAAACCTTGTACGGCCCATGAAGGATGATCTCAGGGTTTCCGCCTGTCGCACCCCCCTGAACGTGATCATCGCGGAGGTCAAGACCGGACTCTGCGCCCTGAATGGCCCCTGGACCAACCCCGAGGCCGGGAACATGAAGCGTGTCCTACGAGCGATTGGGTGTCTTCCCGACGAGGCCCTTGAACTGGCCAGCTCCGAGCTCTACAGCAGAGGGGTGTGGGTTGATTCCATGGTGACCTTGCGCCTCTTTACAGTTGGTGACCGGCGCGGAGAAGGTATTTGCATTCCAGATGAACAGCAGGTGACCTGGGACGAGGTGATCGCCTTCTGTGTGGAGCGTTTCAAAACCTATCGGAGCCAGAAATCATCTGTCGGGCAGTGGCCGGAAGACGGAAAGGCGTTGATGGATGCGGCTCTCAGGCCAAAGGCCCATGGCGAGATTCGGCACTTGTTCGGCCTCCCATGCCAGCTGGAGGAGTGCGCGGAGGTGTTCGGTGGCTGAAGGCGTGAAGATCGAAGATTTGAGTCCATACAGGGAATACCAGGACTCAGGCTCCAGGTGGCTCGGTCCTGCTCCGAGCCATTGGGAAGTTCGGAACCTTCGAACCTTGATCCGCCCTCGAAACGAGAGGAATCGGCCCGATCTGCCCTTGCTGTCTGTCGCTCGGGAGAAGGGCGTTTTTGTGCGTTCGCTTACGGATGACGACAATCACAACGTCATTCCCGAAGACCTGAGTAACTACAAGGTCGCCAAAGCGGGGGATCTGGTCATCAACAAGATGAAGGCTTGGCAGGGCTCCATGGGCATTGCCCCATGTGATGGGATTGTGAGTCCGGCCTACTACGTCTTCCGCTTTGCCATGGCGAGTCCTCGCTTTGGTCAGGCGTTGCTGCGCAGCAAACCATATGTCGCGCATTTCGGTCAGGCCTCGGATGGTGTGCGTGTCGGGCAATGGGACCTCTCAATTCCCGGAATGCGCGAGATCCCGGTGCTGATCCCCCCTCCCGATGAGCAGGACGCCATCGTGCGCTTCCTTGGCTGGGCGACCAGCCGCCTGGATCTCGCCATCCGGGCGAAGCGGAAGGTGATCGCGCTGCTCAATGAGCAGAAGCTGGTGATCATTCATCGTGCAGTCACTCGTGGTCTCGACTCCTCCGTACCTCTTAAACATTCAGGCGTTTCCTGGATTGGGACAATCCCAAAGCATTGGGAAATTTGGAGAATCAGCCATTTCGCTCGCGTTGGTAATGGCTCTACACCGTCGCGTGCTCAGTCGAATTACTGGAGCGGTGGCGGCTATCCTTGGCTCAACAGTTCGCAGATTAATAGAGGGTATATCGATAGCGCGGATCAATTCGTGACTCCCATGGCGCTTCGGGAATGCCACCTCCCCAGGGTTCCTGCAGGGAGCGTGCTAGTCGCCATTACCGGCCAAGGAAAGACTCGTGGAATGTCCGCGGTGCTCGAGATTGAGGCCACGATCAATCAGCACATTGCATATCTTTCGCCACGGACACCGGTGGCGTCACCTGAGTTTATCCAGCTAGCACTTACTGCATCGTACTCACACCTGCGTGCAATTAGTGATGATTCAGGAAGTACAAAGGGAGCGCTCACATGCGAGGACTTGAAACGGTTTAAACTCCCGATTCCACCCCGAGAAGAGCAGGATGCGCTGTTGAAGAGTATCCAGACCGAGACCGGTGCCTTGAATACCTCAATCTCACGTCTTGAGAGCGAAGTTACCCTTCTTCTGGAATACCGATCCCGCCTCGTCTCCGATGTCGTCACCGGCAAGCTCGACGTGCGCAAGGCTGCGCTGAACTTGCCGAACGAAGGCCCTTCCGAGGCGAGTGAGGCCATGGACCCAGGTCGGGACGAAAGCGAGTTCGAGGAAGAGGAGATCCAGGCATGATCACGGACCGCACGGCGGAATACCTTGCCAGCCTCGTGCGGGAGCTTCGGGGCCTTCCCCAGGAGACCGAGTGGGTGGAGTTTAAGGTCAACGATGCGGAGCCGGAGGAGATCGGGGAGTACCTTTCCGCATTGGCTAACGGCGCTGCGCTGCACGGGAAGACTTTCGCTTACCTTGTCTGGGGCGTTGAAAACCTCACTCATAACCTGGTGGGAACCACGTTCAATCCAAGGGCCAGCAAGGTGGGCAACGAGGAGCTGGAGAACTGGTTGCTTCGCCTGCTCTCACCTCGGATTGACTTCCACTTCCACACCTTCGAGATGGACGGCAAGGCCGTGGTGCTTCTGGAAATCGGGCAGGCTTTCCGGCATCCCGTCAGCTTCCGGTCCACCGAATGGATACGGGTGGGCTCCTACAAGAAGAAGCTGAAGGAGTACCCGGAAAAGGAGCGCGCCCTGTGGCGGATCTTCGAGCAGATTCCCTTCGAACGCCTCATTGCCGCGAGGGGACTTCCCGCGGATGAGGTACTGAGCCTTCTGGAGTATCCCGCCTACTTCGACCTGATGTCCCTACCCTTACCAGATTCCAAGGAGGGAATTCTTCGCGCCCTGAGTGCGGATGCCATGATCCAGCGCGAGGAATCCGGGGCATGGAGCATCACGAACCTCGGGGCCATCCTCTTGGCCAAGCGGCTTGGAGCCTTCAAGGGGCTCGACCGCAAAGCTGTGCGGGTGATCACCTATCAAGGGCGGAGCCGAGTGCAGACACTCCACGAACAGGTCGGCGCGAAGGGCTATGCGGTGGGTTTCGAGGGGCTGTTGGGCTACATCAGCAGTCAGGTTCCACCCAATGAGGTAATGGGTAAGGCCCTGCGCAAGGCGGTTCCCATGTATCCGGATTTGGCTGTTCGTGAGTTGGTGGCCAATGCGCTCATCCATCAAGATTTCCAGATCACCGGAACGGGCCCCATGGTGGAACTCTTCGAGGACCGTCTGGAGATCACCAACCCTGGAACGCCCCTGGTGAAGACCGAGCGGTTCCTGGATTCGCCACCGCGTTCCCGGAACGAGGCTTTGGCCTCCTTCATGCGCAGGGTGGGGGCCTGTGAAGAACGAGGTAGTGGCGTGGACAAAGTGGTCTTTCAGACGGAGTATTTCCAGCTCCCCGCCCCAGCCTTTGAAACGCCTGAAGGACACACACGGGCCGTCCTCTTCGCGCATCGCCCACTCACCCGTATGGACAAGGAGGACCGGATTCGAGCCACCTACCTCCATGCCTGCCTGCGGTACGTGAATCGGGACTTCATGACGAACACCTCCCTCCGAGGACGCTTCAGGATCGAGCCCCAGAACATCGCCATGGCTTCTCGTTTGATCAAAGAGGCCATCCAGGCAGGAGCCATCTGCCCTCACGATCCAGGTGCGGCCCCTAAAATGAAGAAATACGTGCCCTTCTGGGCCAAACCGGAGGCTGCAGGACTTACTTGACGGGTACTTGACTCGAGAGTCCCTGAGTCAGGGTCCTCATCAATGAGCAACCGATGTAAATAGCTACTAATAAATAATTTAGGTCATGATAAGGCACTTGACGCTCACTTGACTGCCCGGGAGCATGCCCCATGAGCACCGACACCACGGAAAAGGGCCTGGAGACGCTGATTTTCCGCTATCTCACGGGTGTGGATGGGCTGGGGGTTCCGCCGTCCGCGCCCTCTGCCGCACCGGACCCGGCGGGGATCGGATACTTCGCGGGGTGCCCCAAGGACTTCGACCGGGCCCACGCCGTGGATGCCGTGCAGCTCTTCGCCTTCCTCGAGGCCACTCAGCCCGATTCTCTGAAAAAGCTGGGCATGGCAAATTCGGCCGATCCCAAGGACATCAACCGCGTGAAATTCCTCTCCCGCCTCTCGGGGGAACTGCGCACCCGTGGGGTGATTGATGTGCTGCGCAAGGGCATCGAGCACCACCCGGCGGGGCACTTCGACCTCTTCTACGGGACGCCCTCGGAAGGCAATGCCAAGGCCGCGGCAAGGTATGCCCAGAACCGTTTCTCCATGACACGTCAGCTGCGGTACAGCCTGGACGAGACGAAGCGCGCCTTGGACCTCTGTCTCTTCATCAACGGGCTGCCCGTCGCCACATTCGAGCTGAAGAACAGCCTCACGAAGCAGACTGTGGAGGACGCGGTCGAGCAGTACCGTCGGGACCGTGATCCCAGGGAGACGCTCTTCGAGTTTGGACGGTGCGCTGTGCACTTCGCCGTGGATGACAGCGAAGTCCGGATGTGCACTGAACTGAGAGGTAAAGCCTCGTGGTTTCTGCCCTTCAACAAGGGATGGAAGGACGGAGCCGGCAATCCACCCAATGAACATGGACTCAAGACTGATTACCTCTGGAGGGAGATTCTCGCGCCGCCAGGACTGACCAACATCCTGGAGAATTTCGCACAGATTGTGGAGATCAAACACCCGAAGACGGGCCGGAAGAAGAAACAGCAGATCTTCCCTCGCTTCCACCAGCTCCGGGTGGTACGCAAGGTCTTAGGCCACGTGCGTGAACATGGCGTTGGTAAGCGCTACCTAATCCAGCATTCTGCGGGGAGCGGCAAATCCAACTCCATTGCATGGCTGGCCCATCAACTCATTGGCGTGAAGAGGGAGGGCAAGGAGGTCTTTGATTCTGTGATCGTGGTGACCGACCGCCGTGTGCTGGACGATCAAATCCAAAAGACCATCAAGCAATTCATGCAGGTGGGCTCCACGGTGGGACATGCGGATCATTCCGGTGACCTGCGTCGATTCATTGAGCAAGGCAAGAAGATCATCGTCTCCACGGTGCAGAAATTCCCCTTCATCCTGGATGAGATCGCCGGCGAGGGAGGCAAGACCTTCGCCATCGTCATTGATGAGGCTCATTCCAGTCAGGGGGGAAAGACTTCCGCGGCCATGAGCAAAGCCTTGGGGAATACCGGGGGCGAAGTGGAGGAAGAACCGGATCCCGAAGATACGGTTAACGAGGCGCTTGAAGCGCGGATGGCATCGCGAAAGCTCCTCACCAATGCGAGCTATTTCGCGTTCACCGCCACGCCGAAAAACAAGACACTCGAAATGTTCGGAGAACCCCAGCCTCCAGATGCCGAGGGCAAGATCAGACATGTGCCCTTCGACAGCTACACCATGAAGCAGGCCATCGAAGAACGCTTCATCTTGGATGTCCTGAAGCACTACACCCCCGTGGAGAGCTACTACAAGCTGGTTAAACGGGTCGAAGAGGACCCCGAATTCGACACCAAAAAGGCCAAGAAGAAACTTCGTCGGTACGTCGAGAGCCATGATCACGCGATCCGCCTGAAAGCCGAGATCATGGTGGACCACTTCCACGAGCAGGTTTTGGCCGCCAGCAAGATTGGAGGTCAAGCCAGAGCCATGGTCGTGTGCAACGGGATTGAGCGGGCCATCCAGTACTTCTACGCCTTCAAAGACTACCTCCTCGAACGAAAGAGCCCCTGCAAGGTGATGGTCGCGTTCTCTGGGGAGCCGGAGTACAACGGCGTCAAGGTCACCGAGACTTCCTTGAATGGCTTCCCTGGCGCCGACATCGCAGACCGCTTCCAGGAGGGCGAGTACCGATTCTTGATTTGCGCCGACAAGTTCCAGACGGGCTACGACGAACCACTGCTTCACACGATGTACGTGGACAAACCCCTGGCCGGCATCAAGGCGGTCCAGACCTTGTCGCGCCTCAATCGAGCCCATCCTCAAAAGCACGACTGCTTCGTCCTGGACTTCCAGAACAACACCGAAGCCATCACGGCAGCGTTCCAGGACTACTACCGAACGACGGTCCTCAGCGAAGAGACCGATCCGAACAAGCTCCACGACTTGAAGCACAAGCTGGACGAAGCCCAGGTCTATTCGCAGGAGCAGGTGGATCGGTTGGTTGAACTCTTCCTAAATGATGCGGGGCGGGACACCTTGGACCCCATCCTCGACGCCTGCGTCGCGGTCTACTTGGAACGGCTGGACGAAGACCAGCAGGTGGACTTCAAGGGCAAGGCCAAGGCCTTCTGCCGCACCTACGACTTTCTCGCATCCGTAATCCCCCAGACAAATGCAGGGTGGGAACGCCTCTCCATCCTCCTGAACCTGCTCGTGCCAAAGCTGCCGGCTCCGAAGGAGGAGGATCTCTCCAAAGGCATCCTCGAAGCCATCGACATGGATAGCTATCGCGTGGAGAAGAAGGCCACCTGTCAGATCGACCTAGAAGACCGCGTTGGAGAGATCGGTCCCGTGCCTGTGGAGGGAGGGGGCTACAAGGCTGAACCCGAGTTGGACAGACTCAGCAACATCCTCAAATCCTTCAACGAGCAATTCGGCACCCTGTTCACAGACAGCGATCGGGTCGTACGCCGCATCCGAGAGGATATTGCACCCAAGGTTGCTTCCGATGCCGCCTACCAGAACGCGAAAGAGAATACGCCTCACACGGCTCGAATGGAGCACGACGCCGCCTTGGGCAGAGTCATGCAATTCCTGCTGAAGGAGGATACGCAAGTCTATAAGCAATTTATGGAGAACGAGTCATTCCGACGATTTGTCGGCGACATGGTGTATGCATTGACAAGTTGAATGCGAATCTAGGTTTTCCCCAGGGGCAATAGAAGGTGCTCACGAATTTGTCGCTCCCGTGAACCGAGGTTTTGACCTGATTCACTGCACCGTTGCTCCTTACAGGAATACGCTGGCAATGGAAACTTTTGCCTTCATATATGGACTTCCATGAATCCCACCTTCGTGAACTTCATCGCTCAGATTCACCCAGTCCTCCAAGGTCTCATTGTCTTTTTAGTGGGATTCTTCCTTTATCGTTCTCTGAAAATGCTTACCCAAAGCCAGTCGCTTCGGGGGGCCTTTAGACGGCTGGAGCACCTGCTCTCGACGGGTGGTGAACTCCCCGACTTGGGGAGAGGGTTAACCCTGGACGCATTGGAACGCATTCGCGCAGAGTCTCGTGGTGCTGGAACAGTCGTTCAAGATTGGTGGAATCGCTTGCAGCATCACTTACAGCCGTACCCGGCCCATGCCTCGCCTCGGGAGTACTTCCTGGCTCGCCCGGTGCGCGACATCCTGCCTGAGATCGAGCTGCTAGAGGGCCCTTACCACGCAGGCGCATTCCACGCCGTCCCCGGGATCCTTACCAGTCTGGGCTTGGCGGGCACCTTCTTGGCCATCCTCCAGGGCCTGTATCACGTCCACTACAACCCTGATGATGTGACGAGGCCTGTCCAGGGCATCGCGGACCTTATCAATAGCCTTTCAGGAAAGTTCTCTTCATCGCTTGTTGCTCTCTTCTTAGCCGTGCTCTTCATGCTGATGGAGAAGCACTTTGACAAGAAGAACCGCGATGGATACGAGCAACTAGTGAGGACTGCAGAAAGCGCCTTACCCCTCCTCACTCCAGTCCGAGTGCTCGTTGACCTTCAGGCATCTGCACTGAAGCAAGAGACGGCCCTCAGGGGCATCAGCAGCGAAATGGTGGATGGTTTCAAGGCCGCGTTCACGGCGGAGATCAATCCCGCTTTAAGTGAGCAACTCAGCTTGAACCTCATGCAGGAGTTGCAACCCACGCTCACACGCATGGCCCAGACCCTCAGCGAGCTCAACCAAGCGATCCGGCAAATGGAGGCCAGCAAGCACGAGAGCCTGCTCCAGGAGTTGACGGTGGTCATCAAGGCTATGCACGAGTCCATTCTTGAAGGTCTCAAGGGGATGGGTCACGAGTTCCATCAAGCCATGGCCGGAGCCGCACAAACTGAACTGGATGGGATGCAACGCACCCTCGAGATTTCGCGCCAATCCATGGACGAACTCTGCATCCGATTGGAGACCATCGGTAGCCGGATGGTCGAATCGATGGGGACGATCCAGGTCACGGCCGAGCATGAAGTCCAACAGGCCCGCGAGGAGATTGGCGTCTTCATCCGGACCATGCAGGAGAACCTCAATGGCGTAACCGCTGACACCCAATCCCGCGTCCAGTCCTTGCTGGCCGCGTTGGACCAGGGGAGCAGAAATCTCACCGAAGCAGCACGCCAGATCGGCTACGCCAACGAATCACTTCGCGCGTCTCTGGAGACCCACGTAGGTTCATTGAACGAATTCAAGGAAGTGGGGAAGTCCATGAAGCTCGTTGGAGCGAGCTTTAGGGAGATGACCCAACAGGCAGAAGAAATGTTCCGTATGCAGACTGAGGACATTCATCGGATCGAGGGGCTGATGGAGACGCTTACGGAACGGCAGATCACGGATGGCCAATTGTTGGAGGAGTACCAGTCGGCGTTCCTAGCAACCCAAGGCCGCCTCGTCTCCTTGGACAAGGATTTAGCCAAGGCATTCGCCACCATTCACCAAGGCATGGAGACTTGGGTCAAGTCCGTGGAAAGCTGCCTGACAGCATTGACCAGTGAGACCAATCAACACACCTCCACCATCAGTACTGCGCTCTCCCGCCAGCTTGAAGACCTGGGAGAAAAGCTCGAGGATTTCAGTGAGTCCTTGGATCGCCTGGCTCAGAAGGTGAAGCCGTGAGAGGACGCCCCCAGGCAGACCATCTCGCCAACGCGCTCACTGATCTGGTGACCAGCTTGATGGTAATTTTCATCCTGCTGCTCCTGGTATTCATTAATAACCGGGCAAGCCAGCAGGCCATTGTAGTCCATGACCTAATGAGAAGCCTGCGTGTTGAATTCAATCCACGCCTTGGTGCCGGTGAGGGTGGGAGGATTGAAGGTGAAGGCGGAAACCAAGCCTTGATCCAAAGGGACATCAAAGATCCGGGGACGCTGCTTTTCATCGTCCCTGAAAGAGTCATGAACTTTGCGATAAATGAGAAGCGGCTGAAGCCCGAAGGCGAGGCATTCATTAAGAGCCGTATTCCTCAACTGGCCCGGATCCTTTGGGATGAGAGGTACCGGCCCCACATCGACGCCATCATCGTGGAGGGCCATACCGATCAGACACGGCCTGCTCACCTCCCGGCCAGCGAGGGAGAGCAATGGAATCTTCGTCTCAGCCAAGACAGATCGATGGAGGTTGTGAAGGAGAGTCTGCTGGCACTCGAATCGGATGAGCAGCTTCGGCGGTTTTTTCTGGAGAAGCTCAGTGCTAGTGGTCGAGGGGAATCCGAACCAGTGGCAACTCGGGAACAGGGTGAAGAGAACCGCCGTGTCGTCTTCAAGATACGGATCAAGTCAGACAAAGCGCAGGCGGAAGTAGGCCAAGCCATGGCTAAGCAGGACATGTCAAGTAAAGTGCGATCCTCCTGGTGACGTGCCATGGTCGAGCATGGACACTCAGCGAGCCGCGGAGAATGGAAACAAGACGAATGCTACTTGGCGGTTTGGATCTACGACCAGATTGACCGGGATCCCAACCAGAATCAGGTAGCACTCTTCGAGCAAGTTGCTAAATGGACAGGGCGCACGATCGAGGAGGTTGAGGAACGAGTAAGGACCGTTGCGGCATGTGAGGGGAGGCCCGCGACTGAGCAACCTCTGGCTCCTTCACAGAATATTCGTGGCTATACCCGCAGAGCGTTCGCCGACTATTGGGTGGACAGGGTTGCAGCCCGAGGCCGTTTGCAGGATGTAGTTGCCGCAATCTCCGGCCGCGAACTACCCATTGTTCTCAATCCCCCCGCTGCCCACGTGGACGAGGGGGTGGCATCCTTGGTCCCACAATGCATGGAGAATACGAATCCTGATAGCTTGGCAGCCGATGAACGAGAAGATTCGAATCCACGAGAGCTATTGAAGACTTGGGTCTTGGATGAATCCGTGGAGCGCGAACGTTGGGAGCGGATCGCAAGACTCAAGGCAATGCGCAAGCCGAGTCCAGGGTTGCGCGACCGGTCACACTTCCATCCCGCCATGACCAAGTACCCCGAGCGTATTAGGGAGATAGGCGACTTGGCCAAGGGCGCGATGGGATCTATCCCATCGGATTCCCGGATCAGGTCGATGCTCTCTGATCTACGTCAGACGGCGCGGCAGCTTCAGGCCGCGACTTCATTTCTTCGCGTGCCACCACCTCCGGATCCCTATGCGATCGAGAGGGCCAGGAAGCGTTGGTTGGATTCAGGTACAGACATCTCCCGACTGGATAGAGCCACCATCCGTCTTCTGTGTATGGATCCACAGGTCGGGTTAAATCCCGAGTGGCTGGAAGCTCTTCTGAAGTTTCAATCAGAAAGCCGCATCCGCCGCGCCTGGATTGAAGCCTTGCTGGCGCACTATGTTTCTATCTGGAGGGGAATGCCTGACCCGGAACGTGTCGAGGCTGCCCTGGTCGAGCTGGTGACCAGGGTGCCGAAATCGGAAGCCTGGTCAGGATTTGCTATGCAAGCGGTCCAAACTCTAGTCGGCCCCGAGGCTCCACGTGCATTGATGACCGGGCATCCGGCGGTGTGGGAAGCCGCGATTGCCCGATTACAGCAATGGCATGTCCCGGTTGGGCTACCTCTCGGGCAAGCTTCGCTTGCCTTCGCCTTGAAACTTTGGGAGAACGCCTGGCAAAGCACCGCCAGTCCCCAAGGGGAAGAAGCGTATAGATCACTACTGCATGGTCTGCTCAACGAATTGCTTCATTCAAAGCTCATACCACTTAAGGCGTTCTTGGAAACCACCTCTTTTATCATTCTCTCAGAGCGCATGGTTCGCTTCCCTCCTCTGAGGGACACCATGATGAAGTTCTGTCTCGCGGATGATCGACTGGGTGATCCCAGGCTTCACAAACAGAATTGGGCAGGGATTGCGGCCGCAAGAGACAGACTCATGACCTGGTTAGCAGGCAAGAACCTGCGGCTGTTCTACGATGCGGTCGTTAAGGATCATCAAGACGACCAAGGACGCAAGGCATTCTGGTTGCAATATGTTGACCAGGTGGCTGATTTCCGATTGGTGTTATGCGACGAAGACGAAAGGCGACTGAAGGCTAGGTTAGGCGATGAACGGATTTTGTGCGCTCGCATGGAGGGATCAAATAGGACAAGCGCTTTCTTGATGCGATTCGTAGCCCCCAGCCGAAACCAAGATTTCATCTGTGTTGAATTCAGCCAGACCGGTAACAGCCTGTACATTTACAACACCACAACGTTCCAAGCCGGAATCGGACGCCTGGAAGCGCTCGACTTTAGGATCGGTAGCGAACCGAGAAACTTGAAGAACAAAGAATATGTGATGTGGGATCCAATTAGACATATAGGCGACTGGCAGTCCAGAGTCGCGTTTCTACTGCACCAGTGGGGAATCCGGACGCCATGATGATTCTGCTCGGCGAACTCGGCGGACAAGTCTCAATCCAAGCGGACTCAGACGGGTTTGGCTTCCTTCCACTCTCCGAGTGGCGTCTAGAGGATCGAAGCACTTGGCCTGCATCCATTCTCATGGATCCGAAAGGTCCATTGCTTGCCCAAACCATCGAGACGCTCCTCGAGTTAGGACTGACAGAGACCCGGGGATCTGGAGTCTGGGTCCCATGGAACCACTGGGACGAGCTCGTGAAGCTCGGGCTTGAATTCCCGAGGCACTGGCTACCTTGGAACCCATTCCTGCTAAGGATTGATTCCACGGGCAGTCTTGGCCGAGACGACTTCGAGTACCGGTACCAATTTCTTCTTGGGACTCAGGAAGTCTTGATTCAGCGCACGGGGGCGATCGTCCAACGAGCTCATCACGAGGGACGGTACCTTCTCGATCCACAGGCGTTTTTTCTCGTAGAAGCCATGGACCGATTCAATGCCTTGCCACCCGAGGAGCGTAAGGGTGCAGAGGCCTGGATTCGATTTGCAGAAGTCAAGGGCTGCGCGATGGGGATCGGAGCTCAATTGGATGAGTTCCTGAGGACGAACGAGGTCGTGATTCCTTCGAAAATCGGGATCACTGTCGTTGAACGCGCCGATGGTGGGCTTCTGTTTCTCCCGAGATGTGATGGAGTTCCCAAAGAGGCATTCGAAAGAGCATTTCTTCGTTCCCGGGACGGTGACAACTTATTCCATCTAGACGGCGAGGATGGGAGAAAGGTCCGGCTGATCCTAACGCCCGGCCATACCGACGTACTCCAAAGAATGCGCCGAGTTCGAGGCTTGCGCGGCTCAGGAGCCGAAGCTCTTCGACGAGCACCTGAAAGGGCTTTTGAAGGATTGTTCGACCACCTTCAGATCACCTACAGCCGGAGAGTAGAAGGGATCGGGGATTGGCGGCCGCTTCCGACTCCTAAAGCGCCGTCAGGTGTATCCATGCTGGAGCTCGATGGACTCGAATTGGGCTCTGATTGGGACCCTGATGCCGAGGCAGAGGCCTTAGGATTCGAGCAATTCAAGGTCCCTGTGACCATCGAACATCAGGACCCATCGTCTGGCAAAACTCAACGGATAGTCATCGAGAGCCAACCTGAAGCCCGTGCCTTCGTACATGCAAATGAAGCCGCTCATCATGAGGGTTCGAAAGAGTTCATCTATGAAGGTAAGACCTGGCCAGTAGATCCCACTCTTGGCGGGGCCCTCAGGAGGGGCAACGGCTCCGAGGAAGCTAAGGGACAGAAAAAGTTCCTGCTCATCTACACCGATGAGGAAGAAGTGAAAGTGCTAGATGTACAGGAGGCAGGCCAGGCTGTAGGTGACGCCGAAAAACAATGGAGCTATGACCCCCCCTCCAAGCTGAGTGACGAATTCAAACTTAAGGCTCACCAAGAGGAGGCCGTTGCATGGCTCCAAGGGATCTCCTCCTTCGCGCCTAAACGTAGAGGCAGCCTTCTTGCCGATGAGATGGGCCTCGGGAAAACCCTCGAAGTCCTAGCATTCCTGGCCTGGATCATGGAGAAAGGCCTCTTCGATGGATTGCACACAGGGCCTCCGCCATATCGGCCGGTGTTGGTGATCGCTCCCCTCATGCTGATCGAAAATCAGACGTGGCAATCGGACATGGCGAAATTCTTCGCCCCAGGGACCTTTGATCCAGTCTTGAATCTGCACGGAGGAGCACTCAAAGCTCGAAAGCTCGCGAGCGGACGGGAGACTGAGATTGGGCGTCCTCTGCTCGACGCAGAGGATCTGATTCAGCACCGTGTAGTCCTCACGAATTATGAAACGATCACCAATTACCAGCACAGTTTTGCGCAACTGAGGGGAGGCCGTTCGATTTGGTCTGTGGTCGTCACTGATGAAGCTCAGGAGTTTAAAAATCCTCAATCGAGGATTAGCCACGCCATCAAAGCTCTACACCCTGATTTCCATATCGCCTGCACCGGAACCCCGGTTGAAAATCGCTTGCTGGACTTGTGGAACCTCTTCGATGCACTTCAGCCCTCGCTTCTTGGCGCTGCAAAGGATTTCAAAGCGACTTACGAGACTCCAACCGGCGGACCGGATGCTTCAAAGGCGCTCGGTCAACTTCGTGAGCGGCTTCGCTACCAGAAGCCCAGCGCTTTCTTACTCCGAAGGGAGAAGACTATCCTCCAGGGCTTTCCGAAAAAGCGTGTACTTCCTATCCGTTGTGAGATGACGGCTAGGGATGTGGATCGGCATCTCCGGCTCATCAAGGCACTGAAGCAGGCTCAAAGCAAAAAAGGGATTCATCTTTCCTACCTGCATCGACTGGCTGCGATATACCAGCATCCCCTCATGTTCCGAGAGGACTTCGATACCATCCCCGTGCAGGAGTTGATTGAGGCATCTCCTAAACTTCAGGGTGTCCTGAAGTGCCTCTCGGAAATTGAGGCCAACGGAGAAAAGGTGCTCTTGTTCGCGAGACACATCAAAATCCAGCACATGCTGGCGAGGGTCATTGAGGCACAGTTCGGGATACCAGTCTCGATTATTAATGGAGAGTCTCAAGGAGAGGCAGGCACGACCTCGGATCGCAACGTAAGAGGCCGGCTGTATCGGGCAAAGGCCCTGGAGCGTTTCAGGGCTCGCAGCGGATTCAACGCCATGGTGCTTAGTCCATTTGTTGCGGGTGTGGGATTGACAATCACAGAGGCGAATCATGTCATCCATTTCGGCCGCTGGTGGAACCCTGCCGTCGAGTCGCAAGCGACTGACCGTATCTACCGTATCGGCCAGGAGAAGGACGTGCAGGTCCACCTACCCATCCTTCACGACCCCACTGGCCGACTCCCGAAAAGCTTTGATCAAAAGCTTGATGAGCTGCTCCAATCGAAGGAATCCCTTGCAAGAGACTTCCTCCAGCCAAGGCCAACCCAAGATGACCTAGCGGATGAGCTTTGCCAGGAATTGATCCGCGATCAACCCGAGGACAGCAGTGTGCCTGACTGCTTGGAACTCGACGACTGCTTCGCATTACCTCGGCTCCTCTTCGAATCTCTGGCCGCCGTGGTTTTCGAACAGAACGGATTTCAAGTCGAACTCGGTGAACCGAGGGCCAGTGGAGAACTCGCTGCCATTGCCAGGAAAGCGCGAGAGACGGTACTCGTGCAATGCTGCTGGAGCCGGGAGAAGAACGCCCAGATTGCTGAGCTTGATGCTCTGGTTGGGCTTCAGTGGCGCCCAGCGCCAACCCGGAAAGTTTTTTTGCTTGGTGGAACAACAGAGCTTAAGGCGGCTCTCCCACCAGGAATCGAGGTGTGGTCGGCGAGAAATCTCTGGGAGATGGTCCAGTCGCCCATCCAGGAGCCACAACTCATGGAGAGAGGAGAGAACCGGGTTCCCTTAAGGCCCTCGTGATCCGTAGGTGGTTCCGAAACGGAGACGCCCCGGTCCACGACCAACCCTGTCCGTGCCCAGAGCCAGGCGCAGAACGTGCGGACGTCCCTGGGGGCGAAGAAAGTGGTGGCCATCAGGTGGTCGTCGAAGCGGAACGAGGGCTTGCGCCACTGGAAGGCCTGCCGCGCGATCCAGCGGCGCCGGACGTCCAGACCCTCGTAGGTCTCCCGGCGGAGGACGACGTTGATGAAGGCGGTGGTGAGGGCCATGGTGGACTCCTGGATCGAGGATCGCCCCTGGGACTGGTCAGAGGCTGTCGTGGCCTCCCCCGTCCGGTTCCGCCTCCATGGGCGCCACCAGACCAGGATGGTCATAGCGCACGTTGCCCACCTCTGGCCCCACCGGATGCGCAGCCAGCGCCTCGCCGGGGCAGGGCACCAGCAGCGCCTTCAGATCGGCGCCCCCGGCGTCCGGGTCCAGCCAGGGATCCCAGCCCCCCGGCGCCAGGATCAGCGGCATCCGGTCATGGATCGGCGCCATGAGCGCGTTGGGCGTGGTGGTAAGGATGCACACCGTGTGCAGGGGCCCCTCCGGCCCCTCCCAGGTCGCCCGCAGGCCCGCGAAGGCGAGGAGGCCGCCGTCCTTGGGGTGGATGAGCATTGGCTGTTTCCGCCGGCCCTCGGCCTTCCACTCGTAGAACCCCGAAGCCGGCACGAGGCAGCGGCCGTGGCGGAAGGCGTCGCGGAAGGTGGGCTTGGTGGCCACGGTCTCCGCGCGGGCGTTGATAGGCCGCGGCCCCGCGTCCGGATCCTTCGACCAGGCCGGCACAAGGCCCCACCGTGCCTGGTCCGCGATGCGCCGGCCCTTGTTCGGGCGGATGACGATGACGTGCTGCCCCGGCGCGATGTTCCAGTGCCGCTCCACCCGGAAGCCGATGGGCGCCAGGTCGAAGGCCTTGGCCAGCGTCTCCGCGCTCACGTCGAGGGTGTAGCGGCCGCACATGGGCGGCTCAGGTGTCTTCTTCGGAATCCGTGGGGACTCCGCGGATGAGCCGATCGAACCTGCGGCGTACGGATTCGTCGGGCTCTGCGGCGAGGCACTGGCTCAGCAGCGCAGGGACCGCCTCGGGCCAGTTCTCTCGTCCCCAACCCTCAAGGGCCTTGATGGCCATGTTCCGGGCCCGGATGACCGGGCTGCGCATCGCTGTCCGGATCAGGGGCCACCCCAGGCCAGCGAAGGAGCCCAGCGCCTGGACCACGGCATCAAGGGCATGGAATTCATTGGAGAGGGCCCCTCCGAACATCTTCATCTCGGGGCCTGAGGCCATGGCCGCCAGAGGCAGGCGGGCCTCGGCCAAGGCGACCACTTCCGCCATGCGAACTGGATCCGTGGTTCGAGCCACGGAGAACCAGGAATCAGAATTGCCCTCCCTGAGGCGCTGCAGGTGGATCGGCCAGGTGTCGATGCCCAGGATTCCAGCGGCCCGATCCGCGTCGAAGAAGGCCTGCCGGTCCGGGGAGGCCAGGCCCTCCAGCGCCAGGGGCCGCCAATGCTCGTACTGAAGAAGGGCCTCGCACCGCCTTCCCACCTCCTCCCGCTCCTCTTGGCTCCAGGGGCTCGCTTCGTCCCCCTCCGTGTCCGGGGGGTCCGCCGCCCAGGTCTGGAGGGCGTGGCAGGTGAGGAAGGTTTGGAGGAGGGCTGGAGCGCGCTCCGCATGATCCAGGAACCGCTGCACGCTGAGGGGACCTTGGGCGTAAGCCTCCAGGCCTTGGAAGGGGCCACCGCCTGCCGTCGCCAGGATCTCCAGGATTTCCCCAGCGCCCAGGAGGATGTCCGGTTCCACCGATTCGGGCTCGAGCGCTTCATGGAGCCGGCCCCCCGTCGCGCAGGCGAAGCCCACGTACTCGCCCATCACGCCGTTCTTGTGGCCCTCCGTGAGCAACCAGTGCTTGGTCTCAGGCCGGGATGCCATGGGGGTCAATCGTTCCACCAGGTGGACCCTTCCCCAACCCTCGACGTTCCTGGCCAGGCCGAGCAAGGCCTCCTCGGGGTCGTCGAAGGTGTTGGCCATGGCGACGGCGGCGTAGAGGGTGAATTCGTCATGGCGCCCCAGCGTCACAAGGGTTTCGCGATGGTCCTTGCCCGTGAACATCCCTAGGATCGCCATGGCGACTTTCACGGGCTCCCGGTCCGGTGCCCGCTGCGCCATCCAGAGGGCGAGCTTCCAGAGGCGCGTGGTGTCGAGGCTCCCAGCACTGGCGGCCTGCCGAACGTGGTCCAGCAAGGGATCCACGAGACTGATGGCGCCTTCCTGAACCAGGAGGTCGTAGAAGGCCTGGAGGGTTCCCGGATCCAGCCGCTTCAGGACGTCCTGGAGGGCCTTCATCAGCTGGGGAATCTGCTCGGATCCACCGGCCCATCCCCCGTGGTGGGTCCCCACGCCGTCCAGGGCGCCAGCTGCCCAACGCACCTGGGAGTCATCCGCCGGAGGCTCGTCCGGGAGCGTCTCCCCTCCTTCCCGGAGACCGGGACCGTCCTCACGCAGGTGCGCCTGGACGTGGTCATAGATCGCGCGTCGCGAGGGGTCCCACGGCGGTGTCACCCGCGCGGGGTCCCAGGCTGGCTTGAGGAAATCCAACAGACCCATGCAGTCGCTCCGTGAGGCAGGGTGCGCATCGAAGCGCCCCTTGGCGATCATTCCACAGGCCCTGGAGGTTCAGTAGGGTGGCAGTATCCTGCGCAGGCCATGCCCGAGCACCACCGCGAGGAAGGCGAGGTTGCGGAAGGGCAGAACGATCCAGGGCAGGCCGAGCGGGCCAAGCCTTGTGGGCTCACCACTGGCAGGGAACTGCGCGGCGAGCCGGGCGGAGAGGCCCTGCAGCCACGCGACCGTCCTCGGCCATTCCAGGAGGCCGTCCCTCCACGTTGATGGGATCGCTGCAGGTCCGAGCGCGGCGCCGGCGATCCCGCCGACGATGGCGGCCGTCGTGTCCGCGTCGCCGCCGAGTTCGATGACCGATTCGACCGCGCTCCGGAAGTCGCCCGGGTTCCGCAGCCAAGCCCACAGTACGGCTGGCACAGTGTGGAGCACGTAGCCCGTGACGCCTCCAGGGCAGCCCAGGCGCTCGAGGAACGCGGCTCCGGACAGGTCCAGCGCGAGGCAGTCCTCCACGGTCTTGAAGGCTTCCTGGAACTGCTGGGAGGTCGCTTTCGGCTTGAGGTGTTCGAGGATCTCCGCGGGAGAGGGCTGGAACTTCCCAGCCCAGGCCACGCGGTGGGCCGCCATGGCCACCAGGCGAGCCCCTTCTTCTGCCAGAGGGTCGAGGTGGGTCAGGTGAGTGGACGCCTTCACCCACGCCTCCAGTTCGCCCGTACCGGGCCGGGCCAGGACGCCCAGCAGCGGCGCCCGCATGACCGGCCCGTTGCCCGCCGACCGCACGCCGCTGCGGGAGGGGGGGAAGCCGATCCAGAGCTTCAGGATGGCCCGCAGGGTGGCGAAGCCGACGCCGGCGGGGAGGGCGAGCAGCCAGCCCCGCAGCCGCCAGGCCAGGGATCGCGCGAACGCCTCCGGCGCGCCGCCCGAGGCCAGCAGGGCCTGGGCCACCATGCAGGTATGCTCCGTGTCGTCGCTGCACATCCCGCGGCCGAGGAGGAAGCGGTGCTCGATGGGGCGGGGCCCGAAGAGACGGGCCGCCCGGCGCGGGCTGAGGCCCTCCCGGGGCAGGCCAAGGGCATCGCCCACGGCGAGGCCGAGAAGGCAGCCCTCGATGCGGGCCTGTCGGCTGAGGCTATCCTCCGCTGGGCTCATAGTGGAATCGTCGTTCGGGGCTGTATGGGCAGCGCCTTGCGCAGACCGTCGATCCGCAGGCTCAGGTCCCAGGCGGTCTCGGTGTCTTCGAGGTCCCGGAGGAAGAGGTGCGTGTCCGCCACGCCCCGGGCCTCGAAGAACCAGTAGAGCGGGAGGAGGGGCGAGACCCAGGTGTCCTCGCCCTGGTGGCCGAAGGTTCCTCTCAGGGCCGCCAGGACCTGCCGCTGGACGTGGCTGCCCCGGAGCCCTTCCTGGTGGCGGGCCAGGTGCTCCACGGCCGAGGCGTAGGCCTGGCCGGCGGGCTCCAGGAGGGTGAGGGACTGGCAGCCGAGGAAGGCGCCGGTGCGGGTGAGCTCTGCCACGCGGCTGAGGAACTGGGCGTGGGGGATGCCGTCCCGCAGTTCCGCCGACAGTCCCAGGCAGGCCAGGAAGGTGGCTGGCCCCTCGAGCCCTGACACGGCACCCAGGGAGGCCAGGTCCTCGATCGGGGTTCCGATGGAGGTCTCGTCGCCCCGCAGGACGGCGTCGATGCCCCCATCGACCAGCACGATGGCGTCGAGGTCGAGGGTCTCGACGAGGTGCCGGTAGGCCTTGCGCAGGGGCTGGACGCCCGTCTTGCGGAAGAGCCAGATCGGCGCGGCGTGCCCGTGTTCATGCTCCAGCCAGTGGGCCAGCCAGGCCTCGGGACAGTACTGGGTCCGGGTGGCGGACCGGGCGGTGAGCTCGAACAGGCAGGAGTGCTGGGGGACAGGCCGGACCTCGGGAAGGGTCTCGGGATCCGAAAAGGTGAGGCTCGCCAGGTGGACGGTCTTGCCGGCCTGCCGCAGCGCCAGTGCCAGGGGAACCCCTCCCACGAGGTCGTAGCCGCCGCCGGCGCCGGCCAGGAGGATCCGCTGGCAGGCGTCGAGACGTTGGAAGAAGGGGGTGGTGAGCATGGGGCAGAAGGGTTCGCCTGGGTGGGATGCCTCGTCGGCTTCAGGATCGTCGATTCGGCATCATTCCTGTGTTCATGCCTTGAACTCGCCAATCACTTCGATGGGCCCGACGATGTTGGCATTGAACTCCGCCAATTCCTCCGCCGGGACCCAGAGCTCCTCATGGATGCTCGCGCCCACGACCTGCCGGGGGTAGCGCTCCGCGAAGTCGGCCTTCACCCGGAACCGGGTCACGTAGCCCGCGCCGTAGTCTTTCACGTTCCATCGCTGACTGATCTGGATCGCGTACTCCTCGTTCAGGACGGGGTAGAAGATCGGCTGGTCGGGCAGCCGTGGCGGGAACTCCCGCCATCCCGAGGCTTCGATCAACGCCAGCTCGGCAGGTCCGACGGGGCGGTAGAGGGTGAGTGTTTCCATGTCGAACTTCCTTGGGATTGGGGGTCAACGTACCAGCAGGAGCCGCTCGGGGGCGGGTTGGATGACGGCCCGCATGCCCCAGGTGAACTCCAGCCGGTCCTGTTCGATACCGTCCCCGAAGATCACGCCGTCCTCGTTCATCTCGGAGGTGAGCTCCAGGGGGTGGCCTTCGTCCAGGAGTCCCTGGCTAAGGCTGGTCCCTGTGGTCCGGCTGGGCCAGGCCTCCCGGACGAAGAACGCGAGGGTGGCGACCTCGGGATCAGGAAGAAGGAGATCCTCCTTCCGCTGACTGGCGATGGATCGGGCCCAGCCTGTGGCGCCGGTGCCCGTGGCGGCGATCAGCCCTGAGGAGGAATGCCGCTCCTCACGCTCCGCGAGGCGGAGGCGGTAGCGCGCGCTTTGGTGGGTGCGGTGGCCGACGAAGACCTCGTTCAGGGCGAGGAGCCTCTGCCCGTCGTCCAGCTTCGCCTCGGCGAGGGTGCGGGGCTGCACCTTCGCGCGGCCCCTCGCGGCGTCGGCCAGAAGGTCCGCCACGGCGGTGGGGGCGTGGGGGACGAGGATCCCCTCGAAGGCCTCGGGTTCGGGGTTCACTCCCAGGACGAGCTGGTGGTCGAGATACTTCGCGACGTTCGCCACGAGCCCGTCCTGGCCCAGGGCCACCACCAGGTCCTCGGGCTCGAAGACGAACTGGGCCAGGTCGGCGCGGTCGATGCGGCTGCGGCGCCAGCGGACGGGGATGCCCGCCAGCACAGTGCGCAGGGCGTCCTCGAAGCGGACGTGGCGCTCCTTGACCGCCTCGAGGCACTGCCCCCGGCTCTCCAGGAAGAACTGCGCGGCCTCGCGGGTGCCGTGGTGGGCCAGCAGGTTCTGGTAGTCCGTGGGCCGCGTGACGAGGACCACCCTCGGGACGGAGGCGCCCATGTCAGTCCTGCCTCCCGAGCCGCGCGGTGCCCGCCTGCATCAGGCTGGCGAGCAGGGGCCCGAACATGTCGGGGCTGAGGTTGAGGTGCTCGATGCGCTCGAGCTTGCCGCCCAGCTCCTTGGCCGCCAGCGCGAAGAGCACTGCGGGTGGGACGGATTTGGTGGCCTCCAGGGTGGCCCGCTCCAGGTCGGCGCGGGCGCCCTCCACCTGCTTGACGCTCTCGGCTTCGGCCTCGGCGTGGAGCCGCAGGCTGGTGGCTTCGGCCTCCGCCTGGAGCTTGGTGGAAGAGGCTTCGGTCTCCGCCTCGAGGCGCTGCCGACCCGCCTGGGCTTCCGCGGCGATGCGCTGGGCCTCGGCCTCCTCCTGGGCTTGGCGGCGGGCGTTCTGGCCCTGCTGGTTGATGAGCTGCTCCTCCCGCTTGGCGAGTTCGATGCGGTTCTGCAGCTCGTTCTCCTGGATGGCGCGTTCCTTCTCCACCGCCAGCGCCCGGCGCTGGAAGGTGGCCTCGTCGGCCTCCTGCTTGATCCGCTCCCGGACCGGGGCCTCGATGGCCTTCTCCATGTCGGGGTTCGGCTTCACCGCCGAGACCTGCACGGAGACCACCTGAAGGCCCATCTCCTGCAGGCTGGAGGCTCCGGCCAGGCCCGCCTCGATCTGCTGCCGGATCTGTTCCTGCCCCGTGGCCAGCAGCTCCTTCAGGGGCGTACGGGCGATGGCGACCCAGGCGTGCTGCTGGGCCAGCTGGGTAAGTAGGGAAGCCAGCTTCTCGAGGGGCTGCTTGAGCCACTGGCCAGTCTTGAGGTCCAGGCCGAAGTCGATGCGGCTCCCGAGCTTCTGGGGATCCAGGGTGCGGTAGGTCAGCACCACCTGGGCGCTGAGGTCCTGGAAGTCCGAGGAGCGGCCATGGAAGAGCAGGGTGAGCTCGCGGTCCTCCATGGGGATCTCGGCCAGGCTGTCCGACATGGGCAGGAAGAAGAAGGCCAGGCCGCGGCCAGCATGGAGCACCTTGGCCCGGCGGGTGTGGAGGACGTGGGAGCTGGCGTCGCAGCGCAGGTGGCGGATGAAGGGATAGCGGCGGATCTCAGCCATGGAAGGCTCCTGAGGATGGACCCCGGGCCACCCTGCCCACGGGGCAGGCGGTTGGATCCTTCGCGTCCAGGCCGAGGGCCGACGGGACGGATCCCGGGATCGGGTTGCGTGCGTGGAAGGGGCGCTACACCGCGGAGCGCGCCGTGAACCGGTAGAGGGCCGCAGGGCGGTGGTCGACCTCGGACTGGCTCTCCCCCGTGGGCTCAAGCTCGCCCGAAGCCAACATGCGGCGTCGGAAGGAATCCTTGTTGAGCGGGCGGCCGAGGATGGCCTCGTGCACCCGCTGGAGCTGGGAGAGGGTGAAGGCTTCAGGCAGGAGCTGGTAGCCGACGGGGGTGTAGTCGAGCTTCCCCCGGACCCGCTTCACCGCCAGGCCCAGCATATCGGCGTGGTCGAAGGCCAGGGTCAGAGGCGTACCCGAGGCATCCACCGCGCCCACTGCGCCGCCAGCCTCGCCTTCCCAGGGCACTTCGAGGCGGGCCACCGTGGTCTCGCCTTCGTGGGGCTTGAGGGACTGCAACCTGCCGGAGTCCACGAGGGCCAGGTGGGCGATGCTGACGGAACGGTCCCGGGGATCCCGGGCCGGCTCGCTGTAGGTGTAGAGCTGCTCAAGGTAGACCCCGGCCAGGCCGGCCTTCTCCCGGAGCACCCGCTCCGCGGCCCGCATCACCGACTCCTTCCCCAGCACCACGCCCCCGGGAAGCATCCAGGCGCCCTTGAAGGGCGCGGCCGGCCGCCGGATTAGGAGGGTGTGGAGTTGGTCGTCCACCAGGGTCAAGGCCACCACGTCCACGGCCACCACAAAGCGCTCGGGTTCGGCTGGCGTGGAGGAGGTGGCTGGCTTGCGGGTGGTCATCGTGGACCCCTTTGATGCAATCAGCATAAATGCGTCATGCATCTAAGTCAAGACCCCGAAGGACGCCCCCAACTACAACCCCAGGTGGTCTGCCGTTCTAGGACACCAATGCCTGGGTGGGCACCGTTCCGCGTCGACCAGTTCCAGGTACGATGCGGCAAACCTCCATCAAGGAGCCTCCATGGCCAACACCCTCACCCTCCGCGACCTCGCCGATCAGCTGGCGGACGCCACCGAGCTCTCAAAGGCCAAGGCGTACGATGCCCTTGCCGGCGTCTTCGAGACCATCGGCAAGACCGCGCTCTCCGGCGGCAAGGTGAGCATCCACGCCTTCGGCACCTTCTCCTGCAAGGAGCGCAAGGCCCGCACTGGCCGTAACCCCCAGACTGGTGCCGCCATCAGGATCGCCGCTTCGAAGTCCGTCGGCTTCAAGGCCGGCTCGGCGCTGAAGAAGGGCAAGAAGAAGTAGAGCTCAGTGTCATAGTCACGAATTCGGGGGCCGGCCGGCCCCCGAATTCGTTTCTCTGCATCAGGCCTGGGAGGAAGGACCCGCAGATGCAGCAGCGGATGGATTGCTAGCGGGGGGACCGGCTGCCCAGGCGGAACTTGCCCTCGCTGGGCTGCCAGGCGAGCAGGGCCTGCTTCAGGGGCTCCAGGTGCTTCTTCGGAACCTGGTGCACACGCCGAACCCAGCTGTTCAACGTGTTGGGGTGCAGGCCTAGGGCGAGGGCCAGGTCCTTCTGGTGCATGCGCAATTCCACCAGGCGCTCCCGAAGGTCCAGCCCGTTCCAGTCGGGAGGGAAGATCCGCGGATCGAAGCCGCCGGTGGTGTGGGACTCCTCCCGCCGGACAATGCCGAGCCGAATGAGCTCGATGATCACGAGGGAGATGGACGTCTTGCTCCTTGCGGCCTCGATGGCCAGGCGCTCGTCGAGGTCCGGGGGGAGCGTGATGGTCCGGCGAGTGCCGTCCAGGGGAAGGATGCGGGGTCGAGCCATGAGGCCTCCTGGGCACCGGTTTCGGTGCAGCTGTGGGGGTTGAACCCAAGCAGGCCGCTGGCTCCCTTCAGGAGTAAGACCTGAGAGGGGGTTGCCACCGTTTGTGCCACCGGAGCCGTCAAAAACGGTCTCCGCCGCGTCTCGGGAGGTCCCGAGAAGTCCATACCCGTGTAGAAACACGGAAAGGACGAAGGCCCGAGAAGTGTTGATTTCTCGGGCCTTCTGACGGCTTCGATTGGTAGCGGGGGTAGGATTTGAACCTACGACCTTTGGGTTATGAGCCCAACGAGCTACCGGACTGCTCCACCCCGCGTCAGGACTTGAAGTATAGCACCCCCGGGCCGTGTGACAACGGTCGAAATGCGCTAGGGTGGGGCTTTCCCGGAGCGGTGGCATGGGTGTCCGGCGCGGATTGAAAGTGGCCCTGGCCTGGGCGGCGTGCGTGTTCCTTGGGGCCGCGCAGCCCGGTTGGTCGCCCACCCGCTGGTTCGAGAAGCCCCTCAGCCCCCGCATCGCCAACTACCGCATCTCCGCGGTCCTCGACTGGCCCGCCAAGGTGCTGGACGGCGAGGAGACGATCACCTGGCGCAACGCGGGGACCGCGCCCACGGACGAGTTCCCTCTGCACCTCTACCTCAACGCCTTCAAGGGTCCCCAGAGCCTTTTCGTGAAGGAGAGCGGCGGCCGCCTGCGCGGGGACACCCTGGGGCGCAAGGACAGCGAGGGCTCCTGGGGCTATTGCCGGCTGAAGTCCGTGAAGCTGGACGGCGTGGCCCTCAAAGGCCACCCCGGCGAGGACGATACCGTCTACTGGGTGAAGCTGCCCCGGCCCGTGAAGCCCGGAGAGAGCATCAGCCTGGACATCGCGTGGCAGAGCCGCTTCCCCAAGGTCTTCGCCCGCAGCGGCTGGGGGGGAGGCGACACGCCCGAGCGGGCCACGTTCCTGATGGCCGGACAGTGGTTCCCCAAGGTGGGGGTCTACGAGGGTTCCTCCTGGAACTGCCACGCCTACCACGCGAACACCGAGTTCTTCTCCGACTTCGGCGTCTACGACGTGGAGCTGAGCCTGCCGAACCTGCTCCGTCTGGCCCACACCGGCACGGCGGTCCCCTACACCGGGGAGGACAAGGTCCAGTACGACGCCCGGCCGGATCCGAAGCGGTCCACGAACTTCCTCTGGACCCTCCACGCCGAGGACGTCCACGACTTCGCCTGGGCGGTGATGAACAAGCGGAGCTGGGGCTACAAGCGCACCGAGTACCGCGGAACGCAAGTGTTCTACTTCTACCAGCCCGAGCGGCAGGCCAACCTGCGCCGCCAGCAGGAGGCCACGGAGGCGGCCCTCCGGCTGAGCGCCGAGTGGTACTTCAAGTACCCCTATCCCGTCCTGACCGTGGTGGACGTGCCCGAGGGCGCCGGCGGCGCGGACGGGATGGAATACCCCACGCTGATCACCGCCGGCAGCGTCCGCTTCGACCCCTTCCGGCAGCGCTTCGCGCCCGAGGTGGTCACCGTGCACGAGTTCGGCCACCAGTACTTCTACGGCATGCTCGCCAGCAACGAGTTCGAAGAGCCCTGGCTCGACGAGGGGTTCAACAGCTGGTTCACCCACAAGGCCATGAAGAGCCGCTACCACGCCCTCTTCGGCTCGAGGCGGTTCACGCTGGAGACGGATTTCGGCGAGATGGCCGGCTACTGGGACGACCCTTCCGTGGATCCCCTCACCCGCTTCGGCTTCCAGACCCGGGACAACGGCAGCTACTTCCGCGTCGCCTATGCCAAGCCGACCCTGGTGCTCAACCAGCTCGAGGCGCTCCTGGGCCGCCCGGCGATGGAGTCGGTGATGCGGGCCTACGCCGAGGAGTTCAAGTTCAGGCACCCCACGGCGCGGGATTTCCGCCGCACCGCGGAGCGGGTGAGCGGCCGGGACCTTTCCGCCTTCTGGCGGGACTTCGTGGAGGGCACGGAGGTCCTGGACCTGCGGATCCACAGGGTCGAAAACCTCCCTGTCCAGGCGGGCGGGTGGATGGAGGCCGGGGACGGGATGAAGTTCGCGGCCCCGCAGCAGGTCGCCCCCGGGCGGCGCGGGCGCATCGTCCTGGAGCGCCGGGGCGGCATCGTTGCGCCGGTGACCCTCTGGGTGCGCCTGGAGGACCGCAGCGAGCACCGCCTCGCCTGGGACGGCCGGGACCGCTGGACGGCCTTCGACTTCCCCAGCCCGGTGGCCGCCGCCGTGCTAGACCCCGACGGCAACTACCCCATGCTCAAGGACCGCCTCCACGCGTCCTGGGTGCAGAAGGCGCCTGGCCGCGGCTTCCACTACTGGGCCCAGCTCATGTGGGGCGCCCTCACCGGCCTGCTTCAGGGGGCCGGACTGGGCTGAGGTGTCGGTTCTGGGCTCCCGGGAGCGGCATCCCCCATGCGGATGTCCCGGATCAGGCCCTTCGCGTCCAGCTCGATGAGGATGGGGAAGTGGACGAGGCCGTAGGCCTCGAAGGGCTTCCGGCTGGCCGCGAACCAGGCCTTGCGCCCGGCCGAGGCGAAGCGACGGTCGAGGTCCGAGGCCTCCGCCCCGGCCTCGCCCTCGAGCCGGGGCTCCCGGGGATCCTGGGCGCCCAGGAGGCTGGGCACGATCCAGGCGACGTCGGGGGGCAGGGCGGGGAGCGGGCCCTCGGCCGCGGGCGTCATCCAGATCCTGCGCTTGCCCAGGGCTGAAAGCGTGGTGTCCGAGTAGGCCAGTCCGGGGAGGACGTGTAGGCGGAGGGCGGGGGCGGGACCGTCCAGCAGGGAGAACAGCCGCTGGAAGCTCCGGAAGAGTTCTTCCTCGATGAAGTCGTAGCGCTGGCGGAGTTGCACGAAGCGGTCCTCCTCGCGCCCGGCAAGGGCGTGGCAGAGGGCGTGGCGGAGGGCGTAGCCCCGGAGCCCGGGCGCGGGGGATTCCGCCAGCCGGTCCTCGAAGGCCCGGCGCTGGGCCGGCGTCAACCTCCCGGCGAAGGCGGCCGCCTGCCCCCACCGCCAGAGGCCAAGCTGGGTGCCCGTCAGGGTGGTGGAGAGCCCCTGGAGGCTTGCGGGCTGGGCGGCGGGGGGGAGCTTGAGGAAGGCGAGCCAGGCCTCGGCTTCCGCGTGGGCCGCCGTCCCGGGCGGGAAGGGATTGCCCTTCGGGCCTTCCCCGGCGAGGGCCCGCAGCCAGGCCAGGGCCGGCGCGTGCGCGGGAGCCACCTTCGGTTCGGGGCGGGGCAGCCCCTCGTCGTAGGCCGCCAGCACGAGATCCTCGGCCTGGGCCAGGGACAGCGTCTTGGCTTCGGGGGCCGGGGCCTGGAGGGAAGGGGGGTGCGGGAGCATCGGCTTCTCCGGGGCGCGGGTGGGAAGGGCGGAAGAGGATGAGAGAATACCCCTCCACCCTCTTGCCTGGAGACCCCATGGCCCCCATCCTGAGTCCTCGCGAGCGCCTGGTGGTGGCCCTGGACGTGGCCACCCGCCGGGAGGCCCTGGACCTGGCCCACCGCCTTTCGGGGCGCGTGGGCATGCTGAAAGTGGGCCTCGAGCTCTTCTGCGCGGAAGGCCCGGGATTTGTGGCGGAGCTCCAGCGGGAGGCGCCGGTCTTCCTCGACCTGAAGCTGCACGACATCCCGACCACGGTCCGGCGGGCCCTGGAGGCCCTGCTGCCCCTCAATCCCCGCCTCATCAACGTCCACGCCCAGGGCGGGCCGGCCATGCTGGAGGCCGCGGCCGAGGCCGTCCAGGCCCACCGCGGGCGGGGCGGCGTGACCGAACTCCTGGCGGTGACGGTGCTCACCAGCCTGGACCGCTCGGACCTCCAGCGGGCCGGCAATGCCCAGGACCCCGCGGACCTCGCCCTCCACCTGGCCCGGCTGGCCCACGGCTGCGGCTGCGACGGCGTGGTCTGCAGCGCCCAGGAGGCGCCCCGGATCCTCGAGGCCTGCGGCGAGGATTTCCACCGCCTCTGCCCCGGGATCCGCCCCCGGGGCGAAGGGCTCCAGGACCAGTCGCGGGTGGCCACTCCCGCCGAGGCCCTGGAACTGGGCGCCACCTGGCTCGTGGTCGGCCGTCCCGTCACCCGGGCCGCGGACCCCGGCGCTGCCGCCGACGCCATCGTCGAGGAGATGGCCGCCTTCCGCTGAGCCCGAATCCGACCGATGCGCCCCCTGACCCCCCTCGTGTTCCGGCCCAGCTTCTCCCAGCGCGTGGTGGCCGCCCTCCTGTGGGTCGGGTCCTGGCTCGTGGGCGTCCGGTGCCTCGCGCTCCTTGTGGAGCACTTGCCGCGCGTCCGCGGGCTCCTCCTGGCCGCGGAGGCCGCCCAGGAGCCTGTGGCCCTCATGTGGGTCCAGCTGGTCGCCATGGTCCTGGCGGCGATCCTGGCGGGGCTGGTCCTGGCCGCCTCGACCCTGGCCCTGCTGCTGGTGGAGGGTGTGCAGGTCCTGGCCGACGAGATGGGCCTCACCGTGGAGCTCGCGGCGCTTCCCGCGCCCCTGGCACGGAGGCTCGGCGCGGGCCGCCTCCCCTGGAAGCACGTGTCGGCCCTCGAGCGGAAGGGCCCGTTCTTCGAACTCCGGGGACAGCCGAGGCAGCCCGGGGATGCCGGGCCCGAGGACCCCGTCCTGCGCTTCCTGATGGTGGAGGAGATGGAACGCTTGGTGCTGCTGGTCCTCGAGCGCAGCCCCCACCTCAGGTTCGAGGAAGGCGGGGACTGAATCGGATAAGCTGAAGGGATCCCTTTTCATGGAGTCCCCATGCGCATCCCGCGAGCTTCCCTCCACGCCGCCCTGGTCGCCCTGCCGGCGGTCCTCTCCGCCCAGGACACCGCCGCCATGTCCCTCACCCAGCGGCTGAAGGCCACGGAGGGCGAGGTCAACAAGCTCATGGCCGCCCTGGACGCCAAGGCCGCCATGGCCAAATGCGAAGCGGCGCTCCCGGCGGCGAAGCCCGCGTTCAACAAGAGCAACCCCAAGGCGGGCCTGGACAGCTCCCAGGAATACAGCTCCCTGATGGCCCTTTACGGACTGGCCGCGAAGTCGGCCATCAGTGCAGGGGACTGGGAGAAGGGGAAGTCCTACCTCGAGAAGGCCCAGGACATCGCCAAGGAGAACGCGGTCGAGACCGCGGGGGTCGTCACGCCGGTGATGGACACCTGGAAGAAGGCCATGGAGGCCTCGAGGAAGGCCCTCGAGGAGGGCGCCCCGCGTCGGCAGGAGCTCGAGGCCAAGGAGAAGGACAAGCGCACCGCCGACGAGCAGCGGGAGCTGGACAACTTCCGCATCCACGACAACAACCTCAAGAACGGCCCGAACGTCATCGCGAGCCTCCAGTCCAGCCTCGACGGGCTGAAGAACGACGCGGCCGGTTTCGAGGCCCCCATCTCCTCCCTGGACAAGAAGATCAAGGAGGAGGCGGAGATGATGGTGAAGTTCAAGGGCGACAAGGCGGCCTACGTGAAGGCCGTGCTCGCGAACAAGTCGAACCTCTCGGGCATCGAGAAGCCCGCGGACAAGGCCAGCTGGCTGAACCGGCTGCTCTTCCTCGCTCCCGGCAGCGCCCAGGCCCAGAAACAGCTCGACATCGTCCTCGGAAAGGCGCCCGCCGAGCCCGAGAAGAAGAAGTCGGCCAAGGGCAAGAAGAAGGCCTGAGATGGACTCCCGGGCCTTCTTCGCGGCCGCCCTCCTCGCCTCGGCTGCCCCCGCAGCCCGGGCCGAGAGCCTCTCCGAGCGCGTCATGGTGGCCCGGGCGGGGTGGGAGTCCCAACTGGAACGCGGGTACTCGGCCGAGGTGCGCCGGGCCGTTGAGGCCATGCTGCAGAAGGACGCCCCCTCGGCTAACCCTTCGGACTTCAACGACCTCCACGCCCTGGTCGCCCTGCGGAACCTCGCGGCCCGGGCCTGCGTCCTCGAGGGCGCCTGGGAAGACGCCGTGAAGTACCTCCAGGAGGCGGCGGGGATGGCCGGCGACAATGCCACCAGCGCCGGCGGCCTCCTCGCCAAGGTCCGCAAGCAGCACGAGGACAAGCTCGCCGAGTGGCGGCAGGGCATCGCCGACCAGGAGCGCCGGATGAAGGATCTGGAGGCGCAGCCCGGCCTGACCACGGAGCAGCTCAAGCTCAAGCAGCAGCTCCGGGCCTACATCGAGGAGCGCCAGGCGGCCATCGCCCACAGCGAGCGTTCGGTGCGGACCATCGACGACATCCTGGCCCAGCTCAAGAGGGACCAGTCCTCCTATGAACAGTCGGCGGCCCAGTGGCAGGGTTTCCTGGGCAAGGAGAAGCTGGAGGTCGCCGCGGCCGGATCCGTCCAGGCCTACGTGGCGCAGAAGGTGGAGCAGGTCAAGGCCGACGACGCCCGCCCCCGCTTCGAGCGGCTCGCCTACGGCCGCAGGCTCATGCGCCTGGACCCCCAGAACCGGGACGTGCAGCGCTTCGTCAATGGCCTGATGGGGATCCAGGACCTGGCCGAGGAAGCCGCCGCGGCTCCCGCGAAACGCAAGGCGAAGAAGAAGGGTTGAGGGTTCATCGCGGGGCGTCCCCGGGGGTTGATCCCCGGAGACGCCCCGCGATGCCTCAGAAGACCCAGCCGAAGGAGACCTTCAGGAAGTCCGCGCTGGGGGGTTCGCCCTTGGCGAGGTCGTTCCCGGACAGGGTCTTGTGGTAGACGGCCTCGAAGGTGAAGCGGGCGGCGTCGAGCCCGAAGCTGTGCCCGATCCCGAAGGTGGCGCCCATCCGGCTCTTCCGCTCGGTGTAGTCCGCGTGGAAGTCGTAGTCGCCCTGGCGGCCCACGTCGAACCGTTCGAAATCGGCGGAGGGACCCATCAGGAAGTAGGTGCCCCGGTGCCGCTGGGCGGAGCCGTTCATGAAGAACTGGAATTCGCCCCCGATGCTGAAGATGTTGTGCTGGAGGTCGAGCTTCTCGTAGCCGGGGGCGGTGTTGCTTCCGTCGGTCACCTGTCCGCCGAAGTTGAGGCGGATGGCGACGGCGCGGTCGATGGGGAAGCTCAGGGTGAACTGCCCGCCGAGGCCCACGTCATAGCCCTCCGTCTGGGGGGTGAGCACGGTGGCGTTGGCCGGGTAGGTCTTGCTCCTGAATTCCCCCGTGGGGAAGGCCAGGTTCAAGGCGAAACCGAAACGGGGTGAAGATTGGGCCTGCAGGGCCGGAGCGGCAAGGACCAGGGCCAGGCACGGGATCAACGTTGTTCTCATGGGGAACCTCCGGAGGGAGCATTGTCCAAACTCATGCCAATCTTGGTTTTCCCGGTGTTCATAGCAAGGCCGAAGCCAGCATCCAGTCGGAAAGGGCCTCCGGAGGGTGGGGTTTTACGTCACCTGTGGCACAGCCGCAACGCCTTGGATGGGCGTTGAAGCCACTTGGATTATTCTGAGAGGAAGAGGATGGAGCCATGGTCTGGAACGAGGATCTCGCGAAGTTGAAACAGCAACTGAAGGAGCAAGGATCGGAGGCCCCCCCCCCGGCTCCTCCGAAACCGGCCGCACCCTCCCAGCCGACCCGTTCCTTGCTTGAGGAGGATGATGTCTTCCTGTCAGCCATGGGCCACGCACGCCCGGCCCAGGCCTCAACGCCGCTTCCCCCTGCTTCCGGGCCATCCACCGTGGCCTCGGCCCAACTTCCCGGCTCCGTAGAGGATTTTCAGGACGCCATGGCGCAGTTGGGCGGGGTGAAGGGCCTGTCCGGGGACCCCCGCGCCCAGCTCACCAAAGGCGCCCCGCCGCTCCCGGAAGGTGAGCCTGCCCCGCCCTCCCAGGCCGCCCCCGTGCCCTCTCCGGGGATGCTGGCTCGGCCCGACCACCTGCCGCCCGGCGCCGAGCCGGAGGCCGAGACGGTGGACATCCCCCCGCCGCCCCCCCAGGGCATCCGGCCCCGGCCCGGTCCCCTCCTCATCCAGCTCGCCGCGGGCATGGCCATCGAGGTGGACGCCTCCCTGGACCTCCGGGGCCATTCGGTGTCCGACGCCAAGGAACGGCTCCGGGAGCGCATCGCCGACGGTCTCGCCATGGGCTGGCGCACCCTCCACGTGAACCTGGGTCCCAGCGAGGCGTTGAAGCAGGGGCTCCTGGCCTTCCTCGCCTCTTCCGCCGCATCCGCTGTGCAGCGCTACGCCCAGGCCCCGGTCCCCATGGGCGGGGCCCAGGCGTGGATCCTCTACCTCGGCGTCCCCGGCGCCTGAACCCATCCCCACCCGCATCCCTGGAGCATCCGTGAGCCTGCTCGTGGTCGGTAGCGTCGCCTTCGACGACCTTGAAACCCCCTTCGGCCGGAGGGAGAACGTGCTGGGGGGCTCGGCGACCTACTTCTCCCTCAGCGCCAGCCATTTCTCCCCGGTCCAGGTGGTGGCGGTGGTGGGGGACGACTTCGGGTCCCCGGAGCTTGCGGTCTTTGAGAAGCGGAACATCGATCTGGAGGGCCTCGAGCGCCGGTCGGGGCGGAGCTTCCACTGGAAGGGGGCCTATGGATACGACCTCAACGAGGCCCAGACCCTCGACACCCAACTGAATGTCTTCGCGGACTTCCATCCAGTGCTCCCCGAAGCCTACCGGGAGAGCCCCTTCCTCTTCCTGGGGAACATCCACCAGGTCCTCCAGCTGGACGTGGTGCGCCAGATGGCCCGGCGGCCCAGGATCGTCGCCCTGGACACGATGAACTACTGGATCCGGGACTACCGGGAAGAGCTCGGCCGGGTGCTCCGGGAGGTCGACATCCTCCTGGTGAACGAGGCGGAGGTCCGGGCCCTGACACGGGAACACAACCTCGTGAAGGCCTACCGGAGGGTCCAGGAGGAAGGACCGAGGATCCTCGTGGTCAAGCGCGGGGAGTACGGGGTCATGCTCTTCACCCCTGAGGCGATCTTTTCGGCGCCGGCCTATCCCTTGGAGGACGTTTTCGATCCCACCGGCGCTGGGGACACCTTTGCGGGGGGGTTCCTGGGTTCCCTCGCCTCGGAGGGCCGGGTGGATGTTCCGGCCCTGAAACGGGCGGTCTTGGCAGGATCCGTGCTGGCAAGTTTCACGGTGCAACAATTTGGCACTGAGTGCCTTCAAACTGTCTCCGGTCAGGAGCTTTCGGGGCGCCTGCAACGTTTTTCCGACATGATGCGCATTGACGAACTATAATGTCGCCAACCTTTCCTAGGGGGATGTGATGCCTCAGCGCAACTGGCTGCGTGCAGTCCTAATGGTGTCCTGCGCCGCGGCGGTGGCGCCTGCGCAGGATGCGGCGAAGCCCGAGGCCGCCCCGAAGGCGGCCGCCGGCGAGCCGATCAAGGTCGAGGCCCACCGATCCCGGTGGGACTATCCCAAGGAGATCACCCTCACCGGCGAGCAGAAGCTGCACATCGTGAAGCAGGGGGACACGTTCTGGGGCCTGGCCAGCCAGTACCTTGGCAATCCCAGGGCCTGGGCGCAGATCTGGGACCTCAACAAGTGGGTGAAGGACCCCCACTGGATCTACCCCGGCGATCCGCTGGTGGTGGACGGTTCCAGGGTGGCCGTCGGCAAGGCCGAATCCCCGGACGCGGTGACCCCCGCGGCGGAGGCGAAGGACGCCGCTCCGGACCTGGCTCCCCAGGAGGCGGTGGACATCGCGCCGGACCTGACGGCGGTCCCGACCCGCACGCGGCCCCTCAGCGTCGCCCGGGAGGAGCTGGCCTTCAGCTTCCAGGACTTCATCCAGATGCCCTATCTCGCGGCCAAGGGCGCCGCCACGCACCTCCGGGACCTCAAGGCGATGAAGATCGTCGGCCAGAAGGATCCCTCCCACGCCTACATGGGCGACGGGGAGACGCTCTACCTCGACGGCGGCCAGAACCGCGGGGTCAAGGCCGGCGACCGCTACCTGATCCTCAAGACCGTCCGCCCGCGCCTCTACCACCCCACCGACACGTCCCTCCGGAACCCCCTCGGCGATGTGATCCAGCAGGTCGGCATCGTCCGGGTCACCGTCGTGAACCCCAAGGGCTCCGTGGCGGTGATCGAGAAGGCCATGGACTCCGTGGAAGTGGGGGACGCCGTGGTGCCCTTCACCGAACCCTCCAACATGGTCCTCAAGCTGCGCACGGACCTCGAGGAGCCCGTGAAGATCCGCGACCTGGGCCGGGTGATCTACAGCCGGGACAACAGGGACCACTCCGGCGGCGGGGACATGGTCATCGTGGACAAGGGGGCTGCGGACGGGCTCCAGGTGGGCGACGTGCTCCTGGCGGTCAAGTTCCGGCCCTTCCCTGTGAGCGAATCGAAGGTGGAGTCCCGGCGCGAGATGGAAAAGGCCAGCCACTACCTCGGCCAGGTCGTGGTGGTCCGCGTGGACGACGCCAGCGCCACCTGCCGGGTGATCCGCTCGGTGGGCGAGGTGAACACGGGCGACCTGGTCACCCGCTGACGGTCTTCCGCCCGAAGCGCCCCGGCTCGGACCGGGGCGTTTCGCATTCAGGGGCTTCGCCTGGCCTCGATCAGGTGCCGTCGCCCTCGACCCGGGAGTTCGTAGGGGACGGTCCGGAGGTCCCAGCCCGGAGGAGGGGGACCCTCCGCCTTGGCGCTCTTGAGGGCCAGGAAGGGCGCTCCGGGCCGGCCCAGGGGGCCCCACCATGCAAGCAGCCTGTCCAGGGGGGCCAGGGCCTTGGCCATCCCCAGGTCGGCCTCGAGCGGAGGAAGCTCCTCGAATCGGGCGCAAACGGTCTCGAGGTTCGGCAGGCCGAGCTCCAGGACCGCCTGGCGAAGGAAGGCCATCTTCTTCCGGGAACTGTCCACCCCGAGGACCTTCAGGTCCGGTCTCGCGAGGGCCACCACGATCGCGGGAATGCCCATGCCCGTGCCCAGGTCGACCACCCGGGAGCCTGAGGGAAGGGAGCCCAGGTGCGGCAGCAGGGCCGCCGAGTCCAGCACGAGCTCGGTCCAGCGGTCCTCCACCGGGAGGGACGTCAGGGCGTGGACGCGGTTCCAGCGGTCCAGCAGTTGGAGGTAGGCCTTCAGGGACGGCACCGCGCGGGTGGGGACTTCAGGGTCCATGGATCCATGCTAGCGGCAGGGGGAATTCGAGGGGCATTCAGGTCGATGAAGCAGGACTCATGGAGCTATTAATTCAATCGATGATATTGCATTAGTTAGAATTGGTTAAATCGTGAATATCCAAGGCCTCGCCGAGCTATTGAAATTGCTGAACTCCAATTCCAGCCATTGACAATAAAGGGGATTGGGTAGATGCTTTCAATTCCTCGAGTCCGACAGCGGAGTGGTTTACATGGCTGATGCTGACATGACGTTTCGCGTGGATTGGTCCAACCGAAGCAGGCTCAGGGGACCGGCCGAGCGCTCCCTCGGGGAACTTCTGCAGAAATTAAGGGACCGGCTCGCACCGCAAGCCATGGGCGTCGGCATTACCTACGTCGACGACAAGGCCATGCGCAAGCTCAACCGGGAGCATCGGGGCATCAATCTCACGACGGATGTCCTGAGTTTTCCGGCGGAACCGGAGACCGGAGCTTTCCCTCACCTCGGGGACCTGGTGATCAGCCTTCCTGTGGCGGAGAAGATGGCGAAAAAGCTCGGAGTGAGCCGCCGGCGGGAAGTAGAGACGCTCGTGATCCACGGATTCCTCCACCTCTGCGGGTACGACCACGAGAAGGACGGGGGCGAGATGCTGGCCCTGCAGGCGCAGCTGGAGCAGGAGTTCCTGGAAGCTGAGCCCCTGCCCATGAGCCTGCGCCGTGGCCGCAAGCCCGGAAGCAAGGTGAAGGTCCTGAAGGACGGCACGAAGGTCGTGGTCACCGGCCGCGCGGCCTCGGCGCTCCGGAACAAGGAGGCAGCCCTCAAGGCGGCGGCGAAGGAAGCCCCCTCGCGGGGACGGGGAGCCGCCGCTGCCAAGGCGGCCGGCGAGGCGCCCCGGCGTGGTCCCGGGCGGCCCCGGAAGGCCCAGGCGGAGGCCCCGGCCGAGGCTGTCCGCCGCGTGCCCCGCAGGCGCCGGACGGCCCGTCCGCGGAGCGGCATCATCGCCTGACCCCGGGTCCGCAGGCCGCCCTCTTCGCGAGCATCCAGCGTGGCCTTCCGGTCCGCATGGCGGTAAAATCGCGCTTTGGCCCCGCACCGGGCGCCATCCGCGGAGTCGACCTTGCTCAACCTCCTGGCGGGCCTCGGCCTCGCCCTCCTGGTTTCCGTCCTCGCCTGGCTGCTGCGCATCACGGCCTGGGTGGGCGTTCCCGCCGGGCTCCTGTCCGGCGCGGGCCTCTTCATCTGGCTGGGCCGCCGGGTCCAGCAGCGGATCGAGGCGATCTTCACGCGGGCCGGGGAGCTCCTGAAGAAGCAGAAGTGGGACGAGGCCATCGCGGTGATGAAGGAGGGTTACGCCTTCTCGAACCAGCAGTTCCTTGTGAAGGGCAGCATCGACGGCCAGATCGGCGTCGTGCAGTACCTCCGCCAGAAGCCGGATGAGGCCGAGCCGCTCCTGAAGTCCGCCTCCATGCAGCACTACATCGCCAAGGGGATGCTGGGCGTGCTGCAGTGGAAGCGCGGGGAGAAGAAGGCCGCCCGGGAGACCTTCGACCTGGCCTTGAAGGCGGCCAAGAAGGAAAGCGTGCTCTACGCGGTCTACGCCTACGTCCTGAACGAGATGGGCGACCGGGACCGGGCCATCGCGGTGCTCAACGACGGCCTTGCGAAGTGCAAGGGGGACGAGCGCCTGGCCACCAACCGGAACCTGCTCCAGAACGGCAAGGCCATGAAGATGAAGGTCTACGGGGAGCAGTGGTACCAGTTCATGATCGAGCGCCCCATGGTTCGCATGGAGCCCCCTCCCTACGCCCGCGTGAGCCGCCGCGCCCTGCGCGGCTGAGCCTCCGCCCCGAGCCGATCCCACGCACCAAGGAGTCCCGATGTCCGGCCACAATAAATGGTCCACCATCAAGCACAAGAAGGGCGCCCTCGACGCCAAGCGGGGCAAGCTCTGGACCAAGATCCTCAAGGAGATCACCGTCGCGGCGCGCCTCGGCGGCGGCGACCCCAACGCCAATCCGCGCCTGCGCCTGGCGGTGGACCAGGCCAAGGGCGCGAACATGCCCAAGGAGAACTGGGAGCGGGCCATCAAGAAGGGCACCGGCGAGCTGGAGGGCGTCTCCTACGAGGAGGTCACCTACGAGGGCCGCTTCCCCGGCGGCGTGGCCATCATCATCGAGGCCATGACGGACAACAAGAACCGGACCACCCCGGAGATCCGGAGCTACTTCACGAAGTACGGCGGGGAGCTGGGCACGGTGGGCAGCGCGGCCTACCTCTTCAGCAAGCAGGGCCAGATCGTGGTGGAGCCTGAGGTGGCCGAGGACAAGGTGATGGAGGTGGCCCTGGAGGCCGGCGCCGACGACGTGAAGGACGAGGGCGGCGCCTGGGTCATCCAGACCAGCCCCGAAGCCTATGAGGCCGTGAAGGCGGCCGTGGACGCCGCGGGCCTTCCCGTGATCGAGGCGAAGATCATCATGGCCCCCAGCACCTCCGTGGAACTGGGCGCCGACAAGCTGAAGTCGTTCCTCAAGTTCGTGGACCTCGTGGAGGACAACGATGACGTCCAGAACCTCTGGCACAACGCCGAGTACGACGAGCCCGAGGAGGGCTGAGCCTTCCTTCAGGGCATGGATTCAATGAAGAAGGGGCGCCCCGGGCGCCCCTTCTTCGCAGGATCGCGAGGCTATTTCAGGGGCGGCAGGGATCCCGTGGTGTTGGTGTCCAGGAGGAACCCGTAGTAGGCCGAGCTGCCGCTGCGCAGCGTGAAGGTCGCGCGGCGGGACATCGGGTCGTAGAAGCCCCAGAGGGCCTTGCCCGGCGTGGTGGGCAGGGGCAGGGCAATGAGGCCGCCCTTGAGGATGGGCGTGGTCGTGCCCGTATAGTTGCCCGTGAGCGGTCCGGTGAGCATGTCCATGCTCCAGGCCCCGGTGGTGCTGTTCAGCCAGAGGCGGCTGCGGAGCTGGTCGTCCTCGAAGTACAGGTCGTAGGCCGGGCCGCAGCCCACCGTCAGGTAATCGAAGGTGAAGGTGTAGCTGTTCCCCGAGGTGCCGGAGGGATTCAAGGCGACCGCGACGACGCTCTGCCCTGCGGCCACGGACACCGAAAGGGAAGCCGAACCGCCGTAGGCGCTCGATCCGGTGTCCGCCAGGTAGTTTGCGCCCTGGTTGGCGGGGTCGTAGGCGCCGTTGTAGACCGACAGGTGCACCATGTCCGAGCCGGGCACCCACACCGTCATGGTCACGCACTGGGTCATGCCGGTGTTGTTCACGAGCTGGTAGGTGTCGTAGGTGTAGGTCCCCCACCCAAGGGTGCCGGGCCAGGCCTTCGGAGAAGCGCAGGAGGAAGGGATGGCGTCCCGGTAGATCCGGTCGTTCTGGGTGCCGCTCGACTCGCAGGCGCCGCCCGAGCCCTGTCCGATGATCCCGTTCAGGGTGATGCTGGGGATGATCGGTGCCATGACCTGGCCCGCCGGAGCGCCCGCCGTGCGTACGGCGTCGTGGGGGGCTTGGGCGTAAACGGACCCTGCGATGGCCAGGGCCGCGAGGAAGGGGCGAAGCAGGGATGTCATTGGCGCACCTCGATCGACGGGGGCGCGCCCCCGCGCGCCCGGGAGGGATTGGAAAGCCGGCTGCGGAGGGCAGCCTCGGCGGCCCGGCTTGTGGACTCAGGTCGGGCCCTGGGTGAACGTGCCCGCATGGAAGTGGATTCCGGCCTGTAGTGTCAGCGTGCAAGGCGGGGCCCGACCGTGACCGGGATCAAATCGACCTCGCAAACCGGGTTTCGGCGTCCTTCCCCGGCCCGGAGGGGTGGAGGCTCAGCGGGGCGTGGGGCCCCCGAAGCGCCTGGCGGGATCCACGGGCTCAGCCTTGAGCAATCCCGGCGGGAACCCCAGGGCCAACCGGAGCCTCGCAATGCTCGGGTGCACGCTGTTGTCCGACCGCCGGATGAGCACCGGCGCGGCCGCCACCGGGAATTCGGCGTTCCCCGCAACAGCATCCGGAAGGTCTTCCCTCCGGCTGCCGGCGTAGAAGCGGAGGCCGTAGGGCTCGCCCTCCTTGAAGAGCACGTCCTGGGTGTTCAGCAGCACGAGGCCTGCATCGCGGTAGGCCCCCTCGGCCCGGTCCACCTGGTCCAGGGGGAACACGGTGGCGAACACGCCCCCCGGGGCGAGGAGCTCCGCCGCGGCCCTGGCGTAGTCCGCGATGCTGCCCCGGACTTCCAGGCGCGCGGGGACCGCCTGGGGATGCTGGGCCTCCACCCGGGTGCCCAGGGGCCAGTAGGGCGGGGACCCCGTCACGAGGTCGAAGGGGCCGTGGGCCTTCAGGGCGCCGTCCCTCAGGTCGCCCTCGTGGACGTGCACGCGCCCCTCCAGGCCGTTGTGGCGGACGCTCTTCCGGGCGAGGCGGGCGCTGATGGCCTGGGCCTCCACCGTGTGGATCTCGGCCCCCGGGCAGCGCCAGGCCACGGTCATGGCCACGCTGCCGATCCCCGAGCCCAGGTCCGCGGCGCGGTCGATCCGCGGGCACCAGCAGCTCGCGAACCACCCCAGGACGATGTCGTCCACGCTGAACCGGTGGCCCTTCTCGTACTGGAAGATGCGGAAGTGGCCGCAGAGGTAGTCGAGGGTCTCCCCGTCCTCCAGGGCCACGCCGCCCGGGACCCGGGGGCCGGGGCGCGTCCAGCCCTTGAAGGTCGAATCAGGCATCCGGCCGCTGGTCCTCCGGCTCGGCGGGGGGCGTGTCCTCCCCGGCCTCCTCGGATGCTTCGGGCTCCGCGCCGGATGCCCCGACGTCATGGCTGCCGTCGAAGAGCGAATCCTCCGGCAGGGGCTCGAGCTGGGCCAGGGCCGTCGCCTCCAGGTTGCCTTCCCCGAAGTCCGCCAGGCGGGGCAGGTCGTGGAGGCTCTTGAGGCCGAAGTGCACCAGGAAGTTCTGGGTGGTGGCGTACATCATGGGCCGCCCCACCACCGCCTTGCGTCCCGCCAGGGTGATGAGCTCCCGCTCCAGGAGGCTCTTGATCTGGTTCGCGGAGGAGGTCACGCCCCGGATGTCGTTGATTTCAGTGATGGTGATGGGCTGCCGGTAGGCCACGATGGCCATCACCTCGGTCTGCGCCGGCGTCAGGCGCCCGCTCCGGATCGTGGTGACGAGCTTGCTCACGAGCCGCTGGTAGTGGGGCGACGTGGCCATGCGCCAGCCGCCGCCCACCTCCACGAGCCGGAGGCCCGAGGGCGGCTGCAGTCGTTCGGAGAGCTTCTCCAGCCCCATGCGAAGGGCGCCTTCCGGCAGGCCCGTGAGATCCCTGAGCCGGGCGATGTCCATGACCTCCCCGCTGGCTGTGAGGAGGGCCTCCAGCGCGCCCGCCAGGTCGCCGCCCTCGTCCCACAGCGGTTCGTGTTCGTAGAGCTCCGCTCCCGCGGTGGCCTCGCCCTCCACCGGTTCGATGTCCGGGGAGCCGAAGGCCGGGTCCATTTCGGGGTGCTCCTCGAACATCTTGGTCTGCACGCCGTCCGCGGCTTCCCCAGGCGCCAGGACGGGATCCTCGGGCCCAGGGCCGGGCGTTCCGGGAAGGTTCGGCTCGCTCATGGAAAGGCTCCCAGGCGCTGGCCCACGGCCACGTCCCCCTCCCGCCGCAGGGGCTGCCACTCCGCCGCCCTCGGCCCGCCCACCAGCAGCACCACGGTGGACCCGAATTCGAAGGTCCCGAGGTCGTCTCCGGGGGCGCAGGGGAGCTGGTCCACCGGGAGCGCGCCGTCCCGGGGGAGGAGCCGGCCGCCGAGCCATCGGTCGGCGATGACCACGCCTCCGACGTGGGTGGCGCCTACGAGGACCGCGGCGACCTCCAGACCCTCGTCCGGCCCGGCGCCCGTGGCCACCCAGGTGGCCCGGCGGTTCCGCTCGTAGAGGCCGGGAACGTGGGTGGTGCTGGCGTCGTTCACGGGCCAAAGCTCGCCTTCCACCCGCCCCACCGCGCTGACCCGCCCGTCCAGGGGGACATGGATGCGGTGGTAGTCCTTCGGGGCGAGGTAGAGGGTCAGGTAGTGGCCGCCTTCGAAGCGCGAGGCCGCCGGGTCATGCTTCAGGAGCTCGGTGATGCGGTAGGGCAGCCCCTTGGCCTGGATCGCCGTGCCCTGCTCGATGCGGCCGCAGGCGATGATCCGGGCGTCCACGGGGCTGTTCAGGGCCCCGGG
>JABLTH010045959.1_pt1 | contig 45522 bp, 34 predicted proteins | sample 7875711 | NCBI WGS metagenome assembly JABLTH01 (sample SAMN14941262, study PRJNA633318) | bioreactor metagenome | isolation source: bioreactor | place: China | collected 2019-03-05 | reverse complement strand
TATCTTCGGCGACACAACGCTCTTTGACCTTATTCCTGTGGCTTCGCCATCAAAGCCATGGGTACCAATTGAGCGCCAGTGGAATCCTGCGCCATCTGAAGATCAGTTCGACTGGGATGATGATGCCGGCAATAGTTGACCATCAGACCGATTTGTCCTGATCGACAGACCTATGGCGCCAAGGAAGAAAAGGTCGTCGCTAGGTTACACACGCCCAGGCTGACGAGTACCACCTTGCCAATGCTCATCGTCGTCGCGTTAACAGTCCTACTGCGTCGCAGGTGCGCCTTACCTACACCACGGGCGATCTGCGTCCACTGTGCCACGGCAACATGCCTGGAGCCCGAGGTGGAATCGCGCACAACGAGCCACTACCGGAGATTGCGGTGAAAGAGAACCTTCCATCCTATGCACAGGTAGCAGACGCTGTCGGCCGGTTCTCACTGTGCGGCTTTCTACAGATCGCACCTCGCCGACTCGTCGAACGCTTCGGCCCGCCCGGCCCAGGATCTGCGGATTCCAAGGTCACCGGAACTTACTACTTCCAGGATGACCAACAGCGCGTTGTCCAGATTTATGACTGGAAGGCTACGACGCTCTATGACGCACGCCCTGATGCAGGCCATCTGTCAATTGCGGCCTTTTGGGCCTCTGATTTACCTCAAGAGTTTTCCGTGGCCACGACAACCCGTATGAATCTTCCTGCCTTCGCTCAGTGGCTAGAAGCTACTTCTTTCCGAGAAGTAAGGGTATAGGTGGGAACTCCGATGAGATGAACCATCGACCCGACGAGCGCGTCAGCTGCAGGTTCCGGTGCTGACCGTTGTACCCACCATGATTCCTTCGCCGACTTCGACACGGCGAGGGCTAAATTCTTTCACTAAGTAGAGGTGTTCTATAACCGCCACACGTCAGCCGAGGCCGCTGAGAGCGACTGTTTGAAACGATTGCGGGCCAGACGTGTTCCGGCCTGTTAGGCCCTACACATAGCCTTGATGCTGACTTGATTGCTATACACAATCGTCGTCATTCGCAGTGTTGCGGGCATCGTTGTCGAAGCGTGCGCCAGGGGGCTCAGCCAGCGCGCATTTACGTGTGGGGTACGCCCATTTAAGGAGGGTCCGATGAATACCGTTTCCGAACCGCTACTGGATGACGACGACCCGGTGTTGCCCCGGTGGCTGTGATCGCCGGCGTCAAAGGCTGGAGCTTGATGCGTGGACAGTCGGTAGAACGGCGCGAAGCCTAGCGCTACATCGGCACGCTTGCCGCATCCCCCGTGATGCAAGGTGTTCGCCGCCCTCCCGTGCCCGCCGCTTGATCGAGATCAAGGCAATGGCTGTGCCCATGGGGGAACCATGCGATACACCAGACGAAATGCCTGAAAGGCCCAGCACCATGGAATTCCACATCGCGCTTACCGATGCCAGCCCCCGCCCTGAGGCGGTCCAGGACGCCATGTTCGAGATCGATCCGAGCGCGCTGGTCGATCTCGACATGAGTGGCCTAGTCATGCGGATATCATCCTGGGTGTCCATCCCGGACCTGATCGAGGTCCTGCGGCGAATCGACTGGGCCGTGTCGCGGGAACAAGTGGTGCAGCTACCCAGCATCTGTTGCGGTGGCTGCTCCGGTTGAGGGCGGGGTCCGCTGCTGTTTACAACACACTGAAACGGTAATGCGGAGATGCCGCCTACCCATCAGATGATGTGCGACTTGTGAATCGGGTCGGTACCTTTACAGGCGACATTCGCCGATTTTGAGTAGCAATGCAATTTGAAGTCCAATCCTCAACTGAAGGAGATTGGATATGAAGAAGCCCTTTAACAAAGGGCAGTTCGTCTGATTCCTGGCCGAAGTGAGCAACGATTGCACCACATGTCGTCGCCCCCCCCCAGGCACGGCGTCTGCTTATCAAGCCGCTGAAGGCTCCGATCGTACGATGCGACTAGATCCTTAGCCATTGATCCCTGGCATTGGGGCACGCCAGCCAAGGATCAAAGGCGGCGCCTTGGTCTGACGGAGTACGCTTAGTACAAGCCCGCCCGGGCGTACATCGATGAGGTTGATCAGGAGGACCGGTTTGAGGTGATCAGCTGACCGACAGAGGCCACTGGCAATGGCGTCACTTGTCACTGATGATCATCTGCCCTCGGAGCTGGCCAAATGGACTGATGGGCGTCGACGATCAGGGCGAGCACGTAGACAACCTTATTATTCGCCCTAGCGGAATCCTGCGGCATCGCGAATGGGGCCTATATGAAGTGGGGATATCAGACCCTGATGGTCTACTTGTCCGTGTTGGCTGGCAGTCTCGTCTCATGCAAATGGCTCGGATAGAGCCGGTTTTGAGCTGCCCTGCGCATCTGATCTGCAATCCGTCCTGCTGACGGTCGAATAGCTCAGACTTGTGTGTTAGACCTGAAGTTCGTCATGTCCCTTCGTCCAATACGCCACCTACTCGTGCTCTCGTCGACTTCGACGATGCAGTCAGTCTTATCTACGAGCGTCTATTTTGTATCTACATGAAAAATAATTCGCTATTTTTGCCTGCGACAAATCCGTCCACGAAGTGCCAACATTGCCACGAACCTTTCCGACACGAAACTGCACATCACAATGATCACCCACAGCCGGCATGCGCTGATTTTCTGATAGATAAATCGCGTAAATGGGTAGCGTAGCGCCATTAGGCACCTTGAAATCGACGCGCACCCAGCTCAGGGCGTACCCAGAAACAACGGCAGGGTAATCGGATACCCCAGATACTTCCAAATTTCTCAGCGTCCCTGTCGACTCTGTGCTATACGCAAGCCCCGCATAAAGCCCAAAAAATCCCATCAGCATAAGAATTATCTTCATGGCTTTGGCGTCACATTTTCATCGAGAGTGAATTTGAAGCTCGCAATATCACGACCTTGACTATCAAGGTAGTCAATTTGGAACTGCCCTCCCGGGTAGGGTTGATCGAATTCTTCCCGGCTGGTCGCACCATGACCAAACGCGTTCGCCTCTATACCGATGGCTCGCTCATGAGCCACGTCAAAGGTAACACCCTTTGCCATCATGGCCCGCTCAGAGATAAAGTGCGTGAATACCGCGGCCCCTAATTCGGCATTTCGTTTAAAAAGCGCACCAAGGTCCGCCACATCTACGACTTTCGTGTCATTTCTATCAACAAGAGTAGTCCTGTCGTTGGATCTAACAACCACAGACATAGTCTGCTTCATAGATATCGCGTTGGATAACTCTCTCGCTGCAACTGCGGAACCAACTTTCGTATCTCGCCCCCCCATCTTCTCGAGCTTTCCGTTTTTTACTTGGACCTTTAGTCCTGTCATTTGATATGTCTGCGCGAGAAAGGTTTTGACGTCATCAGCGGCGCCGCTGACACTTACGTCCCTGCCGTCAAGATCTATAAAGCGGGCCGGGTTTGCGTTTGCATATGAAAATCTGTTTGACGAGAACACATTCCCAGGGCCACCCCTTATAGGATCCGTTCCCAGGAAACGCCCAATAGCCGGATCGTAGTACCGGGCTTGCATGTAGATGAGACCAGTATCTAAATCAGAGACGTGACCGGTGAACCCCGGGCCATGGGGTGATTGAGCCATTGCTTGCGAGCCATAAGGACTATAATCGTATGTCGCAACGACATTACCATTGGCATCCGCCTCTACCAGCGGCGATCCCTGTGAATTGGTATAGACATAGGTAGCAGTGCCACTCCAGGCATTCGCCACGGCCAGTGGCATAACTGCCAAAAGAAGCATAGGGGTTCTAGCTTTCATTGGACACCTATCAGTTTGCATATACCCATGCAGAACAGCCCACAGCGTTACAAGCTCGCACCTCGTAGGTATCCATAGGTATCGAACCGGTTGACCCGCTTTCGACAATGCTCGATGTGCCAGTCAGCCCCGATATTTTGACGACGCCTGTGGTGGCGTCAAAAATGTCGTAACTCGTCGCTCCTGGAGAGGCAGCCCATTGAATAGTCAGCGTCTCCGTCTTGGAGTTGGGAAACCCATCGATAGCCTGCACATTAGTTGGCGGCGGCGGAATGAGCGTCACCGAGACATTGACGGCTCCACTCCATGGTCCGCAGCCACCAGCATTGCATGCCTGCACGTGGTAGCCGTAGGTGCCGTTGCCTTTGCCGCTGGCACTCCAGTTGCCGGCACCATTGGATTGCACAGTCGACCAACCCCCGCCATTCACTTGCTCCTGCAGGTTGTAGTATGTAGCGCCGGCCACGCCGGTCCAGCTCACCGTATAACTCCCATTCGTGCTGTTGCCTGGCGCACTGATGCTGGGAGCGCTATTGGGCGGAATGGTCACATTGACAGCCGCACTGGAGGCGACCTGGCCGCTCCAACCGCTCGTGTTGTTGGCGGTAACGAAGAACTGATAGCTCCCCGTGCTGGTCGCGGTCACCGTCACGCTTGTCGACGCGCCGCTATAGACCGTGGTCCATCCGCCATTGTTAATGCTCTGGTAGACGTCGTACCTGGTAGCCGTCGGGCTTGCATTCCAACTGATAGGAATGGGTCCGTTGCTTGTTGATGGCACGGTGACGCCGGTCGGCGTCGGCGGGGGCAGCAGCACTGTCGTGGTCCCTACACCGCTCCATCCGGCACAACCACCCACATTGCACGCCTGAACACGGTAGCTGTAGCTACCGTTGCCGCGACCGCTGGTGGACCAGTTGGTGCTGCCGTTCGACTGTACCGACGTCCAGGTACTGCCGCCGTTGGTGCTCTCCTGCAAGGTGTAACTAGTTGCCGTGCTTACGGCGGTCCAGCTGATGCTGAAGCTTCCGTTGGTGCTGTTGCCAGGCACCGATAGCGTGGGCACACCGGTGGGTGGGTGGGTCACCAGGAGCGTGCCACTGCGGGTCCATGCGCTGCAGTTATAGGCATTGCAGGCTTCCACGCGATAGACGTAGCTGCCGTTTGCCAGGCCACTCAGCGCGGTGCTGAGCGCGGCGCCGTTGTAGACCTGCGTCCAGTTGGTGCCGCCGTCGCTGCTCTGCTGCGCGATGTAGTGCGTCACCTGCGCGACGGATGCCCAGCTGACCGTCGCGGTGCCGTCCGCGCTGCTGGCCGGCACACTGACGCTGGCCGGTGCCGGCGGCACTACACCCTAGGTGGTGTCCACGGTGACTGCCGATGATGCTACCCAGCCGCGCGTGCCGTAAGGATTCTTGGCCTGTACCTGGTAGGTGTAGCTGCCGCTGGTGGTACCCGGACGACTGATCGAGGTCGCGGTGGTATTGGAAGCGATCGTGGTCCAGGCGCCATTGTTAACGGCCTCCTGCACGTCGTAGCTGGTGGCTGATACCGGGGCGCTCCAGCTCACCGAGTAGTTGCCGTTGGTGATGCCGGTGGGCACCGTGATGGTCGGCTGTACCGGCGTCACACCAAGTACCGACGAAACGGTCCACCCCGTGCAGCCAGCCGAAGCGCAGGCTTGCACCTCATAGGTGTAGCTGCCGCCCCCCTTGTTGATCAGCGCCAGGCTATTGCTCGTGAGCGTGCCGCCGCCCACCTGCGCCCAGGTCACGCCACCGTCCGTACTCTCGTTGAGGTTGTAGCCGGTGGCCCCCGGGACGGCGGTCCAGCTCACCGTGTAGTTGCCGTTGTTGGGGTTGGCGCTGAAGCTGATGCTCGCCGGAGCGGACAGCTGCAGCGACTCGTTGCGCGCGATCAGCTTCTTGCCCAGGTAGATGTAATTGGTGGCCTTGGATGCGCTGGCATCGAACGCGTACACCAGCTGCCCGGCTTGGGTATAGAAGTAGTAACTCGCGCCCGCGCCGCTGGCCGGCGCCTTCATCACGCGGCGGCCGGCGGCGTCGTAGGCGTAGCTGTCGTAGCCCTGGGAGCTCGTGAGCTGGTTCTTCTGGTCGAAGTTGAGCGCGATGCCATTGCGGCTGTTGACGTTGCCCCGATTGTCGTAGCCCAGGGTGATGACGCTGCTGGCGCCCTGCGTAATGCCCGTCAAGCGATTGGTGGCGTCGTAGTTGTAGGTGAAGGTCTGGCCACCGCTGACCCGGCTGCGGATGTTGTTGAGCGGGTCGTAGGCATAAGTCTCGGTGCCCCAGAGGTTGTTGGCCTGCGCCGAGGTCAGTCGGTTGAGCGTGTCGTAGCCGAACGTCTTGGTGCGGGTGCCGTTCGCCAGGTCATTGATGCTGGTGATATTGCCGTTGGCGTCGTAGGCGTAGTCCTCGCTCAGCTTGAGCGTGCCGCCGTTGCCGTAGGTGAAGTTACTGAGCAGTTGTCGCGCGTTCTTCTGCACGGCATACGAATCGCCGTTGCCGAAGGTGAACGATGCGATGTCCCCATCTGAGTAATACGTGATGGCTGTGGCATAGCTTCCCACCTGCGTCGCTCGACCCAGCGCGTCTGGCGCGTAGCTCACTGCCTCGCCGTTCGGATACTGGATGGTACTCACCGATCCGTAAGCATCATGGGCATAGCCCATGCGCCACAGACCTTGGCCGCTGACCTGCAGCGACTCGCCCGTCAGCTGGCCGAGCTTGTTGCGATAGGCGGTCCAGTAGGTCAGGCCTGAGTTGGCCGTGGCGACATTGCCGAGCGGATCGTAGGTATACGTAGTGCTCTGCGTACCCGCCGGCGGCACCAAGGTCAGCACCCGGTTCATGGGATCGTAGGTGCGTACGGTCTGGGCTGCGGAAGGCACCTGATCCTGGCCGCAACCGCTGCCGGTAATGGAGAGCCCCGACGCTGTCCATGCGACGTTGTTCGCCGCGTCGTAGGCCGTCACTTCGCTGCCGCTTTCCGGCTCGACCGTGCGGCATAGCCGGTGGTAGCTGTCGTAGATCAGCCCCTTGCTGACGTTGTCGCTCTCCGTGCCGTACTGGCCCGACTGGGTGATCGATTGCGGATTACCGTAGAGATCGCGAGCTATCGTCTGGGTAATGCCTTCCGGCGCCTGTACCTGGATCACCGCGTCGTAGCCAGGCTGGTCGAATACCTGGTAGCTCGTAGTGGTCACATAGCCCTTGGGATCGGTCACCTGCTTGCGCGCACCGGAAAGGTACGCCGTGGTGGTGGTCAGCGTACCCAGCTCGGAAAGTTGCGAGGTCTGGGTAAGGCGCCCGAGGGCGTCGTAGACACTGGATACGCCGTTTCCGATGGAGCCCAGATCCGGCGCGCCACTGACCGGATACGACACGAACGTCTTCTGCCCCTTCCAGTCATAGTCGGTTCGAGTCGTGATGTCGGAGTTGGCCGTGCCGCTGATGGCGGTATCGCTCAGTACCGGGCGAAGCAATGCATCGAAGTACGTCGTGGTGACGGCGTTGCCCTTGGTCGTAGTGCGTCTCCAATGACCACCGCCGATGCCGCGCTCCGCACTGGTCACATAGGCGTAGGCGAAGCTCTTGGGATACCACGCGACTTCGTCACCGGACGGATAGGTAATGCCCGTGATGCGTCCGATGTTGTCGTAGCTGTAGCTGGTGGTGCTCCCGGCCTGGTCGGTGATGGATGTGATCTGGCCAAAATCATCGACTGCCAGGCTTTGGGAGGTGTTGTCCGGATAGCCGATCGATTGTGGAATGCCACGCTTGTAATTACCCAGCGTTGTCGTGTGGCTATTACCGTCCGTAAAGCTGGCCAGCTGGCCCTGGGTGTTGAACGTATAGCTCATCACCGGCTGGCCGAAATGGTAGCGATTGGACAGCGTGACGTTACTCAGATCGTAGCCATATTTATCGATGGTTTCGCCTGTGGTGACGTTGTCTACCTGCTGTGGTAGACCCAGCACCCAATGAGGAAGGTCATTGAGGTAAGTCGTCTGCTCTTCAACGACACTTTGACCCGCTATGCTGCTATAGCGCTTGGCTTTGGCGACTTGCGCGTACTCATTGAATGCCGTCACTTCCCAGGTATAGGTATCCCCTTCCTGGGTCGTCACCCGCTTCTGCAGCGGGAACAGTGCCCCCTGCTGAGCTTCGTTCACGTAGGCCTGCTCGGTAGACCCTAATTTACTTGGCCAGGGCCAAGTTCCTTGCAAGACGTAGCTGTCTTCCTCGCTGCGAAGTAGCGTCGTACCCACAGCTCCTGAGTAATAGTCCGTGCGCTTCAACAGGCTTTCGGACGCATCAAACCGATTGCTGAACGTGTAATGCGCTCCTGCACCGTTCGGGAAGGTCACGTCTGTCCAAACGGTGTCCGTGCAGCCCGAACCGCAGCTTTCCACAGCACTGTTGTTCGGTGGCGAATATTGATACGCCCAGGTCTGATCAATCGCGGCACCCGAGAAATGCTTTTGGACGAGAGCAGCCACGCCATAAACATCAGGAGTCTGCGTCTCATACGTTCCGACAGGACCCACGTCGACACAGGTATTAGGAGTATACGACCGTCCCCGAACGAGACTTTGGACAGTGAAGGTTCCCACCAAGCCAGAAGGATGAGTGATCGTGCCCGAGGACGTTGATCCAGTGGCGTTCCATATGGTCGTGCATGGCGACGAAGCCAGCAGCGAGTCTTCGCCGGGCGGATGGAAAGCACTGAGATTGAATTGCCATGCGCTGCCATCCGGCTGGACCACTTGCGAAAGGGCCGGAACATACGGGTCGGTGCCATAGACGTAGGTCCATACTCGAGGCTGTGCTACGTCCGGCTGCACGGTTACTGTCTTCAATCGATAGGCAGTTCCTACTACCGGATGCTGCCAGGCCTCATAGGCAAGCGCTACTTTGCGTCCATCACTCGCAACGATTTGGGCCAAGTTTCCGTTGCCATCGTACGAATAGACCAGATAGTTGCCGAAGCGGTCCTCAATGCGAGTGACCATCAGCATGGCTGTTCGGCGGTGGAGAGCGCCTTGGTTGGGCCGAGCCATCGTCGGCGCATCTCTATAGATCAGCCAGTCAAACCAATACTTAGTACCGTCTGGCGCAATACCGAAGAATCCCTGCCCTGGTTGACCATTCGAAGTCTGGTCGAGGCAGCCAATTGACCAACGATCTTTAGTGACAATGGGAAAGGTGCCCGATGATGGGGCCTGTCCATTCGCCGTATCGCGGCCAAGCAGCGATTGCGTCTCGCCGCTAGCCACTATTAGCTGGTAACCATGCCACCATCGATAAGAGGGCCAATCAGCCGGCTCATAGCCTTGCTTGGTGGGCACGATAGCATCTTCGGCTGGCCCGAAGTTCGAGCACCGCTGCGGATCGCTCAGAAAAGACCATTGCCCGGTCGTTCCGTCCCAGAAGCTTTCCGCCGATAGCGTTTCGATATGCGGGACGTTGAGGGTCCAATCAACGAGCAGATTGTTGATCGCATCTTCGTAGTGCGTACTTAGCGACAGATCGGGAATCTTGAAGCTCCGCGACAACGTCAGCGCCGGCCCAATACCCGCCAAGTTCACATCGGTCTGCGTGAACGACAAAGCGCCGTTGTACAGGCTGATGTTTTCACCGAAGGGCGTCTCGCCCAATGGCGCAATGTCTTCAGTGACCTTGATGTTCTTCTTGTACTCGTCCTCGGGCTTGATGGTCGCCGATTGAGACCAAGCCGGCAGCGAGCACAAGCCAAGAACGACAGACAGCGCCACCAGGCGCACTCCGCGCCAGCCGCAATTCTTCATCACCCCTCCGTCCCTGATGACCTTCTGCAATACGGACGATGCAGACAAACGCATCCACGAAGCTCGTAGAGCTTCTACTATGGCAAACTAACTCCCCCCCGCCGACTCCATGAGCTGATGAAGCGGCGACAAATTAGTAGCAAATCGCAACAAGCTGCGCAACGCGATTCTTCAACATATCGCGACCTGCTAAGCCCCGGCTATAAAGGCTTCGACGATTGAGGGCCTGACCCCAGCGACAACCTAACGTTGTAAGGGATGCCCCAGCCCATCAAGTCAGCAGCGGGTTATCGCTCGGCTTCAATAGCCCCATCGGAACCCCGCAGCCAAATGAGCAAACACGGAACACCTGCGCTCCCATGCCGGAGCGCAAGTCACTTGCCGAAATGTCCCATATCGCAAGTATTCTCCAAACAGGAGACACCACAGCATGTTATTGACGTTCGCCACCCTGCATCGGGATGCCACACCACATGGAAGCTTGGAACAGCGAGGCAATTGATCGGAACCGCCTTCGGCAGCCGCCTGGCGCCCATGCGCGCTAATGGCTTCGCTCGCACCAATGCCAATGGTTCGCCAACCTCTCCACCAGTGCGTGGAGACCGCCATTGATCGTTCATTCGCTGAATGACTTCAGCTCGCGGGTGAAGAAGGCCAAGTTTTTTAGGATCGACACATCCTCGCATAGCCGCTGACTTCCCTCTCCAGTTCGCGGATACGTTGCTGCTCAGGCATCAGCGGTATGCCTTGCTCCGCCTCGTCGGCCAGCTCGGCGTCGTATTGTCACCCAACGCCGCACCGTACTAACGACCCGCGGCATACCTGGCTCACGCCAAGACATTGATCGCGCGCCATCTGCATGACTTGCAGCTTCCAAGGGCGCATCAAAGCTTCCACGGTTTCGTGATGTCATGTCTGGCGAACCCTTGTAAGAGAACGTCACCACCTCGCGGCCGCCCCCTTAGAGCGCGGCTGACACGACATATCCGACCTGCTGCGGCACAGGGTGCGTCCTAAGCTCCGAGGAGCGGGCTATCCACGACTATGACGATATGCCCCTGCTTCAAAGAAATCCCGGACCTTACGGACGTCGTCAAGTACGCCGTGATGGTCGAGGAGCACGGCCACGCGTGGCGAGCCTACGTAGAAAACTTTGGCGCAGCCAACACTGGCGACGATGGCTTCAACGAGCGATTCACTGGCCCAGCAGACAGCGAACGTGATTGAGTCTAGACATGACTGAAGACGCAAGGACTCTGGGCGAAACCCGGAAAAACTTCCCTACCACTTCGCCTATCATGCATACCCGCGCAACATGAGACTGAATGGCACTGTGTTTTTCGAACGTCTTGACGGTACCGTGTTTGCTTTTTGGAGCCAGGAAAACACCAGGGATTGAGCTTCACCTGTTGAAGTATTTGTCCTTTAGGGCGCCCCCACTAGAGTCAAAAATATATGTCACAGCCATTCTCCCACCAGGTACAGAATAAGGCGGGATATCACCACTGCGGCCCGGAAATACCGTCACTTCAATTGTGCCCTCTCCATTACTAACCTCGGCGTGAAAATCTTCTACTTTCGGCATGTCGCTGCGGTAAATGGACGTCGCAAGGGTTAATGCGGAAAGTTGCTCTCCAGATAGGGCGCAGCCTGTTTTGGAGCAGTCTGCAACCTTGCTGACCGTCTTAATAGGTTGCGCCGTAATCTTTGGAAGATCCTCTTGGGCCGCCAAATAACTGCTGGCGCTAACCGCCAAAACACAGATTCCTCGGCACACGTAAGCATTCATTCCACACCCCCAAAATTCGGACTAAAGCATGCAAAACTTAATTACAACTACTGCTTTGGCTCCTGCTTTGACTCCTGTGATGGAGGCGGGGATGGCGGCGACGACGAAACAGGTGAATTCTGTTGCCGTTGCTGCTGTTGCTGCACTACCTGCGCAAGATTGTATATCTGTCTGGTCTTCGCGTCATAAACCATAAACTTCTGTCCAGGCGTCGCCAAATATCCACGAAAGACACCAGTTAAACTTCCAAGCTTGTCATACCGCTTGATGTCGTCTGGTGAAAATTGGTCACTATTTAAATTGTCTTTCGATGACTTACCCGTCGCGGTAAACTTCCCATCGGAATTTAACGTGGAGTAGTTTCCATGCGTATGATAGTCACCTACGACGGGCACTCCAGGCGAGGCGGTGACACCGCCATTTTCTTTCATCTGCACAGGGTCGGTCGCCACAAACTGCCTGTCGACAATGGTGATCCAACCATGATACTCATGGTTTGTGGCAATCGACGTATCGTTTATATATTTTAATGCGTCATAAGCGGCCATCTCTGGAGTTGCGAATTTATCTCCAGGCTTATCACCACGCTCGTCTACGTAACGGTTAGGCGCATTATTGGCGTAAACAAACCTATTTAAAAAGAACAATGCACCGGCAGACACCGGGTGAGGATCTACGGAAACGAATCTTCCAACAGCGGGGTCATAATACCGCGCCAGCATGTAAACAAGGCCAGTATCCGGATCATTGACATGGCCAGCATAACCAGGACCATTAGGTGAAGTACCTAACGCTGCACTGCCGTAAGGTCGATAGTCGAACGTGGTAGTGATAGTGCCGCTGGCATCGGCATCGGCCAACACCGTTCCCTGCGGATCGGTGTAAACATACGTAACCGTGTGTGATTGCGCATTAAGCGTACTGCACGCAAGCAATTCAAGAGCAAAGCAAAAACCTTGAAGTCCCTTCCCCATGGTGCCCCTCCCCAGGTAGCGGAGACCATCATCGGGAAGATCTTCTAAGCACGCAAGAGTGTCATTGAAGCAGCCGTTACGCTCTATTGACCTTGCAGAACGGTGTCTTGCCACCGGCGAAGTATAGTGTCGGCGCTCCTCGTCAGCCTTCAGCAACGGCTGGCGAGCTATTGCGAGAGATGCCTGTGAAGGGGTGGTACGCCCCCGCTTTCGTAGACGGTTAGCTGCTGGATTTTGAGTTAGCCGCCTCGAACATCATTGGCGCAAGGCCTCCCAGATGTCCATGGCGGCGCTGCCGGTTGTAGAAAACCTCGATGTAATCGAACACGTCACTGCGCGCTTCCTCACGACTGCCGTAGACGCGGCCACGCACCCGTTCCTTCCTCAGGCTGCTGAAGAACGACTCCGCCACCGAGCTGTCCCAGCAGTTGCCGCGCCGACCCATGCTGACCTCCAGGTCGTGTTCGCGGCAGAAGCGACGCTAGTCGTCGCTGCCGTATTGCACGCCCCGGTCGGAGTGAATCACCACGCCGGCCTTGGGACGTCGCCGCCAAATCGCCATCAACAACGCATCCATGGCCAACTCGCGCGCCAGGCTCGATTTCATTGACCAACCGATGACTGCGCGCGAATACGAGTCGATGATCACGGCCAGATACAGCCAACCCTCGGCCGTGCGCAGGTACGTGATGTCGGTGATCATCACTAAATACCTCGTCACCGCCACCGTCGTGGCCGGGGTCTCGGAGCTGGCCAAGCGGAGCGATCGCCTCGGAGCACTCCTCGCGTCGCTGCCCTTGGTAACCTTGTTGGCATTGATCTGGCTCTACGTCGAGAAGCAGCCGGCTTCCAAGATCACCAACCATGCCTGGTATACGTTCTGGTGCGTTATGCCGACGCTGCAGATGTTCCTGCTCTTCCCGAAGCTTTTTGAGCGATTCGGTTTTTCGCCGGCGCTCGCTTTGAGCGCAGTCATCACCATTCTGTGCTTCGGGGGCTTCGCCTTACTGGTCAAGCCGTTTGGCACTCGGTTGCTCTGATAGTCGCGCACATCGCGGTAGGCGACAGTTTGTCCCGTCAGGTCAGAGCAGCCAGCGTGGCCGAACATGCCCCGAACGAGCTCTATCGCGCCTATGGGATTTTGAGGGGGCAGTCGCTATACTTTCTTCCATGGCCAAACGTTATCGGCCTAAAAACAATAACTTATGGGTGGAAGAATGCGAGATAGTAACGACTCGTTCGTCCACTTGGCTCGAATGGTGGCAGAAGGGGCGTGGCGCGATGCCGACGCGCTGATTCGCCGCGAATTGCCAAAGATTGTGCGTGAGCGTCCGGACCTAGGTGACGCCATCCGTGCTGTGCATGCCGCCTCGACCCGAACCAATGTGACCCGAGGCCTCCCCCTTTCAAGCAATGACGCATTGCCGGGATTGGTCAGGGAAGAGCTGAATCCTTCACTGCCGCCGGAGATTGCGTGGCCGGCCAACCTTGAGCAAGCCCTTGCGGGAATCGTCACGGAGCGCTCCAAGGTCGAGGCATTGGCTGAGATTGGCGTTGCCCCCACACGCACCGTGCTTTTTATCGGACCGCCTGGCGTCGGTAAGACCGAGGCCGCTCGTTGGCTGGCTCGTGAGCTAGGCCGACCGCTCTTTATCCTGGACTTAGCTGCGGTCATGAGCAGCTTTCTCGGCAAGACAGGCAACAATCTGCGTGCTGTACTCGACCACGCCTGTAGGCATGATGCGGTACTGCTGCTCGATGAGTTCGATGCCATCGCGAAGCGGCGGGACGATGCTTCCGATATAGGAGAGCTCAAGCGTCTGGTCACGGTATTGTTGCAGGCCATTGATGATTGGCCGGCGTCGGGATTGCTCGTGGCGGCAACCAACCACCCTGAGCTGCTGGATCCCGCGGCATGGCGGCGATTTGAGCGCGTGATTTCGTTTCCCGTGCCTACAGACAAGGAAATTGCGCAGCTCCTTGAGCGCGTACTGGGTAAAACTTTGCCCAAGCCATTGCGAAACCTGGCGGTCACGACGTACACAGGCCTCGGTTTTGCCGACGTCATGAAGGAACTCAAGGCGGCCAAGCGTGACGCGATCGTTCGCTCGATCAGTATCGCGGACGCATTAATGGCCCGCATGCAGGGCACGATCGTGGATCTCGGGCTTCCAGCCAAAATCACGCTGGCTCGACAAATGGCGATGCAGGGTTTATCTCAGCGAGCCATACACGAGCACACAAAAATCGCGCGAGAAACGCTGCGCCGCCAAGGTATTGGAGTCGCTAAAACACGCTAATGAAGTACGGCCACAGGGAGGGGGGACATGGCACGTGAGCACAACTATCTATTGGCGCAAGGTGAGCGCCTCGCCGCTACGCTAAAGATCAAGTCGCGGGGAGATGATAAGAATCCGCCTTATCTATTTCCGAATGCGCGTGATCGCTTGGTCGCTTCAGTACAGGCTGCCGCCACGTGGGCCGAGGGACTCCCCAAGAGTGCCTGTCCACATAACCAAGTGGTCTTGGAAACCACGCTCCATCCTCGCTACATTTCTAAGTCTGACCAGCCGCTCGCGCTGTTCCGCGACGTAGGGTTGAGCACCATCGGCCGAAAGAGCGTGGACATCCGACCCGAGGCGTGGGGCGTCAAGAAGCATCCAGAGGTCGCGGCGACCGATAAGCTCTTTGTGACGATTCGGCGTGACCGGCTGCTGCGCTGGGCACAAGAGCTGCCGCAATGGACGGAGAAGCATGCGGGAGCCAAAGAGCTCACCCAGATCGAGCATCTCTCGCCGTTCTATGCCGAGTCCAAGTTACTGGGCGTCCCTTCACAGGGGGACTACATCGCCGAATTGGTTCTGCACAACGTAGGTCGAGCCGATACGCTGGATCTATGTGTGGCCTTTGCGCGCTCGCTCGGCGCGGAAGTATTGGAGGACCGCAAACGGGTCGTTGGCTGGCTGAGCTTTATTCCCGTGAGGCTATCTGCCACGTTAAGTGAGGCATTGGCAGCATTTGCACTGGTGCGGGCACTTCGCCCTATGCCTGTATTGCGGCGCTCACTTCCAGACATCGTGCGGAGCCTATCGACACCCGTCGCCTTGCCTGATGTTCCGCCGCTTTCGGACGAACATGCCGTTATTTTCGATGGTGGCTTGCCGCCGGCAGAGGCCGAGCAGCTGAGCCCGTGGGTCACGTCCATTGACCCACCAGGCATTGGCGCTCCTCATCCGGATATGCAGCACCATGGGTTGGCGGTCACGTCCAGCTTCCTCTTTGGTCCGCTGAATGGCCATCGCGTCGTCCGCCGCCCTGTCTGCAGGGTCACCCATGTGCGGGTACTCGATGAGAATACGGGTAACGATCTGGAGTATTACGACGTTCTGGATCGCATTACCGGGCACCTTGATGCGCATCGATACCGCTTCGCTTCGCTGAGCCTTGGTCCTCGTCGCCCCGTCGAAGACGACGAGATTACCGCGTGGACCGCGGAACTCGACTTTCGCCTGGCGCACGCACCGACGCTCATGGCGGTGGCAGTGGGCAACGACGGTGACAGGGATGGTGCGCTGCGTCTTAATCGCATCCAGCCACCCAGCGATGGCGTGAATGTGTTCGCCATCGGTGCATGCGATTCCATGACCAAGGCATGGTCGCGCACGTCCTATAGCTGCGTCGGGCCCGGACGCAATCCAGGCATGTTTAAGCCCGATGGCTTGGCATTTGGCGGCAGCCAGAAGCATCCGTTTTTCGTCGTAGGCCCAGGACTCTCAAGTATCGGCGTGCTGGGGACGAGCTTCGCCGCGCCATTTGCCCTTCATACCTGCGTCGGCGTGGCAGGCGTCGTCGATACGCCGCTGGCACCCTTGACGCTACGAGCGCTGGCCATTCACCGCGCGGAGCCACGAGCCCGCCAACGGCACGCAGACATCGGCTGGGGGCGCTTCCTCGATGATCCGCACCAGCTCATCACCTGTGATGACTGCGAGTCCGTCGTGGTTTACCAGGGAGAGCTTCCTTCGGGCGAGCATCTCCGCGCTGCCCTGGCGCTTCCGCCAACGCCGCTGCAGGGTGAGGTCAAGATTACGGCCACCTTGGTGATCGCACCGGAAGTGGATCCCGAGCACACCAGTACGTACACCCGCGGTGGCCTCGGCGTGACATTCCGGCCTGATGCCACGAACTTCCAGCTTAATGAGAAAGGTGTTTTGAAGGATCAGCCCGAGACGATGGATTTCTTCAACTCCTCACGTCTTAAAGGCCGCATCCCCGAGTACGTGTTGCGCAGTGACGCACATAAATGGGAGCCCGTCATTCGGGCAACGCGTCGTATCGATGCGAATCAACTCAATCGTCCGTTCTTTGATATTTACTACAACCGACGGGAGCGTGGCGCGTCCCAACAGACACTCATGCCCTTGCGCTATGCGCTTGTGGTGACGGTGCGATGCGAAGCGATGCCTGATCTATATGACCGCGTAGCCCAGGCATACGCCACCATCTTGGCTCCGCTCCAGGTCAATGCGGGTCAGCTTCGCCTTGGATGACCTTGCGGGGATGAGGCAGACATTTAAGTGTGCATCACAACAGCGAAAGGCGGCAAAGACAGCGCCCGTATCGCACTCTGTGCCGCGACCGCGTATCACATAATCCAGATCCTTATGGAACGGGCCTTGCCGTGGCGCAACGGCGCCGTCAGCCGATGGATCGGGAATGTCGCCGCTCGGGTCTCGGGACCTGAATGGTCAGCTCGGCGGGGTTCCTCACCGTTTCTGGCGAAACACCCCCCCTCACCGGTTTCTCGTCGGCGCTCCCGCCAACGCATCTCCCAGCGCTACGAAAACGCTGCCATGACTGATCAATCCGTCCAGGCACGTGCAACGACCGTCCGTCAATCCGCTGCTGGAGCATGTCGTCGCAGTCATGAATGACACCAATCGATCGGGCATGTCCGAGGAGCTTGCCGAAATGTTCCCCGGGGCCGCTCCGGCAGGCAGGTTGAGAGTACGGACCCACGAGACTAACTGCTCCGCCTGAACGGACATCCAGTTCCCGCGTGACCAGAAAGTCGCAGCCGCCTTGTTACGGAATATTCGCAACACACTGATTTCATGAAGCAATTGAGTCGCGGCATTTCAAAAAAATCGTGGTGCCAGCTTCTCAGCTGTTGACGTCTAAAAACAGCGCAGTGTGACTGGAGGGAATGTGGTCGTCGAAACGCTAGAACGGATTGGCCCCTGCATGAGTGGCGCCCTGACTCGACACCTCGCCGGCTCAGGCCTCGCGGCAGAGACCGCGCGGAAACGTCTGAGTCGCGCGATAGCCGCGGGGGCAGTCAACACTATCGAGGGACTCAACTTCACCCACAACGCGAAGTTTGTTTACCTACCACTACCACAGCAAAAGAAGAAACTCGATTTCGCCCGGAACCTCAAGGAGGCTATCGTTGAAGCCGGGGGGGCGTACGCGAGGGCCATTCTTGCTGTGCAGGGCCGCCGAGTCGTGCCGAAGTGGCAGTTTCCCATTGCGTGCGGCGCGCCCCTTCAGCGAAAAAAGCACCTGACCCCCACCCAGGTCCTCGACCGTCTGCGCGACGCCGGCGTCTTCGTCGAGCAGGACGTGCCCGGCCTCGGATCAGTCATCGCCATGGCCGATCGCGCCCAATCCATTCCTCCTGCGGACATTGCGGCAGCCATCGCCCGCCAGACAGGGGAGTCCCTGCTCCTCGACATGGTCCGCGACTGGTCGCGGCGGCTCGGCATCTCGGCATGGGACGCGGTCCGCGTCCGCAAGCCCAGGGGGCCATTGCCCGAGGTCGGCTCGTACGCCTGGGACATCGCAAGCCCGAGCTATCTTCTCCCTCTTGCGCAGTGGGGAAAGTCCGGCAAAAAGCCAGGCTTTTTTGCCTGCGATGTACTCCTCGGTGGCACGGTCCAGGAGCAGGCTGCATCGGTCTTTCGTCATAAGTGCGAAGAACTCCGCCACCTCAATGTCGCCCCCGTCCTCGCTCTTTTCGTTGCTGATAGCTACCAGAGAAAGGCATTCAACGACCTCAAGGCCGCCGGCATCATCCCGGCCACTGTCAGATCGCTCTTCGGCAAGGATGCGGCGGAGGCCTTCCAAGATCTTGCGCGTGTTCTGACCGGTGCGCTCAAGGGCAGCCTCGATACACCAATCCTCGCCGACGCCGTCCGCCGCCTTACCAAAATCGAGGGAGCGCGCGGCAACCTGCAAGGCGCGCTCTTTGAGTATCTTGTCGCCGAAATCATCCGCCACCAGCAGCCCCACATGCACCTTGAGATGAACAAGCACATCAAGGACCGCAGCGGGAAAGACGTAGAAATCGACGTTTGGGGCTTTGATCGCCCGCATCCGCTACGGTTTATCGAGTGCAAGGGACGCGAGCCAGGCTCGGAAGTCGCCGATGGGGAAATCGACCTTTGGCTTGACCGGCGTATCCCGGCCATACGCGATTACCTCACTCGGTATGCTGCGCTCGAAGGCACCTCGGCTGCCCGGCCCGCTTTCGAACTCTGGTTGACGGGGCGTCTATCGGAGGTGTCTGCAAAACGAATCGAAAAGACGCGCGAGGCAAACAAGCGTGTCTTTGATCTCGTTGTCGTGCATGCGGATGGTGTCCTCAGCGCCGCAAACGCCACAGGAAATGGGGCTCTAGTCGACACCCTCGAGCTGCTCTTCAAAGACACGCCTGGCTAGGGCCGATCCATATACGTGGAATTGGTCGGTAGCCCTGTCCCCCAGCCGAAATTCGCCTCTAGCAATGACACTGAGGCGCTTACCCAGGCCCGTTGACGAAAGAAATTTGTGGCTCAATCAATCACTTTGGCGCAGTGACTGAGTTAAGGACTTTCGACATCACTAAGGCGCGAAGACTCCTGCGAAGCGCAAGAAAATCCTCCCCATTACGCTCGATTCAAAATGCAAAGAATTTGTTCACCGCTCCGCGAATTACCTGTCATGGGTGACATATCGACGTCACTGACGAAGCCATAAGCTAAATGAAAGACGGCTTTTGCATACTGTTATCGTGATCGCCGCAAGTGGTCGCCCAACCGGCTAATCTTGCGCCGTTCGTGATTTCGTCCCATCCACGCAACCATGCACTGGTGACGCTTGAACCATGCTCTCGTGAACCCCGGGCAGGAGCCCATTCCGAGAAAGGGAATTTATCGCATCCTCGTTTGCCGGCCGAATCACCGGCTGGGAAACACCATTTTGCTGACGCCGCTGATCAGCGAATTGGAGCGCATTTATAAAGGCGCGGAGATCGACATCGTTTCCGAGGGCGATATCGCCCGCGAAGTGTTCGAAAGCTTCTTCAGCGTCAAGAATATCTATTGCCTGCCCAAGCGCGGCTTCAAGCATCCCGTGCCGTTTCTCGGGACACTGCTGCGCGTGCGCAAGACCACCTACGACCTGATCGTGGATCCCTGCGTGGGTTCCGGCTTCAGCCGTGCGCTGACGAAGTTCTTTCGCGGCCGCTACAAGCTCGGTTTCAGCGATCAGCTGGAAGGCTCTGGGCTGACCCATGCGGTGCCGGTGGCCGTTGCCATGCGACACATGGCGCAGCGCCCGGTGAACCTGCTGCGCGCCGCGCTCGCGCCGGCGGCCGACGGCGACACCGCCTACCCGTCGCTGGATATCCGCCTCACTGACGCGGAACGGGCACAGGGGCGCGCCGCCATCCAGCAGCTGCTGTGCGATTCCATGCAGACGGTGACGCCACCGGTGGTGGGCATCTTCGCCAACGCCACCGGCGCCAAGCGCTATCCGGCGAGCTGGTGGAGCGAGTTCATCGCCGCCTTCAAGGAAGCGAGCCCGCAGGCCAGCCTGATCGAGCTGATTCCCATGCATGGCCATTCGATGCTGGGCGAGGCGTGGCCGGGCTATTACTCTTCCGACATTCGCCGCATGGGCGCCGTGATGGCCGGGATGGACCTGATGATCAGCGCTGACTGCGGCGTGATGCACCTGGCCGTAGCGTCGAAGGTGCCGACCGTCGGCATGTTCTGCGTGACCGATGCGGCGGTGTATTCACCTTATGGACTCGGCAGCTGCTCGATGAATACCCAAAGCCTTTCGGCTCGCGAAACCGCCTTGAAAGTGGTGGCCGCCTTCCCCGCACTGCTCCGCCCTGCGCACCTTATCGAACATCCCGTGCCGGCAAGCGGCTCCGGCCCGATCGGCACCGCTTCCGCGCCGCAGCGCCAGGTCCTGCCGCATTGATGGCAGTGACTGAGCAGGCCGGCCCGGATGGCCAGACGCGACGCCAGGCCATCGAGCGATGGCTGCTCATGCTCGGCGCTTTCCTGGTGCTCGCCGCAGGCATCGGCCTGCGCGGGCCGACACCGGCGGATGAGCCGCGCTTTGCGCTCGTCGCGCATCAGATGGTGGCATCCGGCAACTGGCTGATTCCGCATCGCGGCAGCGACTGGTACTAGGACAAACCGCCGACGTTCATGGCCATGCAGGCCCTGTCGTACAAGCTCACCGGCGACTGGTGGATCGCGTTCCTGCTGCCTTCGCTGCTGTGTTCGCTGGGTACGCTCTGGCTGGTGTACGACCTCGGGCGCCGGCTGTGGGGGCATCGCGCAGGCGTGTGGGCGGCGCTGGGCCTGCTGTGCACTGTGCAGTTCGTGTTCCAGGCCAAGCGCGGCCAGATCGATCCGACGGTGACCTTTTCCTGACCCTGGCGAACTACGGCCTGCTGCGGCACTTGCTGCTCGGGCCTGACCGCCGCGCGTTCTGGCTCGGCTGTTTCGCCGCGGGGCTCGGCGTGATCACCAAGGGCGTGGGCGTGCTTGCGGTGCTGATGTTCCTGCCCTGGCTATTCGCGCGCAGCTGGGCCTGGACGCACCTGGCCGCGACCGACCGGCGATATGCGACCTGGCTGGGCGGCGCCGCGGCGTTCGCCTTCGCCCTCGCGCTGTGGCTGGTGCCGCTGCTGTCGTACGTGCATGCGCACGACAGCGCCGAGGCGCGCGCCTATCTGGACGACATCTTCTTCAACCAGACGATGCACCGCTACGTGCATCCGTGGAACAGCTTCCAGCCGCCGTGGTTCTACCTCGAGGTGATCGTCACCTCCTGGCTTCCCCTCAGCCTCGCCCTGCCCGGTCTGCTGCCGGCCTGGCGCGCGCGCCTGCGCGAACGTGATGCGCGCTACCTGCTGCCGCTGGCCTGGTCGGTGTTGGTGATCGTGTTCTTCAGCCTCACCCGCGCCAAGCGCGACGTGTACATCATGCCGGCGCTGCCGTTGCTGGCGCTCTGCGCGGGGCCGTTCCTGCGCGACATCCTGCAGCGGCGCTGGGCGCAGTGGACGGCCACGGCTTTCCTGCTGATGCTGGCCCTGCCCGCGCTCGTGGCCGGCCTGCAGGGACTATGGTTCCCGACCGGATGGACGACCCGTTTCGCCGCCGCGCGCCAACTGGGCGACCAAGCCGCCTCGTTCTGGTTGATGTTCGTGGTGATGGGCGCGTGGATCCTGCTATGCGTCGCCGCGTCGCGCCTGCGCCGCGCTGGCGCGGCGCTCCTGGCCAGTCTCGCCGGTGTATGGCTGCTGTGGAGCTTCTGGGCCGCTCCGATGCTGGCGAAGGCCAGCTCGCCGCAACCGCTTGCGCAGCGGGTGGAGCAACGGATCGGGCCGGACGCGGAACTGGCGCTCGTCGCCTGGAAGGAAGAGCTGCCGCCGGTGTTCACCCGCAAGCTCGTCGATTTCGGCTTCGTCACGCCGTGGCACGAGCAGTTGGCGAGCGCGATCCGCTGGCAGGAGCAGGCTCCGCAGACCCGGTGGGTACTCATCCTGAGCGACGTCATGGCGCCCTGCGTGGATCGGAATGCCACGATCGACGCAGGCGTCACCAGCGGCCGCGACTGGCGCCTCTACCGGCTGGACGCCGTCGCGCCGGCGTGCCGCGGCGGCGCGGTGCCGGCGGGCGCGGTGGACGACTGGGGCGGCATCGACCGTCGGCGCTGAGGCGCACTTCCCGGCGGCATGCCTCGTGCCGCTTCCTGCTGACTCTTTCTTGATCGAATCGCCCGCGTGACATCTTTCGACATCACAAGGTCCCCGTCCCATCCCGCCGTCCGCCTGGCCGGCGCGTGGTCGTGGCTACTGTTCTGGACCGTATCCGCGCTGGTGGCGATCTTCCAGCACGGGCCCATGCCGATGTACTCCACGCGCACGCTGTCGGTGGCGTGGGAGATGTGGACGCGGCACAGCTATCTGGTGCCCTACCTCAACGGCCTGCCCTATAGCGACAAGCCGCCGCTGCTGCTGTGGCTGATCCACGCCGGCTGGGCAGTAGGCGGCGTGGGCGATGTGTGGCCGCGCCTGCTCGAGGTGATCCTCGGCGCGATCCAGCTGGTGTTGGTATCGAAGCTGGCCAGGCGCCTGTTTCCGGAACATCCGCGCGTCGCGCAGGCCGCGCCCTGGATCCTGCTGGCCTTGACCTACGGCTTCCTGTTCGGCCTGCAGATCATGTACGAAGTGCTGCTGGCCGACTGCGTGCTTGCCGCGCTGCTGTGCCTGGCGCCCACGTCGCAACGCGAATCGCCGCGCTTGGGCTGGTTCGCGCTGGCGGTCGGCCTCGGCCTGCTGGCCAAGGGGCCGGTGATGCTGCTGCACGTGACCTTTCCGTGGCTGCTGGGACCCTGGTGGAACGCTTGGGCCCGGCGCGAACGCCGCCGCTGGTACATGCAGGGCGCACTGGCGCTGCTGGCCGGCCTCTGCATGCTGCTGACCTGGGCGCTGCTGGCCGCCTGGGTGGGTGGCGAGACCTATCGGCACAACCTCCTGTTTCACCAGACCGCCGGCCGCGTGGTGGATGCGTTCGCGCACGCCGAACCGTTCTGGTGGTATCTGCCGCTGCGTCCCGTGCTGATCTTTCCATTCGCGCTATGGCCGAGGACCTGGGCCGCGCTGGCTTCGCTCCGGCGGCCTTTCGCGCCGGGGCTGGGCTTCCTGTTCGCCTGGCTGGGCCCGGTGCTGCTCGGTTTCTCGCTGGTGAGCGGCAAGCAGGCTTACTACCTGCTGCCCGAATATGCCGGCTTCGCCCTGCTGATCGCCGCCGCCCTGGCACACCGGCGGGAGCGCGGTGCCGGCGACAGCGCCTGGCTCGGCCCCTGGCCGCTCGCCCTGCTGTGCGGGGCGGCCGGGGTGGCGATGATCGCGCTGCGCCTGGCAGTGGATCCCACGCGCCTCGCCGACAGCGTGCTCGCGACCGTACAGCCGCACGCGCTGCCCTTCGGCGTGCTGTTCCTCGCGCTTTCGATCGTGCTGTTCAAGCGAGGCCACGGTGAGCTATATCGCGTCGCGATAGTCGGCCTGGTCGCCACGGTCGCCGCCAACGGACTGTTCACCCTCTCGCTGTGGCCCGCCTACGACTTCACGCCCGTGGCGCGGATCCTCGCCAAGGCCGAGGCTGGCGGGCGTCCCGTCGCCAACCTCGAATCGAACGACGGGCAGTACACCTTCCTGGGGCGGCTGACCCAGCCGGTGACGCAATTGCACGGCATGGATGCCCTGAAAGCGTGGAGCGCGGCCCATCCCACTGGGCTGGTCATCACCTATCCGCGCCGGTTGAGCGCCGCCGACCGCGAGCACGCGGTCTATATCCAGCCGTTCCGCGGCATCTCGGTCGCCGTATGGCCTGCGCCGGCCTTCATCGAGGCGCGCGAACAGGGCCTGGTCGGCGACTGAGCGCCGCGCCGCCTTCCGCGCCGGAGCGGGCTGTCCAGCCCGCCAAGCTCGCCTGGTTAATCGACCGGTCGCGGATGGCGTGTAAAATCAACGTTTTTTTGTCAACCGCAGCATGGTTCAAGCCCCTCGACGGACCGTCGTCCGTGGTCCGACCTTCGTCCGCCTGCTGGCCCGTCTGGCGGACGGCGTCACCGCGTCTTCGGCCCCGGCCCTGTCGGAACGGCTGAGCCAGTGGCTGGACTGGAACCAGGCCATCGCCCTATCGACTGCCCTCGACGGCAGGTCGTCCGCGAGCGGTTTCTACAGCTCGCCGGCCGGAGACGAGGCCGAAGCGGAGGAATGCCTCCGCATGCGGACCTCGCTGGCGCAGGCCATCGCCAGCGCTCCCGAACTGGCGCCGGCGACCGAAGGCGACCAGGCCTCCGAACCTGCCGACGTGGACTACGCCGCGTTCCGCCAGCGCTGCGTCACCCTGCAGCGCTCGATGCAGGCCGCGACGGGCCGGCTGCGGGGCCGGCTGCGGGACCGGCTGGCGGAGCGTTCGGCCGAGCTGGCCCGGCTCGCGGACGTGGACGCCGTCATGGAACTCGCCCTGAGCCCACGCGAGCAGACACTGCTCGCCTCCGTGCCCAACCTGCTCGGCGCGCACTTCGAGCGCCTGCGCCAGGACGCCATGTCGACGGACGACACAGCGGCTACCTGGCTGAACCTCTTCCGCAAGGACATGCAGAGCGTATTGCTCGCCGAACTGGATGTTCGTTTTCAACCGGTGGAAGGGCTGCTCGCCGCCCTTCGCGCCCGCTAACTGGATTCGCATGCTGAAACACTCGCTTTACTTCGTCGTCTTTCTCGTAGGCCTCGCCGCCGTGTGCTGGATCGGCGGGGGCTACCTCGGTTCGAATCCGCTCGGCGCCGCGGTCGCCATGGCGATCGGCGCGGGCTATCTGGTCGGCTCGTTCGAGCTTTTCCGCTATCGACAGGCCACCGCCTCGCTGCGCGCAGCGGTGGCGGAGCTGTCCGCGACGCCGCCGAGCCTCGGCGGCTGGCTCGAGCGCCTGCACCCGAGCCTGCGCAACGCGGCACGCCTGCGCATCGAAGGCGAGCGCGCGGTGCTGCCGGCGCCGGCGCTGACGCCGTACCTGATCGGCCTGCTCGTGCTGCTGGGCATGCTCGGCACGTTGCTGGGCATGATGGCGACCCTGCGCGGTACCGGCCTGGCGCTGGAAAGCGCGGCGGACCTGCAGGCGATGCGCGGCTCGCTCGCTGCGCCCGTCAAGGGGCTGGGCTTCGCCTTCGGCACTTCGATCGCGGGCGTGGCCAGTTCCGCCATGCTCGGCCTGCTCTCCGCGCTGTGCCGCCGCGATCGGCTGCAGGCCGTGCAGCAGCTGGACACGCGCATCGCCACGACGCTGCGCCCCTACTCGCAGTCGCACCAGCGCGAGGAAGCCTTCCACCTGCTGCGCCGGCAGACCGAGCTGATGCCTGCGCTGGTCGAACGCCTGCAAGCCATGGCGGATGCACTCGAACGGCAGGCTGCGAGCACGCACGAGCGCCAGCTGTCCAGCCAGGATGCGTTCCACGCCCGCACCGAAGCGACTTATGCGCGCCTCGCCTCCTCGGTGGAGCAGTCGCTGAAGCAAGGCGTGGCCGACAGCGCCCGCGCCGTCAGCGCATCCATCCAGCCCCTGGTGGAAACGACCATGGCCGGGCTCTCGCGCGAGACGGCCGCGATGCGCGATGCGGTAGTGCATGGCGTGCGGCAACACCTGGGCGAGCTGTCCGCAGGCTTCGCCACGACCACCGCCACCGTGACGGACGTATGGAAAGACGCCGTGGCCGACCAGCGCCGCGCAGGCGAGTCGCTCACGCGCGATCTCGAGGCTGCGCTGGAGCGTTTCGCGGCGACGTTCGAGCAGCGCTCGGCCGGCCTGGTCGACGGCCTCTCGACACGCCTCGAGGTCACCGCCGATCGGGCGGCGGAAACCTGGAACGGTGCGCTGTCGCGCCAGGAAGCCGCCAACGAACGGTTGGCGTCGCGCAACCAGCAGGCACTGTCCGAGGCCAGCACCGCGTTCGAGGCGCATGCGGCTTCGCTCGTCGGCGTGGTGCGCCAGTCGCACGAGGCACTGCAATCCTCTCTGGCCGCGCGCGACGAGGAACGCCTGAACACCTGGGCGGAAACGCTGGGCGCGATGACCGCTGAGCTGCGCGAGCACTGGGCGCAGACCGCCGAGCACGCGGCCGATCGCCAGCGCGCGATCTGCGACACGCTCGCGCAGACCGCCGGCGAGATCGCCGCGCAGACCCGGACGCATGCCGGCGAAACCATCGCCGAGATCTCCCGCCTCGTGGAGGCCGCTTCCGAGGCACCCAGGGCGGCGGCGGAAGTCGTCGCCGAACTGCGCCAGAAGCTATCCGACAGCATGGTCCGCGACACCGCGATGCTGGAAGAACGCAGCCGCTTGCTCGCCACCGTGGAAACCTTGCTGGACGCGGTCAATCACGCCTCCACCGAGCAGCGCGAGGCGGTCGATGCGCTGGTCGCCACCTCCGCGGATCTGCTCGACCGCGTCGGCCACCGCTTCCAGGAACACGTTGAAGCCGAGACCGGCAAGCTGGGCACGGCCGCCGCGCACGTCGCAGTCGGCGCCGCCGACGTGGCGAGCCTGGGCGAAGCCCTGGGCGCGGCGGTGCAGATGTTCGGCCACTCCAACGAAGCGCTGATGGAACGCCTGCAGCACATCGCCACCGCGCTGGACGGCAGCCTCGCGCGCAGTGACGAGCAGCTGGCTTACTACGTCGCCCAGGCCAGGGAGGTCGTCGACCTGAGCGTGCTGTCGCACCGGCAGATCATCGAGGAAATGCAGCTGCTCGCCGCCGGACGCGCCGCCGGGACCGAGCCCGCATGAGCGACGACATCGAGTTCGACGCCGAATCGGGCGCCCCGATCTGGGCCGCGTTCGGCGACCTGATGTCGGTACTGCTGGGTGTGTTCGTGCTCATTCTGGTTGGCATGATCGGCGTGCAGCAGCAGCTCTCGCAGCGGCTCGACGAGGAAGTGAAGCAGCGCCAGCTCGAAGCGCAGAAACGCCAGACGCTGGAGCAGGCGCTGGCGGTGCCGCTCGCCGCGGGCCAGGTGACGCTCGTCAACGGCCGCATCGGCATCCGCGGCAGCGTGCTGTTCGCGCTGAACTCCGACCAGTTGCAGCCGGAGGGGCGCGAAGTGCTCAAGAGCCTCGCCGGCCCGTTGTCCGGCTATCTGAAGTCGCGCGACGAGATTCTGATGGTCAGCGGCTACACCGACGACCGCCAGGTGCGCGACGGCAATCGCCAATTCGCCGACAACTGGGAGTTGTCGGCGGAGCGTGCGCTCACCGTGACGCGCGCACTGATCGCCGAAGGCGTCCCCGCCTCGGCCGTGTTCGCCGCCGCGTTCGGCGCGGACCAGCCGGTCGGTCCGAACGCCACCGAAGAGGGACGCGCCCGGAACCGGCGCGTGGAAATCGCTCCCGTGCCCCGGTCCGCGTCGGCGGCGCCGTCCGCGCATGAGTGACCGCGTGACCACCGCGCGGCAGCGCATCGATGCGTGGCGCGAACAGCACGCCGACCGGTTTCAGCCTGTGCGCTTTCATCACAGGGATGCGCTGGAACGGCGTGCGGCCGGCCATGCCGGCGACGTACGCCGGCTGCTGGACGAACGGCTCGCGTCACTGATTGCCGCGTATGCCGCGGACCTGGAACGCGCGACGCCCGCTCCCACGGCCGCCGCGTGCACCGCAGCCAGCACCGGACTGCGCCCGCTCATCGGCATCCTCGCCAACCAGGCCGCGGCCCCTGCCGACAACAGCTATCCGGAACTGCCCGCCCTCGACGACTTCAGGCGGCTCTGGTCCACCCTGCGCACCGAAAGCCAGCTGCGCCAATAGCTGAAACAGGCCCCGACGGATGCCGGGCCGCTCAACTCCGGCACGCTCGTGCACCGCTCGATCGCCTTGATGCGCGACGTCTCGCCGGCTTATCTGCAGCACTTCGTCGCCTACGTCGACGCGCTGTCGTGGATGGAACAGATGGGCTATAGCACGCCGGCCGCCGCGGAAGCGCCGCGCGCGCCAGGCTCGGGCAGGAAGCGCGCCGCCAAGCCGCGCACGCGCCAGGACTGACCTGGACCTTGCCTCGATTCGGCCGCGGCCGCTAGCCGCGCCCGGCGCCGCGCGGCGACGTCGAGGCGCGCACCACCAGATCCGCGGAGAGCACGCGCTTGCGCGGCGGCACCGCCGGATCGTTGAGTAATTCGAGCATCATGCTCATCGCCTCGCGGCCCAGCGCGTTCTTCGGCTGGGCGACGGTCGTGAGCGGCGGCGATGTATAGCGGGCGAAGCGGATATCGTCGAAACCGACGACGGAGACGTCCTCCGGCACGCGCAGCCCGTGCGAGCTGAGCGCGCGCAATGCGCCGATCGCCATCTCGTCGTTGGAGCAGAACAGCGCGGTGAACGGCTTGCCTTGCGCGATCAGCAGCTCCACCGCGCGCTCGCCGGATTCGATCGAGAAATCGCCCGCCGCGACCAGCGCCGCGTGGGCCGGCAGCTTCGCGCGCTGCAAGGCGGCCCGATAACCCTGCTCACGGTCGACACTGATGGGGCTGGACGGCGGGCCGGCGACGAAAGCGATCTCGCGATGCCCCAGCATGACCAGGTAATCGACCGCCACGCCGGCGGCGGCGACGTTGTCGATGTAGACGCTGGAGACTTGACCGTCCTTGACGTACTCGCAGGCATTGACCACCGGCAGGCGGCCCTGGATCGGGATCGCCGGCACGCGCGGCGACATGGTGATGATGCCGTCGGCCTGCCGCGCCGCGACCATGTCCGCATAGGCCTGCTCGCGCACCAGGCTTCCCTGCGTTTCGCCCAGCAGCACCGAATAGCCGTTCTCGTGCGCGACTTGCTCGATGCCGCGGATCACTTCCGAGAAGAACGGGTTGGCGATGTCCGGCAGCAACGCCACGATCAGCCGCGTGCGCGCGGTGCGCAGATTGCGCGCCAGCGCATTGGGCGTGTAACCCAGGCGTTTGACCACGTCGTGGATGCGCTGGCGCGTCGTCTCGCTGACGATCTCCGGACGCTGCAAGGCGCGCGACACCGTGGCGACCGACACCTTGGCGATCGCGGCGATCTCCTTCACCGTACTGACGCGCGCGGCCGGCGCCGGAGCCATCGCCGCGTCCTTCGCCTTCGCGTTCTGGCCCGCTACTTTCTGGCCCGCTACTTTCTGGCCCGTTACCTTCTGACCCATTACCTTCTGACCATGGGCCTTCTGACCCTTGGCCTTCTTCTGGCCCGGAGCCCCCTGGCGCCCGCGCTTGGATCCCACCGCACTCACGAACACCCGCCTCGCTTCGCCCATCGATTTGTGCAGGACGATACCACCCCCACACGTGGCGGCAAGCGCGCTTTCAACGCATCGCCGAGTACGTAGCCGGGTTTCATGTTGCGGCGCAATGTAATGGATTACATGAAAGCGTTGCGTCAGCGTTTGCTCATCTGCTACATACCGATCCACGTTTTTCATGGCTTCACCGCCTCGATCGACGAACGAAGCGGCCGACAGCCATGCCCCGATGTGCCAACGAAGTCCAGTTTCGAAGCCGATGTAATCGAATACATTTCCGGAGGTAGCGATACCTCGGAGGGGGAGCATGCCAAGCCAGTCCACACCGACGAGCGCCGCCCGGGCCATCATGCCGGCATGCGCGCTTGCCCGCCCCGCGGGGCGCCGATGAAGCGGCTGGGCATGGGGCTGGTCGGCCCCGGCTTCATCGCCGCCCATCACCTCGACGCCGTTCGCCGCCTGGGCGACGTGGACATCGTCGGCATCGCCGGCTCCAGCCTCGAGTCCGCGCGGAAGCGGGCGCGCGAGCTCGGCGTGGACCACGCGTACGATAACTACCGCGACTTGCTCGCCGACCCGGCCGTGCAGGTGGTGCACAACACCACGCCCAATCATCTGCACCGCGAAATCTCGCTGGCCGCACTCCACGCCGGCAAGCACGTCATCTCCGACAAGCCACTGGCCAGCAGCCTGCAGGAAAGCCGCGAGCTGCACGAAGCCGCGCGCAAGGCCGGCGTGGCGCACGTGGTCACCTTCAACTACCGCGGCCATGCCTTGATCCAGCAGGCGCGCGCGATGATCGCCAAGGGCAAGCTCGGCGCGCCGGTGTTCGTGCATGGCTGCTACCTGCAGGACTGGCTGACCGACGAACGCGCCTATTCGTGGCGGCTCGATCCCAAGCTGGGCGGCGCCAGTTCCGCGCTGGGCGATATCGGTTCGCACTGGTGCGATCTGGCCGAGCACGTGACCGGCGCGCGCATCGTCGCCGTGCTGGCGGACTTGCATACGGCCGTGCCGGTGCGCGAAGCGCCGGCCGGTTCGCCCAAGGCTTTCGCCGGCGCCGCAAAGAATGCCCCGCGCCGCAAGGTGAAGATCGCCAGCGAAGACCTGGCCAGCGTGCTGCTGCGTTTCGACAACGGCGCTCGCGGCTGCGTTACCGTCGGCCAGGTGCTGCCGGGCCACAAGAACGACCTGCGGCTGGAAGTGAGCGGCCGCCTCGCGTCGCTTGCCTGGCGCCAGGAACAGCCCAACGATCTGTGGCTGGGTCATCACGCGCAGGCCAATACGGTATTGACCCGCGATCCGGCGCAGCTCGATCCGGCCGCGCGCGGCTATGCGCACCTGCCCGCCGGCCATCCGGAAGCCTGGGCGGACGCCTTCCGCAACCTCATCGCCGATGCCTACGCCTGGATCCGCCAGGGCGGCGCGCCGGCCAAGAAACCCGTCGCGCTGCCCACCTTCGCCGACGGCTACCGCAACAGCCTGGTGATCGACGCCATGCTCCGCAGCCACGCCGCAGGCGGCGTGTGGCAGGACGTCGAGGATCTCGCCGCGGCATCACGCAAAAAGGGGACACGGGGATGATGAAGTGGCGCCTTAGATTGATGATGCTGTTCGAGTACGCGGTCTGGGGTGCATGGTTCGTCACCGTCGGCACCTGGCTCGGCAAGACGCTGCATTTCAGCGGCCAGGAAATCGGCGCCGTCGCCAGCACCACCGCGATCGGCGCGATGATCTCCCCGCTGTTCGTGGGCCTGCTGGCCGATCGTCTGTTCGACACGCGCCGCGTACTCAGCGCGCTGCACATCCTCGGCGCCGCGCTGCTGGTAGTGGCGGCGAAGCAGACCTCGTTCCCGCTGATCTACGCCACCCTGCTGGCCTACAGCCTTTGCTACATGCCTACCCTGGCACTGACCACCTCGCTGGCGATGCGCCACATCGCCGATCCGCGTGAGGAGTTCGGCGGCATCCGCGTGCTGGGCACCATCGGCTGGATCGTGGTCGGCCTGATCGTCGGCAAATGGGGCGTCGAAGCCACCGCCGCCCCGCTGCATTTCGCCGCCGCGCTTTCGGTGGTGATGGCGCTCTATTGCTTCACGCTCCCGGCCACGCCGCCGCTGGCGCGCAACCAGCGCTTCGAACTGCGCCATGCGTTGCCGCTGGAAGCCCTGCACCTGCTGCGCGACCGCTCGATGGCGGTGTTCGCCCTCGCCTCGTTCCTGATCTGCATTCCGCTGCAGTTCTATTACGCGTTCACCAACCTGTTCCTCAACGAGGTCGGTGTCGAGAACGCCGTCGGCAAGATGACCGGCGGGCAGATGTCGGAAATCCTCTGCATGCTGCTCATTCCCTGGTTCTTCCGCCGCCTGGGCGTGAAGTACATGCTGGCGGTGGGCATGCTCGCCTGGGTGGTGCGCTACGTCATGTTCGCCTACGGCGCGCCGGGCGAGCTGATGTGGATGCTGTGGCTGGGCATCGTGCTGCACGGCATCTGCTTCGACTTCTTCTTCGTGGTCGGTCAGATCTACATCGACCGCGAAGCCCCGCCCGCGCTGCGCGCGGCGACCCAGGGACTGATCACCGTCCTCACCTACGGCCTGGGCATGTTCGTCGGCTCGTGGCTATCGGGCCGGGTGGTCGACATGTATGTCGCCCCGGGCGCTGCCGCCCATGATTGGCGTGCGATCTGGCTGATCGCCGGTGCTTGCGCCGCCCTGGTCCTGGTGCTGTTCGTGCTGGCCTTCAAGGACCGCAAGAGCACGGTCGGCCAGCCGGTCGCCGTCACCGACTGATCTTTTCCCGCCACCCCACTTTCTCCCAGCCACCTAACGGCCGCCCCGAGAGACTCCCCCATGATGATGAACCGCAGGCAGTTCCTGGCTCGATCCGCCCTGTTCGGCACCGCCGCGTGGCTCGCCGCCAGCCCCGCCGGCCGCCTGCTCGCCGCCGGCGCGGCGGGCAAGCCGCTCGGCATCCAGCTGTACATGGTGCTGAAGGCCTACCAGGACGACCCGATCGGCACGCTCAAGACGCTCAAGTCCATCGGCTACACCGAGATCGAGGCGATCGTCACCACCACGGCGACGACCTTGCGCGACCAGCTGAAGGAAGCCGGCCTGCGCAGCCCCAGCCTGCACATCGACAGCCTGGGCATCGAGCCGGGCATCGAGGCGGCGCATACGCTGGGCGCGCAATTCATGGTCAGCAGCATGCTGCCGTCCATGATGCAGAAGGAGCTGGCCGCGCAGGGCAAGCCCGCGCCCGAGCCGACCTATTCGCTGGACGAGGCCAAGCGCACCGCCGAATACGCCAACCGCATCGGCGAAAAGGCCAAGGCCGCCGGCCTGCAGTACGCGTACCACAACCACCACAAGGAGTTCACCGACGTGGGCGGCGGGCAGACCTTCTACGACGTGCTGCTCAAGGAAACCGACCACAAGCTCGTGCACTTCGAACTGGATTGCGGCTGGGTGCACATGGGCGGCAAGAACCCCGCCGATTACTTCAAGGCCAATCCCGGCCGCATTCCGCTGATGCACGCCAAGGACTTCCTGCCCGGCGCCGGCGGCAAGGACTTCCCGGGTGCCGAACTCGGCCGTGGCACGCTGGACTACAAGCCGATCATGGCCGCGGCGGACGCCGCTGGCCTCAAGCACTGCTTCGTCGAACAGGAAGGCCCGTTCGCCCGCATGAGCCAGCTCGAGGCCGCGCGCGTGGACTACGCCTACCTGCGGCCGCTGCGCTGACCCTCCCCTCCTCCCGATCCATACCTCGCTACAAGAGATACGCATGGAAAAGAACACGTACGACGCGATCGTCGTCGGCACCGGCGTCAGCGGTGGCTGGGCGGCGAAAGAGCTGACCGAGCAAGGCCTGAAGACCCTGGTGCTGGACCGCGGCCCTATGGTCAAGCACGGCGACTACCCCACCGCCATGAAGGCACCGTGGGAGCTGCCCTACGGCGACGAGCCCACGCGCCACGACGTCGAGCGCCACCCGATCCACACGCGCCCGTCCTTCTACGGCATCACGCAGTCCACCAAGCACTGGTTCGTCGACGACATCGACAACCCGTATGTGGAAACCCGCCCGTTCGACTGGTTCCGCGGCTACCACGTTGGCGGCCGCTCGCTGATGTGGGGACGCCAGAGCTATCGCCTCAGCCCGATGGACCTGGAAGCGAACGGCAAGGAAGGCGTCGGCGTGGACTGGCCGATCCGCTACGAAGACATCGCGCCCTGGTACGACTACGTCGAGCACTTCATCGGCGTCAGCGGCTCGATCGAGCACCTGCCGCAGCTGCCCGACGGCGACTTCCTGCCGCCGATGGAACTGACCTGCGTGGAGAAGGATTTCCGCGACAAGGTGGCCGGCAAGTTCGGCGGCCGCAAGCTGATCATCGGCCGCACCGCCAATCTTTCCGCGCCGCTCAAGCACGACAAGAGCCCGCAGCGCGCGCCGTGCCAATACCGCAACCTGTGCATGCGCGGCTGCCCGTTCGGCGCCTACTTCAGCAGCAACTCCTCTACCCTGCCCGCCTCCGAGAAGACCGGCAACATGACCATGGTGACCAATGCCATCGTCTATGAGCTGATCTACGACAACGACAAGGGCAAGGCCACCGGCGTGCGCGTGCTGGACGCCGAGACCGGCCACCAGACGGAGTATTTCGCCAAGGTCATCTTCATGTGCGCGTCGACCTTCGGCACCACGCACATCCTGCTCAACTCCACCTCCAGCCGCTTCCCCAACGGTTTCGGCAACGACAGCGGCGAGCTGGGCCACAACATCATGGACCACCTGTTCGGCAGCGGCGCCCATGCCGTGGTCGACGGCTTCGAGGACCGCTACTACAGCGGCCGCCGCCCGAACGGCTTCTACATCCCGCGCGACCGCAACGTCGGCAACGACAAGCGCTCCTATCTGCGCGGCTTCGGCTACCAGGGCGGTGCGAGCCGCCGCGACTGGACCCGCCTGGTCGACACGCCGATGATCGGCGCCGATCTCAAGCGCGCCGCGCAGGATCCGGGCCCGTGGAGCATCTCCATGATGGGCTTCGGCGAGATGCTGCCCTCCCACCGCAACAAGGTGACCCTGGACCACAGCCGCAAGGACAAGTACGGCCTGCCGCTGCTCAACTTCGACGCCGCGCACGAGGAGAACGAGAAGGCGATCGCCAAGGAGATCATCGACGACGCGCTGGAGATGTTCAGCGCCGCGGGTTACCGCGACGTGCGCTCGTTCGCGATCCAGGCCAACGTCGGCGCCGGCATCCACGAGATGGGCACCGCGCGCATGGGCCGTGACCCGAAGACCTCCGTGCTCAACAGCTGGAACCAGATGCACGCCTGCAAGAACGTCTTCGTCACCGACGGCTCGTTCATGGCCTCCTCCGGTTGCCAGAATCCGTCGCTCACCTACATGGCGATGACCGCGCGCGCGGCCAAGCACGCCGTGGACGAACTCAAGCGCGGCAACATCTGAGGAGAGACGCCATGAACCGTCGCGAATGGTTGAAAAGCATGTCCGCGCTGGCCGTCGGCGCCCTCGCCGCGCCCTCGTTGCTGGCCGTCATGGACGCTCACGCCGCCGCCAAGGCCGGCGGCCCCGCGCTGCAGTTCTTCAGCGTGCCGCAGGGCGATGTGATCACCGGCGTGGTCGACATCATCGTGCCCCGCACCGACACCCCCGGCGCGGTGGATGCGGGCGTGCCCCGCTTCATCGACCAGATGTTCAAGGACGTCTATACGCCCGAAGAACAGAAGCGCTACCTGACCGCCCTGGCGGCCTTCGACAAGGAAGCCGGCAAGCCCTTCCTGCAGCTCGACGCCGCCAAGCGCAAAGCGCTGGTGACCAAGCTGCACGAGGAAGCCCTGGCCAAGGGTAAGGAGCTCGATCCGGTCTCGGCCCCCGCGTTCGTCCTGATGACCAAGAAGCTGGCCATGTCGGGCTTCTTCCTGTCCCAGCCCGGTTGCGAGCAGGTGCTCCAGTACATCGCCGTGCCCGGCGCGTATCACGGCGACATCCCGCTGTCGCAGGCCGGCAATGGCCACGCCTGGGCGGTGGAAACCGTGCTGAGGATCTGACGCATGAAGACGCTCAAGGGCCCCGGCATCTTCCTCGCCCAGTACGCGGGCGATGCCGAGCCGTTCAATTCGCTGCCGGCCATCGCGCGCTGGGCCTCGTCGCTCGGCTTCGTCGGCGTGCAGATTCCTTCCAACGACAAGCGCCTGTTCGATCTCGAACAGGCGGCGGCGAGCAAGACTTATTGCGACGAGGTCGCCGGCACGCTCGCCGAGCACGGCCTGGCCGTGACCGAGCTGTCGACCCATCTGCAAGGCCAGCTGGTCGCCTCGCATCCGGCCTATGACCGCCTGTTCGACGGCTTCGCGCCACCGGCGTTGCGCGGCAAGCCGCAGGAACGCCAGGCCTGGGCGGTGGAACAGCTGAAGCTCGCTGCCAAGGCCAGCCGCAACCTGGGGTTGACCGCGCATGCGACCTTCTCCGGCGCGCTGGCCTGGCATTTGTTCTATCCCTGGCCGCAACGTCCCGCCGGATTGGTGGAAGAAGCCTTCGCCGAACTCGGCAAGCGCTGGCGCCCGATCCTGGACGCCTTCGACGATGCCGGCGTCGACGTCTGCTACGAGCTGCATCCGGGCGAGGACCTGCACGACGGCGCCACCTTCGAGCGCTTCCTCGATGCGGTCGGCGAGCACCCGCGCGCGAACATCCTCTACGACCCCAGCCACATGGTGCTGCAGCAGCTGGACTACCTGCAGTTCATCGACTTCTACCATCAGCGCATCCGCGCCTTCCACGTGAAGGACGCAGAGTTCCGTCCGAACGGCCGCGCCGGCGTGTACGGCGGCTACCAGAACTGGATCGACCGGCCCGGCCGCTTCCGTTCGCTCGGGGACGGCCAGATCGACTTCGGCGCGATCTTCAGCAAGATGGCGCAGTACGACTACCCGGGCTGGGCCGTGCTGGAGTGGGAGTGCTGCATCAAGGACGGGCAGCAGGGCGCGAAGGAAGGCGCGGTGTTCATCCGCGACCACATCATCAAGGTCACCGAGCGCGCGTTCGACGATTTCGCCGCGACCGGTTCCGACCGTACATTCAACCGCCAGGTGCTGGGGCTCGACTGACCATGTCCGACCACTCCCGAGGTATCACCCGCCGCGCCGCGCTCGGCCGCATCGCTGCCGCCGCGGCGTTCGGCGCCACCGCGGCCTGGGCACCCGGCCAGGCCGCCTTCGGCGCGCCCGCATCCGGCAAGGCCGGACCCGGACGGCTCAAGCAATCGCTCAGCCGCTGGACCACCAAGGCACCGCTGCCGGAAGTGTGCACGCGGCTCAAGGCACTGGGCTTCGCCGGCGTGGATCTGCTCTACACCGACGAGTGGTCGGTGGTGAACGACCACGGCCTGACGGTCTCCATGGGCTATCCGTCCAAGCGCGACAACTTCATCGCCATGGGTTTCAACGACCCGGCCAACCACGCCACGCTGTTGAAAGAGCTGGAGACGACCATTCCGCTCGCCAAGCAGGCCGGCGTGCCGAACCTGATCACCATGTTCGGCAACCGCAAGGACGGCATCGGCGAGCAGCAGGCGATCGACAACTGCGTGGCGGGACTCTCGAAGATCGCGCCGCTCGCGGCGGAGAACGGCGTCACCCTGCACGTCGAGCTGCTCAACAGCAAAGTCGACCACCACGGCTACCAGGGCGACAGCACGCGCTTCGGCGTGGCCGTGATGAAAGGCATCGGCTCGCCCCACGTGAAGCTGCTCTACGACATCTATCACATGCAGATCATGGAAGGCGACGTGATCCGCACCATCCGCGACAACTTCCAGTGGCTGGGGCATTTCCATACCGGCGGCGTGCCGGGGCGCCACGAGATCGACGGCACCCAGGAACTGAACTACCACGCGGTGGCCAAGGCGATCGCCGACCTTAACTACCAGGGCTACATCGCGCACGAGTTCATGCCGGCCGGACCCGACCCGTTCGCATCGTTCGCCGAAGCCTTCAAGATCTGCACCGTCTGACCGCTCAACGGACCCGCCTATGAATCCGCGTATCGCGTTCGCCATCCTCCCCTTCCTGTTCGCGGCCGGCGCCGCGTCGGCGCAGACCACGCCGCCAGCCGGCGATCCCAAGGCCACCGAGCAATGGGAACCGGTGCCCCCGGTCGTGACGCCCGGCCAGCGCGATGCCGCGCCGCCTTCCGACGCCGTCGTGCTGTTCGACGGTCATGGACTCGACCAGTGGGAAGCCTCCAAGGATCACTCGCCCGCGCACTGGAAAGTCCACGACGGCGTACTGACCGTCGACAAGGCGACCGGCAACATCCAGACCAAACGGCGCTTCAAGAGCTACCAGCTGCACCTGGAATGGCAGGAGCCGAAGAACATCGCCGGCGAAGGCCAGGCGCGCGGCAACAGCGGCGTGTTCCTCGCGTCCACCGGACCGGGCGACGAGGGCTACGAGATCCAGATCCTGGATTCGTTCAAGAACAAGACCTACGTCAACGGCCAGGCCGCGGCCGTCTACAAGCAGACACCGCCGCTGGCCAACGCGATGCGCCCGCCGGGCGAATGGCAGGCCTATGACATCGTGTGGACCGCGCCGGTATTCAACGGCGACGGCACGCTCAAGACGCCGGCCTATGTCACCATGTTCCACAACGGCGTACTGGTGCAGAACCATACCCAGCTCGCCGGCGAGACGTTCTACATCGGCAAGCCCACTTACAAAGCGTACGCCGACGCGCCGATCAAGCTGCAGGCCCACGGCGACCCGTCGGCGCCGATCAGCTTCCGCAACATCTGGGTGCGGCCGCTCGACTGAGCGATACGGCCGGCGGCGTCCACCGCCGCCGGCCCACGCGGCACATCACGCCCGCGGCCGCTTTCCGCCGCGCAGTTCCGCCAGCAAGGCACGCATCAGCGGCGAGGCGGCAAGACCCGCCCGCGTCACCAGCTGGATCTGCCGCCGCAATGCCAACTGGCTCGGCGCACGGACGGCAAGCCGCGCCTTGGCCGTCCCCAGGGCGAGTTCCGGCACGAAGCCCACGCCGAAACCGCCGGCCACCATGTCCAGCAGCAGGCCATAGTCGTCCACTCTGTGAGTGATCCGCGGCACGAAACCGGCCAGCGCGCAGGCGCGTTCGGCGAGCATGACATCGTCGGCCTCGCGCGATCCGACGATCCATTCCTCATCGAGCAGCTTGCGCAGATCGACCGCGCCTCGCTGGCGCCGCCAGGCGGGCGGCAAGGCCAGCACCACCGGCTCGTCCGCGACCGGCAGCACCACCAGCTCCGGATCGATCTCGCGCGGCACCAGCGTGTAGGAGAAGCTCACCGCGAGCTGGCAGTCGCCGCGACGCACGGCCTCGATGCCGTCGGCAGGTTCGCGTTCGTGGATCACTGCCCGAAAGGCCGGCAGCCGCTGGCGCAGGCGATCGATGGCCGGAAGCAGCCGCCAGCGGGCGTAGCTGGAGAAGGTGGCGATCTCCACCCTGCCGCCGGGTCGATCCGCTGCCTTCAGGTCCTGCTCCGCCAGCTCGACGGTGTGCAGGATGGCCTCCGCGTGTTCGGCCAGGCGCCTGCCCTCCGGCGTGAGCCGCACGCCACGCCCCAGCCGCTCCAGCAGGCGCATGCCGCTCTCCCGCTCCAGCATCGCCAGATGCTGGGAGACCGCGGACGAGGTCATGCCGAACGCCTCGGCGACGGCGATCATGGTGCCGCGGCGCGCGAGCTCGCGGAACAGGCGTAGGCGAGTCAAATCGAACATCAAGCGATGCTTACATATTTCTTCAGTTCTACGAAGTAGACCTGCGCAATGAGGCGAAGCTAGCTTCATGGCCGCCCCCCTTGTCCCGGACTCGCCATGACCAGCGTCGCCCTGCTCGGCCTTCCCCACGACGAGAACTCGTCCTTCCTCCGCGGCGCGGCGCTCGCACCGGCAGCCATCCGGCAGGAGCTCTACTCCGACGCGTACAGCAGCTGGAGCGAAACCGGCATCGATCTCGGCGCGCCGGGCCGGCTGGTCGATCATGGCGATCTTCGCTTCGACGACAGCGAAGATGCCTGGCGGACGATCGAACGCGAGGCCGGCGCCATCCTGGCCACCGGCGCACCGCTGATCTGCCTGGGTGGCGACCACGCGCTGACGCATCCGATCATGCGCGCCGTGCATACGCACCATCCGGCCCTGACCATCCTGCACATCGACGCGCATGCGGACATCTACGAGGCTTATCAGGGCAATCCGCGCTCGCACGCCTCGCCCTTCGCGCGGATCATGGAGGAACGCCTCGCGCACCGCCTGATCCAGGCCGGCCTGCGCACGGTCAACGACCACCATCGCGAACAATGGCGACGCTTCGGGGTGGAGGCTTTCGAAGCGGCGGCATGCGGCGAACGGCTGCCGGTCGACATCCGCACGCCGGTCTACCTGTCGCTGGACATCGATGCCTTCGATCCAGCTCATGCGCCGGGCGTCGCCCATCGCGAACCGGGCGGACTGACCCCGCGCCAGGTGATCGGTTGGATCCAGGCGATCGGACAACCCGTGGTGGGTGCCGACATCGTCGAGTACAACCCGAACCGCGATTGGGACGGCATGACGGCAACGCTCGCCGCGAAGCTGGTCAAGGAAATCGCCGGCGTGATGGTGTGCCATCGCGGGTGACATGCCGCGCGAGGCCAAAGCGGCCTCGCGCATGCGGTCGGCGCCGGTGCCGACTTAAAGGGTTATGGGTAGCCGAGCCAGCCCAGCGCGTCCGGCGAACCGTCCGGACGGCTTTGCCAGAACAGGCGATTCTGTCCGTCGGCGCAGTTGCCGCCCTCCTCCCACGTGGCCAGCTTACCGTCACGCGTGGTGAGCATCGTGTCGTAGCAGCTGCCCAGCGAATCGCTGAAGCGGAAGGTCTGCCAACTGTCGCGGTCGTTGACCTTGGTGAACACGCGGTACGGATACAGGCCGGTGGTGACGTCGAGCACGCCGCCGGTCAGGTTCTGCGTGACGTTGCCATAGGCGGTCTGGCCGTTCGCGCGACGCACCAGCTGCAGCCCCACGTCCTGGCGGAACTTCTTGATCTCGCGCTCCACCGTCGGGTCGTGCCACAGGTAGTAATAGCTCGACATCGGGTAGCCATAGTTGGTGACGTGCTCGTCCGCCAGCACGCCGTTGAGGTAGGTGCGCGTCTTGCCGGTCTCGGTGCTTTGCAGGGTGATGGTCTTCTCGTAGATCCGGCGCGGCATCGAGCCGACCTGCTCGCTGGTGACGCTGAACTGCTGCGTGTTGTCGAAGTTCACCCAGCGCTCCACGCGATGGCGGATGCGGCCCTTGGAGCCGTCCACATAGCCGTCGATCACGAAGTGACGGCTCAGCGCGGTGGTCACGCTACCGTCGACATTGCCCTGGCGATCGCGCACGAGCGTGCTGGTGAGCCGCGGCGTCGCCGGCTGGCTGGCCAGATCGTTGCGGGTGATCATGCCGGTTACCTGCTTGGCACGACGATCCTGGTAGATCAGCAGGTTCGCCGCCGCCCACACGCCCGCCACGGGATTGTTGGTGATCCCCTGCCGGCTGTTGCTGGCGATGCGTACCGCGACGGTATGCGTCGCGCCGTCGCTGAGCAGCGCGGCGAACGGACTGAGGTCCACCCGATGCGGCACGTACAGCAACTCCTGCGGCTGCATGGAGGAGCGCCACAGCTTGGCGTCGCTTTCGCTCGCGGTGGGATAGGACGGATAGAGCGGCACTACTCCGGCGGGCTGGCCGTCGATGCTCACCTCGGCTTCGCGGAATGCGCCGCCGACGCAATGCGCTGCAAAGTTGCGCTTTTCGTCCAGCAGCAGGCGCGGAAACGCGGCCACCAGCGGCAGGGGCACACAGGTGAACCAGGGATCGTTGATGTCGAGATAGCCCGTCGTCGTGCTGGTCGGCACATAGTCATACGTCGAGGGACGCACGGTCACGTCCAGGTAGGCGCGCTCGATGTTCCGCGGAAGCGCCAGCTGGCCGGCCTTGTTGAGCGTCACTTCCAGGCGGTCGGCGGTCGTGCGCAGGTCCGCCAGTACGCCGACGGTGTAGTTGCCGTTGGAGAATTGGGTCGCCCCGAGCGGAATCACCGCATCGGGCGCCACGGGCACGGGCTCCGTGGCGGTGGGCGGGTAGTACTTCAACCGGGCGATACCGAAGAAGCTCGGGCCACGCCGGGTGGTCTCGTCGCCCACGCCGGCAACCCAGTTGCCGACCGCCTGGTGCGTACCGCCGCGATAGCGCAACAACGACACGTAATCGGTGACATCGCGCTCGACGTGACCGCAGTACACCTCGTAGCACGGCGCGACCACATCATGATGGCCCGCCAGCGGAATGCTGCCGAAATACAGGTTCACGCCGTTCAACCATACCGTCAGCGGCAACGGCACTTTGTTCCCCTGCGCGTCGACGGTCAGATTGAAGTCCATTTCCAGCACGACCTTGGCCCACGGGCCGGCGCCGCAGTGGTAGGGCGAGTAATCGAAGAAGCCGGCGCCTTCGCCGATGGTGGCCACTTGCGCCAGTTGCTCGGTGCACGGAGTGCTCGACGGTCGCGGCACGAATGGATCCGCGCGCACGAGAATATCGGTGCCGGGCGTCGGCGCGTCCGCGGCGGCAGCGCACGAGCTCCAGGCAAGACAGGTGAGCAGGACAGACACGGCGAAGCGGCCGGCGAATCCGGGGAACATGACGATCTCCAAATGGTTCCCCTGCGGCGGCGATGGTAAGTGCCGGCCACCGGAAAAAGCGTGATACGCGCCGCAGCCGCGCGACGCATCGCGTTCACGCTGGCGCACATGCCGCATCCAGTGCTGGCTCGAATGCCTGGACGTGCAGTAGCTCAGCGCTCGCGCGTGACGGCCCACACATTCGTCGCCACGAGCCTGTCATCTTCGTAGCGGCGTGAATGACAGCCATGTCATTTGGACGTCCAAATGGGATTTGGAATTTCACACCATCGTCACGGAACTGCAAAACCCGGCTTTCTACAATCGCGACCGATCACATCGATCCAAGCCGTCCACGCGCCATCGTGCCCACCGGCGCGAGCTGCCCATCGAGTCCCTCCATGTCCGACATGCATCCTTCGCCCGTGCGGCGGACGTCCGCCGCCCGCGCTCATCGCCGCCTGGATGCGCTCGCCCTGATCGCCCAAGCGGCGGCCGCGCTGCTCGCCCTGGGCGTTCTTCCCTCGATCGCCGCTGAATCCGCACCGCCGCGCCTCAATCAGCTGCAGTACATCGGCAGCCACAACAGCTATCACGCCGGCCTTGCGCCCGGCGAACCCGCGGTCTGGAAGCAGTCGGACCCCGAGCTGTTCGCCAAGATCGACTACGCGCACCCGCCGTTGACCCGTCAGCTCGACGACGGCGTGCGCCAGATCGAGTTGGATATCTATGCCGACACCAAGGGCGGCCGCTATGCGCATCCGGCCATCGTCGAGCAGGTCGCCAAGGCCGGCCTGCCGCCGGACCCGCCGTTCGCCGATCCTGCGGTGATGCGGCGACCCGGCTTCAAAGTCATGCATATCCAGGATCTGGACCAGCGCAGCACCTGCCAGCCGCTGGTCGCCTGCTTGCGCGAGGTGCGCGCGTGGTCGCAGGCGCACCCGCGGCACCTGCCGCTGTTCGTGCTGATCGAGACGGAGCAGGCGCCGCTGCAGCTGTCATTTCCCACCGTGCAGCCGGAACCGTTCGATACGGGGACGCTGGATGCGCTCGATGCGGAGATCCGCTCGGTATTCGCGCGCACGGAGTACATCGCCCCGGACGACGTGCGCGGCCGCTTTCCCACCTTGAACGCAGCGATTCGTGCGCAAGGCTGGCCCAGCCTGGACAGCGCGCGCGGCAAGCTCGTCTTCCTGCTCGACCAGCGCCCGGTCGGGCCGGCCTATCTGCAGGGCCATCCTTCGCTGCGCGGCCGCGTGCTGTTCACCAACGCCGGGCCCGGCGAAGACGATGCCGCCTTCACCGAACTCAACGACAGCGATGCCGAGCGCATCGCGCGCCTGGTCAGGCAGGGCTACCTGGTGCGCACCCGCACCGATGCGGACCTCAAGGAAGCACGGCGCAACGACACGGCACGGCGCGATGCCATGCTGGCCAGCGGTGCGCAAGTGCTCAGCACCGATTACCCCGACGGCGAAGCCGCCGCCAATGGCTACGCGGTGAGCTTCCCCGGCCATCGGCATGCCCGCTGCAATCCGCAGTTCGCGCAGGTGACGTGCCGCGAGGCCGACGTCTCGCCGTGATGCTTCGAGACAGGGCGGAAGGCGAAGCCGCCCATGCGATACGCACGCCCCACACGCCACGCCACGCCGACACCGCTTCTCCAGGACCCCCTGCCATGGCCATCCGAACCACGACTTACCGAGGGCTGCCGCATGCGGCAGGTTGGTTGCTGCTGGGACTGTGCCTGGCGCTGCTGTCGGCCAGAGCCTCCGCCATCACCGGGGACGGTCCACGGCTGGAGCGCGTCATCCTGCTTTATCGCCACGGCGTGCGCACGCCGCTGCCCGGTGAAATCCAGCTGGACGAAGCCAGCGGCAAGCCATGGCCCGCCTGGCGGCAACCGCCCAGCCAGCTCACGCCGCACGGAACGGCGGGCGTGCAGCAGATGGGCGCCTACGACCGCCAACGACTAGGCACACAGGGGCTGTTCGCGGGACGCGGCTGCCCTTCCGCCAACCAGCTGTGGTTCTGGGCGAACACCGACCAGCGCACGATCGACAGCGCGGCCGCCCTGGCCGAAGGATTCGCGCCGGGCTGCCACATCGCGGTGAACCACCAGCCGCAAGGCAGCGAGGACCCGCTGTTCCATCCCTTCGAAGCCAAGGCGACCGATTGGAACGCCGCCGATGCGGTGGCCGCCATACAGCACGAGACCGGCGGTCCCGATGCCCTCGTCACGCCCCACGTCGACGCCATGATCGCCATGGCCCAGGTCATGGGCTGCGGTACCGATCGCGATCCGGCGTGGTGCTCGCCGGCACACTGGCAAGGCAGCCTCGCGCTCGCCCCCGACACCGGCGGCATGACGCTCACCGGCCCGATCGCCACCACCTCCGGCACGGCCGAAGCGATCCTCATGGCCTACGCCGAAGGACGCCCGCTCGACCAGGTGGGCTGGGGCCGCACCGACGCCGCCCGCCTTCAGCAACTCTCCCAACTCCACGCCCTCCTGTTCGACATCCACGCCCGCCCCCGCTACCAGGCCGAACGCGTGGCCTCGTCCATGAGCCGCCGCATCCTCCACCTGATGAACGATCCGCACGCACCGACACTCAGCGTGCTGGTCGGCAGCGACCACAACATCGTCGCGCTCGCCTCGGTACTCGGCATGCACTTCCAGCTCGCCGGCTACGCCAAGGACGACCCGCCGATCGGCGGCGCCCTAGGCCTCGAACTATGGCGCGACCCCGCAAGCGGCCAACGCTACGTCCGCGCTTTCTATCAAGCACAGAGCCTGGACCAGCTGCGGCAACTCACCCCACTCAGCCCCACCTCTCCACCCGCGACACAAGCTTTGCACCCGGCCGGATGTGTCGCCACCGAACAAGGGCTCTGCCCTGTCGATAGCATCATGCCAGCGCTGGAACGCGCAGCCGCGCATGCGAAGGATGTGGCGGGGGTGAGTGAGGCGAGTCGAATCGCCAGGTAGACGGCGAGACTCGCCGCGACTTGCTCGCTGCGTAGTGCTCTAGCCACATTCCCGCGAGCACCCGCCCCTCAACCCGCCTTCTCTCCCACGGGGACTACCTTCGGGTCGCCCGGCGGGGAGAAGGCGAAGTGCGAGACCGAGGCAAAAAATCGCCAGCGCCAGAGCAAGCGGCGAAAGCCGCGACGCTCGGCCCTGCTGTTGCTCTTCGCTGTTGCTCTTCGCTGTTGCTCTTCGCTGTTGCTCTTCGCTGTTGCTCTTCGCTGTTGCTCTTCGCTGTTGCTCTTCGCTTTTGATCTTCCGGGCCCC
>JABLTH010056026.1_pt1 | contig 45616 bp, 43 predicted proteins | sample 7875711 | NCBI WGS metagenome assembly JABLTH01 (sample SAMN14941262, study PRJNA633318) | bioreactor metagenome | isolation source: bioreactor | place: China | collected 2019-03-05 | reverse complement strand
GTGGGGATTCGCGCCAGGCGCGCCGGCCCACGCCGGTGACGAAGCGCGCTTGAATCCCGCGCCGGTGCTGGCACTGCCGACACTGGTGCTGCACGGCGGCGCGGATACCTGCAATCATCCGGACAGCTCGGCCGGGCGTGAGCGCTTCTTCACGGGCCGCTACGCGCGGCAGGTGCTGGACGGTGTCGGCCACTTTCCGCAGCGCGAGGCGCCGGCGGCGGTTGCGGAAGCGATCCTCGGGTTCTGCGAGCCGCGCTGATGCGCGCCGGCGTGCCCGGCGCCGGGCGCGCACCGGATCAACTGCCGACGCGGGCGGCCAGCAGGTCGGCGAGGCCGATGTTCCTGAACATCTCGCGGCGGACGCGATCGCCGACGCGGAACACCTCCTCCGCGCCGTCCTGCGACGGATCGACGAATACGCGGTACGGACGCTTGCCGGCGGGTGCGGCGACGATGTCGGCAATCGCCGTCGCGACGGTGCCGGCATCGGCGTCTGCCGGTTCGAGCGCGGCGAGGCCCTGCAGCGCCTGCTCGGCAACGCCCGCATAGGGGCCGTCGTCGTAGGCGGCCTGCACGGCCGCATCGGCCGGCTTGCCCGCATGGGCGAAGTGATTCGTGCCCTGGGTGAAGGCGCCCGGCACGACGATCGACGTCTCGATACCCCAGCGGGCGAGTTCGGCGGCATAGGACACCGCGAGCGAATCCATCGCGGCCTTCGCGGCAAAGTAAGGGGCGAGGAACGGCGGCGTGCCGCCGCGCGCGGAGGACGACGACACCCAGACGAGCAGGCCGCGGCCCTGACGGCGCAGGTGCGGCAGCGCCGCGCGGTTGACGCGCTGGGTCGATACGACGTTGATGTCGTAGAGCTGGGCGATCTGCTCGGGCGTGAACGCTTCGGCCGGACCGAACACCATGTGGCCGGCATTGTGGACGATGACGTCCAGGCGGCCGTTGTCCGCGATCACGCGATCGATGGCGGCAGCGACGGACGCGTCGTTGCCGACGTCGAGCTCGACGGTGCGCAGGTCGACCCCGTGCTCCTGCGCGTAGGCCGCAATGGCGGCGACGCGCGGCGCGTTGCGGCCGCTGCTTTCGCGCATCGACGCGTAGACGGTATGGCCGGCGCGGGCGAGCGCCTGGGCCGTCAGCAGGCCGAAGCCGCTGGACGCACCCGTGACGAGAATGACTTCCTTCATGATCTTTCTCCGGTAAGCGAGGGGCGAGGCAGGCGGCCCGTCAGCACATGCCGCCGTTGGCGCGCAGGATCTGGCCGTTGACCCACGCGCCGTCGGGGCCGACGAGGAATGCGACGACGCGCGCGATGTCGTCGGGCTGGCCGAGCCGCTCGAGCGGGTTCAGCTTCGCGAGCCGATCGACGAGTTCGGGGCTCTTGCCCTGCAGGAACAACTCGGTCGCGACCGGTCCCGGCGCGACGGCATTCACGCGAATGCCGCGCCCGCGCATTTCCTGTGCGAGCACCTGAGTCAGGCTTTCGACTGCCGCCTTGCTGGCGACGTACACGCCGTAAGTCGGCATGCGCATGCCGATCACGCTGGTCGACAGGTTGATGATGCGTCCCCCGTCGCGCACCCGCCTGGCCGCTTCGCGGCATACGTTGAAGGTGCCTTTCACGTTGATGGCGATCGTTTCGTCGAAGAGTGCATCGTCGCAGTCGGCGATGGTCGCCAGCTTCATCACGCCCGCGGAATTGACCACGACATCCACGCCGCCGAATGCCTCTTGCGCGGCGTCGAACAGCGCGGCCACGGCCGCCGGTTCGGCGACGTTCGCCTGCACCGCGACGGCATGGCCGCCGTCGGCGACGATCGCGTCGACCACTTCGCGGGCCGGGCCGGCGCTCCCTGCATAGTTGACGATGACCCGGAAGCCGTCCCGGGCGAGCTGGCGCGCGATTTCCGCGCCGATGCCGCGCGACGAACCCGTGACGAGGGCGACCTGTTCCGATGTGCTCATGTCCTGCTCCTTGGTTTGTGAGTGCCGTGCGATCCGGCGACAGGACTAATGTAGGCTTCCTCGGTTAATAAAAATAATGAATAATCGGAAGATCAAGAATGACTGAAAGTATGTCTTATGGCATTCGACAGCAGGCTTTTGAGCGGGATCGGCGTGCTCTCGGCGGTGATCGAGGCGGGCACCTTCGCGCGCGCCGGCGAGGCGATGGGGCTGACGCAGCCGGCGGTGAGCCGTGCCGTTGCCCGGCTGGAAGAGCGCGTCGGCATCCGGATCTTCAACCGCACGGCGCGCGCGATCACGCTGACCGACGAGGGCCGGCGTTTCTATGAGGCGGTCGCGCCGCTGCTGGCCGGCATCGAGGAGGCGGCGATCGACGCCGGCCAGTCGAAGGCGCGTGTCAGGGGGCGGCTGCGCGTCAATGTCGACGCGACCTTCGGCCACTACGTGCTGGCACCGAAGATGGCGGAGTTTCTCGACCGCTTCCCCGACCTGTCCGTCGAGATCAGCGTGCGCGACCGGATGGGCGACCTCGTCGCCGACGGGTTCGACGTGGCCGTGCGATTCGGCATTCCGGAACCGTCGTCGTATCGTGCGCGGCTGCTGCTGGAAACGCGCGTGCTCACCTGCGCGTCGACAGCCTATGTCGCGCGTCATGGCGAACCGCGGCATCCGCAGGATCTCGCGGACGGGCACCGTTGCGTGCTGATCCGCGACCCGGTGACGGGGCGGCCATTCGAATGGGAATTCCATCGCGGCAAGGAAGTGGTGCCGTTCGATGCCGCCGGCCGGCTGATGGTCAACGATACGGGCATGCTGCTCGGTGCGTGCCTGGGCGGCGCGGGGATTGCGCAAGTACTGGAACTCTATGCGCGGGACATCCTGGCTGAAGGGCGGCTGGTGCTGCTGTTGCCGGAATGGGCGGACGAGACGTTCCCGCTTTACGCGTATCACCACGCGTCAAACCTCGTCTCGGCGAAGGTGAGGGTGTTTCTCGACTTCGTTCGCGAACTGATGGCCTGAGCGCGAGGCACGGCCGGCGGCAGGCGCTTCATTCGGTGCGATGCGGGATGTTGTCCGGGAACGGATACGGTGCGTGCGGGCCCGGCCAGTCAGGCACCGGCGGCGCGGTCAGGACGTCGCATCCGCCCAGCAGGAGCACGAGCGCCACGGCGAGCACGCGGCGGCGCAGCGGGGATGAAATCGTGCGCATGGACATGGCGTGCCTCCGTGCCGCGCGTCCTCATGATGCTTGGACTGTTGCGCGGGGGCGCGCGTTGCGGCGCGGGCGGCAAAAACAAAAAACCCGCGAAGCGGCGAGCTTGCGCGGGTTTCGACAGATGCAGCGCACGACGCTGCGAAATACTGGTGCCCAGGGCCGGAATCGAACCGGCACGCCTTGCGGCGGGGGATTTTGAGTCCCCTGCGTCTACCAATTTCACCACCTGGGCTTGATCCTGGCCGCGCATGCGATTGTGCGCGGCGAAACGCGGATTATGTCTGAAATCCCGACGCCGGGCAAGCTGCCCCGGTGCCGGTCGCGCACGTCACTGGCTCAGGTAGACGAACCGGCCCTGCTTGACGATCCCCATCACGCTCGCGCGCTGATCGAGCCCCACATGATCCTTGTCGCTGGTATTGACGACGCCGTTCGGCACGACGAGCTCGTGCGCGCGTTCCAGTTCGCGCCGCAGCGCCGCACGGAACGCGGGCGTGCCGGGCTGAGCGGCCTTCAGCGCGCGGCCGACCGCATCGGCAAGGCGCGGGTAGACGCCCGCCGCGTCGCCCGCGAACTGCGTGACCGTGCCGGCGCCGTATTTCGCCTCGTATGCGTCGACGAACGCGAGCGCGGCCTTGCGGGCCGGATGATCGGCCGGCAGCGTGCGCGCGACGACCACCGGCTGGGTCGGGAACAGCGTCCCGTCGACGTCCTTGCCGCCGAGCTTGATGAATTCCGGCGTCGCGATCCCGTGCGTCTGGTAGACCGGGCCCTTGTAGCCGCGCTCGATCAGCGTGCGCTGCGGCAGCACGGCCGGCGTGCCCGAGCCCGCGATCAGGATCGCGTCGGGTTTCGCCGCGATCAGCTTCAAAGCCTGGCCCGTGACGCTCGCGTCGGTGCGGTTGTAGCGCTCGATCGCGATGACGCGGATCTTGCGCAGGTCCGCGAAGCGCGTGAACTCGTTGAGCCAGCTGTCGCCGTAGCTGTCCGCAAAGCCGATGAAGCCGACCGTCTTCACGCCGTGGTTCGCCATGTAGCGCGTCATCACGTCGGCCATCGCGCGGTCGCTCTGCGCCATCTTGAACGCCCAGGTCCGCGCGCCTTCCTGCGGCTCGACGATCGCGCCGGAACCGACCAGCGTGATCATCGGCGTCTGCCCGGCCGCGACCGCGTCGAGCGCCGCGAGTGCGGCCGGCGTGATGTTCGGCCCGACCACGACGTCGACGTGATCCTCGTCGACCAGCTTGCGGATGTTGCGCACCGCGGTGCCCGGGTCGGATGCATCGTCGAGCACCGTCACCTGCACCGGCTGCCCGGCGATCGTCTTCGGCCACATCAGGATGGCGTTCTTGCTCGTGATGCCGATCGCGGCGGCCGGGCCGGTCGACGACAGGTCGACGCCGACCTTCAGGTCGGCATGGGCGGCGGCACAGGCAAGCGCGAGCGCGCCGGCGGCGGCGCGGCGCAACAGGGCGGAAAGCGTCATGCGGGATTCTCCGTCGGGCAACGAAAAGGGGCGCGGTTCGGATTCGCGCCCCTGTGTTTATACAGGCCGGTCAAAGCTCGTACGATTCGGATTCGCCCTTGAGCGCCTGTTCGATCAGCTTGCGGTTCAGCGTCGGTGACAGCAGTTCGACGAGCGTATACACATAGCTGCGCAGGTAGGCGCCCTGCTTGAGCGCGACACGCGTCACGTTGCTGCCGAACAGGTGGCCGACCGGGATCAGCCGCAGGTTGCGGTCGCGCTCGGGATTGAACGCGATGTCGGCCATGATTCCGACGCCGAGGCCGAGTTCGACGTAGGTCTTGATCACGTCGGCGTCGATCGCCTCGAGCACGATGTCCGGCGACAGCCCGCGCAGCGCGAACGCATGGTTGATCTTCTTGCGGCCCGCGAACGCGTCGTCGTACGTGATCAGCGGGTACTGGGCGAGATCGTCGAGCGTGACCGGCTTGCGTTCGAGCAACGGGTGGTCGGCCGGCACGACGGCCGCGTGATGCCACTGGAAGCAGGGCAGCGACACGAGCTCCTTGTAGTCGGAGATCGCCTCGGTCGCGATCGCGAGATCGGCCTGGTCGTGGATCACCATCTCGGCCACCTGCGTCGGGCTGCCTTGCAGGATCGACAGGTGTACCTTCGGGAAGCGCTTCTTGAATTCGGCGATCGCGGCCGGCAGCGAGTAGCGGGCCTGCGTGTGGGTCGCGGCGATGGTCAGGTTGCCCTGATCCTGTGCTGCGTAATCTTTCCCGACCCTTTTAAGGCTTTCAACCTCCTGAAGAATCCGCTCGACCGACGCGAGGATGATCCTGCCCGGCTCGGTGAGCGAGCGCACGCGCTTGCCGTGCCGCGTGAAGATCTCCACGCCGAGCTCGTCCTCGAGCTCGATGATCGCCTTCGATACCCCCGGTTGCGACGTGTAGAGCGCCTTGGCGGCCTCGGTGAGGTTGAAATTCTGCCGGACGGCCTCGCGCACGAAGCGAAATTGGTGCAGGTTCATTTATAACCCTTCCGCATATCAACAGAATTTTTTAGTCGTTTGAAATATAAGGCGAGTTTATTACGATTCACCGGAGTTTTTCAAATATGGATATCTGTTTTCGTCATTAGCAATCCATCCGCCAGCGGATGGGGGCGGTGACGGCGGAACGGAGATTCGGGCGCGACGTGGCTAGGACGTCGCGCGGTCACCACGAAAACCCTGGGGTCCCCGAATGTATCAGTACGACCAATACGACCAGACGATCGTCGACGAGCGTGTCGCGCAGTACCGCGATCAGGTGCGCCGCCGGCTGTCGGGCGAGTTGAGCGAAGAAGAATTCCGTCCGCTGCGCCTGCAGAACGGCCTGTACATGCAGCGCCACGCATACATGCACCGCATCGCGATTCCGTACGGCAACCTGCGCAGCGACCAGCTCCGGATGCTGGCGCGCATCGCCCGCGAACACGACCGCGGCTACGGCCACTTCTCGACCCGCTCGAACATCCAGTTCAACTGGATCAAGCTCGAGGAGACGCCCGAGATCCTCGCGAAGCTCGCGTCGGTGCAGATGCACGGCATCCAGACGTCGGGCAACTGCATCCGCAACATCACGGCCGACCAGTTCGCCGGCGTCGCCCAGGACGAAGAGATCGATCCGCGCCCGTGGTCGGAAATCCTGCGCCAGTGGTCGACGTTCCATCCCGAATTCGCGTGGCTGCCGCGCAAGTTCAAGATCGCGGTGTCGGGCTCGAAGGACGACCGCGCGGCCGTGCAGATTCACGACCTCGGCGTGTACCTGAAGAAGAACGCGCAGGGCGAAGTGGTCGCGAGCATCCTCGCGGGCGGCGGCCTCGGCCGTACGCCGATCATCGGCGCGGTGATCAAGGAAGACCTGCCGTGGCAGCACCTGCTGACCTACTGCGAAGCCGTGCTGCGCGTGTACAACCGCTACGGCCGCCGCGACAACCTGTACAAGGCGCGCATCAAGATCCTCGTGAAGGCGCTGTCGCCCGCGAAGTTCGCGCAGCAGGTCGAGGAAGAGTGGCAGCACCTGAAGGACGGCCCGTCGACGCTCACGCAGGCGGAAGTCGATCGCGTGTCGCAGTACTTCCAGCCGCCCGTCTACGAGAAGCTGGCCGACACCGACGCATCGTTCGAACAGCACCTGCTCGAGAACAAGGCGTTCGCGCGCTGGGTCGAGCGTAACGTCGCACCGCACAAGGTGGCCGGTTATGCAGCCGTCACGCTGTCGCTGAAGGATCACCGCATCGCGCCGGGCGATGCGACCGACCAGCAGATGGACCTGGTGGCCGACTGGGCCGACGCCTACTCGTTCGGCGAGCTGCGCGTGTCGCACGAGCAGAACCTGATTCTCGCGAACGTGAAGAAGCGCGACCTGTTCGAGGTGTGGGAAAAGGCGAAGGCGGCCGGTTTCGCGACGCCGAACATCGGCCTGCTGACCGACATCATCGCGTGCCCGGGCGGCGACTTCTGCTCGCTCGCGAACGCGAAGTCGATCCCGATCGCGCTGGCGATCCAGCAGCGTTTCGACGATCTGGACTACGTGTACGACCTCGGCGACCTGTCGCTGAACATTTCCGGTTGCATGAACTCGTGCGGTCACCACCACGTCGGCAATATCGGCATCCTCGGTGTCGACAAGGACGGCGCCGAGTGGTACCAGGTGTCGCTCGGCGGCGAGCAGGGCACGGGCCGGAACGGCGCGCGCCTCGGCCGCGTGATCGGGCCGTCGTTCTCGGCGGAGGAAGTGCCCGACGTGATCGCGAAGCTGATCGACACGTTCGTCGAATCGCGCGTCGACGGCGAGCGCTTCGTCGACACGTACGACCGCATCGGCATCGCGCCGTTCAAGGAGCGCGTGTATGCGGCGCGCCAGGCAGTGAACGCGTAACCAACCGGGTAGAAGGAATTAGCAGATGGCTTCGATTATCAAGAACCGCGCAGTGATCGACGATGCATGGCAGGTCGTGCGCGCGGCGGAAGACGGTGCACTGCCCGCGGTCGACGCGTTGCCGGCCGGCAAGGTGCTGGTGCCGTTCGCGTTGTGGCAGGCCGAGCGCGCGGCGCTCGTCGCCGCGAAGACGAAAGATGAACTCGGCGTGTGGCTCGCGCCGGACAGCGAGCCGGCCGATCTCGTGGCCGACTTCGGCGCGATTTCGCTGATCGCGGTCGACTTCCCGCGCTTCGCGGACGGCCGCGGCTACAGCATCGCGCGCCTGCTGCGCGAGCGCCACGGCTGGACGGGCGAACTGCGCGCGATCGGCGACGTGCTGCGCGACCAGTTGCTGTACATGTCGCGTTGCGGCTTCGACGCATTCGCGGTGCGCGCCGACAAGGACATCCACGACGCGCTGAACGCGTTCACGGAATTCACGCAGCGTTATCAGGGCGCGTTCGATCAGCCCGAACCGCTGTTCCGCCGCCGCGCCGCGGCGGCTGGCGTGGCTGAAGCGAAGGTGGGCGCATGAGCACCGCCGCCACCACCGCGCTGAGCCCGGAACTCGCCGCGAAGGTCGAGCGCCTCGACGCGCTGCTCGCGCAGATCGGTGCGCGTCACGACAAGGTGAAGTTCGCGAGCAGTCTCGCGGCGGAAGACATGCTGCTGACGCACGCGATCCTGTCGAAGGGCGTCCGGATCGGCATCTTCTCGCTGAACACGGGCCGCCTGCACGCGGAAACGCTCGGCATGATCGACCGCGTGCGCGAGCGCTACGGCTACGAGATCGAGCAGTTTCACCCGCAGCAGGACGCGGTCGACCAGTACGTCGCCGAGCACGGCCTGAACGCGTTCTACGAAAGCGTCGAGCTGCGCAAGTCGTGCTGCCACATCCGCAAGGTCGAGCCGCTGAATCGCGCGCTGGCCGACGTCGGGGCATGGGTCACGGGCCAGCGCCGCGAGCAGTCGGTCACGCGTGCCGAGCTGCACGAGGAAGAGCAGGACGAAGCGCGCGGGATCGCGAAGTACAACCCGCTCGCCGACTGGACGGAAAGCGACGTGTGGGCGTACCTTAACGGGTTTGACGTGCCGGTGAACCCGCTGCATGCGCGCGGCTATCCGAGCATCGGCTGCGAGCCCTGTACGCGGGCGATCCGCCCCGGCGAGGACAGCCGCGCGGGCCGCTGGTGGTGGGAGTCGCGCGACACGAAGGAATGCGGCCTGCACATCACGATCACGCCGATTCCCGCGGACGCCGTTGCCGGCGCCACGCACTGAAAGCCTGACAAGAAACTGAATATTGCGCCGCCCGCGACAGCGGGCGGCACGAACCCAGAAGAGAAGGACTGAAATCATGAGCACGACGCTCGAGCAATCCGCCTTTGCCCCGCCCGCCGGTGCCGACAACCGCATGGGCCACCTCGACTGGCTCGAAGCCGAGTCGATCCACATCCTGCGCGAACTGGTCGCCGAATGCAGCAAGCCGGCGCTGTTGTTCTCGGGCGGCAAGGATTCGGTCGTCGTGCTGCACCTGGCGCTGAAGGCGTTCGGCCTCGGCGCGAACCGCAAGACGACGCTGCCGTTCCCGCTCGTGCACATCGACACGGGCCACAACTACGAAGAAGTGATCGACTTCCGCGACCGCCGCGCGAAAGAACTCGGCGCCGAGCTGGTCGTCGGTCACGTCGAGGATTCGATCAAGCGCGGCACGGTCGTGCTGCGCCGCGAAACCGATTCGCGCAACGCCGCACAGGCCGTCACGCTGCTCGAGACGATCGAACAGCACGGCTATACGGCGCTGATCGGCGGTGCGCGCCGCGACGAAGAGAAAGCACGCGCGAAGGAGCGGATCTTCTCGTTCCGCGACGAATTCGGCCAGTGGGACCCGAAGGCGCAGCGCCCGGAACTGTGGAGCCTGTACAACGCCCGCCTGCACAACGGCGAGCACCTGCGCGTGTTCCCGATCTCGAACTGGACGGAACTCGACGTGTGGCAGTACATCGCGCGCGAGAACCTCGAACTGCCGTCGATCTACTACGCGCACCAGCGCGAGATCGTGCGCCGCAACGGCCTGCTCGTGCCGGTCACGCCGCTCACGCCGATGCGTGACGGCGAGACGAGCGAGCTCGCGCAGGTGCGCTTCCGTACCGTGGGCGACATCAGCTGCACGTGCCCGGTCGAGAGCGACGCGGACGACGTCGAGAAGATCATCGCCGAGACGGCGGTGACCGAGATCACCGAGCGCGGCGCGACCCGGATGGACGACCAGGCGTCCGAAGCCGCGATGGAACAGCGCAAGAAGCAAGGTTATTTCTGAAGCACACGAGGACATTCACATCATGAGCATCATCGAGAACACCGAAGACCTCGGCGTGTTGCGCTTCATCACCGCTGGCAGCGTCGACGACGGCAAGAGCACGCTGATCGGCCGCCTGCTGTACGACAGCAAGGCCGTGCTGTCCGACCAGCTGTCCGCGCTGTCGCGCGCGAAGAACAAGCGCACGGTCGGCGACGAGCTCGACCTCGCGCTCCTGACCGACGGTCTCGAAGCCGAGCGCGAACAGGGCATCACGATCGACGTCGCGTACCGCTACTTCGCGACCGCGAAGCGCAAGTTCATCATCGCCGATACGCCGGGCCACGAGCAGTACACGCGCAACATGGTGACGGGCGCATCGACCGCGCACGCGGCGATCATCCTGATCGACGCGACGCGCGTGACGGTCGAGAACGGTGTCGCCGACCTGCTGCCGCAGACCAAGCGTCACAGCGCGATCGTCAAGCTGCTCGCGCTGCAGCACGTGATCGTCGCGATCAACAAGATGGACCTCGTCGACTACAGCGAAGCGCGCTTCAACGAGATCCGCGACGCGTACGTCACGCTGGCGAAGCAGCTCGGCCTCACCGACGTGCGCTTCGTGCCGGTGTCGGCGCTGAAGGGCGACAACATCGTCGGCGCGAGCGAACGCATGCCGTGGTACGCGGGCGAACCGCTGCTCGACGTGCTCGAATCGCTGCCGGTCGAAACGCAGGCGCATGACGCGCTGCGCTTCCCGGTGCAGTGGGTCGCGCGCCAGGACGGCAGCTCGGCCGACGATTTCCGCGGCTACATGGGCCGTATCGAGTCGGGCGAGGTGAAGGTCGGCGACGAGATCGCCGTGTTGCCGTCGAACCGCACGGCGACGGTCGCCGAGATCGTCGCGCCGGTGCCGGGCGGCACCGCGTCGGTCGCGCACGCGTTCGCGGGCCAGACCGTGACGATCCGCCTCGCGGAAGACGTCGACGTGTCGCGCGGCGACATGTTCGTCACCTCCGGCGAGCCGGTTGCACCGGCGAAGAAGCTCGAAGCCGATCTGTGCTGGTTCGACGAGACGCCGCTGTCGCCGCAGCGCAAGTACCTGCTGAAGCAGACCACCAGCACGGTGTTCGCGAAGATCGGCGGCGTCAAGCAGGTGCTCGACGTGCACACGCTGTCGCATGCGACCGACCGTCACGACCTGAAGATGAACGACATCGGCCGTGTCGCGCTGACGCTGCAGAAGCCGATCGTCTGCGACACGTACGACGCGCATCCGGGTACCGGTGCGTTCGTGCTGATCGACGAGGCGACGCATCACACGGTCGCCGCGGGCATGATCCGGGCGTTCTCGGCGTAATCGTCAATCTGCGCGGCAAACCGCGCCGCCACACGGCGGCGCGGGCCGTAGGCAAACGTCCGCACGGACGAAGCGAAGCGACAAACATGGGCAAGGTGTATCTGATCGGAGCAGGGCCGGGCGCGGCGGACCTCATCACGGTGCGCGGCGCGCGGCTGCTCGCGCAGGCGGACGTCGTGCTGCACGACGCGCTCGTCGAGCCCGCGATGCTCGACTACGCGCCGAACGCGCGCCGGATCGCGGTCGGCAAGCGCTGCGGGCAGCGCTCGACCGCGCAGCACTTCATCAACAAGCAGATCGTCGATGCGGCGCGCGAGCACGCGTGCGTCGTGCGGCTCAAGGGCGGTGACCCGATGCTGTTCGGTCGTGCCGAGGAGGAGATGCGCGCGCTGGAAGCAGCCGGCATCGACTACGAGGTCGTGCCGGGCATCACCGCGGCACTGGCCGGCGCGGCGACGCTGAAGCGTTCGCTGACGCTGCGCGGCGTGTCGCGCAGCGTCGCGTTCGCGACGCACAGCCGCGCGCCGGGCAGCGACGAGATCCGCGAAGCCGCGCGCGCCGATTCGATCGTCTACTACATGGGCCGCGACAGCGCGCCCGGCATCGCGCAGGAACTGATCGACGCAGGCCGTGCGCCGGCGACGCCCGTGGCGATCGTCGAGGCGTGCAGCACCGCGCGCGAGCGCACGCTGACGCTGACGCTCGCGCAGATGGCGGCGGGCGACGCGCAGGCGTGGCTCGATCCCGCGGAACCGAGCCTGCTGATGATCGGCGATGCGTTCGCCGAGCGCGCCGGACAGGCGAAAGAGGGCGATTCGCTGCGAAATGCGGCCTGAGCGGGATCCCGCCGCAGTCCGAAACAAAAAAGCGCCGGCTTCATCAAGCCGGCGCTTTTTCTTTGTGCAACGCTAAACGCTACCCGCGCGGCTCACGCGTTGCTATCGATCTGGTCGATACAGTAGCGCGCGATCGCGTCGAGCACGCCGTCGTCTTCGCCGACGGCCGTCGCGCAGCGGATCTCGATGCCCGGATGCGCGGCGCGGCACGCATCGACGAGTTGCGGCAGATCGCGGCGGACATGGCCGCCCTGGCCGAAGAACACGGGCACCACGGTGATGTGCGAGCAGCCGGCCGCGACCTGCGCGGCGACCGCGTCACCGAGCGTCGGCGTCATCAGTTCGAGGAACGCGAGCGACACGTGGGCCGCGGGGGAGGCGGCGCCGCGCAGCCGCGCGGCGAGCCGCTCGAACGGCTCGGCCCAGCGCGGGTCGCGGGCGCCGTGGCCGAACAGGACGATGCCGTGCGAACTCATGTCGAAGCCTCCGTCATGACGCGGCGCTCAGTGCCGGTCGACCCACTTGAGCGCGAACAGGCCGAGCGCGAGATAGATCAGGCCCGGCGTCGCGGCAGTGAGCGGTGCGGGCCACGTGTTCAGCGTGCCGATGTGCGAGAACAGCGTGTTGAGGAGCTGGAAGCTCATGCCGAGCATGATGCCGCCGAACACCTTCACGCCGACCACGCCAGCCCGCGTGTGCAGGTAGGCGAACGGCAGCGACAGCACGAGCATCACGAACACGGCGAACGGATACAGCAGCTTGCGCCACAGTGCGATGTCGTAGCGCTGCGTGTCCTGCTGGTTCTCGCGCAAATGCTGGATGTAGCGGAACAGGTTGATGATCGACATGCGCTCCGGCGACACGAGCAGCACCGACAGGATCTGCGGCGTCAGGTCCGAACGCAGCCGGTATTCGGGCAGCGATACCTGCTGCGACCGGTACACCGGGTTGAGCGCGTCGGCCGGCTGGCCGCTGATCGGCTTGATCGGCGTCAGCTCGGTTTCGGAGACGCCCTTCAACAGCCAGTGGCCGGGCGGCTCGTAGCGTCCCGTCTGCGCGATCCGCACGTTCTGGAGCTGGAACTTCGAGTCGAATTCGTAGATGCGCACGTTACTGATCGTCGAGTCGGGCGACAGGCTGCCGACGTTGACGAAACGCGTGACCTGCTCGCCGTTTTCGCGGGCCGCGAGCGTGTCCTTCACCCACACGCCCGACTGGAAGTTCGACGACACCGATGCGCCGAGCGCCTGCAGCCGCACGCGCTCGGACAACTGATCGGCGTAGGGGCCGACGAATTCGCCGATCAGGTAGGTGACGATCACGAGCGGAATGCCGATCTTCAGCAGCGAGCGCAGCGCCTGGTTGGTCGCGAGACCCGACACGCGGAAGATCGTGAATTCCGAGTTCGCGGCCATCTGCGCGAACACGTAGATCGCGCTGATCAGCGCGGCGACCGGGATGATCTCGTAGAAGCGCGACGGGGTCTGCAGCGCGACGCGCAGCACCGCGTAGCCGAACTTGTAGTTGCCGTGCCCGACCGAGTTCAGTTCGCTGATCAGGTCGAAGAAGAAGAACAGGCCCGAGAACGCGAACAGGATGAAGACGAACGTGACGTAGATCTGTCGCGCGAAGTACTTTTCATAGAGCCGCATCGATCATGCTCCCGAGCGGCCGAACAGCGCGCGTGTAAACAGCGGACGATTGCGCACGCGCAACCAGAAGATGAACGCGACGATCGCGGCGACGACGAGGTGCAGGCCGACCAGGCCGACGCCGAACGACATCTTGCCCTGCTCGATCTGGGCCTGCACGACGTTCAGCAGGTTCGAGTACGTGAGGTAGATCAGCACGGCCATCACGAGGTTGATCGTGCGGCTGCGGCGCGGGTTCTGGTACGACAGCGGAATGCCGAGCACCAGCAGGTTGATCGCGATCAGCGGCAGCCCCGCGCGCCACGCGAATTCCGCGAGGTTGTCGCGCGTCGGGTTGCGCAGCAGGTCCGGCGTCGGCGTGCTGTTCGTGGTCGGCACGTTGGTGACCGGCGTGCTCGTGATCTTCACGCCGTAGCGCTCGAACTCCATGATCTTGAAGTTCGGCTGGCCGGGCGTGCCGTCGTAGCGGCGGCCGTCTTCCAGGACGACGAAGCGGCTGCCGTCGCGCGTTTCCGTGTGACCCGTCTGCGATACGACCACGTTGACCTTGCCGTTCTCGGTCGACGTGACGAACACGTTCTGCACCTTGCTCTGGTCGGGCGTCATCTTCTCGATGAAGAACACGCGGTGGTTCGTGGCCGACTCGCGGAACTGGCCCGGCGCGAGCAGCGAGATCTCGTCGCGCTGCTGGAAGCGTGCCTTGATCATCTTGCTTTGCTGGTTCGACCACGGCCAGCCGACGAACGCGAAGAAGGCGATCAGCAGGATGATCGGCGTGGCGAACACGCCGATCGGCTTGATGAGGCGCGTGAGGCTTACGCCCGACGCGAGCCACACGACCATTTCGGAGTCCCGGTACCACCGGGTCAGCACGAACAGGATCGACACGAACAGCGTGACGACGAGCATCACGGCGAGGTAGCCGATCACGGTGAGGCCGATCAGCACGAGGACGTCCCGCGGATCGATTTCACCGGACGCGGCGTAACCGACGATGCGGATCATCATCGTCGTGAGCATGATCGTGAGCAGCACCATGAACACGGCGCCAGCCGTATACGCAAGCTCGCGCTGGAGGGAGCGTTCGAAGATCATTCTTGAAGAGAAGAGGGCGGGAGGCTGCGCACGCGTAGCGGAGCGCTCGCGCCGCCACGGGAAAAATAGCGGATAATTGCGGCTTTCATCCTTAGCCCAGATTTTATCCGAGGACAAGCGCGATGGACTTTAGCATAAAAGGCTGTGATTGGAGCAAAGGCGAGGCGAAGGGGTTCCTGACCGGGAAGTCCGATTGCATCGTGCTCGGCATCTTCGAGGCGCAGACCCTCTCGGGCGCGGCGCTCGACATCGACACGGCCACCAAGGGACTGATTTCGCGCGTGGTGAAGGCCGGCGACATGGACGGCAAGCGCGGCAAGACGCTGTTCCTGCACGAAGTGTCGGGCATCGGCGCGTCGCGCGTGCTGCTCGTCGGCCTCGGCAAGCAGGATGCTTTCAACCAGAAAGCCTATAACGACGCAGCGACGGCCGCGTGGCGCGCGCTACTGGCGACCAAGGTCGTCCAGGTCACGTTCACGCTCGCGCAACTGCCGGTCGACGAGCGCAGCTCCGACTGGGGCGTGCGCGCGGCGATTCTCGCGCTGCGCAACGAGACCTACCGCTTCACGCAGATGAAGAGCAAGCCGGAACCGGCGTCGCACACGCTCAAGCGCGTCGTGTTCAGCGTCGATCCGTCCGACGAAAAGGCTGCGAAGGTCGCGGTCAAGCAGGCCGTCGCGCTCGCGAACGGGATGGATCTCACCCGCGACCTCGGCAACCTGCCGGGTAACGTCTGCACGCCGACCTACCTCGGCAACACCGCGAAGAAGATCGCGAAGGATTGGGGCCTGAAGGCGGAAGTGCTCGGGCTCAAGCAGATCCAGGCGCTGAAGATGGGCTCGTTCCTGTCGGTCGCGCGCGCGTCGGTCGAGCCGCCGCAGTTCATCGTGCTGCACTACCAGGGCGCCGCCGCGAAGGCCGCGCCGGTCGTGCTGGTCGGCAAGGGCATCACGTTCGACACGGGCGGCATCTCGCTGAAGCCGGGCGAGGGCATGGACGAGATGAAGTACGACATGTGCGGCGCCGGTTCGGTGCTCGGTACGATGCGTGCGGTCGCCGAGATGGGCCTGAAGATCAACGTCGTCGCGATCGTGCCGACCTGCGAGAACATGCCGGGCGGCAACGCGACGAAGCCGGGCGACATCGTCACCAGCATGAAGGGCCTGACGATCGAGGTGTTGAACACCGACGCCGAAGGGCGCCTGATCCTGTGCGACGCGCTGACGTATGCCGAGCGCTTCAAGCCGGCCGCCGTGATCGACGTCGCAACGCTGACGGGCGCGTGCGTGATCGCGCTGGGCGGCCACAACAGCGGCCTGTTCTCGACGAACGACGCGCTTGCGGGCGAACTGCTCGACGCGTCGCGCGAGGCGAACGACCCGGCATGGCGCATGCCGCTCGACGACGAGTACCAGGATCAGCTGAAGTCGAACTTCGCGGATCTCGCAAACATCGGCGGGCGCCCGGCCGGCGCCGTGACCGCCGCGTGTTTCCTGTCGCGCTTCACCGACAGCTATCCGTGGGCCCACCTCGACATCGCGGGCACCGCGTGGAAGGGCGGTGCGGCGAAGGGGGCGACGGGCCGTCCGGTGCCGCTGCTCGCGCAGTTCCTGATCGACCGCGCCGGCCAGTGATGGCGGTGTTGACGACGCTGCGGGTACGCGGGCAATGACGCGGATCGATTTCCACTCGAACGTCGGCGATTCGCTCGCGTACGCGTGCCGGCTGCTGCGCAAGGCCTACCAGGCCGGGCAGCCGGTCGTCGTGCTCGCCGAGCCCGCGCGCCTGCGCGCGCTCGACGAGCGGCTCTGGACGTTCTCGCCGCTCGATTTCATCCCGCATTGCGGTGTCGACAGCGAGCACGCAGCCGGTACGCCGATCGTGCTGGCCGCGGATCTCGACCGCGCACCGCATCATCACGTGCTGCTGAACCTCGGCGCGGCCGTGCCTGCGCAGTTCGCCCGCTTCGAGCGCCTGCTCGAAGTGGTCGGCAACGCGCCGGACGAGCTGGCCGCGGGCCGCGACCGCTACCGGTTCTACCGCGACCGCGGATACGCGCTGAACAACTACAAGCAGGGCAGCTAGCCGCAACCGTCGACGGAGTGTTCCCGTGACAGAAGCCGATTCATCCTCGATCCCGACGCTGACCGACGTGCTGGTGCCGGGCAAGCCGGTGCCGGCGCGCGGGCCCGCGCCCGACGCTCCGCAGCCGCCTGCCGGCGCGGCGATTCCGGTGCTGACCGACGTGGTCGCGCCGCGCACCGCGGGTGCGGCGCCGGCCGATTCCATGCCCGACGCGCTCGCCCCCGATTCCGTCGTGGTCGAACCCGTGCCGACGCCGCACGTGCCGGTGGTCGAACTGCCGGGCGACGAGGCGGTGGAGACTGCGACTGTCGCCGCCGCCGCGCTTGGCGAGACCGATGCGCCGGCGGAGCCCGGGGCCGCGGAGCACGTGGTTGCCGAAGACTCGGCGGCGATGAGCGCGCCGCTGCGCTCGTCGCTGGCCGACGACGATGTGCTGCCGCACGTGTTCGCCGCGGTGGCGCGTGAGGCGGTCGGGCACGCGCGTGAGGCGCACATGCCGGAGGCCGTCGCAGCGGCCGCTGCGATGCAGCAGGATGCGCAGGCAGTGGCCGAGCTGACGCCGGAAGATGCCCAGCACATCGCCGAGCGCCTGCGCAATCGCCTGACGAACTATCTGACCGGGGACGGGCGCGACGCCATCGAAGCCCGTTGTCGCGACGCGCTGCATGAGCATTCGGCCTGGCTGGTCGGCCAGATCACGCGCGAAGTGGCGCTGGCGCTGGAAACCGAGGTGATGGACTGGGTTCGCGACGCGGTCGACGAAGAAATCGCACGCCGCCGCGCCGGTCATGCCGGTTGAGTGCGCGGCCGTTCAGGTAAAAAACAGGGTGCGATTCCAGTGAAGGCCGGTGAAGCGGCCGGCGAGGTGCGGGTCGGCCCTCGGCGGGCCTGCCTGCCGGTGGAGCCCCGCGTGACGGCGGTTTCCGCCCGTTGAACCCGGATCAGCGTACCGACAGCGCCCATTGCGCGAGCGTGTGGGCTTCGGTGCTCGTCAGTTGCGTATTGGCGGGCATCGGCACACTGCCCCATACGCCGACGCTGCCTTTCACGATCGATTGGGCGAGGTAATCGACGGCGTCGCCGCGCGCCGCATACTTGCCGGCGATGTCGCGGAACGACGGGCCCATCAGCGGTTTGCCGATCGCGTGGCAGGCCATGCAGTTCTTGCGCTGGGCAAGCGCGAGCCCGTCGGCCTGGTCGGCGCGCGCCGCCGCCCTGCCGCCGATCAGCAGCGTGGCGAGCAGGACGCGCAATATCGAGTGTTTCATGCGGTTCTCCGCCGGCGGGGACGGCCGGCTTCATGACCCGCGCATTATAAAAGCAAAGGGAAAGCGCGTTTTGCGCGTTCCCCCGGCGGTCATGTTTAACGGGGTCGCATGCGGTCATGCATCCATGTCAACCCGTGACGGCACCCTGGTTCGCGGGCCGGGCGAGTGCCGCGAATTTCGCGAGTACGCCACTCGTGTAGCGCGGTGCCGGCTGTTGCCACGCGGCGCGGCGGCGCGCGAGTTCCGCGTCGTCCACGTTCAACTGCAGCAGCAGCCGGTGCGCGTCGATCGTGATCGAGTCGCCTTCCTGCACGAGCGCGATCGTGCCGCCGACGAACGCCTCGGGCGCGACATGGCCGACCACCATGCCCCAGGTGCCGCCCGAGAAGCGGCCGTCGGTGATGAAGCCGACCGATTCGCCGAGCCCCTTGCCGATGATCGCGGACGTCGGCGCGAGCATTTCGGGCATGCCGGGGCCACCCTTCGGGCCGAGATAGCGCAGCACGAGGATGTCGCCTGCCTGGATCCGGTCGCCGAGAATCGCATCCATCGCGCTCTGCTCGTCGTCGAACACCCGCGCCGGGCCCGTGATCACGGGGTTCTTCAGGCCGGTGATCTTCGCGACCGCGCCGTCTTCCGCAAGATTGCCTTTCAGGATCGCAAGGTGGCCTTCCTTGTACAGCGCGCGGTCGATCGGGAAGATCACGTCCTGGTCCGCACGCGGCACGGCGGGCACGTCCTTCAGTTCGTCGGCGATCGTGCGGCCGGTGATCGTCATGCAGTCGCCGTGCAGCAGCCCCGCGTCGAGCAGGATCTTCAGCACCTGCGGAATCCCGCCGGCCCGGTGCAGGTCGGTCGCGACGTACTTCCCCGACGGCTTGAGGTCGCAGATCACGGGCACGCGCGTGCGGATGCGCTCGAAGTCGTCGATCGTCCAGTCGACCTCGGCCGCGTGCGCGATCGCGAGATAGTGCAGCACGGCATTGGTCGAACCGCCCGTCGCCATGATCACCGACACCGCGTTCTCGATCGATTCCTTCGTGATGATGTCGCGCGGCTTCAGGTCGCGCTTCACGGCCTCGACGAGCACGCGTGCCGACTCGGCGGCCGAATCGACCTTCTCCTGGTCGGGGTTGGCCATCGTCGACGAGTACAGCAGCGACATCCCGAGCGCCTCGAACGACGAACTCATCGTGTTCGCGGTGTACATCCCGCCGCACGAACCCGACGTCGGGCATGCGTTCTGCTCGACCCCTTCGAAATCCTCCTGCGACATCCGGCCCGCGGTGAATTCGCCGACCGCCTCGAACGACGAGACGATCGTCAGGTCGCGGCCTTTCCAGTGGCCGGGGCGGATCGTGCCGCCGTACACGTAGATGCCCGGCACGTTCAGGCGCGCAAGCGCGATCATCCCGCCCGGCATGTTCTTGTCGCAGCCGCCGACGACGACCACGCCATCCATCCATTGCCCCTGCACGCAGGTCTCGATGCAGTCGGCGATCACCTCGCGCGACACGAGCGAGTACTTCATGCCTTCGGTGCCCATCGACATGCCGTCCGAAATCGTCGGCGTGCCGAAGATCTGCGGGTTCGCATCGGATGCCTTGACGGCCGCGACGGCTGCGTCCGACAGGCGCTGCAGGCCCGAATTGCACGGCGTGATCGTCGAATGGCCGTTCGCGATGCCGATCATCGGCTTGTCGAAATCGTCCTTCTGGTAACCGAGCGCGTAATACATCGAGCGATTCGGCGATCGGGCCACGCCTTGCGTGATGTGCCTCGAGCGGCGGTTGTAAGCCATGGGGGACTCCATCGTTGTCTGGGCAGCGCCGGTGCACGGCGCGCGCCGGTTCGGATCAGTCAAGCATGGAGTTTCCGGATTGGGATGTCCAATATATTATTTGTCGCCTATTAAGTCGTTTTATGAATGAAGGACGCATGGCTGATCCGACTCCCGACCTGCGCCAGTGGCGCTATTTCGCGACCGTTGCGGACGAGCGCCATTTCGGCCGCGCGGCCGAACGCCTGTCGATGACGCAGCCGCCGCTGTCGCAGGCGATCCGCGCGCTCGAGGACACGCTCGGCGTCGCGCTGTTCGTGCGCAGCAAGCGTTCGGTGGCGCTGACGGCGGTTGGTGCCGCGCTGTTGCCCGATGTGCGCCGGCTGCTTGCGTCGGCCGATGCGTTGCCGCCGCTGGCGCGACGGCTCGCGCGCGGCGAGGCCGGCTCGTTGACGCTCGCGTTCGTGTCGACCGCCGATTACGGGCTGCTGCCCTCGCTGCTGCGGGCGTTCGGCGCACGTTATCCGCAGGTGCGCCTGCAACTCGCGGAGGCGACGAGCGACGTGCAGATCGACGAACTCGTCGCCGGCCGCATCGATGCGGGGCTCGTCATTCCGCCCGTGCCGCCGCGCCACGCGGCCGGGCTGTCGTACCTGCCCGTCCTGCGCGAGCCGCTGGTGATCGCGATGCCGGCGGCCGCGAGCGACGCGCCTGAAGACGAGCCCGTCCATCTCGCGGAAGTCGCCGCGTTGCCGCTCGTGATCTTTCCGCGTCGTTTGGCGCCCGGCTTTTATGACATCATTACGGGCTGCTACGGCGCGGCGGGGGAAACCCCGTGCATCGGCCAGGAGGCGATCCAGATGCAGACGATCGTCAGCCTCGTGTCGGCCGGCATGGGCGTCGCACTGGTGCCGCAATCGCTGCGTAACCTGCGGCGCACCGGCGTGGTCTACCGGCCGCTCGCCGGTCACGCGCCGGTCGTCGAGACGGGCCTCGTGTGGCGTACCGGCGACGTGAGCCCCGTGCTGGCCGGCTTCCTCGACGTCGTGCGCGCGCAGGGGCTCGCCACGTGACGTGAACGATGGCGCGCCGGTGCCGTCCAACGCGCGGTGCTGCGCGTGTGCGACGGCCGCACCGCATTCGAAAACTTCTTCGCTAACCCATGATCATTCACCCGAATTTCGACCCCGTTGCGATCCATCTCGGGCCGCTGGCCGTGCGCTGGTACGGGCTCATGTATCTCGTCGGCTTCATCGCGGCGATCGTCGTCGGCCGGATCCGCCTGAAGCTGCCGCACGTCGCGGCGCAGGGCTGGACCGTGAAGGACATCGACGACATGATGTTCTACGGCGTGCTCGGCACCGTGCTCGGCGGCCGCCTCGGCTACGTGCTGTTCTACAAGGCCGATTTCTACTTCTCGCATCCGCTCGACGTGTTCAAGGTGTGGGAGGGCGGCATGTCGTTTCACGGCGGCTTCCTCGGCGTGACGCTCGCGATGATGCTGTTCGCGTGGCAGCGCAAGCGCCATTGGCTGCAGGTCACCGATTTCGTCGCGCCGATGGTGCCGACGGGGCTCGCGGCCGGGCGGCTCGGCAACTTCATCAACGGTGAACTGTGGGGCCGCGTGACCGATCCGTCCGCACCGTGGGCGATGCTGTTCCCGGGCGCGATGCGCGACGATGCGGCATGGTTGCCGAAGCATCCGGAACTCGTCGAGAAGTGGCATCTCGCCGACGTGTTCATGCAATACCAGATGCTGCCGCGTCATCCTTCGCAGCTCTATGAAATTGCGCTCGAAGGCATCGTGCTGTTCTTCGCGCTGTTCCTCTTCGCGCGCAAGTCGCGGCCGATGGGCGCCGTGTCCGCGCTGTTCCTGATCGGCTACGGCCTCGCGCGCTTCACGGTGGAGTTCGCGCGCGAACCCGACGATTTCCTCGGCCTGCTCGCGCTCGGCCTGTCGATGGGGCAGTGGCTGTCGCTGCCGATGATCATCGCGGGCATCGCGTTGATGGTCTGGGCGTATCGCCGCCGCGCGGCGAATGCCGTTGCGTGAGGTGATGGCGATGCACGCGCGATCGGCGCGTGCATGGTCCCACGCATTGAAATGAAAAACGCCGGCCTTCGGGCCGGCGTTTTTCATTTCGGACTGCCGCGCGCTGCGCGTTACTTCATCTGCACGGAACCGTTGACGGTGACCGACACGGTGGCCTTGCCGCCTTCGACCGCGATCGGTGCGCTCATCTTCGCGCTGTCCATCGGTGCTGCGGCCATTGCCATCATGCGCGGATACGGCTGCACGTTGCGGCCGCCGCCGACGTTCACGTCGCGGATCGTGTAGCTGCTGTAGCCGAATGCCTTCGCGGCTTCGTCCGCGCGGGCGCGGAACGACTTGATCGCCTCGGTCGTCAGCTTCTGCTCGGCTGCGCGCTGCGCTTCGGGCGACAGCGAGAACTCGACGTTCGCGACCTGCATCAGGTTCGACAACTGGCCGGCCAGCTTCGACGCCGCGGCGAAATCGCGCGATTCGAGCGCGACCTCGGTGCGGCCGCGCCATGCGGAAATCTTGCCGTCGCGATCGGTGCTCGGATAGACGGAGAATGCGCCCGTGTGTGCCGTGACGCCCGATACGCTTTTCGCCTGCGACAGGGCGGCGTCGGCGCGCTGGTTCAACTGCGCGGTGAGGCTGCCCGGATCCTTGGCCTGCTGCTCGTAGAACAGCGTGATGTGGATGATGTCCTGCGGCACGTCGGCGCTGGCCTGCGACGACAGCGACAGCACGCCTGCCGGCTCCGGAAAGTGCGGGTTCGCGGCCTGCGCGTGCGCGGCGGGTGACGCGAGCGTCAGCGCGACGGGAACGGCGGCGGCAAGGGCGAGCGACAGCGCGAGTGCGGATTTCTTGGTCATTGTTGGACTCCTTGTGCGAGGGCGCGCACGCGGATCACGCGTGCGCGACGCGGGCGTACCGCGCGACGAAAAAAACGACGGCCGGCTTGATCGGCCGGCAGCGGTTGCTTAGGCCGCGCGAAAGTGCCGCGAGTTCCGTGGCGGCCGCGCATACTGACCAGATTTGACGTTTGGCGTGCGCCTGCTTGCCTACTTCATCAGCTTTTCGGTGATGAACCGCCATTCGGCGCGCGTGACGGGCGTGATCGACAGCCGGTTGCCGCGCGCGAGCACGCGCATGTCGGCGAGTTCGTCGTGTTCGCGCAGCGCAGCGAGCGGCACGAGCGGCGATTTTTTCACGTAGCGCACGTCGACGAGTAGCCAGCGCGGTGCTTCCCGGGTCGACTTCGGATCGTAATAGGGGCTTTTCGGATCGAACTGCGTGGGGTCGGGGTAGGGCGTCGACGATACTTCGGCGAGGCCCGCGATGCCCGGCTCGGGGCAGCTCGAGTGATAGAACAGCACGCCGTCGCCGATCTTCATCGTGTCGCGCATGAAATTGCGCGCCTGATAATTGCGCACGCCCGTCCACGGCAGCGAGCGCTGCGGTGCGTTGGCGAGATCGTCGATGCTTGCTTCGTCCGGTTCGGACTTCATCAGCCAGTATTGCATGGATCGTGATCGACGCAGAAAGAGGCTGCTACAAAAGAAAACGGCACCGGGCTTCGCCCGATGCCGTTGGATAGGCCCCCGCCTTGGCCGCTAGGCCGGCATCCTGAACCTGAGGTTCAGAATTGGTCGCAGTTAGCAGCACTTCGGGTACATCAGACAGAGTGACGCGCGCGCCCGTGCTACAAATTTCCGCAACCGTGCACATGGCATTGGTTCAAGGAATATATGACCTTGGCGAACCAGGCAGGGAAGCTGACTGAACTGTGATTCGATGCGCCAATTTGACCACCGTTGATCGCCGAGATCAAGGGGAATCGACGCATCGATTAAAACGTTACTGCGTCTCGTGCTGTGCGAGCACCGCGCCGAGCTGTTCATTCATCTGGTGCATTGTACGACGGATTTCCTCCGCCGGAAATGCTTCACCGTGCCGCACGCTCGTTTGCAGCCGCAGCAATTCGGACGCGAGCGACAGCGCCGCCATCACGGCGATGCGATCGGTGCCGCGTACCGAGCTGTTCGAGCGGATTTTCGACATTTCGGCGTCGACGCGCGCGACCGCTTCGAGCAGTGCCGCTTCGGTCTCGGCCGAGCAGGCGAGCCGATAGGCCTGACCGAGAATCGAGACTTCGATCTGCTTGGTGCTCATGCATGTTCTCCGTGGCTGGCCGCGTCATCGCCATCCGTACGCGCCTGCGCATCCAGCAGGTCGAGCTGGTTGTCGGCTTGCTCCGCACTTTTCGAGCGCGGCAGCTTTTCGAGAATCGCGTTCAGTTTCACCTGGGCGTCGTCGATCTTTGCCGACAGCGTGTCGCGCTCGGCCGCGAGCGCATTGCGTTCGTCGCGCAGTTGCGCGAGTTCCGCGCGGACCGTGTCCGCGTCCGCGCGCAATTGCGCGACCTGCTCCTCGAGCGCGAGCCGTTCCGAGTGATAGCGCTTGTTCAGCGAAATCAGACGGCCAATATTTTGAGATAGGGTTTCGAGTTCGTTGAGCATTTGCTGCGTCCTCTAAAGACCCAGCATTTTAGCGCGGAATAACGCGCAAACCGACATCTGTAACGTTTCCAGTCGTAACACCCCTGCTTCTTGCCGCGAATCGGCGCGTCACGTGCGTGCCCGGATGCTTCCTTGACGCTCGTGCGACCCGCTCCTAAACTGGCGCCGCCTCGGTGCTCGCGCGTGCAACGCGCGGTTAAACGGGAAGCAGGGCGCGGGCTCCGCCAGGACGCCGCCAACCTGCGCTGCCCCCGCAACGGTAAGCGGCCGCGTTGCATGACGCAGGCCGGCTCGGGCGCGTTCCGCATGCACGTTTCGCATGCGGACGCGGGCCACTGCGCGTCTTCGCGCGGGAAGGCGAGCCGGATCGCCGCCAGCCCGGATACCGGCCGAGGCGGGGAGCCCGAACGGGCTTCGTGACGCACGGCCCGCGGGGAAGCGGGGCGTGCAGTGCTTCACGGGATTGATCTTCGATGCTGACCCCAATCGTCGGCGGCGCCGATTTCTGCCATCTTGATGACGTTCTCGAACCGGGCGACCACCGGAAGGTCGTCGCGCGCGTCGACCACCTGACCGCAAGGATCACGAGCTTGGCTATGCCTGCAACACGCTGCACTGCGCCGATGTCGCGTCCGGCCCGCAGCGGTGGCGCGTCGATGCGCACTGCATCGGCCGTCGCGCGGAGTGCCGCATGAGCGCCGCACGCGCCACCGCGATCTGGGCCGCATTGGCCGCGGCGGTCGCGTTGCTGTTCGTCGCGTCGCTGTCGATCGGCAGCGTGCCGATGTCGCCGTGGCAGGCGCTCGCGTCGCTCGTGCCGCATGGCGGCGACGCGCTGTTCGCCGACATCGTCCGCACGCTGCGCCTGCCGCGCGCGCTCGCGGGCTTCGCGTGCGGTGCGCTGCTCGCGCTGGCCGGCTCGTTGTTGCAGGTGTTGCTGCGCAACCCGCTCGCCGATCCGTACGTGCTCGGCGTGTCCGGCGGCGCGGCCGGCTTCGCGCTCGTCGCGATGATCGCGGGCGGCGCATGGTGGCTCGTCGATGTGTCGGCGTTCGCCGGCTCGCTCGTGTCGGTCGTGCTCGTGCTCGGACTCGCGCGCCGCGAGCTGGGGCGCGGCGAGTCGCGCGATGCGTCGCCGCGGCTGCTGCTCACGGGCGTCGTGATCGCGGCGGGGTGGGGCGCGCTCGTCACGCTGCTGCTGTCGCTCGCGCCCGATGCGCGGCTGCGCGGCATCATCTTCTGGCTGACGGGCGACCTGAACGGCGTGAGCACACCGTGGTTCGCGTGGGGCGCGCTGCTGCTGGCCGCGTGCATCGCACTGCCGGCCGCGCCGCAACTGAACGTGCTGCTGCGCGGCGATGCGACGGCGTTCGCGCTCGGCGTGCCGGTCGCGCGCCTGCGTGTGCGGATCTATCTCGTCGCGTCGCTGGCCGCCGCGGCCGCAGTGACGACCGCCGGCACGATCGGCTTCGTCGGCCTCGTCGTGCCGCACGCGCTGCGGCTCGCATTCGGCAACGACCAGCGGATGTTGCTGCCGGCCGCGATGCTCGCGGGCGGCGGCGGCGTGATGGCCGCCGACCTGCTCGCACGCACCGCGATCGCGCCCGCGCAACTGCCGGTCGGCGTGATGACCGCATTGATCGGCGTGCCGGTGTTCCTGTGGATGTTGCTCAGGAGGCCGATGCGATGACCCGTGCCGCATTGCGTGCCAGCGGCGACGAGATGAGCTGCGCGGCCGTCGGCCTGACGCTGAAGGCTGGCGCGCGCGCGCTGCTCGACGGCTTCACGCAGGCATTCCGTCCGGGCGAGATCTGGTGCATCGCCGGGCCGAACGGCGCAGGCAAGACGACGCTGCTTGCGACCCTCGCGGGGCTGCAGCCGCCGGCCGGCGGACACGTCGAGATCGACGGCCGCCCGCTTTCCGCATGGCCGCCCGCGCAGCTCGCGCAGCGCCGCGCGCTGATGCCGCAGCAACTGCACGATGCATTCAGCGCGACCGTGTTCGATACGGTGTTGCTCAACCGCTTTCCGTATCTCGGCGGCTGGGGCTGGGAGCGCGACGGCGACCGCGCGGCCGCGCGCGACGCGCTGGCGACCTTCGACCTGACCGCGCTGGCGTCGCGCGACGTGCTGTCGCTGTCGGGCGGCGAGCGGCAGCGCGTCGCGCTGGCCGCGACGCTGTGCCAGGACGCGCCGTTGATGCTGCTCGACGAACCGCTCGCGCATCTCGACCTGCATCACCAGATCGATTGCCTGACCGCGCTGGTCGCCTGGCTCGACGCGGGCCCGCGCACGGTGCTGTTCTCGTGCCATGATCTGAACCTCGCGCGGCGTTTCGCGACGCATGCGCTGTTGCTCGACGGCCGTGGCCACGCGTGGGCCGGCCCCGTGCACGACGTGCTGACACCCGAGCGCGCGAGCGACGCGTTCGGTTACCCGCTCGTGCTGATCCGCGAGAACGGCCGCGACGCGCTGCTGCCGGCGTGGCCCGAGCGACAATGACATTTCCTTTTCCGATGCGCGGTGCACGCCGCGCCCACGACACGGCTTCCCGATGACGACCCCGACCCACTTCCCGCCCGCGATCGCACCGCTCGACGACGTGCTGCGCAAGCGCCTGCAGCATGTGATCGACCACAAGACCAAGCCGCCCGGCAGCCTCGGCCAGCTCGAGGCAGTCGCGCTGCAGGTCGGCCTGATCCAGCACACCGAGCGGCCGGTCGTGCAGCGTCCCGTGATGATCGTGTTCGCCGGCGATCACGGGATTGCCGCCGAAGGCGTGAGCCCCTATCCGCAAGCGGTGACCGCACAGATGGTCGCGAACTTCCTCGCCGGCGGCGCGGCGATCAACGCGTTCTCGGGCGTCGCGCAGAGCACGCTCGAGATCGTCGATGCGGGCGTCGCGTCGCCGCTGCCGCTGTCCGACCGCCTGGTGTCGCTGCCGGTCGCGCGCGGCACGCGCAACTTCGCGACGGAACCGGCGATGACGCGCGACGAGGCGATGACGGCGCTCGCAGCGGGTGCGGCGCGCGTGCGCCTGCATGCGTCGCTCGGCACGAACGTGATCGGCTTCGGCGAGATGGGGATCGCGAACACGTCGTCGGCCGCGTGCCTGATGAGCCGCCTGCTCGGCGTGCCGATCGACGCGTGCGTCGGGCGCGGCACGGGCCTCGACGACCAGGGCCTCGCGCACAAGCGCGCGGTGCTCGGCCGTGCGCTCGTCAAGCACTCGCACGCGATTGCGCCGCTCGACGTGCTCGCGACGTTCGGCGGCTTCGAGATCGCGATGATGACGGGCGCGTATCTCGCGGCCGCGAGCGAACGGATGACGATCCTCGTCGACGGCTTCATCGCGACGGCCGCATTGCTCGTCGCCGAGCGCATCGCGCCCGGCGTGCGCGACTACTGCGTGTTCTCGCATACGTCGCACGAGGCCGGGCACCGGCGCATGCTCGAGCATTTCGGCGCGAAGCCGCTGCTCGCGCTCGACCTGCGGCTCGGCGAAGGCACGGGCGCGGCGCTCGCGCTGCCGCTCGTGCGTGCGGCTGCCGCGTTCCTCACGGAAATGGCGAGCTTCGAGTCCGCCGGTGTCGACGATCGTGACGCCTGATCGCGCGCGCGGCGTGCGGGCCGAACTGCGCTACTTTTTCGTCGCGCTCGGCTACTTCACGCGCGTGCCCGTGCCGCGCGCGATCGGCTACGCGGCCGGTGATCTCGACCAGGCCGCGCGATATTTCCCGCTCGTCGGCGCATGCGTCGGCGCGTGGGGCGCGCTCGTGTATCTGGTCGCGCTGCGCGCGCTGCCCGTGTCGATCGCGGTCGGGCTGTCGATGGCCGCCACGCTGCTCGCCACGGGGGCCTTCCACGAGGACGGCCTCGCCGACAGCTGCGATGCGTTCGGCGGCGGCTATACACGCGACGACGTGCTGCGCATCATGCACGACTCGCGGATCGGCACGTTCGGTGCGGTCGCGCTCGTGATCGCGCTCGGCGTGAAATGGCAGGCGCTCGCGTCGATGCTGCCGTTGCGTGCCGCATGGACGATGATCGCCGGGCACGCGGCGAGCCGCGCGGCGGCCGTGAGCCTGCTGATGACGCTCGACTACGTGCGGCCCGAAGGCAAGGCGAAACCGGTCGCGCAACGGATGGGGGCGCGCGCGGCGTGTGTCGCCGCGCTGTTCGGATTACCGTGGCTGTTCTGGCCCGACTGGCGCATGGGCGTCGCCGCCTGCGTGGCGCTCGTACTCGTGCGCGCGTGGGCAGCCCGCTATTTCGTGAAGCGGATCGGCGGTTATACCGGCGACTGTCTCGGCTTCACGCAACAGCTGTGCGAACTGGCGATCTATCTCGTGGTGCTCGGATGGACGTCGTCCTGATCCGTCATCCGGCCGTCGGTGTCGAGCCGGGCATCTGCTACGGACGCAGCGACGTGCCGCTCGCCGCGCCGGCCGACGCCGGCGCGCAGGCCGTGCGCGCGCATCTGTCGCTACTCGGCGCGCCGCTTCCCGAACAGGTCTGGACGAGCCCGCTGACGCGTTGCGCGTCCGTTGCCGAGCGGATCGCGCAGGCATGCGGCGTGCCGCTGCAACGCGATGCGGACTGGCAGGAAATGGATTTCGGCGCGTGGGAGATGCGGCGCTGGGACGATATCGATCGCGCGGCACTCGATGCGTGGGCGGCCGACCTGATGCATGCGTGCGCGCATGGCGGCGAAAGCGCCGCGCGGTTCGCTGCCCGGGTCGCCCGGCGGGCCGATGCCGTCGCGCGGTTCGACCGGCCGCAATGGGCGGTCACGCATGCGGGCGTGATCCGCGTGTTCGCGGCGCATGTACTGTGCGTGCCGCTCGATACGCTGTTGTCGCGGCCGGTGCCGACCGGTGGTGTCGTCTGGCTGCGCGCGGAGGCCGCCACGGGAGCGTGGGAAGTGGTGCACTGGGATGAATAGGCGCACCGGCGTCCGCATCTGAACGACGCGGCGCGCGGTCGATCTGTCTCGAACACCGACGCATCGGGCTCAGGTGCGCGATGGGCGCGCAAGCCGCCGGAACTCAGCGCGCCGGCCGCCGCCCACGCGCGGCTTCGAGATCCTCGCACAGCGCGGCCGCGCCCTGCGCGATCCGCGGCGACGGTCGCGTCAGCAGATCGCCGTCGATCGCGAACAGGTTGTTGCGCGCCACGGCCGTCAGTGCGGGCCACGCGCGCCAGCGCGCCAGGCTCGGCAACGGTTCGTCCGTACGCGACGCCCCCGCGCTCGTCGTCACGATCGCCTCCGGATTGGCCGCGAGCACGGCCTCGTCGGTGACGGTCGGCACGAGCGGCCTGAGCGACGCGAACACGTTGCGGCCGCCGCACAGCTCGATCACGTCGTTGATCAGGTGCGCGCCATTGAGCGTCATCAGCGGCCGGTCCCAGACCTGGAAGAACATCGTGACGGGCGCCCGCGCGGCATAACGTGCGCGCAGCGCCGCGATGTCGCGCGTATAGGCGGCCGCGGCCGCATCGGCAGCCGGTTGCGTGCCGAGCAGCGTGCCGAGCCGGCGCAGCGACGACGATATGTCGTCGAGGTGCTTCGGTTCGCTGAAGAACAACGGGATATGCAATGCGCGCAGCGCGTCGGTCTGCCGCTCGGCGTTGCCGTGCCGCCAGACGACGATCAGGTCGGGCTTCAGCGCGGCGATCCGCTCGAGGTCGAGCGCCTTGTTGTCGCCGACGCGCGGTATCGCTTGCGCGGCAGGCGGATAGTCGCTGTACGTGACCGTGCCGACGAGCTTTGCGCCGCCGCCGGCCGCGTAGACGAGCTCGGTCGCGTGCGGCGCGAGGCTGATCACGCGCTGCGCGGGTGCAGGCAGCGTGACGGTATTGCCGGCGTCGTCGCGCGTCGAGACGTCGGCGTGGACGAGCGGTGCGTGAGCGAGTGCGGTCAGCATCGCGACCGGTGTCAGCCGGCGCAACAGGCGCGCAATCATGCGGATTCCCGTTGCAGCAGCGGCACGCAGTGCGCGAGTGCGTCGCGGAGGCGCTGCCATTCGGCTTCGCTGCCCGGCAGGCCGACGCGTACGCTCGACGGTGTCGGGAAGTACCGCGTCCAGATTCCGCGTGCCGCGAGTGCCGCATGCAGTGCCGCTGCCCGCGGGTCGTCGGTCCAGCTGAAGAGCGGCGTCGCGCGGGCAGCGAAGCCGTGCGCGCGCAGCAGTGCGGCGAGCCGCTCGCCGTCGGCCGCGAGCCGCTCGCGGGCGGCGGCCTGCCATGCGCGATCGGCGAACGCCGCGGCGACCGCATGGCGTGCGGGGCCGCCGACCGTCCAGGCACCGAGCCTGTCGCGCAGCGCGACGATCTGGCCGGGGCACGCGAGCACGAAGCCTGCGCGGATGCCGGCGAGCCCGAAGAACTTGCCGACCGAACGCAGCACGACGAGCCCCGGGCGATCGACCTGCGGCGCGAGCGACTGCGTCGCGCCCGTATCGGCGAACGCCTCGTCGACGATCAGCGTGCCGCCGCGCGCCGACAGTTGCGCATGCCAGCCGAGCAGGCGTTCGGGCGGCACGAATTCGGCAGTCGGATTATTCGGATTCCCGACGATGACGTGGCGCAGCGTCGCAGGCAACGTATCGGTGCCGACGTCGAGCGCGACGACGCGATGGCCGTGTCGCGCGAAAGCGGGCGCGTATTCGCCGTACGCGAGCGTCGCGACGCCGGCGTCGCCGGCCGGCAGCAGCGCGGGCAATGCGCGGATCGCAGCCTGGCTGCCGGCCACCGGCAGCACGTGCGCGGGATCGGGCGCGCGGTAGTACTGCGCGGCGCGGGCCGCGAGGCCGTCGCCGTCGTCGGGCAGCCGGCGCCATGCGTCGGCCGGGACGGGCGGCACCGGATAGCCGACCGGATTGATGCCGGTCGACAGGTCGAGCCACGTGTCGTACGGAATGCCGTGGCGGCGTGCGGCTTCATGCAGGTTGCCGCCGTGCGTGATACGGGTGTCAGACATGATGGGTGGCCATGACGAGTGCGCCGCTCGCGACCAGCAGCGCGAGCCACAGGGCAAGCGTGCGCGTGACGAGCGACAACGCGGCGACGATATGGACGGCGCTCGCCGTCGCGCCGGTGCCGAGCGCCGGACGATCCTCGATCTCGCCGTGATAGACGGCCGGGCCGCCCAGCTGCACGTTCAGGCTGCCGGCGCCGGCGGCCATCACCGGGCCCGCGTTCGGGCTGTCCCAGTGGCGTGCCTGCGTGCGCCAGCAGCGCCATGCGGCGGCCGTGTCGCCGAGCAGCGCGTAGCTCGCGGCCGTCAGGCGCGCGGGAATCCAGTTGAGCGCGTCGTCGAGGCGCGCGGCGGCCCAGCCGAAGGTCAGGAAGCGCGGCGTGCGGTAGCCCCACATCGCGTCGAGCGTGTTCGCGAGCCGGAACAGCAGCGCGCCGGGGCCGCCTGCGACGACGAACCAGAACAGCGCGCCGAAGATCGCGTCGTTGCCGTTCTCGAGCGCGGATTCGACGGCCGCACGCGACAGCGCGCCTTCGTCCGCGTCGCTCGTGTCGCGCGACACGATGCGCGCGGTGAGCGTGCGGGCGGCGCCGAGGTCGCGCCGCAGCAGCGCCGCGGCGATCGGCGCGACGTGGTCGGCGAGGCTTTTCGCGCCGAGTGCGAACCACAGCAGGGCGATGTGCAGCGCGGCCGCGAGCGGCCATGGCAGCACGGTCGCGAGCCATGCCGCGACGGCGACCGGCGGCACGACCGCCGCGATCCATGCGGCGACGCCGATCACGCGGCCGCGCCGGCCCGTGTTCAGCGCGCCTTCGATGCGCGCGGCGAGGCGGCCGAACGCGACGAGCGGATGCCAGCCGGCCGGTTCGCCGATCGCGCGGTCGATGATCGCGGCCGCGACCGCGAACATCGCGACTACGGGCAGCGACAGCATCAGCATGACGGCGCTCCCGTCTTGAGGTCGAGCGTCAGCCCGGCGACGAGCAGCGTCACGCGCGTCGCAAGCGCGGCGACACGCTGGTTCAGGCGCCCGAGTTCGTCGACGTAGCGACGCGTGACCGACCCGAGCGGCACGACGCCGAGCCCGATCTCGTTGCTGACGACGATCACCTTCGCGCGCGCGCCGCGCAACGCGTGCTCGAGCCGGTCGACCTGCGCCGCGTACTGCGCATCGTCGAGCGGTTCGCCGTCGGCCGGGCACAGCAGGTTCGTGAGCCACAGCGTCAGGCAGTCGACGAGCAGGCACGCGTGCGGATCGTCGAGCCGCGCGAGCGTGCCGGCGAGGTCGACGGGTGCGTCGGCGAAGCCCCAGGCGGCCGGCCGGCGCGCGCGATGGTGCGCGATGCGCTGCGCGAATTCGGCATCGGCGGCGGTTGCGGTGGCGATGTAGGTGACGGGGCGGCCGCTGTCGGCGGCGAGGCGCTCGGCGTGCGCGCTCTTGCCCGAGCGTGCGCCGCCGAGGACGAAGGTGAGGTCGTGCGGAATCATCGCGTGATTGTAACGGCGCGGGCACACCGGCGCGGGGGATAATGCGGCCTTTGCTTCGCGACGACCTTTACACGATGAATGCACCCGAGCCGCGGCCGCGCGGCACGCTGATGATCCAGGGCACGACGTCCGACGCGGGCAAGAGCACGCTGGTCGCGGGCCTGTGCCGGCTGGCGCGCCGCGGCGGCGCGCGCGTTGCGCCGTTCAAGCCGCAGAACATGGCGCTCAACAGCGCGGTGACGGCCGACGGCGGCGAAATCGGCCGCGCGCAGGCACTGCAGGCGCTGGCCGCGGGCGTTGCGCCGCATACGGATTTCAACCCCGTGCTGCTGAAGCCGACGAGCGACCGCGGCGCGCAGGTGATCATTCACGGCAAGGCGCGCATGAACCTCGATGCGCGCGCGTATCACGGCTACAAGCCGGTCGCGTTCGAAGCGGTGCTCGAGTCGTACGCGCGCCTGCGCGCCGGCTACGACACGGTGATCGTCGAGGGCGCGGGGAGCCCGGCCGAGATCAACCTGCGCGAAGGCGACATCGCGAACATGGGGTTTGCCGAACGCGTCGACTGCCCGGTCGTGCTCGTCGCCGACATCGACCGCGGCGGCGTGTTCGCGCACCTCGTCGGCACGCTCGCGTGCCTGTCGGACAGCGAGCGCGCACGCGTGCGCGGCTTCGTGATCAACCGCTTCCGTGGCGACGTCAAGCTGCTCGAACCGGGGCTCGACTGGCTGCGTGCGCAGACGGGCAAGCCCGTGTTCGGGGTGTTGCCGTACCTGCACGGCCTGCTGCTCGACGCCGAGGACATGCTGCCCGCACAGGCGCGCAGCGCCGCCGCACGCGGCGATGCCGGCCTGCTGCGCGTCGTCGTGCCGGCGCTGCCGCGCATCAGCAACCACACCGATTTCGACCCGCTGCGCGCGCATCCGCAGGTCGAATTCACGTACTGGAAGAGCGGCCCCGTCCCGGATGCCGACCTCCTGATCTTGCCCGGTTCGAAGAGCGTGCAGCGCGATCTCGCATGGCTGCGCGACGCGGGCTGGGACACGCTGATCCGTCGCCATCTGCGCTACGGCGGCAAGGTGATCGGCATCTGCGGCGGGATGCAGATGCTCGGCCGCACGCTCGACGATCCGCTCGGCCTCGAAGGGGCGCCCGGCAGCGTGCCGGGGCTCGGGCTGCTCGATTTCGACACGACCCTGCAGCGCGACAAGACGCTGAAGAACGTGGCCGGGCATCTCGCGCTGTCGGGCGGGGCCGCCGTGCGCGGCTACGAGATCCACATGGGCGACACGCACGGGCCCGCGCTCGCGTCGCCCGCGCTGATGCTGGCAGCCGACGCCGCACCCGCCGCCTCCGACGCCACACGCCCGGACGGCGCCGTGTCGGCCGATGGCCAGATTCTCGCGACCTACGTGCACGGGCTGTTCGACTCGCCCGACGCATGCGCGGCGCTGCTCGCGTGGGCCGGGCTCGACGGCGCGGAGCGCATCGACTATCCGGCGTTGCGCGAGGCATCGCTCGAGCGGCTGGCCGACTCGTTCGCCGACCATCTCGATCTCGACGCGCTGTACGCCGAGTTTCGTTGACGCGGGCCGGGCCATGCTCGCTTTTTCCGCCGGATCGCATACAACACAGGAGGGCGGATGTCCGCCTGGAGGAGTGCGACGATGAAGGCTCGATGGTGGTGGGGCATGCTGCTCGCGGCGCTGCTGGGCGTGTCGGCGGTTGCGCATGCGTGCGATTCGTCCGTACCGGGCGGCGGCCAGTCCGGTTCCGGCAACGCCACACAAGGCAAGAGCGGTTACTGAAGCAGGTCGCGGGGCATGATCGGTCATGCCCCTTTTTACGTCTCGATTGATTCCATTGGGGAATGAGTTAAAGCGAATTGGCGCGTTTATCGGTCGAATCGATTCGAATAGAGTGCGATCCATTCACACCACTCACGAAGGAATTCGCCATGAACCCCAATCGCCTCAACGATTTCGCCGCGACCCTGCTGCGCGTCGCGCTCGGCGTGCTGTACCTCGCGCACGTCGCGCAGAAGGTGTTCGTCTTCACGCTGCCCGGCACCGCGCAGTTCTTCGCGTCGATCGGCCTGCCGGGCTGGCTCGCGTACCTGACGACGTTCGTCGAACTGGCCGGCGGCCTGGCGCTGCTCGCGGGCTTCCGCGTGCGCGTCGCCGCGCTGGTGCTGCTGCCGTTCATGCTCGGCGCGACCGCCGCGCATCTGCCGAACGGCTGGAGCTTCGCGTCGCCGAACGGCGGCTGGGAATACCCGGCGTTCTGGGCCGTCACGCTCGCCGTGCAGGCGCTGCTGGGCGGCGGCGCGTTCGCGCTCGGCGCACGGGAAGCCTCGGTTCAGCGTGCGTAATGGGGTAAGTGGGTAAGTCGGCGGGGTAAGTCGGCGTACGCGACGCGGCGCAACCCGTTTCGGTGACACCCCGTTTGCCGATATCATCGCTCCCTGTATCCGCAATCGAGCGGCGCCTGCCCCGCGGCAGGCGCCGCGCGGCTTTTTCGGGGGAATTCATGACGGTGATCGTGGTGGCGAATCCGAAGGGCGGCGTGGGGAAGAGCACGCTGTCCACCAATCTTGCCGGCTATTTCGCGGCGCAGGGCGCGTGGGTCGCGCTCGCCGACCTGGACCGGCAGCAGTCCGCACATGCGTGGCTCGACCTGCGGCCGGCCGGACTGCCGGCAATCGAGGCATGGGAACTCGATCCGGACGCGCCGACGAAGCCGCCGCGCGGCCTCGAATATGCGGTGATCGATACGCCGGCCGGGCTGCACGGCAACCGGCTCAACGTCGCGCTGCAACTGGCCGACAAGGTGATCGTGCCGCTGCAGCCGTCGATGTTCGATATTCTGGCCACGCAGCAGTTTCTGGAGCGCCTCGCCGGCGAGAAGGCCGTGCGCAAGGGCAGCGTCGAGGTCGGGATCGTCGGGATGCGGGTCGATGCGCGCACGCGCTCGTCGGACCAGCTTCACCGGTTCGTCGAAGGGCTCGGCCTGCCGGTGCTCGGCTACGTGCGCGACACGCAGAACTACGTGCAGATCGCCGCGCACGGCCTCACGCTGTGGGACGTCGCGAAGAGCCGGGTCGAGAAGGATCTCGAACAGTGGCGGCCGATCGTCGAATGGGCCGAACGCCGCGCGCCGAAGGCCGAGAAGACGGAGAGGGCCGCCAAGGCTTCCTGATCGCGCGACCGCCGGGCCGGTACGCGATGAAATGAGAAAGGGCCGGATCCCGTGGCATACGGCATCCGGCCCTTCGATCCTTCGACCCTTCGACCGCAAGCGGCACGGCCGCTCCGCGCGCCGCGGCACGCGGCCGGCCAGTCAGGTCAGGTCCAGTTCTGCGTCGGCACGTGATCGCGGTGGCCCTTGATCTTGTTGCCGTCGTCGATGAACACGAGCTTCGGCTTCCAGCCGGCCTGAATCTCGGCTTCATCGACCATCGCGAATGCGGCGATGATCACGAGGTCGCCGAGCTGCGCGCGACGCGCGGCCGAGCCGTTCAGCGAGATCATCCCGCTGCCGCGCTCGCCCTTGATCGCGTACGTCGAGAAACGCTCGCCGTTGTTGATGTTCCAGATGTCGATCCGTTCGTTTTCGATGAGGCCGGCCGCTTCGAGCAGGTCTTCGTCGATCGCGCACGAGCCTTCGTAGTGCAGCTCGCAGTGCGTGACGGCCGCGCGGTGGATCTTCGATTTGAGCATGTGGCGCTGCATGGTGTCTCCGTGATGCGTCGTGAGAGGCGCGGGCGGGCGGCCCGTCAGATTTCCAGGTTGTCGATGAGGCGCGTCGCGCCGAGCTTCGCGGCCGCGAGCACGACGAGCGGCTCGCCGGCTTCGAGTTCGGCGGCGCTCGGTGCGATCAGGTTCGCGCGACGGCGGATCGCGATGTAGTCGGGCAGCCAGCCGCGCTCGGCCAGGTGCGTGCGCGCGTGATGCTCGAGCTTGCCGAGGTCGCGCTCGCCGCCGAGCACGCTGTCGCGCACGCGCTGCAGCGTTTTCGCGAGTTCGGGCGCTTCCTTGCGCTCGTCGGTCGTCAGGTAGCGGTTGCGCGACGACAGCGCGAGGCCGTCCTCGTCGCGCACGGTTTCGGCCGCGATGATCTCGACCGGCAGCGCGAGCTGCTGGCACATCCGGCGCACGATCATCAGCTGCTGGTAATCCTTCTTGCCGAACACGGCGACGCGCGGCTGCACGCAGGACATCAGCTTCGTGACGACCGTGCACACGCCGGCGAAGAAGCCGGGCCGGAATTCACCCTCGAGAATCCCGCCGAGATCGTCCGGCGGCAGCACGCGGTATTCCTGCGGTTCCGGGTACATGTCGCGTTCGGTCGGCGCGAACAGCACGTAGACGTTTTCCTGCTGCAGCTTCTCGATATCGTCCTGGAGCGTGCGCGGATACTTGTCGAAATCCTCGTTCGGGCCGAATTGCAGCCGGTTGACGAAGATGCTCGCCACGACCGGGTCGCCGTGCTGGCGCGCGAGGCGCATCAGCGACAGGTGCCCTTCGTGCAGGTTGCCCATCGTCGGCACGAACGCCGTGCGGTTCTGTCCACGCAACTGGTCGCGCAGTTCCTGGATCGAGCTGATGACTTTCATGATCGGGTAGCGGTTTCCTCGCGCATGCGCGCGTTGGCGCCGCAGCAGCGGCGTCGGGGTCGAAGCGGAGAACGCCGGCGCGCGGGCGGCGCATCGGGCGTCGGCGGATTGTAGAGGATTTGGCCGCCAAACGCATCGAAAAAAGTACGGTCGTTCACTTTTTAAGAGGGCGTGCCGGCAGCGGCCCGCGCAGTCGCGTCGGGCTGCGGCGAGGCGGCATGTGTGCCGGAATGAATCGGGAGGGCGGGAAGGGCGGGCGCGGACGTTACGCGGGCGCCAGGCCGGTTACGCGGGCAGGTACGCGAGACGCACGTAGATCGGCGCGAACGGCTCGGCCTGCGTGATCTCGAGGAGCGATTCGCGCGCGAGTTCGAGCATCGCGATGAAATTCACGACGACGACCGGCACGCCGCGCGACGTGTCGAACAGCTCGGCGAATTCCATGAAGCGCGCGTTCTGCAGCCGGCGCAGGATCAGGCTCATGTGCTCCCGCACCGACAGCTCCTCGCGGGAGATCTTGTGGTGCTGGACGAGCTTCGCGCGTTTGAGCACGTCGGCCCATGCGGCGCGCAGGTCGTCCGAATTCACGTCGGGGAAGCGCGGCGTGACGCTCTGCTCGATGTAGACCTCGGCGCGCAGGAAGTCGCGGCCGAGCTGCGGCAACTGGTCGAGCCGCTGCGCGGCGAGCTTCATCTGCTCGTATTCGAGCAGGCGGCGCACGAGTTCGGCGCGCGGATCCTCGGCTTCCTCGCCGGTGTCGGCCTTCTTGACCGGCAGCAGCATCCGCGACTTGATCTCGATCAGCATCGCGGCCATCAGCAGATACTCGGCCGCGAGCTCGAGGTTCGACGTGCGGATCTGGTCGACGTAGCCCAGATATTGCGCGGTGACCTGCGCCATCGGGATGTCGAGCACGTTGAAGTTCTGCTTGCGGATCAGGTAGAGCAGCAGGTCGAGCGGGCCTTCGAAGGTCTCGAGGAACACCTCGAGCGCATCGGGCGGGATGTAGAGATCCTGCGGCAGCTTGAACAGCGGCTCGCCGTACAGGCGAGCGAACGCCGCGACACCGTCGACCGTGTCGGGCGTCGAATCGGCGCCCGCGGGCGCGGCGATCGCGTCGTCCTGGCGGGCGGCGCTGGCCTCGTCGGCGGCGCTCACGTCGTCAGAAGTTCTGGTAGTAGACGTACGACGTTTGCTTCACGCGCGATTCCTGCTGCTCGGCGCGCTCTTCGAGGTCGATCGGCTGCTTGTCCCACAGCAGGGAACGGCCCTTGCGCTGCTCTTCCTCGAGCGTCGGCTTCTGTTGCTTGAGCTGGTTCAGGAACTGCGTGACATCGGACTGGTACGGCATGGCTGGATTTTCCGTTTCGGGCGGCGCACGATGCGCCGGATTCACGATGGCGGGATTTTACCGCAACGCGGGAACGGCCGGCGGCAATCGCGCGTCGAATCCGCGGGCTGGCGCGCAGCCGGTGGCCGCAAGCGCGCCGCCGGGCATGACGCAGCGGCCACGCGCGCTCGCGCGGCGGTTTACAAACATTAAGCTTTGACGCCGGCACGCTGTGGTCAAATACAGGGTTTCCACAAAACCGTGACAACCGAGGGCGAGGTCATATTTGGCGGGGCAGTCGAACCAGCAAGCACATCCGGCACATGACGCGGGCCCGCGCGTGGAACGCAATCGCGCCGGCGCCGCGGCCCGTGCCGCACGGGCGACCCTCGCGGGTTGCCTGGCCGCGTGCTTCGCGCTGCCGGCCCACGCGAAGTACGACGTCGATATCGACGCGCCGCGCTCGGTGCGCAAGCTGCTCAAGACGCACCTCGACATCGCGCGCTTCGCGAAGCGCGACGACATCAGCGACGACCAGTTCGACTTCCTCGTGACGGCCACCCCGCAACAGGTGCGCGACCTGACCGCGACGGCCGGGTATTTCTCGCCGGTCGTGCGCACCGACGTGCGCACGCGCGACGGCAAGCGCGACGTGCGCATCGCGGTCGATCCGGGCAAGCAGACCGTCGTGTCGAGCGTCGACCTGACCTTCAACGGGCCCGTCGACACCGAGGACCCGAAGCAGGAAGCCGCGACCCGTTTCGCGTTTTCGCTGAAGCCGGGCGACCCGTTCACGCAGTCCGACTGGGACGGCGCGAAGGGCGCGGCGCTCAGGCAATTGCAGTCGCGTCGTTATCTCGGCGCGAAGATCGCGTCGTCGGAGGCGCGCATCGATCCGCGCACGCAGCGCGCGACGCTCGCGGTCACGTTCGACAGCGGTCCGACGTTCACGATCGGCAAGGTCGACGTCGACGGTGTGCGGCGCTATCCGGAGAAGATCGTCACGAACGTCAATCCGCTGTCGGAAGGCGAGATCTACGACGTGCAGCGGATCACCGAATTGCAGCGGCAGTTGCAGAACACGCCGTACTACGCGAGCGTCGCGATCGACGTCGGCGACGATACGGCGAAGCCCGAGCGCACGCCCGTGCACGTGAAGGTCAGCGAGTTCCCGTACAACAACATCCGCGGCGGCGTCGGCTTCGCGACCGACACCGGGCCGCATGTGCAGGGCTCCTACACGTATCTCGATACGTTCGGCGCCGCGTGGCCGCTGACCGTGTCGGGCCGGCTCGACCAGATCCAGCAATACGGGCAGGTCCAGCTGTCGATGCCGCCGGGGGAAAAGGGGTGGACCAACAGCGTGCTCGCGTCGTACACGAACACCAACGTGTCGGATACGCGCATCTACAGCGCGCGGGTCGGCGTGCAGCGCACGCGCACGGGCCAGTTCATCGACTATTCGTATTCGCTGATGTACTACCAGGACCGGCTCGACCAGAACGGCGCGGGGCCGACCACGAGCCGCGCGCTGGTGCCGCAATGGGCATGGACGCGCCGCAACGTCGACGATCCGCTGTTCCCGCGTTCGGGCAACCTGATCCACGCGGAGGCCGGCTTCGCGGTCAAGGGCGTGCTGACCGACCAGACCTTCATCCGCGGCTACGCGCGTGGCCAGCAGTACCTGCCGGTCGGCAAGCGCGACCTGTTCGTGTTCCGCGCGGAGCTCGGCGGCGTGTTCACGAGCGGCAGCTCGACCGGCGTACCGGCGTCGCTGCTGTTCCGCGCGGGCGGCTCGAACTCGGTGCGCGGCTACGGTTACCAGAGCATCGGCAACAGCGTCGACGGTTCCGTCCTGCCGACCAAGTACCTGATGACGGGCACCGCCGAATACCAGCACTGGTTCAACCGCGACTGGGGCGCCGCGACGTTCTTCGACATCGGCACGGCCACCGATGCGTGGGGCGAACGCGTGTTCTACCCGGGTGTCGGCGTCGGCGCGCGCTGGCGCAGCCCCGTCGGCCCGATCAACGTCGACGTCGCGTACGGGTTGCGCAACCATAGCGTGCGCCCGTACCTGACGCTCGGCATCGCTTTCTGAACGTACCGCTTCATCGACGAACCGCATGACGAAGGACCCGAACGATACGAACGACACGCCGCCGCCTGGCGATCCGGACACGCCCGACGGCGCGCCCGCCGCGCCGCCGCGCACGCCGCGCCGCGGGCCCGTCGCGCGCATCGGGCGGTTCGTCGCATGGACGCTCGCGACGGTCGTGCTGCTCGTCGTGCTGGCCGTCGGGCTCGTGCTGGCCGCGGTGACGACCGAGCACGGCACGCGGCTCGCGTGGCAGGTGGCGGAGCGCGTGCTCGGCGCGCGGCTCGCGGGCACGCTCGACGGCGGCTCGCTCGCGACCGGCGTGCGGTTGCGCGGGTTCGCCTGGACGAGCCCCGACGGTACCGGTACCGAAATCCGCATCGACCGGCTCGACGGCCGCTGGGCATTGACCCGCGCGCCGTGGCGTCTGTCCATCGCGTATCTTCGCGCCGGCACGATCGACGTGCGGATTCCGCCGGGGCCGTCGACGCCGAGTACGACGCCGCAGGACCTGAGCCTGCCGCTGCAGTTGCGGATCGACGACCTGCGCGTCGATCGCCTGGCGATCCACGACGGCGGCTCGACGACGCAGCTCGACCATCTCGCGCTGAACGGCCGCAGCGACGGCCGTCACCATGAACTCGTGCTCGACGGCGTCGATACGCCGTACGGCGCGCTGACCGCGCGCGCGAAACTCGACGGCGTGAAGCCGTTCGCGCTGACGGGGGAGGCCACTTACGCGGGCAAGCTGTCCGACGAGCCGGTCGATGCGCGCGCTCGCGTGTCGGGCTCGCTCGAGGCGCTCGTCGCGGAAGTCGACGCGAGCGGGATGAAGCTGAACGGGCGCGCGCACGTCGAGGCCGCGCCGTTCGGCGCGGTGCCGCTCACGCGCGCGTCGCTCGCGTTCGATCACGTGAACCCGCAGGCGCTCGCGCCTGGCGCGCCGGCCGCCGATCTCGCGGTGCGCGCGGAACTCGCACCCGTGACCGCGCCGGCCGGCTCGGCGCCCGCAAAGGGGTTCGCGGTGACGGGCCCGGTGTCGATCGTCAACGCGAAGCCCGGCACGCTCGGCGACCACCTGTTGCCGGTGATCGACGCGCACGCGAACGTGCATCTCGACGCGCACGCGCAGCGGATCGACGCGCTCGCGCTGAAGCTGATCCGCGACGGCAGCGTGACGGGCAACGGCACGCTGACGGGCGGCAAGGGCCGCTTCGACCTGAAGGTCGTGAACCTCGACCTGAACGCCTTCGTCGCCGAGCTGCGGCCGATGCGCCTGGGCGGCCCGCTCGGCGTGACGCTCGCGGGCGACGCGACGAACGTCGACTTCAACCTGAACGATCCTAAGCTCGCGCTCGGCGCACGCGCGAAGGTTGCGCTGACGTCGCAGCAGACCGTGCTGACCGACGCGCGCGTGACGGCGGGCAAGGGCCGCATCGACCTGACGGGCGTGTTCCGCCACGACGCGCATTCGAGCTACGACGCGAAGGCGACGCTGACCGCGTTCGATCCGCTGCTGCTCGCCGCGCAGGGCGCGCCGAAGGCCGGCGGCGGCAAGGCGCCCGCCAAGGCGGCCAAGGCGCCGCCCAGGCGCGGCGAGACGCGCGTGTCGGGCACGCTGACGGCGTCGGGCGCGTTCGCGCCGCAGGTGTCGACGAAGGCGACCTTCAAGCTCGGCGACAGCCTGTACGACGGCGTGCCGCTGACCGGCGCCGGCGTCGTGCAGCTCGCCGGCTCGCGGATCCTGCCGAGCAACGCGAACCTGTCGATCGCGGGCAATCATGTCGACCTGCGCGGCAGCTTCGGGGCACCCGGCGACCGGCTGCGCTTCGTCGTCGACGCGCCGCAGCTCGACCGGCTCGGCTTCGGCGTGGAAGGGCTCGTGCAGGCGCAGGGCGACCTGACCGGCAGCTTCGCGCACCCGAACGTGACGGCCACCTACAAGGCCGAGCACGTCGTCGTCGGCTCGAACCGGATCGGTGCCGCGCAGGGCCGCGCGGACATCCGCGACGGCGCGCACGGCGCCCTCGTGTTCACGGCCGACGCGACCGACCTCGCGCTCGGCTCGCTGACGCTGAAATCGCTGCGCGCGAACCTCGACGGCACGCGCGCGAAGCACACGCTCGACGCGTCGGCGCTCGGGACGGCCGGCGGCCGCGTGATCGACATGACGCTCGCGGCGAACGGCGGCGTGGTCGAGAGCCGCGACGGGATGCGCTGGGACGGTACCGTGACGCGGCTCGCGAACCGCGGCACACCGAGCGTCGCGCTGCAGGCGCCGCTGACCGTATCGGCCGGTGCCGGCCGCGTGACGCTCGGCGCGACGCGGCTCACGCTCGAGGGCGCGGCGATCGACCTGAAGTCGTTCGTGTTCGATCACGGCCAGATGCGCTCGGCGGGCTCCGTGAGCGGCGTGTCGGTCGCGCGTTTCCTCGAGGTCCGCCAGGAGCTGACGGGCCAGCGGCCGCCGGTGCGAACCGACGTCGTGCTCGACGCCGACTGGGATTTCTCGCTCGCAGCGAACTCGACCGGCCATGTGCAGGTGAAGCGGCGCGGCGGCGACGTGACGATCGAGAGCGGGCGCGGCATCGCGTCGCTGGGGCTGACCGACCTGTCCGCACGCGCGAACTTCACGCCTGGCAACCGGCTCAACGTGACGGCGCTCGCGAAGGCGAACCGGATCGGCACGCTCGATGCGAACGTCACCGTGCCGTTTGCGCTGCGCGACGGCATGTTCGGCGTGGTCGACGACGGCCCGCTGTCGGGCCGCATCGACGTCGACGTCCCGGCGCTGAAGACGACCGGCAACCTGTTCGGGCCGAGCTACCTGCTCGGCGGGCGCGCGGCGCTGAAGCTGACCGTCGCGGGCACGCCGGTGAAGCCGAACCTGTCGGGGACGCTGACGGGCGACGACCTGTCCGCGACGCTCGTCGACCAGGGCGTGCAGCTGAAGGACGGCATCGTGCGCATCAAGCTGTCGGAAAACCTCGTCGAATTCCAGCAGGTCGAGTTCCACGGCGGCGACGGCACGCTGCGCGCACTTGGCCGCGTGCGTCTCGACGGCGAGGCGCCCGACCTGACCGCGAGCATCGTCGCGGACAAGCTCGAGCTGTTCGCGGCACCGGACCGGAAGCTGTCGCTGTCGGGCAAGGCGACGGTCGCGAACGACGGGCCGCGCGGCGCGCTGTCGATCGACGGCAAGTTCGTCGTCGATCGCGCGCTGTTCGACCTGCCCGAGGAGTCCGCGCCGCACCTGTCGGACGACGTGGTGATCGTGCAACCCGACGGCACGGTGCGCGGCGAGACGCCGACCGGCACCGCCGTCGCCAAGCCGAAGCCGGCCGCAGACAAGCCGGCGCCGTCGCTCGCGCCGCGCGCGAACATCGACATCGGCCTCGGCAACAACTTCCGCTTCAAGGGGCACGGCGCGGATCTCGGGCTGCGCGGCACGATCACCGTGATGAGCGCGCCGGGCGTGCCGCTGCGCGCGGTCGGTAACGTGCGCGTGACCGAAGGGTCGACGTACACGTCGTTCGGCCGCAAGCTCGCGATCGAGAACGGCTTCTTCACGTTCAACGGCCCCGTGTCGAACCCGGGCGTCAACATCCTCGCGATGCGGCGCAACCAGGAAGTCGAGGCCGGCGTGCAGGTCACGGGCACGATCCAGTCGCTGACGGTCAAGTTGGTGTCGGAACCGAACGTCACGGACAACGAAAAGCTGTCGTGGCTGCTGTTCGGGCACGGCACCGACCAGGGCAACAACGTCGGCCAGCAGGGCACGATGACGGCGGCGCTCGGGCTGCTCGGCAGCGTGACCGGCAAGCGCGTCGCGCAGACCTTCGGTCTCGACGAGGTCTCGGTCGGCCGCAGCGAAGTGGGCCTCACCGATCCGCAGGTCGTACTGGTGTCGAAGGCGATCAACGAGCGGTTCGTGCTCGGCTTCGAGCAGGGGCTGCAATCGGCGAGCAACGCGTTCAAGGCGACGATCAACCTGACGCGCTTCTGGTCCGTGTCCGCGTACGGCGGCACGTTCCAGGGCGTCGACCTGAACTACACGCGGCGTTTCGACCGGTGGTTCGGCAGCGACGCGGCGCGGGCGCGGCGTGCCGAGCAGCCCTGAATGAAAAAAGCCCCGCACGAAACGAATCGTGCGGGGCTTTGTTTCGCGCCAGCGGCAGCGCGTTCGGCTTACTTCACGCGCATGCCGGGCTTCGCGCCGCTGTGCGGCTCGAGGATGTAGAGGCCCGGTTCCGCCTTCTCGTCGGTGGCCGACGCGGCGAGCACCATCCCTTCGGACAGGCCGAACTTCATCTTGCGCGGCGCGAGGTTCGCGACCATCACGGTCAGCTTGCCCACGAGCTGCTCGGGCTGGTACGCGGACTTGATGCCCGAGAACACGTTGCGGGTCTTTTCCTCGCCGACGTCGAGCGTGAGCTGCAGCAGCTTGTCCGAACCCTCGACGGCCTGGCACGCGACGATCTTCGCGATGCGCAGGTCGATCTTCGCGAAATCGTCGATCGAGATGGGGGCATCGTCGGCGCCGTTCACGGCGGCCG